>Ga0207669_10001417_pt1 | contig 10210 bp, 7 predicted proteins | sample KBSM33metaG_FD_184329 | JGI IMG/M metagenome (GOLD analysis project Ga0207669, IMG submission 184329) | Miscanthus rhizosphere microbial communities from Kellogg Biological Station, Michigan, USA - KBS M3-3 metaG (SPAdes) (version 2) | ecosystem: Host-associated > Plants > Roots > Rhizosphere >...
CGGAATGCGCGATGTCGATGGGGCGAACCTCGACGCCGTGGCGGACGGCGTCGCTGACCAGCGTGGCCGGATGATAGAAGCCCATCGGCCAGTTGTTCAGCAGCGCGCAGGTGAAGGCGGCGTGGTGGTGCGCCTTCAGGTACGCCGACGCGTAGGCCAGCAGCGCGAACGACGCCGCGTGCGATTCGGGAAAGCCGTAGAGCGCGAACGACTTGATGCCGCGGACGATCTCGTCCTGCGCCGCGACGGTGATCCCGTTCGCGGCCATGCCGGCGCGCAGCGACACCTCGATGACGTTCATCCGCTCCTGCGAGCGCTTGAACCCGATCGCGCGGCGCAGCTCGTCGGCCTGGCCGCCCGAGAAGCTGGCCGCCGTCATCGCGATGCGCAGCAGCTGCTCCTGAAACAGCGGGATGCCCAGGGTGCGTTTCAGGATCGGCTCCAGCGACGGGTGCGGATACCTCACCGGCTCGCGGCCGTTGCGCCGCGCCAGGTAGGGGTTGACCATCTTGCCGACGATCGGTCCGGGCCGGATGATCGCCACCTCGACGACCAGGTCGTAGAAGTGCGTCGGCTGCATGCGCGGCAGCGTCGCCATCTGCGCGCGCGATTCGACCTGGAACACGCCGACGGTGTCGGCGGCGCGCAGCATCTTGTAGACCTTGGGATCGTCTGCTGGCAGCTTCGCGTAGTCGATGGTCACGCCCTCGTGGCGCTGGATCAGCGGCACCGCGTCCTCCAGCACCGCCATCATCCCCAGCCCCAGCAGATCGACCTTCACGATCCCGAGATCGGCGCAGTCGTCCTTGTCCCACTGCACGACCACCCGCCCGGGCATGCTGGCCGGCTCCAGCGGCACGACCGCGTCCAGGCGGCCGGCGGCGATCACCATGCCGCCCGAGTGCTGGCCCAGATGGCGCGGCAGGTTCAGGAGACCGCGCGCAGCCGCGCCGATCAGACGGTTGCGGTGCTCCGTGGGCGGGAAGCCGGCCGCCGCCAGGTGCGTCTCCAGCGGTTCGTCGCCGGCCATCAGCCACATCGGCAGGTGCTTGGCGATGCGATTCAGCTGTTCCTCCGACAGGCCGAGAGCGCGGCCCGCATCGCGCACCGCCATGCGCGGGCGGTAGGTGATCACGTTCGCGGTCATCGCGGCGCCGCGCGCGCCGTACTGCTCGTACACGTGCTGGATCACCGACTCGCGCTCCACGCCCGACGGCAGATCCAGATCGATGTCGGGCATGCGGTCGGCCATGTTGTCGGCGGCGGCGACGCGCTCTTCCGAGAGAAACCGTTCGAACAGCAGATCCATCCGCACCGGATCGACGGCGGTGATGCCCAGGACGAAGCAGACGGCGGAGTTCGCGGCAGATCCTCGGCCCTGCACCATGATCCCGCGCGACTTCGCGAACCGGACGATGTCCCAGACGATCAGGAAGTAACCGGCCAGCCCCAGGCGATCGATGATCCCCAGCTCGCGCGCCAGCTGCTGACGCACCCGGGGCAGGATCTTGTCGTCGGAATCGTAGCGGGTCGAGATGCCCGCCCACGAGAGCTTCTCCAGATAGCTCTGCTGCGTCTCGCCGGGCGGAACGTCGTAGTCGGGGAAGACGTAGCCCAGGTTGGCGAGCGTGAAGGCGCAGCGCTCGGCGATCGCGCGCGTCGCGCGCACGGCCGCGGGCATGTCGCGGAACAGCAGCTGCATCTCGCGCGCCGGCTTCAACCAGCGCTCGGCGTTCCGGGCCAGGCGGCGGCCGATCTCGTCGACGGTCGCCTTCTCGCGCGCGCACGTCAGCACGTCGTGCACGACCCGCTGCAGGGGCGTGGCGTAGCGGACGTCGTTGGTGGCGACGACGCCGACGCCCAGCGCCTCGGCCTGCGCCAGCACGTCGCGGTTGCGGTGCGCCTGCTCGGCGTCGAAGTGGCGCTGCACCTCCAGGTGAACGCGATCGCGCCCGAACACGTCGATCAGCGCCGGCAGATCGGCGCGCGGCGCGGGGCCGGCGAGGACCGTCAGACCGCCCGCGTGCGCGGCCAGCAGATCCATGCTTGCGTTGACAGAATCTGACTTCTGTCTACCGGCTTTGGCGGCGGTGATCAGCTGGCACAGATTCTGGTAACCGCGCCGATCCTCGACCAGCAGCAGGACCGGCGCGGCGCCGGCGGCCAGCGAGATCTCCGCGCCGACGATCGGCCGCAGCCCTGTCTTGCGCGCCGCCGCGAAGAAGCGCGGCGCGCCGTAGACGCCGTCGCGATCCGAAAGCGCCAGCGTGTCGTGATCGCCCGCCGCCGCGGCCGCCACCAGATCCTCCGGCAGCGACGCCCCGTCGAGGAAACTGAACGCCGACCGACATCGCAGCTCGACGTAGTCACTTCTAATCGTAGTAGCCATCGAGGTACCAGCGGCCGTCGCGCTTGTTCTGGTGCACGCGGTAGACGGCGCCGTCGGACGCGTGCACGTCCCAGTACTCGCGCGAGAAATGTTCACCCTCGCGCCACCATTCGCCCGACAGCCGATACGGCCCGGCGGCGATCAACACGCGCGCCGTCGTCTCGCGCCCGCGGAACGCCGCCGGCCCCTGTCGGTTCAGCAGCATCTCGATCTCCTCCGGAGGACGCCGACGACGTATGGCCAGTCGCGGTTCGCCCGCGCCAGTCTCGTTTGCAGCGCCGTTCCCCTCACCCGCCGGCCTTCGGCCGTCGGCCTCTCCCCGCCAAGCGGGGAGAGGCGCAGATCGTTCGTCGGGGCGCGCTGGTTCATAAGTCCTCACCGCGACCGCCTCCTCGCGCCAGGTATCCTCGACGGTGGGCGCGCCGACGTTGTCGGGGCCGACCAGCGCCGCCAGCCGCGCGATGGTGGCGGCCAGCCGATCGGGCGCCGGCCCTGCAGGGCGCAGGATGTCCAGCTGCGTGGCGCGCACGCGCGCCGGCAGCGCCAGCAGGCGCACGCCCACGATCGGCGCCGCCGGCGGCCGCCGCGCCAGGTCCAGCCGCGCGAGCTGCAACAGCGTCGCCGCGTCGCCGGTCGGCGCCGCGATCGGCACCGCGCGCACGTCGACGCCGCGCGGATCCAGCTCCAGGCGCACGGTCAGCCCGGCGCACGCCAGGCTGCGCTCGCGCAAACGCGTCAGCGCCCGATCGATCAGCCCGCGCAGCACGAAGGAGAACGGCTCCAGCTCCGCGACCGGGTAGTCGAGCTCGATCGCCTCTTCGAGAGCGTCGTCGGGCAGCCGCGGCACGAACGGTTCGTCGTCGATGCCGCGCGCGAGTCGACCGGCCCGCGCGCCCGCCGGCCCCAGGCGCAGACCGATCGCGTCGACGGGCAACGCCGCGACGTCGCCCGCCGCGCGCAGCCCCCAGCGGCGAAACGCCGCCGCCAGATCGGGCTCGCCTTCCGCCAGCAACTCGACGGGGATCGACGCGAGCGCCGCCCGCGCCGGGCCGGCGGCCGTCGGGATCAGCGCCAGCTCGTGCGCCCGCGTCGCCAGCCGCGCCACGCCTTTCGACGCCGCGATCGCCACGCGCACGCCCAGGCCGACGCGCGCCGCCACCGCCTGCACCGCCTGCGCGATCGCCGTCTCTCCGGCCGGGTACAGGCGCGCGAGATCCTCGCTGTCGAAGAAGATGCGATCGGCGTCGCCGCGCTCGATCGCGGCAGCGAACGCGTAGCCGACGTCGGCCAGCGCGGCGGACGCCGCCTCGCGATCGGCGGCGGTGACGGTCAGCAGACGCAGCCCGGCCGAGACCGCGGCAGCCTGCGCGCCCGTCATGCCGGCGCGCACGCCCGCCCGACGCGCCTCCGGCGAGATCTCGGTGACACGTGCGACACGCTTCGCCTTGTTCGTGCCCGCCTCCAGCACCGCCACCGGCCCGCCGCGGGCCTCGGGCGTCCGGCGCAGCACCGCTTGCAGCGCTAGCTGCGGCACGAAAACGCAAGCGATGCGCATCGCGCCTCCTCGGACTCCGGCCCGTGCTCGTGCGCGCCCCTCCCCTTCGTCGCTTCTGCCTGCAGCCCGTCGAACAGCGGCGCCCCGTCAGCCACGAACCGCGGCGCGCCCGGCCCCAGCTGGACGACGGCCGCGGCGCACGATCCGGCGGCGCGCGCCGGCGCCGCCACCAGCACCGTCGTCCCCTGCTTCTCGGCCCCGTGCTTGAACCGGATCCAGCCCGCCGCCGGAAGGCGCGGACGCTCGTCGCCGAGATCGAGCGCGATCAGATCGAAGCCGCCCGCGCCCAGCACCAGATCGGCCGCCTTGGCCGCCACGTCGGCCGCGCAACGGACCCACAGCAGGCGCCGCAGCGCGATCCCGGCCGCGAACGCGCGCCGCGGATCCAGTCCGCCACCGACGTCGACCAGCGCCGCCGCCTCGCCCGCCGCGATGGCGCGCGCCAGCGCCGCGTACAGGATCGCGGTCCGCCCCGACGACCGCCGCCCGATCAGCTCACACAGCGACGCCCGCGGCCACCCGCCCCCCAGCAGCCGGTCCAGCGTCGCGATCCCGCTGCCGCGCCGCCCCCGCCGGTCCTCCAGCCGCTGCGCCGAGATCAGATGCGACAGCAGAGCCGGATCCAGCGCAGGCCGAGACGACATCCCAACGAGACTGACACTGAACGCATGTCCAGGTCAACCTGAACCGCACGTCGGGGGGTCATGAGCGCCGCCTCGGGCCGCCGACGCCGCGGGGGTATCCGTCATCTTTTACTTTTGACGGATACTAGTATCCACTAAGATTAAATCTTGACGGATATCCATGCCAGTTCCGCTGTTTTCCCAGCATAGCCGCGCCCTCACTGTGCTCTACGCCGATCTCGAGAGTCAGGCTCTCACGCAGCGTCAAGCGTTCGAGGGAACAGCCGGAACGGTTATCGAGCGCACGAACGCAGCTGGGTTTCGCTTTTACGCGCACCAGTACTACGACGGCGACCGCAAGAAGCGCGAGTCCTATCTCGCCGGCCCGATCGGGGATGTCAGGGCAGACGCAGCGGCGGACGAGATGCGCACCCGGATTCGCGAGATGAAGGATCTCGTTCCATCCCTGCGTCTGTTAGGACGCGAAGGGTTCAGTCTGGTGGACGCGCGGGTGTATGCGACGCTCGCCAGCCTGCATAACCACGCCGTATTCGCCGCCGGGGGGATGCTCGTCGGATCGCACGCCTATGGCGTGTTGCTCAACCGCCTCGGCGTCCGCGCCGTTCCCTACACGACCGAGGACATCGACGTCGCGCGTGGTGAAGCCCTGCGGTTCGAGACGCCGCCCGAGCTGGATTTCCTCGGGATGCTCAAGGATTCGGGCGTGGAGTTCGTCGCGGTCCCTTCTCTGGATCGCAAGAAGCCCTCAACATCGTTCAAGCAGCGCGGCCGCTCGCCCTTCCATGTCGACCTGTTGGCGCCTTCCGGCAATGAAACATTCGCCGTGGTCCCGGTGCCGGAGCTGAATGCTCACGCGACCGGGTTACCGCATCTCGACTTCCTGCTGGCCGAGTCGCAGACCGCGATGCTGATGGCGCGCGAGGGCTGCTGCACCGTACGCGTGCCCCTGCCCGAACGGTTCGCAATCCACAAGCTGATCGTCTCGGTCATGCGCGCCGGTCGAGGCGCGAAATCCGAGCGCGACGTCATGCAGGCCTGCGTGCTCGCCGCCGCACTCGCGGACAGCCACCCTGGCGCGCTCGAGTCAGCTGTCGCCGCGGTGCCGCGACAGACCCGCAAGCGTTTCCAGCAAGGCCGCGAATCCGGGCGCCGCTGGCTCGAAAAGGAATACCCGCGCGCCTGGGAAGAATTGACAGGCGGCGTGTGAACCCATCGCTCCCGGTCGTATCATCCCGCCGATGCGCCTGAACCTGTTGGCGTCCGGGGTCCTGTTGCTGCTCGGGGCCTGCTCGCGCAAGCAGCCGGCCCAGCCCGAGCTGCCGCTGCAGGCGCTTCGCGTCGTGCTCGCGTCCGAAGCCGAGCTCGCCAAGCTGGACGCCGCAGGCGAACGAATCGTCCGCCGTCCCTGGGTCGGCCCGATCGTTCAGGTGCTGGCCGAGGAAATGCCCGACGCCCTCACGCCGATGCAGAAGAGCCGGATCGCCGGCGCGGGAATGCCCGCGGACGCGCTGTTCGAACGCGGCCTCGCCAACCTGCGCGCCGCGTGCAAGCAATCGATCCAGGAACGGACTGTCGAGATGGCCAAGGCGCACGTGCAGATCACCCGTTCCGCCGACAACTTCACGGCCGCGCGTCTGCTGCTGCCCGGGCTGTGGAAGAAGATCGCCGCGGACGCCGGCCAGCTCTACGCGGCGGCGCCGGCGCGCGACATCCTCGTCTGGACGACCAGCGTCGCCCGCGCCGATCAGCTCGCGCTGCGGGGCCAGGCCCGCACCGCGTTCCAGGCCCGCTCCGAGCCGATCTCACCGGCGATCCTGCGCTGGACGGGAGACGGCTGGGCGCTCGAGGACGCGAACCCGATTCCCTGAACTGTCGCCCTTTTCAAAACTTGAAAGGGGCAGCAAAACGGATGCGCGCGCGTCAGCGGCGAACGAGCTCGCCGCCGCGATGGAACCAGACGCGGCCCGCGGCGGACTGCAGGTGAACGCCGAAAACCCATTCGTCGATTCCGTTCGCGTCGACGAAGTTGGCCTTACCGTCCAGGATCGCTTGCCCAAAAGCCGTCAGACGCACCTTGGTCTTGCGGTAGATAGAGCGCGAACCGGTAATCTCGATAGCAGGCTCGCGCAGCTTCGGATCGGCGAGCTTCAGTATCCGGTCGAAGAGCCACGCGTCGCCGACCTGATCACGACCGCCGCGACCCGCCCAGAACGAATCATAACTGTCGGCAAGCGTTTGACCGATCACCATCGTGCAGCTCGGCTGTACTCGTCGAACGTTGCGCAAGAGGCCTGCCTCCCATCGGCTCAGACCGGAAGTCGCGTCGGGATAGCGTGCCAGACCTTCGCGTAGCGCGCGCGCCAGCAACGGAAAACGGTGCGAGGCCTTCTTCAGGTAGGCGGCTAGGCTCGTGGGATCGGGTGACGTGATCGCGTTCCAGACGGCGTCCAGCTCGGTGATGGTTTTTGCCGTTAAAGAGACCAGCGGCGGGTGGGCGGCGATGTCCTTCGGATGAAGAAGAGCGAGGCTTAGAACCTCCTTGTCGCGAACGTTGTGCTTGAACTGAACGATCTTGATCTCCGACTGTCGACCATCGAGCGCGTGCAAGAAAGCCGGTAGCCAGGCGGCCGCGATCTGATCGGCAAGTTCGGTTCCGAGCCAGAGGACGACTCCCTCGGCGGCTTGCAAGGCAGAGACGTCTCCATAGATGTCCTTGGTGGTGCCCGGGTACGAGGCGTCAGTGATGCTTCGCCAATACTTCCTTCGCGCGCGGGTCCAGGACAGAACGTCACTGATGGGCGGCAACGGTCCGCAGGAAAGGTGATCGAAGAGAAGAAGCACGTCCTTGCGGTTCGCCGCGACCTTGCTCTGCCTGAAGCTGGCCGCTGCGCTCGATCCAATCAGGACGTGAACCACCCGCCCCATCGCCCTCAGCTCGCCGCGGCGACGTCCAGGCGGCGGCGCACGGCCGCGACGTGGTCGCGCAGGACGTAGAGCTGGTCGGCGAACGACGCCGGCGTGCGCAGCTCGGTGACCGCGCGCGAGATCTCGTCGAGCCGCGCGTGCACCTTCTCCCTCTGCTCGGGCGTGGGCGTGCCGCGCATCTCGCGCTCGATCGACATCAGCGCGCCGTACCAGCGGTAGATGCGCGACCGGATTCGCCAGCGGTAAATCGCGGGCGCCAGCCGCGTCGCGGGCACGATCACGACCAGCAGCGGCAGCACGATCACCAGCAGCCGGTCGACCAGGCTGGCCAGCCAGAACGGCAACCGCTTGTACAGGAACTGCTCGCCCGACTTGTAGTAGCGCTCGGCGTCGGAGCTGATCGGGAAGTCGCGCGCCAGCGGCGCCGGGTACTCGCCCGCGTTGCGGAACATCCCGGGGGTGCCGTGAACCTCGCGCGCCGCGCGGATCAGCAGGTCCGACAGCGCGGGGTGCAGGTCGTCGCGCGCGACAAGCTCCACTGTCGGGCCGATCAGCGTCAGCGTGCGCGGCGGGTAGTTCTTCGCCAGGTCCATCGCGCCCTCGGGCAGCGTCTCCTTCGACAGAGAACGGAACTTGCGCAGGTAGCCGTCGGCGTTCCGGAAGCTGGCCAGCTGGATGTCGGGCAAGCCGCGCAGGGTGCGCATCACCGCCGGCGTCGCCGAATCGCCCATCAGGAACGCGGCGTCGATCGTCCCGTCCTTCAGCTGCTTGACGGCCTCGTCGCCCTGCAGGTCCAGCAACACCGTCGGCGGCCCGTCCATCTCGTTCGCCTTGAGCAGCTTCAACGCGAGCACGCGCGCGCCGCTGCCCTCCGGCCCGACGGCGATCCGCTTGCCTTTGAGCTGCGACAGCAGCTCCACGGGCTCCGCGTCGCGGCAGTAGACCATCATCGGCTGCGGATAGACGCTGCCCAGCGACACGAGGTGCGGCAGCTCGCGTCCCTCCGCCAACCCGCCCTGCACGAAACCAACGTCGACCTTCGCCGCCGGGTTCGCCAGCTTGTCCAGGTTGTCCAGCGCGCCGCGCGACGTGAGGATCTCCAGCTTCACGCCGTCGCGCGCCAGGATCTTCTGGTACTTCTCGGCCTGGTTGCGGTAGCCGCTGCCGTCCGGCCCGCTCACGAAGCGGATCGTCTTCGGGGGCGCGAAGCGCGCGGCCTTCACGGCCACCGCCACCGCCGCCCCGGCGACCAGGAGCGTCGGCAGCCCCACGACCAGAAGATCACGCCACGAGGCGGTGCGCAGGCGCGCGATCAGCCCCGGACGCTTGTTGATGTCAGGGATCATCGCAGACCAGGATAACGCGAAGCGACGGCAAGGTAACGCTGACAGCGACCGCGCCGCAGGCGTACACTTCCGTTCATGGCGCCCGACAAGAAATTTCGCGTCTCCGCGAAGGCGCTCGAGATCGTGGACACGCTGCACGCGGTGCTCGAATGCGCCGTCATGCTCCGCGACGCCGACCAGCGGATGAGCCACCTCTCGTGGCGCGACGGCAAATGGCTGTCGGGCAAGACCGAGAACGAGAATCCCGCGCGCGACGGGGCCGGCTGCGTCGTCGAAGCCCGCATCACCGATCGCTGGACGTTGTTCGTGTCGCGACGCCCCAGCTTGCATCCCGACGCCCGGTCGCTCGCGAGGTGGGCGGCGGAGAATCTCGCGCCGCTGCTTCCGAGAAGCGCCGACGACGACGCGATGTCGCCGCCGTTCGATGGCGGCGGCGGATCGGGCGGGTCCGCCGAGGCCGGCATCCCGGTGTGGTGGGCGCGCAAGGTGCGCAGCTAGTCGCTCCGCGCCGCAGGCGCGGTTTGCGACTATGTTTTTTCTGGTAGCCGCGATCCCGCGCTTCGCGCGGGGGCGTACCTCCGGGCTCCTCGACCGCGCGATTTCCGGACGTCCCGTCCGGATGTGGGCCGCGCGACCGCAGCTTCCAGGAAGCGTACGTTACCGACGAGAAACCGCGACGGCACCCGGCGGTACGTTCTCACCTCGGGACGGCGCGCGGAAACTTCGCACCGGGCTATTCGAGGTCGCGGAAACATCGGCCCGGCACGCCCGCTGCATTCGGAAGCCGGGCGTCATGGACGCGCAAACGCACACGGACCTGCCCTGGGATCTGATCAGCCCGCCGACCAGCGGGTTGTCGATCGGGATCGTACTGCAGGGGACCTATCGCATCGTTCGCCCGCTGGCGGAAGGCGGCTGCGGCGAGATCTACCTCGCCGCGCACACGCGCTTGCCGGGCCGCTTCGCCGTCAAGCTGCTTCACCGCAGCCTGGTGCGCGACAAGGATGCGCTGTCCCGCTTTCGCCAGGAAGCGGAGATCACGTCGTCGCTGCGCCATCCGCACATCGTGCAGGTGTTCGACTTCAACGTCACCGACGCGGGCGTGCCCTACCTGGTGATGGAGTTGCTGGAAGGGAAGCTGCTGGCGCAGCGGATCGCCAGCGTCGGCGCGATGGACCCGGCCGCCGCCGGCGACATCGTCGAGCAGATCGCCAGTGCGCTGCACGCGGCGCACGCCCGCGGCATCGTCCACCGCGATTTGAAGCCCGCCAACGTCGCCGTCGATGCGGATGGCAAGGTCAAGGTGCTGGACTTCGGTCTCGCGAAGGCGTTGATCGACGACGCCCCCGCG
>Ga0207669_10001419_pt1 | contig 10207 bp, 12 predicted proteins | sample KBSM33metaG_FD_184329 | JGI IMG/M metagenome (GOLD analysis project Ga0207669, IMG submission 184329) | Miscanthus rhizosphere microbial communities from Kellogg Biological Station, Michigan, USA - KBS M3-3 metaG (SPAdes) (version 2) | ecosystem: Host-associated > Plants > Roots > Rhizosphere >...
AAGAAACAAGGTCGAGACGGCATGTCCCTCCTCGAAGGCATCATTGAATCTCCGACCAACCCGCTCGGGGTGGTCGAGGACATCGCTACCGATAACAACTGGGCGTTCGAGCGCTCCGGCGAGGATGAAGTCACGATCGTCTCCAAGGGCGACTGGACCGACTATCAGCTCTCCTTCACCTGGATGGCAGAGATCGAGGCGCTGCATCTGGCCTGCGCGTTCGACATGAAGATCCCGCCCGCGCGGCGCGCGGAAGTGCAGCGGCTGATCGCGGCCGTCAATGAGCAATTATGGATCGGGCATTTCGATATCTGGACCCACACCGGCATGATCATGTACCGGCAGGCGCTGGTGCTGCCGGGCGGGCTGACCGCCTCGACCGCGCAATGCGAGTCCATGCTGGTCGGCGCCATCCACGCCTGCGAGCGCTATTACCCCGCGTTCCAGTTCGTGGTCTGGGCCGGGAAGACGGCGACTGAGGCCATGAGCGCGGCGATGTTCGATACCGAGGGCGAGGCGTAGTTCTCCCCGTCGGCCCCGGTCGCCTCCACACATTCGATGTCGTTTCTGCCTAGTGCGCAATTGCGCACGGGCGCAGGAACCCAACGCCCTCAAGCAAACTGCTTGTCGCGCCTTCCACGCTTCACTAGAACTTCCTGTGGTTATGGGTCCCCGCGTTCGCGGGGACGACGTGGACACCTGGTGACGTCTTGAACACGACAAACGCACTGCAAAACACCAGCGGCACCATCGCGCTTGCCGGCGCCGGCAAGATGGGTGGCGCCATGCTGACCGGATGGCTGGCCGGCGGCCTCGACGCCGCGCGCGTCGTGGTGATCGAGCCGCAGCCGTCCCCCGAGATCAGCGCACTCGCCGCCAAGGGCGTCCGCCTTAATCCGAAGGACGCCGCCACCGCCGATACGCTGGTGGTGGCGGTGAAGCCGCAGATGTTCCGCGAGGCAGGGCCGGCGCTGAAGAAGCTCGTCGGACCGAACACGCTCGTGGTCTCGATCATGGCCGGCACGACGATTGCGGCGCTGGAGGAAGTCTGCGGCGGCATGGTGGTTCGCGCCATGCCGAACACGCCGGCCGCCATCGGCCGCGGCATTACGGTTGCTGCGCCGGCAAAGAATGTCACCGCCGCGCAACGCGCCACCGCCGACGCGCTGTTGCGCGCCACCGGTTCGGTCGAATGGGTCGACGATGAAAGCCTGATGGACGCGGTGACCGCCGTGTCCGGCTCCGGCCCCGCCTATGTCTTCCTGCTCGCCGAAGAACTCGCGCGCGCCGGTGTCGAGGCCGGCCTGCCCACCGAGCTCGCCACAAAACTCGCGCGCGAGACCGTCGCGGGCTCCGGCGAGCTGCTGCATCGCTCGGACCTTGCTTCGGCGACACTGCGCCAGAACGTCACCTCGCCCGGCGGCACCACCGCCGCCGCACTGGAAGTGCTGATGGGCCAGGATGGCCTGCAGCCGCTGATGATCCGCGCCATCGCCGCAGCGACGAAGCGCTCGAAGGAATTGGCGAAGTAAACGAGAATCCGTAGGGTGTGTAGCTACTTCGCGCGAAGCCTTTTGGTGAAACTCTCGACATTGACGAGGCCACGGGCGTGGCGGCCGTCGCCGATCTTGCGCTCGCCCTCGAAAGCTTCGACCTCGAAGCGAATGACGCGGCGCTCTACCGCGATGACTTTGGCCGTGGCCCGCACCGTCGCGCCGACGAGCGACGCGCCGAGATGGCGGATATCGACCTCGGTACCGACCGTGATCCAGCCCGGCTGAAGATAGCCCCTGATGGCATCGCTCGAGGCGATCTCCATTTCCAGGATCATCATCGGCGTCGCATAGACCATCGGCATGCCCGGCACGAAATGCCCGACCGTGCGCTCGGCCGGCACGACCAGCGTTCGCTCGGCGCTCATGCCGACCTTGATGAAGTCGCGTGCGTCCATGGATGTTTCCGCAAGGGCGGTGTCGTCCCGGCCTTGAGCCGGGACCCATAACCACAAATGTAAGTTGTTGCAGCAGCTGGAGCTCCAGCTTTGTCCAACAATCAACATCGGTGGTTATGGGTCCCTGCGTTCGCAGGGACGACGGATGAGAGACCGCGCTACTTCTTCGCCGCCGCCGCGCGCTCCACGAAAGTCTTGCCGCCCTTCATCTTGTGGGCGAGCGGCGCTTCGTTGATCTGGATCACGACCGCATCGGCATCGACGCCGAGGTTCTTGACCAGCGCCTGGGTGATGTCGCGCATCATGCCGGCCTTCTGTTCGTCGGTGCGGCCGGCGGCCATGCTCACGGTAATCTCAGGCATTGTGGTCTCCTCGTTATCGTTTCTTGTCGTGATGGCCGGGCGTATCCCGGCCATCCGCGATCTCTTCCATCAAACAAGACGTGGATGCCCGGCACAAGGCCGGGCATGACGCCGGAATGAATAGCTAGCCCCACTTCACGTCATGGCGCGCCAGCACTTCACGCACTTTTGCGACGATCTCGCCTTCGGCGCACGAGAATTGCGCCGGGCGCGTCTCGCGCCATTCCTGGTTGGAAGCGATCGCGGCGGCCGCCTTCGCGCCGTCGATCAGGTCCTTGATCTGAATTTCGCCGCGCGCCTTTTCGTCCGAGCCCTGGATGATGACGCAAGGCGAGTTGCGGCGGTCGGCATATTTGAGCTGGTTGCCCATGTTCTTGGGATTGCCGAGATAGAGCTCGGCGCGGATGTTGGCATTGCGTAGCTGCGCAACCATCTTCTGGTAGTCGGCGACGCGGTCGCGGTCGAACACGGTAACGACCACGGGCCCAAAGTCGGGCCGGGTGTCGAGTTTGCCGAGCATCGTCAGTGCGGCCTGCAGCCGCGACACGCCGATGGAAAATCCCGTCGCCGGCACCGGCTCGCCGCGGAAGCGTGAGACCAGACCATCATAGCGGCCACCGCCACCGACCGAGCCGAAGCGCACGGGACGGCCTTTTTCGTCTTTGGTTTCGAGCGTGAGTTCGACCTCGTAGACGGGACCGGTGTAATATTCGAGGCCGCGGACGACGGAGGGATCGATGACGATTTGATCCGATCCATAGCCGGACGCAGCAACAAGTTTGCCTATCGCGTCGAGTTCGTCGCGGCCTTCCTGTCCGATCTTGCTATCGCACAGCCGCGCATCGATCTGCGCGCCCTGTTCGATCGCGCCGACTACCAGAGCAATGTCGTCTGCCTTGAGACCGGCGCCTTTGGTGAAATCACCTGACTCGTCCTTGCGGCCGTCACCAAGGAGTTGCTGAACGCCGGAAATACCGAGACGATCGAGCTTGTCGATTGCACGCATGACAGTCAGCCATTGTCCGTCATCTGCAATGCCAAGCGCGTCTCTCACCCCATCGAGCACTTTGCGGTTATTCACCTTCACGAGATAGCTGCCGCGCGGAATGCCGAGCGCTTCCATCGTGTCGGCCGCCATCATGCACATCTCGGCGTCGGCCGCGGGCGACGCGGAGCCTACCGTGTCGGCGTCGAACTGCATGAACTGGCGGAAGCGGCCGGGGCCGGGCTTTTCGTTGCGATAGACGTAGCCGGCGCGATAGCTGCGATAGGGCTTTGGCAGCGCCTCGAAATTTTCTGCCACGTAACGCGCCAGCGGCGCGGTCAAATCGTAGCGCAGCGATATCCACTGCTCGTCGTCGTCCTGGAACGAGAACACGCCCTCGTTCGGCCGGTCCTGGTCCGGCAGGAATTTGCCGAGCGCGTCGGTGAACTCCATCGCCGGCGTTTCCACCGGCTCAAAACCGTAGCGCTCGTAGACCTCGCGGATTCTCTCGACCATCTGGCGCGTGGCAGCAATCGCGGCCGGACCACGATCTTCCAGCCCGCGCGGCAGGCGGGCGCGGAGTTTCTGGGGTTTTTTGGGTTTGTCAGCCATTTTGGTTCGCAGCCATGGGCGGCGTTGGTACCAGCCAAGGCGCGGCCGGGCAACCGGTGCATCTATCGGGTGGGCCGTCATTCCGCGGCGATGCGAAGCATCGAACCCGGAATCTCGAGATTCCCCGGGGTGCAATTGCACCCTTGGGGCCTGGTCCTACGGACCATCCCGGAATGACGGTGCGCCGGTCACAGGACCTTTCTGATCCAGTCGTGCGGGTCGGTTGCGCGACCGTACTGGATGTCGACCAGTTTCTTGCGCAGCCCCATGGCAACGGGGCCGGCCGCGCCGCCGCTGATGAGAAAATCGCCGCTCGCGGAGCACACCTTGCCGATCGGCGAGATGACGGCCGCCGTGCCGCAGGCGAAGGCCTCTTTCAACTTTCCGCTGGCGGCATCAGTGCGCCACTGCTCGATCGTGTAGGCCTCCTCGCGCACGGGCGTACCGGAGTCCTTCGCGAGCGCGATGATCGAATCGCGGGTGATGCCCGGCAGGATCGTGCCGAGCGGCGGCGTCAGGAGCGAACCGTCGTCGAACACGAAGAAGACGTTCATGCCGCCGAGTTCTTCGACATAGCGGCGCTCGACCGCATCGAGGAAAACCACCTGATCGCAGCCATGATCGATGGCCTCGGCCTGCGCGCGCAGGCTGGCCGCGTAATTGCCGCCGCATTTGACGGCGCCGGTACCGCCGATCGCGGCGCGCGTGTAGTTCTCCGACACCCAGATCGACACCGGCGCAGGTCCGCCCTTGAAATAGGAGCCGACCGGCGAGGCGATGACGGCGAAAATGTATTCCGCGGATGGCTTCACGCCGAGGAAGACCTCGCTCGCGATCATGAACGGCCGCAAATAGAGACTGCCCTCGCCGCCCGGTATCCAGGCGCTGTCGATGCGCACGAGCTGCTCGACCGCTTCGATGAACACAGCCTCGGGCAGCGGCGCCATGGCCATGCGCTCAGCCGAGTTCTTGAATCGCCTTGCATTGGCGTCGGGGCGGAACAGGTTCACGCCGTTGTCGCGCTTGTAGGCCTTGAGGCCCTCGAAAATCTCCTGCGCGTAGTGCAGGACGGCTGCAGCCGGATCGAGCGGGAAATTCGCGCGGGATTCGACCCGCGCGCCGTGCCAGCCCTTCGCCTGATTGTAGCGGACCACGGCCATGTGATCGGTGAAGACCCTACCGAAGCCCGGGTCCGCGAGCTTTGCTGTGCGCTCCTGCTCGGAGGTCGGATTCGCCGCAGGCTGGATTTCGAATTTCAAACTCATTTCCTTGCTTCCCGCTGTCGGAACCGGCGCAATTTCCGGCGCCGGCCTGTCTCTCCGGGCCTGCTGCCTGCTTCGCAGCCGGTTTCCATCCCCAACACGCCACAGGACATGCTTTTGCGGAATGCCGAAGTCCAGTATGTTTGCCGAAATGCCGCTCGACAATCGCACGGTATTCCAATTTGCGACCGCTGCCGCCATCGCTGGCTTTTTCGGCTGCCTGACACGTCACCAAGACCGTTACGACTTAAAGTTTCGCCGTGGCTGGCAGTTTTGTAACATTGAACCCAAGATATGTCAACATGACTGACATAAATTTCTCAAGGCCTCCCACCGACCCCGATTCGAAGGGGACCGAGGGAACGTCCCCTGCCCCGCGGTTGGGTGAATTGCGCTGGGACATCATCGAATTGCTGTTCTTCGCGTACCGCGACTTCGTCGGCGATGCCGACCATGAGCTCGAGGTTTTCGGGTTCGGCCGCGCCCATCACCGGGTGATGCATTTCGTCTACCGTTATCCCGGCCTCAAGGTCGCCGACCTGCTGGACGTCCTGCGCATCACCAAGCAGTCGCTCGGCCGCGTGCTCAAGCAATTGCTCGATGAGGGCTACATCATCCAGAAGACCGGCAATAACGACCGCCGGCAGCGCCTTCTTTACGCCACCCCCAAAGGCGAAGCGTTGGTGGCGAAGCTCGCCGGGCTGCAGACCGATCGGATCACCCGTGCGCTCGGGGAAATAAGTCCCGATGGCGTCGCGGCGATCAGCCAGTTCCTGCGCGCGATGATCGATCGCGACGATCCCGACAAGGTGCTGGAAGCGATCTTCGGGACAGGCAGCAAGAAACCAAGGGAGTGATCGTGCCGCAAGGAGCAACCATCGCTGCAGCGACCGCACGCACGCCGCTGCAGCCGGCCGACGATGCCCCGCATCTGTTGCTGGTCGACGACGACCGCCGTATCCGCGACCTGCTGTCGCGGTTTCTTTGCGGCGAGGGTTATCGGGTCACGACCGCGTCGAGCGCCGACGACGCCCGCGCCAAGCTGCTGGGCCTGCATTTCGATCTCCTGATCCTCGACGTCATGATGCCCGGCGAAACCGGGTTCGACCTGGCGCGCTTCATTCGCACCTCCTCCTCGGTGCCGATCATCATGCTGACGGCGCGCCATGAAGCGGAGGCCCGCATCGAGGGCCTGCAGATCGGCGCCGACGACTACGTCGCCAAACCGTTCGAGCCGCGCGAGCTGATCCTGCGGATCGGCAATATCCTCAAGCGCACCGCGCCGCCGCCGGTGGAAACGCTGGAGCAGATCGCGTTCGGCCCTTACGTGTTTCATCTCGACCGCGGCGAACTGCGCCAGGGCGAGGAGATCATTCACCTGACCGACCGCGAGCGCGAAATGCTGCGCATTCTGGCGGTCGCGCCCGGCGATACCGTGCCGCGCGCGGCGCTGACCGGCGGCGGCACGGTAAACGAGCGCGCGGTCGACGTGCAGATCAACCGGCTGCGGCGCAAGATCGAGCGCGATCCCGCCAATCCGCTGTTCCTGCAGGCCGTGCGCGGCATCGGCTATCGCCTGGTTGCGGCGCCCTGAGCCAATACCTATGAGCACGCTCGACACCGGCCTGACGTTTATCCGCAACGCGTCGCAACGCGTCTCCGCGGCCAATGGCTGGATGGGCAACGCGTTCAAGAGCTGGATGCCGACCGGCCTCTACGCGCGTGCGCTCCTGATCATGATCGTGCCGATGGTGATCCTGCAAACGGTCGTAGCCTTCGTGTTCATGGAGCGGCACTGGAACACGGTGACGCGACGGTTGTCGGCGGCCGTGGTGCAGGACATCGCCAGTCTGATTGACGTCTACAAGGGCTATCCGCAGGACAAGGACCGCGCGCAACTCCGCCGCATCGGGCAGCGGCTGCAACTCGTCGTCGATTTTCTTCCCGTCGGCGACATGCCGCCGCCCGGGCCGAAGCCGTTCTTCTCGCTGCTCGACCAAACGCTCTCGGTGCAGATCGGCCGCCAGATCGGCCGGCCGTTCTGGATCGATACCGTCGGCAAATCCAACCTGGTTGAAATTCGCATTCGGCTCGACGACGCCGTGATGCGCGTGTTCGCGCAGCGCAGCGCGGCCTACGCCTCCAATTCGGAGATTTTCATCTTCTGGATGCTGGGCACGTCCTCGATCCTCCTGATCGTCGCGGTGCTGTTCCTGCGCAACCAGATCAGGCCGATCCTGCGGCTGGCGGAGGCCGCCGAAAGCTTCGGCAAGGGCCGCGAGGCTGCGAATTTCCGGGTCCGCGGCGCACGGGAGGTGCGGCAGGCGGCGCAGGCGTTCATGGAAATGAAGGCGCGCATCGAACGCTCGATCGAGCAACGCACCGCGATGCTGGCCGGCGTCAGCCACGACCTGCGCACCATCCTGACCCGCTTCAAGCTCGAACTCGCGCTGATCGGCGACAGTCCCGAAGTCGACGGCATGCGCAAGGATGTCGATGAAATGTCCGGCATGCTGGAGGCCTACCTCGCCTTTGCGCGCGGCGACAGCGGCGAGGTTGCACAGCCGACCGACATGACGATGGCGCTGGAAGAATTGCGCAGCGACGCCGAGCGTAACGGCCATACCGCAACGGTGACGTTCCACGGCCTGCCGGTGGTGACGGTGAAACCGGCGTCGTTCAAGCGCTGCCTCGGCAACCTCGTCTCCAACGCGGCACGGCACGCCAACGCGATTTCAATCACCGGCCATCGCGATCATCGCTATCTGACGGTGACGGTCGACGACGACGGGCCGGGAATCCCCGTGCAGATGCGTGAGGAAGTGTTCAAGCCGTTCCTGCGTCTCGACGATGCCCGCAACCAGGACGAGGGCGGCACGGGCTTGGGGCTGGCCATCGCCCGCGACATCGCCCGCTCGCATGGCGGCGACATCACGCTCGGCGACAGCCCGATGGGCGGCCTGCGTGCGGCGGTGCGGGTGCCGGTGTAACAGCGTGCGCTGACACCGTCGTCGCGGCAATCCTTCGAGACGGCGCGGAGCCTGTCATCGGGCCGTGCTTCGCGCGGACCCGTTGGCGCCTCCTCAGGATGAGGATCTCATGGTGAGGAGCGCGGCGACGCCGCGCGTCTCGAACCATGTGGCCGGTAGCACAATCGGCGCGCGCCGTTACTTCTGCTTCGGGATCAAGTCCTTCAGCTTTTCCATATCCTTGATGTTCATCTTCATGCCGCCGGGCATCACGATGTCGCCGGGCTTCTGATCGGCCTTGCAGGCGCCGAGCCACTTCGCCTCGATCGTCGTCGCACCGCCGGCGGCGCCGCGCTCACTGCGCACGGTCGACTTCACGGTATAGGCGGAATTGAAGTCGCCGGTGATTTCGGCGTGCGAGGCAATCGTCACGCCGGAGATGCCGCAGATGGAGTCAGTGACGTAACCGGTCGCCGTCTTCTGGATCTCCTGCTTCGAGCACATCTCCTTGCCCATCGGCGACATCGCAGTCGCCATGTCCTTGTCGGTGGTCTCGTCGGTGCACTGCTGCATCGTCATGTCAGGCGACGGCGATCCCGCGCGCACCACCTTCATCTCCCAGAGGCCCGCCTTGCGCACTGGCAGTTCAACCGCCCCGGCGCCGACCGGCAACAGCGCCAACAGGAAAAGCGCCGAACCAAATGACAGAAGCTGTCGCGTCATGCTGGCGCTCCCGCAGAGTTATGTTGAAGCGTTATATTGAAGCGTTGTGTCGAGGGGTAACCGCGCTCAGTAAAGCGTGCGCAACGGCCGTTCAGCGGCGCCATAGGGCACCCAGCGGCAGGCGAACGAAACGTAACCGCCATAGTAGGCCTGCACGCTCAGGAATTTAACCACCTTGCCGTAGGAGGCGCAGTGATCGACGGCGAGCTGGCGGGCATCCGCCTGCATCGCCAGGGAATAGGCGATGATCCCGCCGGTGTCATTGCCCTTGAACGGCGGCACAGTGTCGGCCTGCGCCGGCGCGCCCGCCAGCATTCCGCCCATCGCAACCAGGCACACGGCCCCAATCCTTCGCATCGCAGACTCCATTTCGTCCGAAGCACACCATAATGTGCGCCAGCGGACATGGAAAGAATGGTTGCGACAGGAAGCGGAGTTGCCTGTCAGGTGTTGCCGCGTTGCACTTGACGTTGTCGGGGCTTCGCGGCACCGTCCACACGTTGGCTTACCGGCGGATTCCCATGCGCAACTTGTTCACATCCCTGAGAGCATTCGGCCTTCTGGCGGCGGCGGTCGCCCTGCTGGGCTCCGGCCATGCCGCCCAGGCCGCCAATCCGTTCGAACTGAATTTCTGGCTGTCGGGCCCGCGCTATGACGGCCGCGTCGCACCCTGCGAATCCGCCCTGCCGACCATCACCTCGCAATTCCAGCAAAAGGAAAGCACCTTCTGGAATTCGGCGCTGTCGATCACCGGCTTCGGCCGGATCCACGAAACGGCCTTCCGGCCCTGGCAGTCCGACAACATCCCGCGCCGTTTCTGCAGTGCTGACGTGATGATCAGCGACGGCAAGATGCGCTCCGTGCACTATTCGATCATCGAGGACGGCGGCTTTGCCGGCTTTGGCCAGGGCGTCGAATGGTGCGTAACCGGGCTCGATCGCAACTGGGCCTACAGCCCCGGCTGCAGGGCCGCGCGGCCCTGATCCGGTCCCCCTGAATTCTGTCCGGCGGGTACGACGGTCCCGCTAATTTTCGGCTCACGCCGTTTTTGTTCTTGAAATGTTCCGGTTCCCTGCTAGGCTCGGGGCAGTCGAGTAAGGGGACGTCCGATGTTCCGATCCGTCAATATTTCGCGGTTTCTGATTTCGCTGGCTTTCGTTGTTGCCGCCGCAGGGGTGGCGTCCGCCCAGGATCGCCGGCAAAACGCCCCGGGCGAGTTTGATTTCTACGTGCTGGCCTTGTCGTGGTCACCTTCGTTCTGCGAGGCGGCTGCCGAACGCGGCAACAGCGGGCGCTCAAACACCCAGTGCAGCCGCCCCTACTCCTTCGTGGTTCACGGCCTG
>Ga0207669_10001430_pt1 | contig 10180 bp, 9 predicted proteins | sample KBSM33metaG_FD_184329 | JGI IMG/M metagenome (GOLD analysis project Ga0207669, IMG submission 184329) | Miscanthus rhizosphere microbial communities from Kellogg Biological Station, Michigan, USA - KBS M3-3 metaG (SPAdes) (version 2) | ecosystem: Host-associated > Plants > Roots > Rhizosphere >...
AGGCGGCCACTTCCAGCCGGTCGCGGTTGAACGTCGCCGTCCTCACCATGCCGGTCGCCGCCTCGAGACACAGCTCCACCGTGTCCACCGCGTCGAAGAGGTTCTCCTTGTCCTCCTGCATGTCCTTGTTGTAGGCGAGGGGAAGCGCGTGCAGCGCGCCGAGCAGGGCCGCCAGCCGCGAGGCGACGCGCGGCGCCTTGGCGCGCAGGAGCTCGGCTGCGTCGGGATTCTTCTTCTGCGGCATGATGCTCGACCCCGAGCTCCAGGCATCGCTCAGCTCGAGGAACCCGAACTCCTCGCTCGCCCACAGCACGATCTCGGCGCCGAGGCGCGAGAGATGCATCGCGCAGATCGATGCGGCGCTCAGATAGTCGAGCACGAAGTCGCGGTTCGAGACGGCGTCGAGCGAGTTGGGGGCGACCCGGTCGAAGCCGAGCGCGTCGGCGAGGGCGCGGCGGTCGGTCGCGAAGTTCACACCGGCGAGCGCTCCGGCTCCCAGCGGAAGCTCGGCCGCCGCGTCCGCCGTGGCCGCAAAACGCGCTGCGTCCCGGCGGAACATCCAGAAGTACGCGAGCAGGTGATGTGAGAGGTACACGGGCTGGGCGCGCTGGAGGTGCGTGTAGCCGGGCATCGGCCAGTCCGAGTGGCGCTCGGCGACGTCGAGCAGCACCGCCATCAGGTTCGCGAGCTTTGCCTGTGCGGTTCCAGCCCGATCGCGCACGAACAGCGCCATTCCCGTCGCCACCTGATCGTTGCGGGACCGTGCTGTGTGCAGCTTGCCGCCGACCGGCCCGGCCAGCTCAGTCAGCCGGCGCTCGATCGCCATGTGGACGTCCTCGTCTCCGTCGGCGGGGGTGAACGTTCCCTCGGCGATCTCCCGCTCTATCTGGTCCAGCCCCTCGGTCAGGGCTGCCGCCTCCTCCCGGCTCAAGATCTCGCGGTCGCCGAGCATCGCGACGTGCGCCCGCGACTGCTCGACGTCGTAGGACGCGAGGCGGATGTCGAATCCGATTGAGGCGTTCAGCCGCTGGAACACCGGGTCCGGCGGCTCACGGAAGCGAGACATGCGAGGAGCCTAGTGGTCCACTAAAAGGTCTCGGCGATTGCCCCGATCTGGATCACCAGGACCATCCCCAGCAGGTAGAGGCTCGTGCCCCACCCGGCCAGGGCGCTGCGGCTGCGCGGGTAGAGGCGGCTCTCAGGGTCACGCCCGATTGACAACGCGACAGGGAGCGCGATCAGAAGGCCCAGGGCGATCAGCGCGAAGCCGCTGATCCCGAAAGCGAAGTACCCGAAGTCGAACGAGAAGCCCTCGGAAAGGTCCGCCAGCAGGCTGCGGTACAGGTAAGCCGGAACCGCGCCGGCGACTACCAGCCCGAGGATCGCCAGAAAGCGCTCCCCGCGCTTCCCCGCGTACCCCGTCGAAACCCCAGACTGCATGCCCAATGAGACTACAGGCGCGGATCAAAAGGACCTGGCGAGAACCTCTCCGAGCGCTCCGCAAACCCGCTCCACCTGGGCCTCCTCCATGCCGCCGAAGAACGGCAGCGCCAGCGAGCGCGCCGAGATGTCCTCGGCCACTGGGAACTCACCGCCGCGGAACCCGAACCGCTCGCGGTAGTACGGCTGCAGGTGGATGCATGGCATGTAGCCCTTCGACTGGACTCCTCGCTCGCCCAGCGCCCGGATGACCGCGTCGCGGTCCACTCCCTGCGGAAGCTGCACCACGTATACGAACCAGCTGCGCACCTCCGCGCCGCGGTTTGCGCACGGCAGCGTGAGGCCTTCGATCTCTGCGAGGCGCTGGCCGTACAGGTCCGCAACTCGTGCGCGGGCCGCGAGCAGCGCGTCCGCGCGCTCGATCTGAGCCACGCCCAGCGCCGCCGCGACGTCGGAGAGCCGGTAGTTGTAGCCGAGCCGGTCGTGCGCGAGCCAGTCCATGTCGTCGCCGCGGCCCTGGTTTCGCTCGCTGCGGGCCTGGCGCAAGGTGCCGCTGTCTCCCGAGACGAGCATCCCCCCTTCTCCAGTCGCGATCTGCTTGTTGGCGTAGAAGGCGAACGTGGCGATGTTCCCGCGCGAGCCGACCTTCATCCCGCCCGAGTCGATCGCTCCGAATGCCTCGCACGCGTCCTCGACTATCCCCAGTCCGCGCTCGGAGGCGAGCGCCTCGATCCGGTCCATGTCCGCGGGATAGCCGAAGAGGTGAACGGGCAGCACCCCGGCCGTTTGCTCAGTGCAGGCCGCGGCGGCGGCTTCCGGGTCGATGTTCAAGGTGTCCGCGTCGATGTCGCAGAAGACCGGCCGCGCGCCCTCGTAGAGGATGCAGTTCGCCGATGCGACGAAGCTCAGCGGTGACGTGACGATCTCGTCGCCGCGGCTCCATCCCAGGGCCCGCACGCCCAGGTGGAGCGCGGCGGTACCGCTCGACACCGCCACCGCCTCGTCGGTTCCCAGCCACGCGGCGAACTCGCGCTCGAAGCGCTCGAGCATCGGGCCCAGCGAGAGGCGGCCCGAGCGCAGCACCCGGTTGACCAGCTCCTCCTCGCGCGGGCCGATGTCCGGCCGCGCGAGCGGGATCGGGTCGCTGCTCAAGCTTGTCGCGTGGGCGTGGCTGATGGTGAAGGCTCGGACGAGCCCTCCGCAGACCCGGCCGACGGCTTGCCGGCGGACGGCTTGTTCTCTTCCTGGGTCGCGTACTCCAGCGAATCGACCAGCGCTTCCCAGCTCGCCTCGATGATGTTCTCGGAGACGCCAAGGGTTCCCCAAGTCTCGTCTCCGTCGCTGGCGTCGATCAGGACTCGCGTGACGGCTCCGGTGCCCTTGTGCTCGTCGATGATCCGGACCTTGTAGTTGACGAGGTCGATGTCGCGCAGGCGGGGGTACATGTCACCGATCGCATCGCGCAGCGCGCGGTCGAGCGCGTTCACGGGGCCGTTGCCCTCGGCCGTGCGGACGAGGCGCTCGCCGCCGGCCCAGATCTTGATCGTGGCCTCGGTCTGGACCCGCCCGTCCTCGCGCTTCTCCGTGATGACGCGGAAGCTCTCCAGGCGGAACAGCGGAGTGTGCGCACCCGACTCCTTGCGTAGGAACAGCTCGAAGGAGGCGTCGGCAGCCTCGAAGTGGTACCCGCGGTGCTCCAGCTCCTTGAGCCGGTCGACCGCCCGCACGGCAGACTCGGGGTCGAGCTCGATGCCGGCCTGCTCGGCACGCGCCACGACGGTCCCCTTGCCGGACAGCTCGGATACGAGCAGCTCGCGGTGGTTCCCGACGACCTGCGGGTCGATGTGCTCGAACGTGCGCGGGTCGCTGCGGATGCCCGCGACATGCATCCCGCCCTTGTGGGCGAAGGCGTTCCGGCCCACGTAGGGCTGGTTCCGGTCGGGAGTCATGTTGCACAGCTCGTCGACCAGGTGCGCGGTCTTGGTGAGGGTGGCGAGCTGTTCGGGGCTCACGACCGGATGGCCCATCTTCAGCTGCAATGCGGGCAGGATCGACACCAGGTTGGCGTTGCCACAGCGCTCGCCGATGCCGTTCATCGTGCCCTGGACCAGGCTGGCGCCCTCCCCCACGGCCGCGAGCGAGTTCGCGACTCCGCATTCGGCGTCGTTGTGGGTGTGGATGCCGACCACCTCGGATCCGAAGCGCTCGACCACCGCGCGGGTGGCGTGCCCGATCTGGTGCGGCAAGCTGGAGCCGTTCGTGTCGCAGAGGGTCACGTTCTCGGCGCCGGCATCGAGGGCCGCATCGAGGCACAGCAGCGCGTACTCGGGGTCGTCGCGATAGCCGTCGAAGAAATGCTCCGCGTCGTAGATGACTCGTTTGCCCTCCGCGCGCAGGTAGGCGACGGAGTCGCCGATCAGGGCGAGGTTCTCCTGGGGGTCGGTGTTGATCACCTTCTCGACGTGCAGCTTCCAGGTCTTGCCCACCAGTGTGCACACCGGGGCGAACGATTTCGCCAGCAACGCCAGCGCCGGGTCGTCCGCGGCCTGCACGTCGCGCCGGCGCGTCATGCCGAACGCGCAGATGGTGGCGTTGGAGAAGCGCTCGCGCTCGAGCAGCTTGAAGAGCTCCACCTCCTTCGGATTGGAGCTCGGGAAACCCGCCTCGATGAACTGGATGCCGAGGTCGTCGAGCGCGTGCGCGACGCGCAGCTTCTCGCCGGCGGAGAGGGACATGCCCTCGCCCTGCATTCCATCGCGAAGAGTCGTGTCGTATAGCTGGATCTGCCTGCTCAAGTGAGGTGCTCCTTTACGGGGGCTGGACGGTGAACGCGAAGTCGCGGCGCGGCGCTAGCTGCGCGCCGCCTGCGTAATTCGCGCGTCGCCCGCGGGCGCATCCATCTCCACGAAGTCGAGCCACTCGAGGTACTCGTCGCGTTCGCCCTTGATCGCCTCGAAGAAACGGCTCTGGATGGCCTTCGTGATCTCGCCTGGCTCACCCAGCTTGTGGTCGTCGATCTCGCGCACCGGAACGATCTCGGCGGCCGTTCCCGTCAGGAACAGTTCATCCGCCTGGTACAGCTCCCCGCGCGTGATGTTGCGCTCGACCACGTGGAAGCCGAGGTCCTCGGCGATCTGCCGGACAGAGCGTGCGGTGATGCCGTCCAGGATGCACGTGTGCTCAGCGGGCGTGTAGATCCGGTTGTTGCGCACCATGAAGATGTTCTCACCGGATCCTTCCGAGACGTTGCCGTGAGGATCGAGCATGATCGCCTCGTCGTAGCCCGCCTTCGCGGTCTCGACCTTCGCGAGGATCGAGTTCAGGTACTGGCCCGAGGCCTTCGCCTCCGGGATGAAGCTGTCGGTCGACATGCGCCGCCAGGAGGAGACCTTGCACCGGATCCCGTTGCGCTGGCCCTCCTCGCCCAGGTAGGCGCCCCAGGGCCAGACGGCGATCACGACGTCGACCGGGACGTTCAGCGGGAACAGGCCCATCTCGCCGTAGCCGCGGAACGCGATCGGGCGGATGTAGCAGCTCGCCAGCTTGTTGGCGCGGATCAGCTCGTGGGTCGCCTCGCGCAGCTTCTCGAGCGAGTAGGGCAGTTCCATGTGGTACAGCTCGGCGGAGCGGTGGAGGCGCTCGAGGTGCTCCCTGTGGCGAAAGACGGCGGTGCCGCGCTTGGTCTCGTAGGCGCGCTCGCCCTCGAACACGGCGGACCCGTAGTGCAGCGCGTGCGTGAGGACGTGCACCTTGGCGTCCTCCCACCGGACGAGATCTCCGTTCATCCAGATGTAGTCCGCCTGATTCATGCCCCGGGTTCCTTTCCACCGACGGCGCCGGCACCCTCCAGCTCCGAGAGCACTGCGAGCGTCATCTCATCCGTCCCCGCCGCGACCTCTCCGTCGGCCCCCGATTCCAGATCCGGAGTCCGCAGACCGCCCTCGAGGACACGGTCGATGGCCGATTCTACCGCCGCCGCCTCGCCTTCCATGCCGAGTGAGTGCCGCAGCATGAGCGCCACGGAGCCGAACGTGGCCAGCGGATTGGCGACCCCCTTCCCCGCGATGTCCGGTGCGGAGCCGTGCACCGGCTCGTAAAGGCCCGGCCCGCCGGCGCCCAGGCTGGCCGAAGCGAGCAGCCCGATCGACCCCGCGATCATCGCGGCCTCGTCCGAGAGGATGTCGCCGAACATGTTCTCGGTCAGCACCACGTCGAAGGCCGCGGGCTTCGAGATCAGCTGCATCGCGGCGTTGTCCACCAGCAGGTGCTCGAGCCGCACGTCGGAGTGGTCGCGCGCGACCTGCTCGACCGTCTCCCGCCACAGACGCGAGGTCTCCAGGATGTTCGCCTTGTCCACGGAGGTGACCAGCCCGCGCCTTGACGGTGATGCGGCCATCCCGAATGCGAGGCGCGCAATGCGCTCGACCTCACCGGCGGAGTACACGCACGTGTCGTGGGCGACCCCGTTGCGCCGGCCACGGTCGCCGAAGTAGATCCCGCCCGTCAGCTCACGCACGATCAGAAGGTCGGCGCCCTCGATCCGCTCCGGCCGCAGCGGACTGGCCGCCGCCAGCGCCGGGACGATCCGCACCGGCCGCAGGTTCGCGAACAGCTCGAGACCCTTGCGCAACCCCAAAAGGCCCTGCTCCGGACGCGGGGCGTCCGGGTCGGTCGTGTCCCACTTGGGCCCGCCGACCGCGCCCAGCAGCACTGCGTCCGCGCCGGCACAGCGCTCCAGGACCTCTGGCAGCAGCGGCGAGCCGTGCGCGTCGATCGACGCTCCGCCGACCGGCAGCTCCTCGACCTCGAAGACGGCTCCGCTCGCCGTCCCGATCGCGTCTAGCAGCCGGCGCGCCGCCGCCACGACCTCGGGCCCAATGCCGTCACCCGGCAGCGCGACGAGCCGGAATGAGCGCCCGGAGGCGCCGCCGCTGACTACGGCGTGCCTCCGCCGCCACCGCCGCTGGCGCTCTCGAGGTCCTTCTGGAGCTGATCGACGGTGTCGCTCAGGTCCTTGACCTGCTGCTGGAGCTGGTCGAACTGCTGTGTGGTCGCGAAGTCCTGGTTGGACTGGCTCCCCACCTTCTTCTCCAGGCTGGTGACCGACGAATCGAGGTCGTCGACCTGCTGCTGGGTGTCCTGCTGCTGTTTCTGGAGTGAGTTGACATCGCTCTGGAGTCCGTTCACCTCGCTCCGGAGCCCGGCATTGGACGTGCCGCTGTTCGCCTTGTCCGCATCGTCCTTTGCCTGGAGCGCGAGCACGATCCCGATCACGGCCAGGATCGCGGCGAGTGTGCCGGCGGCAGCGCCGAACTGGCTCCAGAAGCGCGTGCGGTCGATCCGGTCCGCGAGCTCGGCCTTCGTCATCGGGTAGTCGTCGACTATGACCTCTTCGCGGGCGACCGGCGCATCCTGCGGGCGCAACGGCTCGGTCGGCCGTCCGTAGGGATCGCCGGGCGGCTGTTCGGTCATCAAAAAGCTCCTTCGGTCAGTTGGACACTGAGGTGGTCAATGGCCCGGCGTTCGGGTGCTCCTGCTCGAAACGGTCGATGTCGTCCTGATGCCCGAGCGTCAGCGCGATGTCATCGAGGCCGTTGAGCAGGCGCTCCCGGATGTCGGGGTTGATGTCGAACGCTACATCGCGGCCCGCAAAGGAAACGGTCTGCCTCTCCAGGTCGATGGTGGCCTCGCCGGCCTCCATCAGCGCCCGGACCTCGTCTTCCGGCAGCGCGACGGGCAGCAGCCCGGTCTTGGTGCAGTTGCCGTAGAAGATGTCCGCGAATGACGGCGCCACCACGGCCTTGAAGCCGAAGTCCTGCAGCGCCCACACGGCATGCTCCCGCGAGGAGCCGCAGCCGAAGTTGCGCCCGCTGGCCAGGATCGGCCGGGACTCGATCTCGAGGCCCTCCTTGCGCCAGTCGTAGAAGAGGAACTCTCCGAAGCCCGTGCGCTCGATGCGCTTCAGGAACTGCTTCGGGATGATCTGGTCGGTGTCGACGTCGGAGCGGTCGACCACCTCGACCGGCCCGCTGATCTTCTGTACCGGCTCCATCAGTTGCCTCCTTTCGGCTTTGCGCCCCCGAACACGGCGAGCCCGGGCAGCTTGAAATAGGTGTCCACCTGCTCGAACCCGATATCCCGCAGCCAGTCGCACTGCGTCTCGGGGTCGAGCAGGATGTCGTCGTCGGTGGCGTCGTCGTAAGAGCGCAGCACCTCCTCGTCCGGGCGCGGATTCTCGTGCCGGTGCTCGGCCTCGACCATGCGCTCGCGGAAGAACTCGTCGAACAGCCCATCCGCCAGCCCGGCCGTTTCGATGTGCTCCCAGTTGAGGAAGATGCCGCCCGGCTCGAGAATCGCGAACGCCTCGCCATAGAGCGCGCGCTTGCGGTCGTCCGGAAGGTGGTGGATGGCCAGCCGTGAGACCACGGCGTCGTATGAGCCCGGCGCCAGCCCGTCACGCCATGCGGCGGAGGACAGGTCGCCGCGCACGGCCTGCCAGCGGCCCGGCTTGCCGGCCAGCCGGCTCTCCGCAGCGGCGAGCATCGGCTCCGAGAAGTCGACGAGCACGCCGGTCGACTCCGGGAACGCGTCCAGAATCAGCTCCGCGAACCCTCCGTCTCCGGCACCGAGGTCGCAGAAGCGGCGGATGCTGCGGTCGTTGCGCGTGATCAGCCGCCTCACGAGGTCCTCTTGCACGTCGAAGAGCGGGATCAGCTTCCGGCGGTCGGCGATGAACCCCGAAACCGTCTCCTCCTGCTGCCAGACCCCTCCCGGCGTGCGGGTCATGTCCACTCCCGGATGTCGACGAAATGGCCCTCGACGGCCGCGGCGGCGGCCATCTGCGGGCTGACCAGATGCGTGCGTCCGCCCCGGCCCTGACGGCCCTCGAAGTTGCGGTTCGACGTCGAGGCGCAGCGCTCACCCGGCTGGAGGATGTCCGGGTTCATTCCCAGGCACATCGAGCAGCCGGCCTCCCGCCATTCGAACCCGGCCTGCTTGAACAGCCGGTCGAGTCCCTCCTGCTCGGCCTGGGCCTTCACCTGCTGGGAGCCGGGCACGACCATCGCTCGCACCGTCTGCGCGACCGTGCGCCCCCGAACCACCTCGGCGGCGGCGCGCAGGTCCTCGATGCGCGAGTTCGTGCACGAGCCGATGAACACGCGGTCGACGGCGATGTCCTCGATCGCCGTGCCCGGGTCCAGCGCCATGTACTGGAGCGCGCGCTCGGCAGCCTCGCGGTCCGCGGGGCCCTCCATGGAGTCCGGGTCCGGAACGCGGCCGGTGACCGGCGCGACCATCCCCGGGTTGGTTCCCCAGGTGACCTGCGGCGTCAGCGCGCCCGCGTCGACCGTCACCTCGGTATCGAACCGCGCGCCGTCGTCCGTGCGCAGAGTGCGCCACCGCTCGACGGCCGCGTGGTAGTCAGCCGGCACGCCCGGCCGGCCCTCGAGGTAGGAGAAGGTCACGTCGTCGGGAGCGATCATGCCCGCCCTGGCCCCGGCCTCGATCGACATGTTGCACACGGTCATCCGGCCCTCGACCGACAGCGCCTCGATCGGCGCGCCGGCGTACTCGACGACGTGCCCGGTCGCGCCGGCGGCGCTGATCTGGCCGATCGTGCCCAGGATCAGGTCCTTGGCCGTGACTCCGAAGCCCGGCTCGCCGGTGAACGTGATGCGCATCGTGCGCGGCTTGACCTGCTGCAGGCACTGCGTCGCCAGCACGTGTTCGACCTCGGAGGTGCCGATCGGCATCGCCAGCGCCCCCAGCGCACCGTGCGTCGAAGTGTGAGAGTCGCCGCATGAGATCGTGATGCCCGGCTGCGAGAGGCCCAGCTCGGGCCCGATGATGTGCACGATGCCCTGCCGGCGGCTGCCCATGCCGTAATAGGGGATGCCGAACTCGGCGCAGTTGCGCTCCAGAGCTTGGACCTGCTTGCGTGAGAGGACGTCGCGGATGGCCTCGAGGCTCGTGCGCTCGCTCGGGTCGGTGGGGACGTTGTGGTCCGCCGTGGCGAGCGTGCGGTCCGGACGGCGCACCCTGCGGCCGGAGAGCCGCAGCCCCTCGAATGCCTGCGCCGAGGTGACCTCGTGGACCAGGTGCAAATCGACGTACAGGAGCGAGGACCCGCCCTCACGCTCGGGCGGCCGCACCTCGTGGGCCTCCCAGACCTTCTGGAACATCGTCTTGGGCATCGGTTCCTCCTTAGCTCCTTCTCAGGCCGGCGGCCATCACGGAGACGAACTGAGTCTCGCCGCGGCCGGGATTCTCGAAATGGTGTGCGAGGTCGGCATCGAACGTGACGGCGTCGCCCTCCTCGAGGTCGTGGGCGACGCCGTCGCAGACCAGCCGCAGCCGGCCCTTCGTCACGAAAGCCGTCTCGCGGCTGCCGGCCTCGTGGATCGGCGGGTCGCCGGGCCCGCCGGTGGCGGTGCCGGATGAAAGCGTGTGCAGAGAGATCTCGGCGCGCTGTCCGGGAACGGCCGGGGTCAGCACCTCGAAACGGTGACCGTCTGCCCGGCCGCCCTGCGCGCGCTGGTCGTGGCGCACGACCGTGACGCCGTCGCCTTCGTCCAGCCGCAGCAGCTGTGAGAGGGTCAGCTCAAGACCGGATGCGATCTTGGCCGCCACCGCGAGCGTCGGGCTGGTCTCGCCGCGCTCGACCTGGGACAGCATCGGGGCCGACACGCCCGAGCGCTCCGCCAGGTCGCGCAGGGAGAGGTCCATCGCCTCGCGCAGG
>Ga0207669_10001432_pt1 | contig 10170 bp, 9 predicted proteins | sample KBSM33metaG_FD_184329 | JGI IMG/M metagenome (GOLD analysis project Ga0207669, IMG submission 184329) | Miscanthus rhizosphere microbial communities from Kellogg Biological Station, Michigan, USA - KBS M3-3 metaG (SPAdes) (version 2) | ecosystem: Host-associated > Plants > Roots > Rhizosphere >...
TCCGATCGGGGCGGACGGCGTGGTGCACCACGCCGTCCGCCCCGATCGGATTCACCGTGACCTTGTGCCCCGGATAGGACGCGGCGAGCAGGAATTTGCCGCTGCGGTCGGTGTGGATGTACGGCATCGAGTCGGCGAGCTTGCCGTTGCCGAGATGCTTGAGCTTGCCGCTCTTGCCATCGATTGCGAACGCGGCCGCGACCTGCGGCTCGCCGCGGAAACCGACATAAAGGAATTTCTTGTTCGGGCTGACCGCCATCGGCATCGAGCCGCCGGCCTTGGTGATGCCCGGCACGGTCAGCTTCTCCATCTCGGTGAGTTCGCCGTTCTTCGGGTTGAGCGAGAACACGATGATCTCGTTCGTTCCGGCATTGCCGACATACATGTAGGTTGCGGCGCTGGCTGCCGTCGCGCTCATCAACAGTGCTCCAATGAAAGAGCCGCGCACGAGCGCGGCAAGGCCAATCCGTATGGAGTCCTCCCGAGGCGGCGATCTTTTCGTCGCCGCTGCGGGAGTTGAACGCGTTCGCGCGAGCGCTTAAGGGACCGTAAACGGAAAGGCCGCCCGGACGGCGGCCTCCCCGAACCTTGATGTGTGTCGAAGCTAAAGCACCGGCTGCCAATAGGCCGGGTGGAATTCGTAACCGCTGCCCTGCTTCGAGATGAAGCCGGTCGACGGGAACGGCAGGTGATACGCGGCGATCTGCATGCGGTCGGCCGCCGCCATGTCGAGCAGGCGCTTGCGCGCCGACGCAGCCATCGCAGGATCCATGTCGGCCCACAGCGCCCAGTCCGGATTGCGCACCAGGATCTGGTGATTGACCGTGTCGGAGGTCACCAGCAGCTTGCCGTTGCCTGATGCCACGACGAACGCCGTGTGGCCGGGGCTGTGGCCGCGCGCGTCCACGGAGCTGATGCCAGGCACCAGTTCCTTGCCGTGCTCGAACTGTTTCAGGTCCTTGGCGATCGGATCGAACACGCGCTTCACGTTGGCGAAGCCGCCCTTCCAAACCTGCGGCGCCTTCGACTCCTCGCCGGGGTCGTTCCAGTGCTTCCATTCAACCGCCGGCACCATGATCTCGGCGTTGGGGAAATTCGCCGCGCCCGCCTTGGCGCGGATGCCGGAAATGTGGTCGCCGTGGAAATGGCTGACGAGGATCGTGTCGACGGTCTTCGGATCGATGCCGGCGGCGGTCAGATTGGTGGCAAGATTGCCGACGGTCGGCGCGCCATTGTCGCCGAAGCCGGAGTCGATCAGCACGAGGTTCTTGCCGGTGTTCACCACCAGGATGGTGAACTGGTTCGTCACCGCGTCGGTCGGCAGGTACGCGGCGCCGAGCGCCTTCTCGATGTCCGGAAGCTCCTTGTTCACCGCCATGTTCTTCACATTGGCGTTGCGCACCGAGCCCTCGCTCAGCGCGGTGACTTCGAAGTCGCCGATCTTGTAGCGATAGAAGCTCGGGCCCTGCTTGCCGAGCATGGGCGCTGCGGCGCGGGCCTCGGTTGTGGGAAAAGTATTCGCAGCGGCGATCGCCGCGGCGCCGCCAAGCATGGCGCGGCGTGTCAGCACGTTCATGGGTCGCTCCCTGATGAAAAATGACCCGGCCTCTTCGGGCCGTCGCGCGGATCGTAGGCGATCGGACGCTGTCGCGGGCTGCGGCCGGTTATCCGCCGCGATCACGTTCCGTTGAAGTTCGTGACGAAAGGACGACGCAAGGCGCAAAAAAGGCCGCCCGGAGGCGGCCTTTTAATTGCGAACAGTTCGCGAAATCAGATGGCCGCATTCCACGGCACCATGACCTCGCGATAGCCATTGCCCGCCTTTTCGATATAGGCGTGCGCCGGGAACGGATAATGGAAGCCCTGCACCATCATCTTGTCCGCCACCAGCATGTCGTAAACCTTGCGGCGTGTGGCTTCCGCCATTGCGGCGTCCTGATCGTAGAAGGCGTGCCAGCCCGGATTGCGGGCAAACAGATACGGCACATGGGTCACGTCGCCCTGCACGTACACTTTCGATGCGCCCGACGAAACGAGGAGCGAGGTGTGACCGGGCGAATGACCCGGCGTCCCGAACGCGGTCACGCCCGGAACCACTTCCTTGTCCCATTCGTAAGTCCGCAGGCGCTTGAGCACATCGCCTGAGAAAACGCGGCGACTGTTCTTGAACAGTCCTTCGATCCGGCCTTTGGGGGCGCGGCTCATCTCGCCGTCATCCATCCAGTAATTGTGTTCCTTGGCCGGAACGAGAATTTCCGCATTCGGGAACGCGAGCGAGTTATCGGCCTTTAGCAGGCCGTTCATGTGATCGCCGTGATAGTGCGAGATGATGACGGTGTCGATCGCGGCGGCGCTCAGCCCCGCGGCGGTGAGGTTGTTGGTGAACTGTCCCGCCGTGCCCTTCGAGGCGGCGAAGTTCGCCTCGCCGGTTCCGGTGTCGATGAGAATAAGTTTACCGCCCGTGTTGAGCACAACCGGCGTGAAGGTGTTGTCGAAGATTTCCCGATCCTTGTGGGCCGCCGCAAGAGCGTCCTTGACCTCTTCTTCCTTCACGTTGGTGACGAAATTCTGCATTAGCTTGCCCCGCGCGACACCATCCGTCACCACTGTCACTTCGATGTCGCCGATCTTGTAACGATAGAAGCCGGGCGCCTGCTTGCCGGCAGCCGGGGCTGCGGCGCGCACCGATGTCGTCGCCAGAGCCGGGATGACGGCGGTGGCGGTCGCACCGAACAGCGCGGCGCGGCGGGTCAGATTCATCATTGCGTTTCCCCTTATCTTGTTTGCACAGATCAGATCGACGGCTGCCACGCGACCGGGACGAGCCGATAGCCCTTGCCGTCCTTCTCGACATGACCGACCGACGGGAACGAGAAGTGATAGCCGGCAACCGGCGCCTTCTCGGCCGCCGCCATGTCGTAGAACTTGTGGCGTGTCGCCTGCGCTACGACGGGATCGTTGTCGAACGCGACGTGCCAGTCGGGATTGCGCACGAACAGCGCGGGGATGTTGGTCACGTCGGATTGCACCAGCAGTTTGCCCGAGCCCGACTGGACGGCGAACGCGGTGTGGCCCGGCGTGTGACCGGGTGCGCCGATCGCCGTGATGCCGGGCGCGACTTCCTTGTCCCACTCGAACTTGGTCACCTTGTCGGCGAGGCCGTCGAACGCCTTCTTCACGTTCGGGAAGTTCGGCTTGTTGAAGCCGTTCGCCTTGCTGGCATTCGCTTCATCCGCCCAGAACGCCCATTCGACGGCCGGCACCTTGATTTCGGCGTTCGGATAAACCTGCGAGCCGTCGGCGCGCTTCAGTCCGTTCATGTGGTCGCCGTGGAAGTGCGAGATGAGCACGATGTCGACTGCTTTCGGATCGATGCCGGCGGCGGTCATGTTGGCGTTCATCTGCCCGACCACGCCCTTGCTCTGCTCGAAGGCGCCGAGGCCGTTGCCGGTGTCGATCACCACCAGCTTCGAACCTGTGTTGATCACCATCGGGTTGAACGGGATCGTGACCTGGCCCTTCGGCATATAGGCGGCTTCCGCTGCGGCCAGCGCATCGTCTTTCTTCTGGTTGATCACGAACGTATCGGGCATCGGGAAGGTGCGCGCGCCGTCCGCGATCTGCGTCACCTCGAAGTCGCCGACCTTGTAGCGGTAGAAGCCGGGCGCCTGCTTGCCGGCGAGCGGCGTCGCGGCGCGCAATTCCGACGGCGTCAGCCCCATCGACAGCGCGGCGGTGGTCGCGGCAGTGCCGACGAGCAGGTCGCGGCGCGTGAGCTGGATCATGTGACGTCCTCCCGAATACTGAAATCGCCCTCTGCGGGGCAGATGATGGCGACATTTTAGCCCGTTGTGGGCTGCTGCGGAATGGGGTTTGGCCCCGTCCGGATCAACACCGCAGCCGCGCCGCCATTCCGCATGCCGCGGCCGTATTATTTCCAGATCGCCTGCAACGCCTGCGACACCACATCGCCGAGCTGCAGCAGCGTCGCGGCCCAGACGAACGCGGAGACGAAGTTGGCGAACTGGAAACGCCAATACGGCATCTCGAAAATGCCTGCGACCAGCGGCACCGCGGCGCGCAGCGGCCCGGAAAAGCGGGCGATGAAAATGCCGAGCACGCCCCACTTCTTGATGAACGCCTCGCCTTTCGGGATCAGCTCCGGATGCCTGGACAGGGGCCAGATGTGCTGAACCCGGTGTTCCAGCTTCTGCCCGATCCAGTACGAAAGCCAATCGCCCAGCGCGGCGCCGATCGATCCGGCAATCCAGATCGGCCAGAAATTCAATCCACCCGCCTGGATCATCCCGCCGATCAGGACCAGGGCACCCCAGGCCGGAACCAGCAGCGAAATGAAGGCAAGCGACTCCGCAAAGGCGAGCGCGAACACGATCGGCGCGGCCCAGGCCTGGTGCTCGCGCACGAAATCGACGACCGGCCTGGCATATTCTTCGAACATTGGGGAGAAGTCCTTGATCCGCTTTGAGCTTTACCGCCTTGAAGAAGCGGACGCCAGCGACCAGATGTCACCATCCCGCCCCTGAGCGTGGCATAGTCGAAGGCAGCTGATTCGTTCCCAACACCCGAAGCGAGCAATGGCAAAAACCGCCAAAAAGACCGCCAATTCGCCTGACCTGTTTGCCGCCTCCCCGGCGCGCCGCCTGGCGCCGAAGGAACCCCGCAAGACCGCCCCCGCGCCGGGAGATGCCGCCTACACGGCGCGCGACATCGAGGTGCTCGAAGGGCTCGAGCCGGTGCGACGCCGCCCCGGCATGTATATCGGCGGCACGGACGAGAAGGCGCTGCATCATCTGTTCGCCGAAGTGATCGACAACGCCATGGACGAGGCGCTCGCCGGCCATGCCGACTGGATCGACGTGAAGCTCACTGGCGACGGCTTCGTGACCGTGACCGACAACGGGCGCGGCATCCCGGTCGATCCGCATCCGAAGTTTCCGAAAAAATCCGCGCTCGAAGTTATCATGTGCACGCTGCACGCGGGCGGCAAGTTCGACTCCAAGGTCTACGAGACATCGGGCGGCCTGCACGGCGTCGGCGTATCGGTGGCGAACGCGCTGTCCGAGCGCATGGAGGTCGAAGTCGCGCGCGGCGGCAAGCTGTACGCGATGGCGTTCGAGCAGGGCATCCCGCAGGGCAAGCTGAAGGAAATGGGCCGCACGCCGAACCGGCGCGGCACCTCGGTGCGCTTCAAGCCGGATGCGAAGATCTTCGGCGCCAAGGCCGCGTTCAAGCCCGCGCGCCTGTTCAAGATGTCGCGCTCCAAGGCCTATCTGTTCGGCGGCGTCGAGATCCGCTGGTCGTGCGACAAGGCGCTGCTCGCGGGCCTCGACGATGTGCCGGAGCAGGAGACGTTTCACTTCGAGCGCGGCTTGACCGACTTCCTCACCGCCGCGCTGCACGGCACGACGCTCATCCACCCCGACATTTTCGCCGGCAAGGTCGGCAAGACCGGCGCGCACGGCGCGGTCGAATGGGCGGTCGCGTGGGTGGCGGACGCGGACGGGTTCGTGTCGTCCTACTGCAACACGATCCCGACGCATGACGGCGGCACGCACGAAGCCGGCCTGCGCGCTGCACTGACGCGCGGCATTCGCGATCACGCCGATCGCGCCGGCCAGGGCAAGCGCGCCGCCAACGTCACGCAGGACGACGTGATGATCGGCGCCGGCGCGATGCTGTCGGTGTTCATCCGCGAGCCGGAATTCCAGGGACAGACCAAGGATCGTCTCGCCACCGTCGAGGCGCAGCGCATCACGGAAGCTGCGATCAAGGACAATGTCGATCACTGGCTCGCCGGCAATCCGGCACAGGCGAACAGGCTGCTCGACTGGGTGGTGGAGCGCGCCGACGAGCGGCTGCGCCGCCGGGCGGAAAAGGAAACCCAACGCAAGAGCGCGACGCGCAAACTGCGCCTGCCCGGCAAGCTCGCCGACTGCACCAACACCGCGGCGCAAGGCTCCGAACTGTTCATCGTGGAAGGCGACTCGGCAGGCGGCTCGGCCAAGCAGGCGCGCGACCGCGCCAGCCAGGCGGTGCTGCCGCTCCGCGGCAAGATCCTCAACGTCGCCTCGGCCGGCAAGGACAAGCTCGCCGGCAACCAGCAGCTGGCCGACCTGGTGCAGGCGCTCGGCTGCGGCACCACCGTGCACTACCGCGACGACGATTTGCGCTACGACAAGGTGATCGTGATGACCGACGCCGACGTCGACGGCGCGCACATCGCCTCGCTGCTGATCACGTTCTTCTACCGCCAGATGCCGCAGCTGATCGAGCATGGGCATCTCTATCTGGCGGTCCCGCCGCTCTATCGCCTGAGCCACGGCGGCAAGACGTTTTACGCGCGCAACGACGCGCACAAGGACGAGTTGCTGCAAAAGGAGTTTCGCGCCAACGCCAATGTCGAGGTCGGCCGCTTCAAGGGACTCGGCGAGATGATGGCGCACCAGTTGAAGGAAACCACCATGGACCCGAAGAAGCGCACCCTGCTCAAGGTGGTGCTGCTGGCCGATGACCGCGCCGATACGGACTCGTCGGTCGAGCGGCTGATGGGCAACAAGGCGGAGTCGCGCTTTGCGTTCATCCAGGAGCGAGCGGAGTTCGCGAGCGACGAATTGCTGGATGTGTGAGAGGCTGGACCTGTATTGAAGACAATAGGTCATCGACATACGCTCGGCCCGGAGCGTGCCGATGCCGACCGTCCTCCGGGTTTCCGGTTTTCGTTTCTTCTTCTATAGTCTGGAGGGCTCAGAACCTCCGCACATGCACGTCGAGCACGGCGATAAGGCCGCGAAGTTCTGGCTGGAGCCTGTGAGCGTTGCAGAGTCCCACGGCTTTCGCTCACACGAATTAAACAGGTTGCGCGCGATGGTCATCGAGAACCGAGAGAGATTCCGGGAGGCATGGAATGGCTATTTCGGCCGTTAGACTCGACGCGACCGCTGTGGACGTCACGGTAACGGACGACCAGATTCTTGTCGTGCTCGCAGACGGCCGCGAGTTGGCCGCGCCTCTTGCGTGGTCGCCGCGTCTTGCCGAGGCGACTGCCGATCAACGCAAGAATTGGCGCTTGATCGGACGCGGCCAAGGCATTCGTTGGCCGGATGTCGATGAGGATATTTCTGTTGCGAGCCTGTTGAAAGTTACCTGACCGCGTGCCCTCACAATACACCGCCCTCCTCCTCGGCGCATCGCGCGGGCTGGGTCTCGGCCTCGCGCGCGAATATCTCGCGCGCGGCTGGCGCGTGGTCGCGACCGCGCGCAGCGATGCATCGAAGCTCGAAGCCTTGAAGACAAGTGCGAAGGGCAATCTTCGCATCGAGGAGGTCGATATCGCCGACACCGACGGCGTTGCGGAGTTGCGCGAAACACTCAGTGACGAGAAGCTCGATCTCCTGTTTCTCGTTGCAGGCGTCTCCGGCTCGGTGCCGAAGCCGCTGCATGAGGTCTCGCCCGACGAGGCCGCGCGCGTGTTTCTGACCAACGCCTACTTCCCGATCACGGCGGCCGAAGCGTTCGCCGACCTGCTCAAGCCCAAGGCCACGGTCGCGTTCATGTCCTCAATGCTCGGCAGCATCGCGGACAACGATTACGGAACATGGGAAACCTACCGGATGAGCAAGGCGGCGCTGAACATGGGCGCGCGCAGCTTCTTCCACCGTCACAGCCACCATGCCGTGCTCTCGATCGCGCCGGGCTGGGTGCGCACCGACATGGGCGGCCCGTCGGCGACGTTCGACGTCGAGACCAGTTGCCGCAACGTGGCGAACGCGATCGAGAAGCACGGAAAGAAGGCCGGCCACCGCTACGTGAACTACGACGGCAGTGAATTGCCGTGGTGACACCGGGTCATGCCGTCATCGAAGGCCATTGAAACCGCCCACCATCCGGAGTGGAATGAGTGCAGCGCGGCTGGCTGTTTCCGCGCACGATAACGCGATGTTTCGGGGGAGGCACTGATGCGCATCTTGATTGCGACCGCGCTCGCGAGCCTGACGTTGGTACTGTTTCAGGCCGATGCACCGGCCGTTGGTCAAACCGCCCCGGTTCAAGGCGCCGCACTGGCAGGCCAGATCACGTCGGCCGAGGAAGGACCGATGGAAGGGGTGCTGGTCAGCGCAACGCGCGCGGGCTCCACCATCACGATCACGACCGCCAGCGACGCGCAGGGCCGTTACAGCTTCCCCGCCTCCAAGCTGGAGCCGGGCCAGTACACGCTGCGCATCCGTGCCGTCGGATACGATCTCGACAGCCCCGCGGCCGTCGAAGTCCATGTGCAGAAGGCAAGCGTCGCCGATCTGAAACTCCGCAAGACCGAAGACCTCGCTTCCCAGCTCTCGAACGGCGAGTGGATCGCGAGCGTGCCGGGCACCGACCAGCAGAAAAGCTCGCTGCTGAACTGCATCGGGTGCCACACCCTCGAACGCGTGATGAAGTCTCGACACAGCACCGACGATTTCATGCAGGTGCTTCCCCGCATGCAGGGCTACGTCAATCAGAGCATCCCGGCCGCGCCGCAGTTGCGGCGTGCGGAACGTCTGATGGAGGAGCGCGGCGACCAGCGCGTGCAGGTCTATCGCGGGCTTGCCGGCTATCTCAGCACGATCAATCTCGGCAACGGCTCGCCGTGGAGCTATCCGTTAAAGCCGCTCGCAAGGCCCAAGGGCAAAGCCACGCGCGTCATCATCACGGAATATGATCTTCCGCGCGAGACCATCCAGCCGCATGATGTCATCGTCGATGCCGACGGAATCGCCTGGTATTCGAGTTTCGGCGAGCAGTATCTGGGCAAACTCGATCCGCGCAGCGGCAAAGTCATCGAATTTCCGATCGCGCTGAACAAGCCTGGCTTCCCGACCGGCACACTCGGGCTGCGCGACGACCGTGACGGCAATTTGTGGCTCGGCAACATGTATCAAGCCCGGATCGTCAAATTCGACCGCAAGAGCGAGACGTTCAAGTATTACGCGCTGCCGAGCGAAGCCAATATCGACGCGGCGCAAATCAACATGGTGAGCCCACGCTCGTCGCACGTCGATGGAAAGCTCTGGACCCAGAACAACGGTTTTGCCGGCGTGCACCGGCTCGATCTCGCTTCCGGCAAGATCGAGACCTTCGAGCCGTTCAAAGTCGCGCCGAAAGGAGAGCCGCACAACATCTACGATGTGATCCCGGACTCGAAGAACAACGCGTTTTTCACGGACTTCCGCCAGCGGCACATCGGACGCATCGACGCCAGGTCCGGAGAGGTCAAGCTCTTCACGATACCGACCCCGGCGTCCGCCCCGCGACGCGGCATGATGGACGACCAAGATCGGCTCTGGTTCGGCGAATTCCGCGGCAATCGCATCGGCATGTTCGACACCAAGGCCGAGACCTTCAAGGAATGGATTGCGCCGACGCCATGGTCCGCGCCCTACGATGCAACCATCGACAAGAACGGCGAGGTGTGGACCGGATCGATGTCGACCGACCGCATATTACGGCTCAATCCCGAGAGCGGCGAATTCGTCGAGTATCTGTTGCCGCGATCGACCAACATCCGCCGCGTGTTCGTCGACAACACGACGACCCCCGTCTCGTTCTGGGTCGGCAACAATCACGGCGCCTCCATCATCAAGCTGGAGCCGCTGGAATAGTCATGCCCAAATCCGAGCCGATCGATTTCTGGTTCTCCATCGGCAGCATGTTCACGTTCCTCACCGTGATGCGGATCGACCGCGTGGAGGACATGACCGACATCCGCTTCGTGTGGCGGCCGTTCTCGGTGCGGGCGATCATGATCGAGATGGACAACCGGCCGGGCGCGATCCCGGCCAAGCTCACTTATCTGTGGCGCGACTTGCACCGCCGCGCCGAGATGTACGGCTTCGCGTTCGAGGGCGAGGCGCCCTACCCGTTGAAGAATTTCGATCTCGCCAATCGCGTCGCGGTCGTCGGCGCGCGCGAAGGCTGGTGCGCGGACTATGTGCGCGCGACCTACCGGCGCTGGTTCGTCGAGCATCGGGAGTGCGGCATGGAGCCGAACCTGTCCGACAGTTTGCGCGAGATCGGCGAGGATCCGCGCCGGGTCATTCCACTCGCGCAGTCCGAGGAAATCGCCCGCGAATACGACGGCGGGACCGAGCAGGCGCGCCGGCTCGGCATTTTCGG
>Ga0207669_10001435_pt1 | contig 10165 bp, 6 predicted proteins | sample KBSM33metaG_FD_184329 | JGI IMG/M metagenome (GOLD analysis project Ga0207669, IMG submission 184329) | Miscanthus rhizosphere microbial communities from Kellogg Biological Station, Michigan, USA - KBS M3-3 metaG (SPAdes) (version 2) | ecosystem: Host-associated > Plants > Roots > Rhizosphere >...
GTAGCTGGGTGAAGTAAGACAGCCCCAGCTACCCAGCAACCTAGCAACCCAGCTACCCTAGCAGCCCCATGGATCGGCGGGCTGCTTCAGTCGTGCGACGCTTCGGATCCTTCGAGCTCGATCTCGAGGCCGAACGGCTGCTCAAGAGCGGTCGGACGATTCGGATCCAGCCCCAGCCCTTTCGGCTGCTCTGTCTGCTCACGAATCGACCCGGCCAACTGGTGACCCGCGAGGAAATCCAGGCCGCCCTGTGGGCCGGCGATACCTTCGTTGACTTCGATCAGGGCGTGAACTTCGCGGTCAAGCAGGTTCGCGACGCGCTCGGAGACAGCGCCGAGGATTCTCTCTACGTTCAGACGGTGCCGAAGCGCGGCTATCGATTCCTGGCTCCAGTCGAAGCCGGGCCCGAGCCTGTGGAACCAATCATCGCAGGGACTGTCGACCCCTATCTGCAGAAGGCGCTCTGGGCGAACATCGTCGAGCTTCGACTGGCGGATAACAAGCGACGACAGCAGCAGATCCTGCTGACCATAGCCCTGGCGTGTCTGGCGCTTGCCGTCGTCGTGCTGATGTTGATCAGATAACGAGACTACTGCTGTATGGGTATCGTGGCGCTGGCCAGGGCGGCCAATGCGGAATGTTCGGCGACATCCGCCTCCTGAAGCGTCCGTGCCTGCCCGGCGCGCAAGCCTTGGGCGCGAAGCCGCCAACTGTCCTGGCGCAGCTTCAGATATTCGGAGGCCTTCTCGACCATCGGCCAGTGTTCGCCTGGAACGTTGTCGAGTGAAACCAGCTGTGCGTGGACGTACTGCAGCTCGCCAACTATGCGATCGGCGAGTCTCGCGAGTTCCTGCGCGGTCATCCGTCCAGCCCTGAATCGAACGACAGCCGTGTCGTATGTCTGCGCCGTGCGCGCCTCTTCGTCCTTGACCCTGGCAACTTCGCCGCTGACATCGGCGAGTCCGCGCAGCGGTGCCGCCAACGCCACGGCGATGGCGAACGCGGCCGCAAGAACCGCGGCAACGCGTCGCGCCGGCGGCTTTTCCGAAATCACGCGACCCGCGAGGAGCATGCCGCCTGTGAACCCGACGACGAGACCGGCCTGCATCGCCTCGCTGAACACACCTTCCGTCAGCATGTTGTAAACGAGGAACACCGCAACGCCCGGCCACAGTCCCTTGAAGACCGTGACCGGTACTGTGAGTGACGAACGCTGCGCCAATCCCAGAACCAATGTCGCGAGCAACAGGCCGTAAACGCCGAAGATTGCCCCTGCCGCGCCGGCGTGGACCGATACCGGATGCAGCGTGAGGCTCCACACACCAGCGAGGACGCCCGACGCGATATAGACCACCGCAAACGCGAGCCGGCCAACGAGTCGCTCGACGAGCAGGCCCACCTGAACGAGGCCGGCAATCTCGGCGATCAGGTGGATGAGACCCACATGGACGAACGTGGCCGTCCCGAGGCGCCACCACTCATCATTCGTCGTGCGCGTGCCGATACTGCTGCCCCAGTCGATGAGCGTGCGCGGATCGCCGAGGCTGCCACTCCCGACGAGGAGCATGCCGAAGACCACGATATAGGTCACGATGATCGCGGGTGTGACGAGCGCCCACTTCGTGCGTGCCCTCAAAGCTCTGAAGAAGCCCTCGCCTCCCGACGGCGGCTTTGCGATCGAGTCTTTAATGAAGACCAGGCCGTCGACGATTGCCTGTGCGAACCGCCACCGCTCCTCGGACGACATACCTCGCAGTACGAGTCCAAGGACCACAGCCACGCACACAAGAATTGCGACCACGTCTGATGGATAGTCAGGACGTGTGCCAGCCTCGGACGCAAAACAAAAGGACTTTTCGGCGGTTACGCCGAGGCCTTCGCCCTGCTCATTTCAGAAGTCCTACCAGGCCAACGAGCTTTGTAATTGCCGGCCGACGCGAGCGCCCTTCACATCACGCAAATTGCGGCGCCACATCCGGCATTTGCCTGATCTCGAGCTCGCCCTCATAGGACGACCCGAGCACGTCCGCGTGCAGTTGCATGAACCGTCGACCCCGCTCGATCGCCTCTTCCCTGGACTTGCACTGGAGGACGGCGTACCCACCGATCACTTCCTTCGCCTCACTGAAGGGGCCGTCGGTCACGGTCAGCTTTCCCTGCTTCACGTTGATGAGCGCGCCCTTTGATGTCGGGAGCAAGCCGCCCATGTCGAGCAGGACTCCGGCCTTGATCATCTCCTCAGACAACTTTCCCACCGCTGCCATCAGTTCCGGGCTCGGCGGCGCTCCAGCTTCGTAGTTACTGTCTCCCTTGACGATCATCATGAATCGCATGTGCCTATCCTCTCTCTATTCACACGTCGAATGAGGAGGCGTGCGATCGACAGGCGCGACTGAAGACGCACCTCTGCGCATGGGAAGGCGGTCTACCGACTGGGCAGTTCGAACACCCAGACGCCGGCGCCGCGATCGGGAGGGTTTCTGATCTCCGGCACGAGTGGTGGAAACGTGATCGCCTGTGCCCCGCCGTTGCCGACGATCATCGCCACGTACTGTTTACCGTTCGCCGTGTAGCTGATCGGCGCATTGCTCGGCACATCGCCGAGACGCGCTCGCCAGAGCTCCTTCCCGGTCGTGTCGTCGTACGCGGCGAACGCGCGATCGAGCGCGCCAGCAAAGACGACGCCCCCGGCGGTCGCCAATGTTCCAGTCGTCTGCGGTGCACGCTGGCGTTCTGTCCACACCGACTGACGCGTCTCCAGGTTGATTGCCTGAAGCCGGCCGTACTTCCCGTCACTGTTCGGGCGCGGCCGCAGACTCCAGCGCACACCCGTCGAGAGACTGCCTCGCCCACCGGGCTCGACCGGCGTCAGATCCATGCACGATTCGACGAGCGGCACGTACAGCATCTTCGTTCGCGGGTTATAGGACGACGGCAGCCACGACTTCGCACCGCCGGCATGCGGACAGACGAACTTCGTCTGTCCATCGCCGGGCACGAGGTTCGGATCGATGGTCTTCGCGCCGGTCTTCGGATCGATAGCGGTCACGACGTTCTGGACGCCGAGATCCATCGAGAACGCGTAGGCACCCGTGGCCGCCTCCATCGCGTCGAAGATCGCCTGCTTGCCACCGGTGACGACCAGCGTCTTCTCGACTCCGTTGACCCGCATCGGCAACACATGTCGCTCGAACGCCCAATCGAGATCCCATTGATCGTTTGGCTGATGCTGAAAGAACCAGACAAGCTTGCCGGTGTCGACGTTGATGGCGAGCGTCGAATCGGTATAGAGGCCGTCGTTGGTCACGTCGCCTTCATCCGCGGGATTGCGAAGCGGCCCCGTGTCGTAGGTCTGCGCCGGCCCGAAAAACGCCAGGTTCAGCGATTGATCGTAGCTGGCGGGCACCCAGACCGACGCGCCGTTGCGTTTCTCGAGCGGCAAGCCGTTCCACGTGTGACCTCCTGCCTCGCCGGGTCTGGCGATCGTCGAGAATCGCCACGCCTCCCTTCCCGTCTCCGCATCGAGCGCAACGATGAAGTTGCCGCCGGGGGCACGGCCGGTCGTGCCGATCATGACCTTGCCGTTGGCAACGAGCGGCCCGCCGGTCATGCCGTAGCCACTCTTGTAGTCAGCGACGGCCTGATCCCACACCACGTCACCGGTCTTCGCGTTGAGCGCCACCATGTGCGTGTCGGAGGTCGGCACGAAGAGGCGTGCGCCATACAGCGCGATGCCCCTCTTCACGGACGGATTGAGACCACGAGGCAACCGGCGTGAGTACTGCCACAACAAATCGCCTGTCGCCGCATCGAGCGCCTGTACCTTGTCGCCATACGCATGGACGAACATCACGCCGTCATGCACGAGCGGCGTCACCTCGTTCGCGCCATTGGGCAATGCCCAGCTCCACGCCAGGCGAAGACTGCCGACATTGGCGCGCGTGATCTGTGCGAGCGGACTGAAGCCCTGCGCATCGAACGCTCTGCGCCACGTGAGCCACTCGCCGTCGGGCGGGCTGCTCAACATCGTGTCGGTGACTGCCGTCAATCGATCGAGCGGGTTCGGCCTGCTCGGCGGCGGCGGGATCGCCACGCCAATCGTGAGGCCTCCGCCTGGCCCGCCTGCCGCGGCTGGCAACATCGCCGTTCTCAGGAGCGCCGGATCGGACGGAAGCTGACGATTGCCGGCGATGACACCGTTCTCCTGAATGACGTATGCGAGCAACTGCGCATAGGTCTCATCGCCCATCGACCCCGGCGAACCTGGCGGCATTGTCCGCGTGATCTGGTCGAAGAGCGCTTCGACGGGCTTTCCACCCCATCGAAGCCGGAAGTCGATGCCCTTGAGCGTCGGGGCGAACTCGCCGTCATCCAGATTGGCGCCATGGCACGCAGAACACGCTTTCTCGTAGGCCTGCTTGCCCTGTGCGGCCTGAGCCGAGGTGTAGGTCGGGAGTGAGAGCGATTGCGCACGCAACCCGCGTGAGTAGTCCGCCGCGAACATGGCGGCGACGAGCGCAGCGACACCGAACAGTATCCGCCTGGTCATATCGACACCTCAGAAGCTCACGGATGATTCACCACGTCAGAGATGAAGGCAAGGCTCAGTCACTACACCAACGTCCCGTTGCTCAGCACCGTCATAGGTGCAAGCAGGAACCGAGCATGAGGATCGCCACGACCATCGATCTGGAATAAGCACTATTCCCCTAGACGTTGCCGAGCTGCCGCACCCACACTACGCGGACAGAAGAAAAGGAGGCGAAGCAGCATTGACTTCGCCTAGGGCGAGGCGTAGATTCCACGGCACTACTGATCTATCAGAAGAGCTAGTCGCGCTGGTTTCTGAGGTTGTAATCGGTTTCCCCAGGTCGGTCACCCCATCTCAGGGCGTTGGCAAGACCCAACGCTCAGGAGGCGAGAACACATGCGTGCCGCGCTCCGGTGTGCCGTCGTTCTGGTTTGGACGGCCCTGTTGCCTTCCCTGGCTTTCGCGCAAGCGTCCATTACAGGCATCGTCAAAGACACTTCGGGCGCCGTGCTTCCCGGAGTGACTGTAGAAGCCGCGAGTCCCGTACTGATTGAAAAAGCCCGTGAGGCTGTCACCGACGCCAACGGACGCTTCCAGGTCGTCGACCTCCGCCCCGGAACATACACGGTCACGTTCACGCTGCCAGGATTCAACACGGTCAAGCGGGACGGCGTCGTCCTCACCGGCTCGGCGGTCGTCAACGTCGACGCTGACCTCCGCGTCGGCTCGCTCGAGGAAACAATCACGGTGACGGGCGAGGCGCCGGTCGTCGACGTCACGAGCACGACGCAGCAGCGCGTGCTCAACGCAGAAGTGATCGACGCGCTGCCGAGTGCGCGCAACTACTTTGGCCTGGCTCGCATGGTTCCTGGCACGGTCGGCGGCGGCAACGACGTCGGCGGTTCGCTGATTCAGGACGTCGGTCAGAGCCTCACGGTGCACGGCAGCCGCACGGTCGATCAGCGCATCACGATCAACGGCATCAACACGATGACACTGCAGGCGGGCGGCAACATCGGCGGCCAGACGCCGGATATGGGCTCGGCCGCGGAAGTCAGCATCGACACATCCTCGCTTGGCGCCGACCTGCCGACCGGCGGCGTGCGCGTGAACTTCGTGCCGAAGGACGGCGGCAATACCTTCAGTAACTCGGCGATATTCTCGTTCACCAACGAGGCGCTGCAGGGCGACAACTTCACGCCGGAGCTCCAGGCGCAAGGCCTGATCACGCCTAACAAGATCCTCCACGCCGTGGACTTCAATGAGTCGTTCGGCGGGCCCATCCAGCGAGACAAAGTGTGGTTCTGGTCCTCCTTCCGCGTCAACGACGTGGCGAACGAGGCGCCAATCTTCGTCAACAAGAACGCGTTCAATCCCAACGCGTGGCTCTACGATCCGGACACGTCAGAGCCCGGTGTCAACAAGGGAGAACAGTACAACAGCAGCATCCGCGTGACGTGGCAGGTGAACCCCAAGAACAAGATTGCCGGTACCTACAAGGCTGATAAGTGGTGCAACTGTCCGAGCCAGATGAGCGCGACGGTGGCGCCTGAGGCCGCTCGCGACCGCCGGTTCCCGCGCCTGCGCCAGGAGCACGCGGAGTGGACCTCGCCGGCCACGAACAGGATGCTATTCGAGGTTGTAGGCATGCACCTGTTCGAGCGGTGGGGCGACATGGACCTGCGCGAGTCAACCGGCTCGATCACCTCTGAGCAGGAAGCCATCCAACCGCAGATGATCGCCGTGACCGAGCAGAGCACCGGTCTCGTCTACCGCGGCCGCGGCCCCTTCTACAACAACACTAAGGTGCCGAGCTTTGCGTTGCGGGCTGGGGCGACCTACGTCACTGGATCGCACGCATTCAAGGTCGGCTGGAACCACACCTCCGGGTACCTCGATGAATCGCTGTACCAGTTGAACGACGGCCGCAGCTATCGCTTCAACACTGTCGCCGGCGTCACCACCCCCAACCAGATCACGATGCGCGGGAACTACCACGCTCGTACCAACCTCGACCACGACATGGGTCTCTATGCCCAGGATCGGTGGACGATGGCCCGGCTGACGGTGGCCGGCGCGATCCGGTTCGACTTGTTCCAGACTGGATTCCCGGAGCAGACGCTCGGCCCGGTGGCACTCGCGCCGAACCGCAACCTCACGTTCCCGGCGGCCGACAACATCAACTGGAAGGACGTGACCTATCGCAGCGGTCTCTCTTACGATCTGTTCGGCACCGGCAGGACGGCGTTGAAGTTCAGCTTCAACAAGTACCTGCTGGGCCAGACCCTGAATGGGCTGGGCCGCGATCCCAACCCGGCGATCGTGGCAGGAGCGGTGGCACCGACCCGTACGTGGACCGACACCAATCGCAACTTCATTCCGGACTGCGATCTGACGGTCCTGACCGCCAACGGCGAGTGCGCGCAGGCCAGCAACCTCGCTTTCGGGACGGCGGTCCCAACGGAGCAGTTCGACCCGGATCTCATCTCCGGCTTCAACCACCGCCAGGCCAACTGGGAGACGTCGGTGAGCGTCGCGCACGAGCTGTTCCCGCGCGTCGGCATCGACGTGGGCTACTTCCGACGCTCGTGGACGAACTTCCGCGCCGTCGACAACCTGGCGCTCACGCCCGCCGACTTCACGCAATACGACCTCGTCAACCCCGTCGACTCCCGGCTGGGTGATGACAGCGGCGCCACGGTCCGGGGCTTCGTGGACGTGGTGCCCACCAAGTTCGGGCAGGTGAGCAACTACAACACGCTGTCCACCAAGGTCGGTGACTGGAGCGAAGTGTGGCAGGGCGTGGATTTCACCATCAACGCCCGGCTGCAGAACGGACTCAGCCTGCAAGGGGGCATCAGCACCGGGTCCACTCACGAGAACGACTGCGACATCCTGACGGCGCTGCCGGAGATGCGCAACATGCCGGCGGTCGCCGCCACCACCCGCCCGGCTTCGCAGCGGCCGCTGCAGTACTGCGACCGCAGTTCGCCATACCTGACCCAGGCGAAGATCTTTGGCGTCTACCTCATTCCAAAGATCGAGGTCCAGGTCTCGGGCACGTTCCGGACCACACCAGGACAGATCCAGGGCAACGCCGTCGAAAGCTTCGCCCAGGTCGCGCTGGTCGCCACCAACGCGTTCCTCACCACGAACTCGACCCTGGGGCGGCCGCTGTCGGGCAACGCTCCGAACGCGTCGTTACAGATTCAGGCGCCGCAGGAGCACTACCTCGAACGCCGCAACGAGCTCGATCTTCGCGTCGGCAAGTTGCTGCGCGCAGGCCGGCACCGGGCACTCGTCAGCATCGACTTCTTCAATGCGCTGAATTCCAATGCCGTGGTCAACGTCAATCAGTCCTCGAATCTCGCGCTGCCAAACCCCGGCCTCGCCTCCTACTGGCGGCCGACGGAGATCCTGAACGCGCGGACGATGAAGTTCACAGTCACGTATGACTACTAGTCTCTGAACTCCCAACCTCCAACTCCCAACTTCCAATTTTGCGTTACCTTGAAGTTGGAGATTGGGAGTTGGGAGTTGACCTGCCGCGCGACGTGACCAGGCTAAGCACGATCGGAGCGATCGCCATCCTGCTTGTGATGATCGCTCCGAGTCCCGTCCACGCCCAACGCGACATCTCCGGCAACTGGGCCGGCCTCTACCACGAAGACCAGCCGCACCGCATTCCAGGGCCCGAGCTCGGTGACTATACAGGCATCCCGCTGAACGACGCCGGCCGCCTGAAAGCCGACAGCTGGGACGCCTCGATCCTCACGCTCCGCGAGCACCAGGCCAAGCCGCATCCTTCCACCTACTCGCTGCGAGGGCCAGCCAACATCCGCATCACGCGACAGCTCGATCCCGTTACCCAGGAAACGATCGGCTACGAGCTGTTCGGCACGTTCGGACAAGCCACGCGCACGATCTGGCTGGACGGACGTCAGCATCCGCCTGCGCACGCACCGCACACGTGGGCCGGATTCTCCACTGGGCGTTGGGACGGCAACAGCCTGGACGTCGTCACGTCACACTTGAAAGTCGGCTGGCTCCAGCGCAACGGCGTCGCACACAGCGACAGAGCGACGATGACCGAGCGCTTCATACGGCATGGGAATTATCTGACCGTCGTCACAATCGTCGACGATCCGATCTACCTCGAAGAACCGTTCGTCCGCACCACGAACTGGGTTCTGAACCCAGACCAGGAAGTTCGACGCACGCAGTTCGACGTCGTTGATGAAGTCGCGGTGCGGCGCCGAGGCGAAGTGCCGCACTATCTGCCGGGATCGCCTGACGCGACGCACAAGCTGACAGAGTTCGCGGCGAAATACAAAGTGCCAGCGACAGCAGCGCGCGGCGGCGCAGCATCGACCTACCCGGGCGGAGCCCCTGCTTCTGTGCGTACAGACGGGTCTTCCACCTCCGCCAAGGCTTCGGTGGACAGGTTAGACCTGCCTGCAGCGTCAGACCCGCCTGGCCAAATCCAGACCATGCACGTGCAGGGCAAGGTGCACATGATCGTCGGCGCTGGCGGCAACATCATCGTGCAGGCCGGCGAGGAAGGCGTTCTCGTCATCGATACCGGCAGCGCGCAGCGTGGCGCCGACGTGCTCGCGGCGATCCGGACGATCTCGGACAAGCCGATCCGCCTCGTTATCAACACGCACGTGCACGACGATCACACCGGCGCCAATGAGGCGATCGCCGCCGCTGGCCGATCGCTCGGCGGCAACGCTCCAGGCAACTCGGGGCTCGGGCTGGACACGGCACACGTCCTCGCGCACGAGAACGTCCTCAAGCGCATGAGCGCGCCGTCGGGAGAACCGTCGCCCCGGCCGTTCGCCACGTGGCCGACCGACACCTTCTTCGCTGACGACAAGGAGATCTTCTTCAACGACGAAGCGATCCAGTTGATTCATCAGCCCGGTCACACCGACGGCGACGTCCTGGTCTTCTTTCGCCGCTCGGATGTCGTGGCGAGCGGAGATCTCTTCACGACGACGAGCTATCCGGTCGTGGACACGCAGCGCGGCGGCACCGTGCAGGGCGTCATCGACGGGCTGAATCGCCTGCTCGACATCACGATTCCGAAGGACAAGGAGGAGGGCGGTACCTACGTCATCCCCGGCCACGGCCGGCTTGCTGACGAAGCGGACGTTGTCGAGTATCGCGACATGCTGACGATCGTTCGCGATCGGATTCAGGATCTCGTCTCGAAGGGCAAGACGCTCGCGGAAGTCAAAGCCGCAAGACCGACCGCCGACTACGACGGACGCTACGGCGCGATGATCGGTCAGTCCGACACGTTCATTGAGACTGTCTATCGCGAGCGTGCGGCCGGACGCTGAACGACATCGCGATCTCCGCGGCAATGTGCTTTGCCTCTCGCCCGATCTGGTTGAGCAGCCCGTTCGCAACCACCGTGAAGCCGCACATGTGCAGACCGTCCGGCAACGTCGGCACATCACGCCGCGGATTACCCTGCTCGTCAAGGAGGCCGTCTTTGTCCAGAAAGCGATCGAGCGCGGCGCGATAACCCGTCGCGAAGACTACCGCATCGAATGTCTCGCGGCGGCCGTCGCTGAACACGACCCCGTCTTCGAAAAAGTGGTCGATGCCAGGGCGGACCCCGAT
>Ga0207669_10001436_pt1 | contig 10164 bp, 10 predicted proteins | sample KBSM33metaG_FD_184329 | JGI IMG/M metagenome (GOLD analysis project Ga0207669, IMG submission 184329) | Miscanthus rhizosphere microbial communities from Kellogg Biological Station, Michigan, USA - KBS M3-3 metaG (SPAdes) (version 2) | ecosystem: Host-associated > Plants > Roots > Rhizosphere >...
GCTAGGTTGTATGTCGGAACCCCCACGCAGCAAACTCCGCATCGCAAACAACCTGCTATTTGCGTGTATTGTCGTCATAAATCTCTACATCATTGCCGCACCCCTATGGCCGCAGGTGTCCTATTGGTGGCAGGCGCATCACTCATCGCGCCGCAGCGATCTTGCACAGCTCATTCATCAGCAGTCAGCCAAAACATCTGCCAAGCCACAACCCAACAGTCTGGTCATCCCCGCCATGATGCTCAACCAGCCCACGCTTGAAGGTCCCGAGAGCAATTGGTTCAATCTGCTCAAACAAGGCATCTGGCGCTGGCCGGCCAGCAGCACACCAGATCAGGGCGGCAACACCGTGTTCTTGGCGCATCGGTTTTCCTACACCGGCCCACACGGCGCGTTTTATTATCTGAACAAGCTCAAGCCCGGTGACGAGATCGGTGTCGTATGGAGCGGCAAGACGTACACTTACAAAGTCGCCAGCAGCACCGAAGTACTACCCACCGACACCTCCATCGAAAACAACACTGCCAACGCCGAAATCACCCTCTTCACCTGCACCCCACTCTGGCATCCGGTAAACAGACTGGTCGTTGTAGCAAAATTGGAGACAAACCCATGAGCGAGAAAGCAAAGTTCTGGATATTGCTCGGCCTACTACTAGCGAGCATCGCCCTGCTTGCCTATCTAAACTACAGTAGTGAGAGATTGTTTATTGGTTAGACTCGTCGTCTTGCTTGCGAGCAGGTCGTTTCCATATCCGCACTGCCATGGCAATAAGGAGAATAAGCGCAGCTACGCCTACAATTAGCCCAATGGCAATGCCCGTATTGGTAAGCCCACCGCCACTAGCAGCACCAGGCGCATTGGTGCCATCATAATTATACGAATTATACGGCCCCGAGCCGTATGTCGAAGCTAAAAGCAGCGCGTGGTACAGGATAGTCATAAAGTATATTCGTTGTTGACCTAACACGCTTATGATATCATGATGGAAGCTACTAGCAATATATAGAAGCGAGGGAAAATAAGAAGATGGTATCACAATTTGCATTCCTGGACCTTTCAACTCCAGACTTGCTCATCATACTTGCTATCGTGCTGCTCCTGTTCGGCGCCAAGAAATTGCCCGAATTGTCACGCAGTATCGGTAGTTCGGCACGTGAATTGCGCAAAGGTTTGAGCGGAGATGAAGAGAAGAGCAAACAAACCAACGACGCCAAGTCCAGCGAAAGCTGATAACGGGCGGGAGAAGCTCCCACTCATCGAACATATTTATGAACTCAGACGGCGGCTAGTATATGTCGCCGTTTGCGTTGGGGTGGGAAGCGCGGTCGCTTACGGATTGGAGCACCAACTCGTAGATATTTTGCTGCACCCCAGCGGTAAGCAGCATTTTATTTATACATCACCGCTGGGCGGCATGAACTTCCTCTTTAGCGTCTGTCTGGACATCGGGCTGGTCGTTGCTACGCCGGTTATCATCTATCAGATGTTGGCTTTTATAAAACCGCTCATGCACAACACAACGCGTCGGTTCCTACTCACCGCCTCGGCCGCCGCCGGCATAATCGCAATCTGCGGTGTTTTGTTTGGCTACTTTATAGGGCTGCCGAGTGCCCTGCACTTCTTGCTGCATCAGTTTGCTACGGTGCAAGTGCGGCCGCTCATCACCATACAGTCGTACATGCAGTTTGTAGCGATGTATCTCTTCGGTTCGGCGCTAATGTTCCAGCTGCCGCTCATATTGCTCTTCATTAATCGCATCAAGCCGCTCAAACCAAGTGGTCTCTTCAAATACGAGCGGCACCTTATTGCTGGGTCGTTCATCGTGGCGTTCATCATGAATCCCACCCCCAATATTATCGACCAGCTGTTTGTGGTCGTACCCATGATCGTCACCTATCAGCTGGGTATTTTGCTTATCTGGTTTGTTAATCGCCGCCAAGCTCCATCACACCTGCAGCTGCTGCGTGAGCAAGACGCCCAGCGCCAAGCCGAGCGAGCCGGCCGCCAGCTCCAACCGCTCATTACTGATGTTGAACCCCTATCCGCCCCTGTCGCCATCGACGCAATTCCCGCTTCTTTCGAGAGCCTAACAGTTGCAGAGCCGGCTCCGGTGCTTGCCGCTACACCGGCTGTAGACCGGCCTCGACAATATGTTACCGAATTTGCCAACAACCCTCGCCGATCCATGGTGTCGCTTCGCAGCGGTCTCGTACAATAGCCCCTCAGTTTGGGCGGCATCTTGACAGTCATGCCGCTTGTGGCTAAAATTTTGGTTAGACGATTATCCAAAATAAAATAATCTAAAACAAAAAAGGCTCAAAAATGAATGCACACCTTTCCGGTCTCATGGAAAAAGAAGTCTCTCGCAAAGAGTTCTTAGGCATGTTCGGCTTGGCCGTCGCCTCTATATTCGGCTTCGGCACCGTCATAAAACTACTCACCGGTAAATCACTCGGCGGCAGCCAACACTTTGGTAGTGGCTATGGCTCTAGCGCCTACGGCGGGACCAAACACTAATCATGTTCGGCACTAAAACCTTCAAATGAACCTCTACGACCTACCGGTCGTGGTACTGCGATTTAGCTAGTAAATCATTTAATCAAACCCTCCCTCGGATTCATTCCGAGGGAGGGTTTTACATTTCCTAGGAAGGAGCAACCGGACAAAATGTTTCATTTTGCCCGCGCGTTGATGATGCAAGCGAAGCGAGCAGCATATGCAGAGCCGGAGCATTTGTCCGCGCGAAGCTATATAGAACCTATCCCGGTTTCCTCAAGTGCCTTACATCATTCCCATACCTGACATGTCAGGAGCCCCACCGCCAGCAGCCTTAGGCTCGGGCACCTCAACCACCAGCGCACCCATAGTCATGCTTGTACCAGCGATGGAAGTCGCGTTTTGTACCGCCTGCTTGGTTACAGCCACTGGGTCAACCACACCAGCAGCCTTCAGGTCGACTAGCTTGCTTGGATCGTTCACGTCCACACCCTGTCCTGCCTTGGCCTTGCGCACTTGTGGCAACCACTCATCGGCATTCAGTCCGCTGTTAGTCATAAGGATACGGAACGGCTGTTCCAATGCCTTCACCAGCAAGCCCTTACCAGCGCTCACAGAATCATCAGCGTCATCGGTCGAAACCGCACCCGCCAAATTCACCAGCGTCACGCCACCACCAGGCACGATACCCTCAGACAGTGCAGCCTTTACGGCGGCCACGGCGTCGTCCACACGATATTTCTTTTCCTCGATTTCAGTCTCGGTAGCACCACCGACTTTGATGACGGCAACCTTGCCACTCAGTGCAGCCCGGCGCTTCTCCAGGTTCTCTTTGTCGTATTCGCTGGTAGCGGCTTCGGCTTGAGTCTGAATCTGCTTGATCCGTGCACTCACCTCGGCGCTTGAGCCAGCGCCTTCGATGATGGTCGTCTCGTCTTTAGTAACAATCACTTTGCGGGCCGTACCGACCACATCCAGACCCACATTTTCGAACGTCATACCGCGGTCGTCGGTAATCACCTCGGCACCGGTCAGGATGGCAATGTCGTTCAACATATCTTTGCGGCGGTCACCGAAGGCCGGAGCCTTCACAGCCACGGTGTTAAACACACCCTTCAAACGGTTCAAGATAAGCGTACCGAGCGCCTCACCTTCCACATCCTCGGCGATCAACACCAAATCTTTCTTGCCGGCCTGCGCCAATTTCTCCAAGATTGGTAAGAATTCCTGGACCGAAGAGATCTTCTTGTCGGTGATCACCACAGCTGGCTTGTCGTAAACAGCTTCCATCCGGCCTGTGTCAGTAACCATGTACGGGCTCACAAAGCCACGGTCGAAGGTGAAACCTTCCACCACTTCGCTCTCCAGCGTCAGACCCTTGCCTTCTTCCACTGTCACCACGCCGTCTTTGCCGACTTTCTCAATAACTTCAGAGATGAGTTGACCAATCACAACGGCGCCTGCAGAGATAGTGCCCACTTCGGCTACCCGCTTCTTGTTACCCTGAATATCTTCAGCCATGCCGTCCAGCTGCTTCTCAACCTCAAGAGCCGCAGCTTCCAGGCCCTTACGGAGCAGCATTGGGTTGTGGCCAGCGGCAATCAGCTTGTTAGCTTCGTTCAGAATATGGTACGTCAGTACAGTTACGGTGGTGGTACCATCGCCGGCCACATCGTTCATCTTGTTGGCAGCTTGCTTGATCAGCTCTGCGCCAACTTTATAGCCCAAGGTTTCATCATCGACATCAGCTATGTCGACACCCTTCGCTACTGTAACACCGTCGTGTGTCACGCTCGGGGCACCGTAGCTTTTCGAAATCACTACGTTGCGACCCTTGGGGCCCATAGTAGTCTTTACTGCGTTATACAAGATCTCCGCACCACCGAGCACTCGGCGGCGAGCATCGTCATCATAAAAAACTTTCTTAGCCATAAATAGTACCCTTCTCCTTCATTAACTTCTGTTAAGAGCGTCTTCAAGGTGTGCAGTTCTAGGCGGCGAAGCCCGCAAGCGAGCCGTATCTAGATACGGTGAGTGCGGACTGGAGCTGGCAACAACGAAATGTGCATCTTGAGAACGCTCGCTCACTACTTAACCGTCGCTAGGACGTCTTCTTCTTTAACCAAAAGATATTCAGTAGTTTCGACTTTTACCTCTGTCTGGCTGTAACTCTTGTAAATGATCTTGTCGCCTACTTTCAGGCCTTTCACTTCTGTGCCTACGGCTAGCACCTTGGCTACCTTTGGCTTTTCTTGTGCGCCACCGGGCAGGTAGAGCCCGCTTGCCGTCTTAGTTGCTGCCTCTTCGGTTTGAGCCACTACGTAGTCCGCCAATGGCTGAATCGGTACACTCATGTCTTACTCCTCCGTTACTTCAAAGTTAGCATTAGCATTCTATTCCGCAGACTGCCAATACATCAGCACTCACTATAGCCGAGTGCCAACTGCCCCGTCAAGCAGTCAGCGAGCAAAAACAAACCTTTTTTCACGATCCGCTCAAAACTCAGCATAAATCACTGAAAGCTGCGACTTTCTTGCGCGCACTACGTATAATACGTAAGACGCTTTATAGCGAAATCAGTAGGAAGGGATCATTCATGAGCGTACGAAGTAGTATCAAAAAAGCCATACCGCGTTCCGGGTATAAGCGCATTGAACCGATTGGACACCAGATCGAGGCCGGCTTAGCACAATTGCGTTACCGATTCCCCGCTCGCGGACTCCGCGTCATAGGTGTTACCGGTTCAGCGGGCAAAACCACCACTACTACTATCATTGCCAGCATATTGCGTGAAGCCGGCTACAAAGTAGCCTACTTTACTACCGCCGAAAATGATTTTGGCGACGGCAAGCGGATCATGAACCTCAGCCGCATGACAACCCTCCAGGTTGCGCCACTACTGCGCAACATCCAACACGCCCGCCAAGAAAACAATATAGATTTCCTGATACTGGAAACTACGGCCCACGCCCTGCAGCAAGGACGCGTGCTTGGCATCCGTTACGAGATGGGCGTACTGACCAATTTTAGCCACGAGCATCTCGACTATTTCGGCACAATGGACGCCTACATGGCCGCCAAACAAAAGATGTTCAAAAAATTACGCCGCAGCAACGGAACCGCGATTATCAACCTTGATGACGAGCACGCCGAGCATTTCCTCCACCTTGCGCCCAAGGATGTAACCTACGGCCTGCACAACACCGCCGATGTCTATGCTTCACGCGTACGCGGCACCGTTGACGGCAACAACTTCACCCTGCATGCAGACGGCGTCACCACACCCGTTGCCAGCAACCTACCAGGTAATTTCAATGTCTACAACTGCTTGGCTGCAGCTGCGGCATGCTTGGAATTGGGGGTATCAGCTAGCACAGTTGCAGCGGGCATCGCTCGGCTCGGCAATGTCCCCGGCCGTATGGAACGCTACAAAACCAGCACCGGTTTCACCGCTATTATAGATTTCGCCCACACCCCCGACTCATTCGAAAAGTTATTTAAAGAGCTGCGACCCGTCACCAAAGGCCGCATGATAGTCGTCTTCGGCTGCCCCGGCGAGCGAGACAAAGCCCGTCGCCCCATCCAGGGCAAGCTCGCTGCCGACTACTGCGAAGTCATTGTACTCACCGAGGAAGACCCGCGTTCCGAAGACAATAGCCAAATCATTCGTGAAATCCAACAAGGCATTACCCAAAGCAAAAAGAAACCCCAGGTAATCGTCAATGCAGTCCGCGAAGATGCCATCATGCAAGCCATTTCACTTGCCCGCAAAGACGATGTCGTAATGCTCCTCAGCAAAGGGCCCGAACCAACCATAGAGCTGGCTGATGGACCAAAGCAGTGGGATGAGCAAAAAGCATTGTTTACCGCACTGCGCCGCAACAACATCAAAATAATTGAGAGTTAAGCTGCAGTTTTCCTGCAGGAGAGATTGTCCACCACCCGTCACGCCTCGAGTTTAGCGCGTCACACAGCTAGCCCCTGGCCGCCAATATCTCGTTCACCTCAGATTGATTGATAGTAAACTGATAGCCCACCGGCAGATGCCGGGCTCTCAGCCAGCTCTGGTGATTCGATTTCAAGATATCACCAACAATATCCTGCTTGTCTCGCTCGCTCAGTGTGACACCATACTGACTCGCAAAACTCCTCGTTTCATCCCATATAGTATCTCCTGGATAACCCAGCGACTCATGCACCGGCTTAACACCCCCGCCACCCGGCCCTGGTATTGGGCCGATTCCAGTACCCGGGGGCTTCTCTGGCGGAGTGGGATGGTGCATCAAGCCAGGGCCACGTAGCGCCCAATACGCCCATAGAGCCGCACTAGTCAACACGGCAGCTCCCGCCACAATCGCCACTATCTTCCGCTGTCGCCCTTTCTCTGGGTCGGCGAAATATTCCTTCACCTGGTGCGCCTTATATCCGAGCCACACCGGTGCAGCACCCAGCCAAGCCACCATCCCCAGCCTCCGCTTCGTTTCCGTTTCCACGGGTACCACCTCAGACGACTCAGCTGGCTCGGCCACCTCTGCTTCATTTATAGACACCGACGGCACTAACATTCGCCGTTGCTCGTCATCCAGCCTAGCCCAGAACCTGGCCCACATCTCGGGCGATATAGTGTCTGGCCGCCCCGCTTGTGAGTCCTCCAGCCGATGCCGCCCCACATGCCCTTCTTCCACTTTGGGTCGCCGCGCCTGAGCATACAGAGCCAAGCCCCTAAGCCGTATCGCGTCTTCAAGTCCCTCGTCAGTGGCCCCTTCTCTTGCAGAACCGGCCAACGCCGCCTCACCGGCGGTAGCCAGCACATCACCATCTATTATCCGCTCGGAGGGCTCCGCTTCCACTGGTAGATCCATCATACCCAGGCGAATATCCTGCCGATGGGCCAAAATCGATGCTAGCTCGACTGGCGACAGAAACTTTCCATCCGGCCGATGCCCACGACCATTCTCATCTATCTTCACGATGTCACTTATATCTAGCTCCGCCTCCGGAGCCAGAAAAGTTACCGCTGCCGGTACTCCATATACGGGCCGAGCTTCCATCGGCAGATCACCTGCCTCAGCGTCGCTAAATTGCAACTTAGGCACTTCCGTCATCAGAGCAACTCCTTAAGGCTAGCTAGTCTTACTTGGCATTAGGACTGCAGCACTATGTAGTCGAACAGCTCTCCAGATAGATATACAGTACCGCTCCCACGCCCAAGCGCAGTATGAATTCACACGTCGCGAATAGCGATACAGATTAGCGCGCATAAAAAGAGAGGGCCTTTCGGCCCTCTCCAGGTGTTTCAATTTACTCTGTCTCAGATGGTGGTTTGCCTAGCTCCCTTTTGGGATCATTGGGTGTGGGACGGCTCCAAAGCCTAACACCGTCAGACGTAGCCGATTGATCTCCCTCAACTTCGGCGAATGGCTCTTCGGCCCGCACCCCTGTCAAGGCAGTAGACCCAAGTTTCCTCGCTTTCCTGTGCTTCCCTGTAGGTCTCAGTCTCTCTCTGGCACTTCTGGATACCTGGCCGGCCCATGTGAATATCCTAGCCAACCGCCCAGTCTTCTCTGGTTCGTTATCACCAGCAAAAAAATCATCCGATGGGTCATTCAATAAACCATTCCCCGGCCATGGAGTTGATGACTCCTCTAAACCATCTTTGCCTGTTTCAGAAGTTCCCACATCTGCATCATGCGAACTGGCATCGTCCGTTGGGCTATCCTTAGCTCCTTCTATACTCTTGTGGGAAGCTTCGTCACTTACGTATACGCCTGCGGGAGGTAGCTCACCGCCACTTGGAACAGCCATCTCAGCCTCACGCCTTAGGTCATCTGCACTTTGCTCAGAACTGCTTGTGGCACCTACTCTGGCAGTCCTGCCCAGGCGACTGGCTACTCGAGCTTTGAGACGTTCAATCCGGCCAGGCTGCTTTTCAGTTACGGTCGCTGTCACCTGCGCCGTTTCAGGGAATAGCTTGCCATCCAAGTAGGCCTTTACATTCGTTGAGTTTGGGGTCACACCCCTGGCTATCAACCAGCCCTCTACGTCGCCCGGCACATTTGCGACAAGCTCGGCAACTTTGCGGCGATCTTTTAGTTTGTCTTCCGCTATTTTGTTGAGACGTTCTTCTCTCCGCTCAGCTGTATGATCAGCACGTAGCTGAGCATATTCCTCACTCTTCTCGCGGATTAGCTGCTGATTTGCCTCAAGCTGTTCCAATTCGTACCGAGACAAGCCAAGCTGTCTCACCTCGTCGTCTGACATGGGGGCAATCCCACCGTTGCCCGTGCCATTTGAACGGTAAACCTTGCCCCCCTTGATGCGAACAATCTGATTCACTTTTGACATGTCGGGGCGTGCTGCAACGTCTGTCGCCCTTGGAGTTGCAGGCCTTTTGGCGGCTTTTACAGGGGTCGTGGGTGTAGATGCAGGCTTTTGGTCCTCGCTGCGCTTAAGGCCATCACGCATCTCGATAAGTGCGGCGCTCAGCTCTGTTCTACTGCGCATGTTTGCCTGAAAATCGATGAAAGACTGGGGGGTCTTTCCCCCTCTATAACGTCTTGCAAGAACAAATTCCTCGAAGGCACGCCTGGCTACACCATCTAAGTCGTCGATCGTTGACGCCATTTGGACATCTTTGGCATTGTCGCTGATAATCCAATTTTCCAAGCGCGCCCTTTGTTTAGCGCCCGCAACTGTCTCGGCATCTACAGGGCGGCCGTAGGCGTCGAGTGGATGCTCGCTTGGACCGGATAAGCTATGGACTACCGCATCAACGCCCTTAAGATCAGCAACTCTTGGCACATCCCATCTATCAACACTCTCATTGAACGCTCTAAGCTGCTGCTCTGTAGGGGAGCCAACGGCTTCGTAAGTACTGCTGCTTTCTATTGATACTGTCATAGTGATTAACCCTCACAGCTTATATTTTGTTTTAGTTTTGATAAGCATATCGTAGCAAAATATAAGCTTTTTGTCAACTATAATTATGCTTATTCGCTACCTTGTCAAATAATGTACAGCATAATTTGATACACTAGGGTAATGATAGTTTTAGGAATCGAGAGTAGTTGCGACGAAACCGCAGCCGCCGTCGTCGAAGACGGCTATAAGCTGCGCAGCAATGCAGTATTCAGTAGCATGGACTTGCAGTCGGTGTACGGTGGTGTGGTCCCGGAGATTGCCGCCCGTAGCCACATGGAGGCCATAATGCCAGTTATCGAGCAGGCCCTCGAACAAGCAAGCTGCACCTGGGACGACATCGACGCTATCGCCGTTACTTACGGTGCGGGCCTGGGTGGTTCCCTGCTGATCGGTGTTTTGAGCGCCCGCACACTGGCAATCACCAAAAATAAGCCCCTCTATGCCATCAACCACGTAGAGAGTCACGTCTACGCCAACTTCATCACCGAAACTACACTGCCCGGCTATGTCTTGCCTGGGACAACGCCTATCTTCCCTACCTTGGCACTGATTGTCAGCGGCGGCCACAGTCAGCTCGTATTTTTCCGTGATCATTTCGATTACACCCTACTTGGACAGACTCAGGATGACGCCATTGGCGAGGCATTTGACAAGGTAGCGAAGCTGATTGGCCTCCCCTACCCTGGCGGTCCACAGATAGCTATGAAAGCCAAAGAGGGTGACCCGTACGCATTTGCCTTCCCC
>Ga0207669_10001439_pt1 | contig 10150 bp, 8 predicted proteins | sample KBSM33metaG_FD_184329 | JGI IMG/M metagenome (GOLD analysis project Ga0207669, IMG submission 184329) | Miscanthus rhizosphere microbial communities from Kellogg Biological Station, Michigan, USA - KBS M3-3 metaG (SPAdes) (version 2) | ecosystem: Host-associated > Plants > Roots > Rhizosphere >...
TTCTGGCCGTTGGTGATATAGGTCTTGCTGCCGTTGACGACATAATGGTTGCCGTCCTTCTTGGCCGAGGTGCGGATCGCCTGGAGGTCGCTGCCGGTACCCGGCTCGGTCATCGCGATCGCGGTGATCGTCTCTCCGGAGACCAGGCGCGGCAGCCACTGCTTCTTCTGCTCCTCGGATCCATAGGCTTCGAGATAGCCGCACACGATGTCGGATTGCAGCGAGAAGCCGGCGGGCACGCCGATATACGACATCTCCTCGTCGACGATCGCGTTATAGCCGAAATCGAGCCCCAGACCGCCATATTCCTCGGGCACGGTCGGGCACAGCATCCCGATCTCGCCGGCCTTGCGCCAGAATTCCTTGGGGACCAGGCGGTTCTGCTCCCATTCGCCGACATGCGGCACGCCTTCCTTTTGCAGGAACGACCGCACCGTCTGGCGGAACGCTTCATGATCCTCGTTATAGGCGAAGCGGCCGGGAACGCTGTCCGGGGTCATGATGATCCTCTCCTTCGGTCTTCAATTGAAACCTTTCCGGCAAGGTGCGGGCAGTTTACGCGACCGTCAACCCGTCGGCCCTCATCGCGGCTTTCGCGCAGCCCCGAAATGGGGCTAAGGCGGGTATCAAGTTTTCAGGAGAGCGCATGAAACTCGCCAGCCTCAAGCATGGCCGCGACGGCAAGCTCGTCGTCGTCTCGACCGATCTCGCCTGGTATGCCGATGCAGGGCATATCGCCCCGACGCTCCAGGCCGCGCTCGACGACTGGGATCGGCTCTCGCTCGATCTCCGGAATCTGCAGACCGACCTCGATCACGAAGTCATCCCGCGCGAGCGGTTCCACGAGCACGATGCCGCGTCGCCGCTGCCGCGCGCGTACCAATGGGCCGACGGCTCGGCCTATGTGAACCATGTCGCTTTGGTTCGACAGGCACGAAACGCCGAGATGCCGGAGACCTTCTGGCACGATCCGCTGATGTACCAGGGCGGCTCGGACGGCTTTCTCGGGCCGCGCGACGCGATCCCGCTCGCCGATGAAAGCTGGGGTTGCGACCTCGAAGCCGAAGTCGTGGTGGTGACCGGCGACGTGCCGCTGGGCGCGACGCGCGAACAGGCGCTCGACGCGATCGTGCTGGTCGGGCTGACCAACGACGTCAGCTTGCGCAATCTCATCCCGGGCGAGCTCGCCAAGGGATTCGGCTTCTTCCAGTCGAAGCCCGCGAGTGCCTTCTCGCCGGTATTCGTGACCCCCGATTCGCTCGGCGATTGGTGGCAGGACGGCAAGCTCCACCGCAAGCTGATGGTCGATCTGAACGGCGAGCCGTTCGGCCGCGCGGAGGCCGGTGAGGACATGACCTTCGACTTCGGCACGCTCGTCGCGCATGCGGCAAAGACGCGCCGGCTGGGCGCGGGCACGATCATCGGCTCGGGCACCGTTTCCAACCGCGACGCCGATGGCGGTCCGGGCAAGCCGATCGCCGAGGGCGGGGTTGGATATTCGTGTCTCGCCGAGGTTCGCACCGTCGAAACGATTCGCACCGGCGCGGCCAAAACTCCGTTCCTCAAGAAGGGCGATACCGTACGCATCTGGGCGGAGGATGACCGCCATCATCCGATTTTCGGGGTGATCGAACAGACGGTGGAATGACTCCGTCAAGCTGATGATTCCCGTCACCCCAGCGCAAGCTGGGGTCTCAGGCGTATCGCGACTCTCTTGAGACCAGCATCGGGTCGGATCGTCCCCCGGACGATCCTTGAACATGCGGGGCATGTTCAACCCGATGCTCTTGCGCTGGGGTGACGATAATTTCGCTGAGGTGACCGGCGGTTAGTCGGCTCGGCACAGCCTGGTTGCCGGGCAGTATGTCGACCTGCTCCACGCAAGACTCGCCAAGCCCGTTGAAATTTTATAACAACGGCGCAAAGGCCGCGCCCGAGCGTTGCGGCTCGTGAGTCGAACCTGGAGAGAGCATGGCCAGCGAGCATCCGCGCGCCAATCTGAAGCCGTTATCGTTGCACGTGCCGGAACCTAAATTCCGTCCCGGCGATGCGGTCGACTTCGCCGAAGTCGATATCCCGCCAGCGGGGTCGGTGCGACGCCCCGACACCGCCGACAAGGCGCAGAGCTTCACCGATCTGGCCTATACGATGATCCGCGTCCTCGATGAGGACAATCGCGCGGTCGGGCCCTGGGACCCCAAATTATCGCCCGATGCGCTGCGCCGGATGCTTCGCAACATGGTGCTGGTCCGCGCCTTCGACGAACGCATGTTCCGTGCCCAGCGCCAGGGCAAGACCAGTTTCTACATGAAGAGCCTGGGCGAGGAGGCGGTGTCGATCGGTGCGGCCGCAGCGCTCGCCGATGACGACATGTGCTTCCCGAGCTACCGGCAGCAGGGCATCCTGATCTCGCGCGGCTGTCCGCTGGTCGACATGATGAACCAGATCTATTCGAACACCGGGGACAAGCTCCAGGGCAAGCAGCTGCCGATCATGTATTCGGAGCGGCGGTTCAGCTTTTTCTCGATCTCGGGCAATCTCACCACCCAATATCCCCAGGCGGTCGGTTGGGCGATGGCCTCGGCGTCGCGCGGCGACACGCGGATCGCATCGACCTGGTGCGGCGAGGGCTCGACCGCGGAAGGCGACTTCCACTCGGCGCTGACCTTCGCGACCGTCTATCGCGCCCCGGTCATCTTCAACGTCGTCAACAATCAATGGGCGATCAGCTCGTTTTCGGGCTTTGCCGGCGCGGATGAAACCACCTTCGCCGCGCGCGCGATCGGCTATGGCATTGCCGGGCTGCGCGTCGACGGCAACGATGCGCTCGCGGTCTATGCCGCGATGTCCTGGGCGGCGGAGCGCGCGCGGACCAACCAGGGCCCGACGCTGATCGAGCATTTCACCTATCGCGCGGAAGGGCATTCGACCTCCGACGATCCCACCCAATATCGCTCGGCCGGCGAACCCAATGCCTGGCCGCTCGGCGACCCCGTGGTGCGGCTCAAGGACCATCTCATCACGCTGGGCGAATGGGATGAGGAGCGTCACGTCGCGCAGGACAAGGAACTCGCCGAGATGGTGCGCGACGCGCAGAAGGAAGCCGAAAAGAACGGCATCCTCGGCCACGGCCTGCATCAGCCGCTCGACAGCCTGTTCGACGGGGTGTTCGAGGAAATGCCGTGGCATCTCCGGGAACAACGGCAGCAGATGCTGAGCGAAGAAGAAGCATCGGGACGGCCATGGGCGCGGAAGTGATTGCCTTCAAACCTTCTCCCCTTGTGGGAGAAGGATACCGCAGCTTGGCGGCCCAGCCGCCTAGCGGAGGTTGGATGAGGGGAGCGGCGCAAGGCGCCGCGCGGTCGCTTCGCGACCGCCCCCTCACCCTCCCACTCGGCTCCGCCGAGCGGGCCCCTCCCTCTCCCACAAGGGGGGAGGGAATATGAGCGAGACGATGACCGACACCACCGAAGTCCCCACCACCGCCCGCATGAACATGATCCAGGCGATCAACTCGGCGCTCGACGTGATGATGGCGCGCGACCCCAGCGTGATCGTGATGGGTGAGGATGTCGGCTATTTCGGCGGCGTGTTCCGTGCGACCGCCGGGCTGCAGAAGAAACACGGCAAGACCCGCGTGTTCGACACGCCGATCACCGAATGCGGCATCATCGGGGTCGCGGTCGGGATGGGAGCCTACGGACTGCGGCCGGTCCCCGAGATCCAGTTCGCCGATTACATCTACCCCGCGCTCGACCAGCTGGTGTCCGAAGCCGCGCGGCTTCGCTACCGTTCGGCGGGCGAGTTCATCGCGCCGATGACGATCCGCTCGCCTTATGGCGGCGGCATCTTCGGCGGACAGACGCACTCGCAATCGCCCGAAGGAATCTTCACCCACGTCTCGGGTGTGAAAACCGTGATCCCGGCGACGCCCTATGACGCCAAGGGCCTGCTGATCGCGGCGATCGAGGACAATGACCCGACGATCTTCTTCGAACCCAAGCGCATCTATAATGGCCCGTTCAACGGCCATTGGGATCGCCCGGCGGAGAATTGGTCGAAACATCCCGGCGGCGACGTGCCCGAGGGCTATTACAAGGTCCCCCTGGGCAAGGCGAATTTGGTTCGCGCGGGCGAGGCGCTGACCATCCTCTGCTACGGCACGATGGTCCATGTCTGCCTGAAAGTGGTCGAGGAAGCCGGCGTCGATGCCGAGATTCTCGACTTGCGCACGCTGGTTCCGATCGACATCGAGGCGATCGAGGAATCCGTGAAGAAGACCGGCCGCTGCATGATCGTCCACGAAGCGACGCGCACCTCGGGCTTCGGCGCCGAATTGTCGGCCTTGGTCCAGGAACGCTGTTTCTACCACCTCGAGGCGCCGATCGAACGCGTTACCGGGTTCGACACGCCGTACCCCCACAGCCTCGAATGGGCCTATTTCCCCGGCCCGGTCCGCATCGGACAGGCGCTCAAGAAAATCCTGAAGGACTGACCGCGATGGCGCGTTTCGAATTCCGCTTGCCCGATATCGGCGAAGGCATTGCCGAGGCCGAGATTGTCACGTGGCACGTGAAAGTGGGCGATACGGTCGAGGAAGACCAGCAGCTTGCCGACATGATGACCGACAAGGCGACCGTCGAGATGGAAAGCCCGGTCTCCGGAACGGTCGTGAGCCTGGCGGGCGAGGTTGGGGATCAGATTCCGATCGGCTCGACCTTGGTGGTGATCGAGACGGCGGGTGAGGCGAGTGCCGAAGCGGCGGCGCCGGCCGAGACCAAGGCCGAAGAGGTCGCTGAAGAAATCGAAGCGGAGACGCCTGGCGCCGCCGATGCCGCGGGCGAAACGCCGGCGTACGAAGCCGAATCTCCCCTCCCGCCTGCGGGAGGGGACGGGGGAGGGCATGTCGCCAGTCCCGCCGCTGAAGAAACAAGCTCTCCCCTAACCCCTCCCGCGAGCGGGAGGGGAACGCCCGTCCTCGCTTCCCCCGCCGTCCGCCAGCGCGCGAAGGACCTCGGCGTCGACCTGAGCCAGGTCAAAACCGACGGCGACCGCGTCCGCCACGCCGATCTCGACGCGTTCCTGCGCTACGGCTCGGGCCAGGGCTATCATGCCCCGCACGCGTCGCGCGCTCGCGAGGACGAGGTGATCAAGGTCATCGGCATGCGCCGCCGCATCGCCGAGAACATGCAGGCGGCGAAGCGCAACATCCCGCATTTCACCTATGTCGATGAGATCGACGTGACCGCGCTTGAGGACATGCGCGCGGACCTCAACGCCAATCGCGGCGCACGGCCCAAGCTCACCATGCTGCCGTTCCTGATCGTCGCGATCTGCCGGACCTTGCCCGATTTCCCGATGCTCAACGCACGCTACGACGATGAGGCGGGCGTGGTGACGCGCTCGGGTCGGGTCCATCTCGGCATGGCGACGCAAACCGATGCCGGGCTGACCGTTCCCGTCATCCGCGACGCGCAGGACAAGAATGTCTGGCAGCTCGCGACCGAGATCACGCGGCTGGCCGAAGCGGCGCGCGCCAACAAGCTCAAGCCTGACGAAATGGGCGGGGGCACGATCACCGTGACCTCGCTCGGGCCCCTGGGCGGCGTCGCGACGACGCCAGTGATCAACCGGCCCGAAGTGGCGATCATCGGTCCCAACAAGATCGTCGAGCGCCCCGTCTTCCGTGGCGACGACATCGTCCGCGCCAAGCTGATGAACCTGTCGATCAGCTGCGACCATCGCGTCGTCGATGGCTGGGATGCGGCGAGCTACGTTCAGGCGGTGCGCAAATATCTCGAGACGCCGGTCCTGCTGTTCGCCGACTGACCGACGGCGCCGGAGCGGCCGTAACGGCCCGACATAGTTGTGCGACAAAGCGCGCCTAGCGTCCCGCCCTCGGGCGTTGGGACGGAGTATGGGCGATGGGTTTCTGGCTGGGATTGATGCTGATGGCGGGCGGGCAGGCGGCGCCACCGATACCGCCCCTGGCCGGTAAGCTGCCCGACGATGACACGCCCGCCGCGGCCCCGCAGGAGCGCCCGCGCGGCCGGCTGTTCATCAGCCCGATGGGCGAGCCGTTCCGCGGCCCCGATCCGGTTGGGATGTGGTTCGATGGCGCCGACACCAATCATGACGGCGTGTTGACGCTCGCCGAATTCACCGCCGACGCGGACCGCTTCTTCCTGCGGCTCGATCGCGGCCATGACGGCGAGATCGATCCCGACGACATCGACTATTACGAGACCGTGCTCGCGCCCGAAATCCGTACCGGCGGCGAAGGCGGCATGGCCGCCGGCCGGCCAGCCGGCGGCGCCCGTCGGGGTGGCGGTGGCGGCCGACATGGCGGTGGCGGCGGAGGCGGCGGAGGAGGCCGTGGTGGCGGTCGCATGGGCGGCAGTGGCGGCGGCGATTCTCAGTCGAGCAGCAGCGACTCGCAGCCGCGCTATTCCGACGTCAAGCGCGGCGCCGCGCGCTTCTCCTTCTTCGATTACCCCGAGCCGGTCACCGTCGCCGACACCAATTTCAATCGCGGGGTCGATCCCAAGGAGTTCCGCGACGCCGCGGCGGAGCGCTTCGCGATGCTCGACACCAAACATGACGGCAAGCTCACCCGTGCCGAGCTTCCCAAATTGAGCGCGCCGACGGCGGGCCAGTTCGGCGGCAAGGGCAAGAGGGCAGGCGGCAAACGATGGTCGCACGACGACGGCGCCAGCAATGGATCGCCTCCGGCGGACAAGGAGAGTGGCGACTCAGCACCCTGAGGCACAGAAGGTCGATGGTCAGAAGCGCGCCCGGCCGTCGAGCAATCCGGTCTCGGTCATCTTGCGGCGCGCGTCGGCGACCAAGGCGGTTTGCTCCCTGACCGCATCGTTCCAAGCGGTGATCGTCCGGTTGAACGTGCCGACATCGCCTTGGTTGTAGAACATGAACTGGCCGCCCACCGCCTTCCAGCGATGCGTGGCGAGAAAGGTGCACAACCGGCCGCCGATCTCGAGCTGCTGGCGCTGCAATGCACTCGACCGACGCGTATCCGCCAGATTGCTGTCCAGCCCCTTGTCGAACGCCTTGATCAGCTCGCGCCGGGTCGTCTCGTCCTTGACGATCTCGCCGAGCCGCGCGTGGACCCGCGCGATCGCCGCGGTCACGCGGCGATCCGATTGGTCGATTTTCGGTTCGACCCGAACGAACCGCGCGCAATCCTTGAGCATCGCCGGCGTGTTGCTGACCATATAGGCGTCGTGCAGCCGGTCCATGCCCATCACCTGGAACATCGCCTCGCGCTGGTGCCGTTCGGACGTCATGTCGCGGAGGAAATCGAACATCGTCCGCGTGATCGGGCCGACCGCCATACCCGGCGGCAGGCGAGGCTCGCCAGTCTCGTCGATACGGATTCGCCGGACGTTGGCGGCGTCCATTCGCAGCGCGATAGTGTCAAAGGCGATCGCGCCGGCGACGATGAGCAGGGCGACGCCCCACAGGACCGCCGCGACGCCGATTTTCCAACCGGTCGTGGCGTGGCGGAGCGTCAGGAACCAGGCGCCACCCCAGACCAACGCCGCCAATATCGTCGCCGCTGCGAGCGCGCCCGCGCTATGCGTCGATATGTCGACCGGCGACAGGTTGATCGCGACGATCGCGATCAGCAGGATCGCGCCGGCCCCCGCCAGCATGGCGATCCACGGACGGCCATCGGACTGATCGAGCGCCGCTTCCCATTCGTCGAGACCTTCGTCTCGCCATGTCGACGATATCATGCGCGGCCCCCTCTTTCCCCGCCGGCAACATGTCGTGCGCCGTGTCGCGCGGCAAGAGGGGCGCCATTTCGCCACGCGATGGTTTGAACCGCGCGCGCGACGGCGCTACAGCGCGGCGATGCGGTTCGCGTTCGTCAAATGCCATGGCTCGGGCAACGATTTCCCGATGATCGATGCGCGCGCCATCGACCAGCCCGACGCTGCCTGGGCCCGGGTCGCGCTGGCGCTGGCCGATCGGCGCGGGCCGGTCGGCGGCGATGGCTTGTTGCTGCTGACTGCCGGCGATGCGCGGCACGATTTCGGGTTCCGCATGTTCAACAGCGACGGGACGGAAGCCGAGACCTGTCTCAACGGACTGCGCTGCGTCGCGCGCGCCGGGTTCGAAGCGCTGGGGATCGACCATGCGCACGTCCATCTCAAGACCTCGGTAGTTGAGGTGACGCGCGATCCCGATCTCGCGCCGGGTGTGGTGACGGTTCGCGAACTGGCCGGTCCGGCGTCGCTCGACATCGCCCAATGGCCGATGACGATCGACCGGCAACAGAATGTCCAGATGGCGATCCCCGGATTACCCAGCAATCGGCCGTTCACTGCGGTCTCAATTCCCAACCCGCACCTGATCGCCTTTGTCGACGCGGTCGATGAACAGGAGCTCGTGGCGGTCGGTCAGCTATGCGAATCGGCGCCCGACTGGCTGCCCAACCGTGCCAATGTCAGCTTCGTCGAAACGCGGCCCGGCGGGCTGTTCGTCCGCACCTTCGAACGCGGCGTCGGCCTGACCGACAGTTGCGGCAGCGCGATGGCGGCCTCGACCTTCGCTGCCTGCCTGACCGAGCGCGCGCGCTTCGATACCGAAATCACCGTCTGGAACGCGGGCGGGTTGATCAGGGCCTGCGCCGATCCCGACGGCATGGTCCGGCTGTCGGGCAATGCCACGTACGAATGGGAAGGGTCGGCGGACGTCGATCTCGATCGCGCTTTGGCCGGCGAGCTCGTCGTGACGCGGCATTTCAACGACGAGATCGCGGCCTGGGCGGGGGTAGCGGACCAGGCGATCGCAGTGCCTCGATCCGCCTGAATCACGGATCGGCTAAGGATTACGCGCCCTTGGAGAACGGGGCCGTTCGGCGAAGCTGGACGCGAATTTGCCCAAGGCGCGCCGTTGCGGCCTCGGTCGGGATGCCGAGCCGGACGTAGCGCGCCGCCGATGCTGCCGTGTCGCGCCCGGCGGCGATATCGAAGGCGGCGCAGAAATCGTCCGATTCCCACCGCGACAAGTCGACCGCGCGCTTGGCGCAGGCCCGGCTATAAGCCGCGACTCCGATTCGACCATCGCGGCGGACGACGCGGCCATATTGGCGGACAGCAAGGCGGATGGTGGCGCGGTCGATCTGCGGAGCGGCAGCCGGCGCCGGGGCCGGCGGCGGTGTTGGGATAATCGGGCTCGCCGCAGCGCTGCCGGCGCCGAATCCGGCCGGTGTGAGCAGGCGGCGCACCTGATGGAAGCTCGACCGTGCGAAGCTCGCGGCCGATCCGCCGTCGCCGCCGGGCAGCATCGCCGCGACCTGTCCGGGCACGCCGGGCAGGGTGATCGCGACTGCCGGCAAGCCGACAAAGGCAAGGATCAGCGCCAGTGTGGTGCCGGCACCACGGCGCGGCGGCATTGGATAGGGCGATGCCCAGCCGGGTCGTGTCTCGTCATCGGACGGGGCCGCACGCTGCAGGTCGTAGGCGATGCGGCGGTTGTTATTGCCGAGCACCGCCCAGGCCGCATTGAACGCGCGGGTACGGTCGGCGGCGTCGGGCACGCCGTGCGCCGTATCGGGATGGTATTTGCGCAACAGCGCCTTCCACGCGGCGCGGATCACCGCCTCGTCCGCGTCGGGCGTTACGCCGAGCGTCGCATAATAATCGGGCGCCGCCATCACCGATATTTGCGCCCAAAAGGCGAACTCGGCAAGCGTGGGATGAGCGATCCTTGCCGGGTTGATCGCGCCGTTGGCGCCGTCCGTCGCGGGCGGTCGGCTGGCAATGGCTGCACCACTCTTTCCGCCGTGCCAGCAAGCGGGCAGAGAAACCGGAAACCGACGGAAAACCGGGTAAAAGTGTTGCTCCGCCGCCACAGCGGATCAGCTTTGTTTCGCTTGCGTGGAAACGAACCTTTGAGTAGGGAGTTTGCGCTGTCCGTAGTGACAACCGTGAAAGGGGATACAGATGCGCAAGCTTGCCATTGCCGTGGCGCTCGCTTCAACCGCACTTGCGACGCCCGCGCTTGCGCGCGATAAGGCGTGGTATGTTGGCGTCGAAGGCGGCGCGATGATTGTCGAAGACATTCACTTCGATATCGGTGCGGCGCCAGACGCCATGAAGATCGACCATAACTACGGTTATGA
>Ga0207669_10001448_pt1 | contig 10117 bp, 9 predicted proteins | sample KBSM33metaG_FD_184329 | JGI IMG/M metagenome (GOLD analysis project Ga0207669, IMG submission 184329) | Miscanthus rhizosphere microbial communities from Kellogg Biological Station, Michigan, USA - KBS M3-3 metaG (SPAdes) (version 2) | ecosystem: Host-associated > Plants > Roots > Rhizosphere >...
CACAGTTAGCACACCTACGGCCAGCGCCAGCTGTCCCCAGCGACCGATGTTTTTTGCGGATCGGGCGGTAGACAGCTTGGAGCCAATGGCCGAAAACGCCACCAGGCCGATGGAAAGCGGTATCAGCTTGACCCCTGTTTTCAGCGCGTCGTACCCCAAGATGGTTTGCAGGTACACCGGTATCACAAAGAACAAAGCGGCGATCACAAAATACTGGCTCATAAAGGTGCCCAAGCCACTCCGCAAGGTGCCTATAGACAGCATGGAAACCTTTAGCAAGGGGTTCCGGTGTTCCCTTTCCAGCTTCCGCTGTCTACCAAAGAACAGCCACAGCACGCCGATGCCCGCCAAAATCAGATAAGCTACCAAAGATATTCCGAGCGGAGCAATCTCCTTGCCATTGACGGTCGGCGAATCCAGCGGATTTACCCATCCCCACGTTTTGCTTTGCAATGCACCAAACACCACCAGCGCCATACCTGCCGCCGCCTGCATAGAGCTGAGTATGTCGATTGATGTTTTTGTGTTCGCCGGTTCGTCGTGAATCTTATTGGCCACCACCAGCACTCCGGCCATAATCACCGTTTCGCTGGCGAACACATACCGCCAAGATAAATACGTAGTCACAAGCCCGCCGATGATCGGTCCAACCGCTGCCGCCAAACCAGTAACCGCCCCGAGTATAGAAAATGCCGCTACCCGGCTCTCCCCCGTGTAGTTAATGGCGGCTAGGGCTGCAATGGCCGGTATCACCAATATCGCTCCCAGCCCCTCGATTAGCGACCAACCAAACAGCAGCACACCCAAACTAGGCGCAAGTGACGTGATGAGTGATCCGATGCCATATATTACCGAGCCAATGCGGAAGGCATTGTGTCTGCCCCATTTATCACCCAGTTTGCCACCGGTTAGCATCAATGCCGCCATGGTTAGAGCGTAGAATGTGATGGCTGCCTGCATGCCCGAGATGGTCGTCCCAAGGTCTTTAGCTACTGTGGAGATAGAGACGTTCATGACGGTACTATCCAGAATCATCACAAACTGCGAAACCGCCAGGATGATTATAACCAGCCACTTTTTCATACGCCTAGTTCCGTTCTGCCATAGCAGCCCCCAGTTTCCTTACGGCCTTGTCTGACTGCCTATTGTAAGGGCCGGCTTATGAACAATCTGTGGCAGACTTCACCAAAATACACATCCACTCATCACCCTAGGCGGCTATCAATTCCCGGGCGTTAGCAATGATCGCGGCATGATCCTTTTTGACACTCCCTAGGCGGACCGGACCATCCTCCAGTACTACGTAATGTTCTGGAGAGCTGGCATCACCTCTGTTATGTTGCTGCCACTCACTGGCAATTGCAGTTAACATTTCTCCTTCTAGGGTTAGGCGTGCTGCTGCCGAAGATCGAATGAATGCTCTTTTCGCACCTTTTGTCGACTTTGCCAATGGTGAATGCAAACCGGTAATGTCCAGACGGTTTACCGAAAGATGGACAGAGCGCACTAGACCGGCTTTGGCGAGTCGTGCAGCAAGACCGAGTGGATCTCGGAATCTCTCCCCTTTTTCTTCAACCTGGCAGTGCAGCAGATCGTACGTCATACCCGTGAAGCCTTGCCTGGCCATGGCGGCCTCAATTTCCGGAATACTTGAGTCGTCGGTCAAGCCCATGCGACGCCAATCCGATGCTTTCGGCTGAAAGGTACGTTCGGCAAATGGTGCATTCTCATCGTTGTATACGACTTCTCCACTCTCAAAGTCGGGGTATAGTACCGCGGCTAATTTGTCGGTAATGCGTTGTACCCGGCGCATTTGTATAAGTGATTCTCGCCAGTTAGGAACGGTCCGGGCGACTATGCCGTTATCGCCTACGTCGTTGCGAAACGAAGAATGCAGGCTACGTACCAAGCGCCTAAAGGCTTCATCCTCATCAGACCAGTCCTTACGGGCGTCATGGCCCAATTGGGTGAATTGATAATCCCGGCCAAATATAGGTACTGAAGGATGTGCGGATGCTTCCTCAAGCATGGTTGCTCGATATGATAGGCGCCCCATGAAGCGGCTTATGTTTGTTGGTGTCAGCTCCATGCCATCGGCACCTGTGGCCTCCATATATTGCTCGTGTGTAGCAACTGACCCCACTACCATTAATTGCTTTGGTTGAAATCAGAAATAGCGTGTCATGCGCCTCGGGCATTAGCCTCTATTGTAAGCCAGTAAACATCCCAGGCAAGCTATCGCTTTTGGCGAACATTATGTTAATTGTACTAGACAAAACGATGATAATATGCTAATATATATAGTTACTGATCTCCCAAAAAACAAAAAAACTATGCCAACCCTAGAACAATTACCCAATACAGAACAGCGACTCGGGGAAGCCGAGCAGATAGCCTTTATGTGCGGCATACCCAGTTCAGGGCTATAACTCTCTAATAAATCAATCTGACGCAGTAGCTTAGCGTGCGGAATTTTTGGAAGACTATCAAAAAACTTCTGGACAACAGGTTGCCCGTTCGGGGTCTCATAGAGGATAGTCTCCCAATCCACTTGCTCTTATCGTAGCACGCCAACAGGGGTAGGGACGGCGGCGATAGCTTCTCAATACGTAGCAGCTACTCGAGGATGCCTGCAGTAATTGTTTCTTTTCGATAAAGAAAGTTTTATGCATTTGTTTCCTTGAGAGAAGGAAACAAATGCATAAAACTTTCGCACCGCTGTTATGAGTCTGCAAATTATCAATTGGTGTACCCGACAGGATAGCGGACTTCGTCCTTTTCCGCAGAGTTGTCCTCGGAACAAGTTCCTGCGGGTAACTCTGCTTCACCGAACCTACGACCTACGATATTTTTCTGCGAAAAATTTCTGGTCGTAGGTTCATTCCGACGAGCACCAAAGAAAAAGCCGGTCTTTTGACCGACTCTTTCTTTGGTGTACCCGACAGGATTCGAACCTACGACCTTCGGCTCCGCAAGCCGACGCTCTATCCAGCTGAGCTACGGGTACACGATCTTGAGACAAAACCTACGGTTTTTTCTCAACGGAGCTTGCGAAATAAATTCGCATTCGGCTAAAGCCGAACCACTCCTGCTCTTTTTCCCTCACCCAGTATCTGGGCGAAATCAAAATTGCAACAGGGGTAATTTTATCATAGGCGTCGCAAAAAAGCTAGCATGCCGTATCTTGGAGTCCAATCTGTTAAAATAATTGTTTAAGGAGAGGTGGCCGAGTGGTTGACGCCAGTCAAGCCCGTAGTGGCTTGACCAGGTAGCGAACCGGTAAAATTTCTTGACCGGTGAGCGTTCTCAACTACAATAGCTATCTGCCTTAATGTCTGGAGAGGTGGCCGAGTGGTTGAAGGCGCACGACTCGAAATCGTGTGTAGGGTCAAACCTATCGAGGGTTCGAATCCCTCCCTCTCCGCCAGGAGAAAATAGCTCACCCTTTAGGGGTGGGCTATTTGCTTCTTGTAGAAGCGGAGGGATCTGAACCCGTAGGTTCGATAGCGACTGAAGCTCGCAGGTGTTCGCACCGAGAACTGGAAGGAGATATATGCGCGGAGGCGCCATAATCCCTCCCTCTGCCAAAAGAAAACAGCTCGCCTCGAAGGATGGGCTGTTTTCTTTCCTAGAGCCTCTAGAACACTGTACCTTCCCGCTCATCAAGCTATGCTATGATGGAATCATATGGGCTTGGGCACTGGTTTTGCACTCATCGTACTAGCACTCGTAGCCATTGGCGTGTTTGAGATCTGGATGTTCGTCGATGCGATCAAGAGCCCTCGTCTCACCGACTCTCGGAAATTACTATGGTGTGCTGGCATGCTGGTCATCCACCCCTTTGTGGCTATAGCGTATTTTGTGCTCGAATATCAGAATAAACAGAGGTAGGCTATGCAAGATTCCATTTTCACTAAGATCATCAAGGGCGAAATTCCCTGCCACAAAGTGTATGAAGATGCTAAAACTATCGTCTTCGTGCCTCTGCACCCTGTAGCTCGTGGTCATGTGTTGGCGGTGCCAAAGCGACAGATTGATCAGTTCTTTGATCTGCCTACAGAAGATTACCAAGCGCTTATGGCGACCGTTCAGAAAGTTGCAGCCCATATGAAGCAGGTGCTTGATACCGAACGTGTTGGTTTGCAGGTAGTTGGGTTGGACGTACCGCATGCGCATATACATATCATTGCTTTTAATACACTCGAAGAATTCCGGGAGCACCCCGATGAGTCGGCACCGGTAGACCAGGAGAAGCTGCGTTTGATTGCTGAGTCGCTGCGACTTCCAGACCAGCTCTAGCACTCTGGTCGGCAAAACTAACCATTTCCGGCTATAAAGCCTAGCACAAGCAACATCAAACTGGTACAATACGGCTTATGGACTCATGTGGGAAGCTCGCTTGTGGCTACGAGCTGTTGGTCTGGGCTGTAAAAAGCCCTCAACTCATCACCGTATCTAGAGGTGTGCTTCTTCACCGAGCTCTCTTTTTCGCTCCAGCCGAACAGCTTTCACTTTTGCGGGGAGTTTCCGTATGACTCCAACGGATTCGGGTGTGAACTTGACCGAGGAGAAGCGGCTTGGTCGTGTTATCGCAACTGCACGCAAAAACGTGGGGCTCACCCAGCAGGCTCTGTGCCAGAAATCGGGCCTTAGCTACTCTACCCTAGCGAAGATTGAGCGCGGTGCTATCCGGGCGCCCTCGGTGTTTACTATCAAACATCTAGCATTTACACTCGGCATGAGCTTAGATGATCTCTTGCAGGATGTCGCCACCGGCAAGCAATTGCCACAGGCTACCACTGCCGTCTCATCTGAAAAGAAGGTCTCCAGGAACGGTGTTCGGTTCGTCTACTTTGATATGAACGGCTGCCTGGTACGCTCGGCAGTGACCAAGACGGCTAGCATGCTGGCTGAGGACAGTGGTGTTACCACCGATATTATTGAATCTATCTTCTGGCACTACAACAACGATGTCTGTAGGGGTGATAGAAGTATCGATGAGCTCAACACGGTGCTCGCTGAGCGCTTGGGTATGTTGGTGGACTGGAATAAATACTATCTGGCGGCCGTAGAGCCCACGCCGCAAATGGCTGAACTGGTCGAATGGGTGGCGCAGAACTATCATGTGGGTATCCTTACCAATACCCTGCCCGGCCTGGTTGGCCCCATGCTACAGAATGGGACCTTGCCGCAAGTACGGTATGATGTCATTATCGATTCATCAGAGGTCCATGCCATCAAGCCAGAGCCAGAGATGTTCCACATAGCCGCAGAACGGACGGGTTTTGCCGCTAACGAAATCTTGCTGGTTGATGACGACCACTTGAACCTGTCAGCTGCGGGGCAACTGGGTTGGCAGACTATGAGTTTCCATGCATACCACTCCGAGGATTCTATCCTGGCGGTGAGTAACGCGCTCCAGCCCGCCGACTAACCTTCTTTGTGATTCCTAGGATGCCCGGCACGGTCACCGTCACGGAATAAGCCTAGTCCACCCATCCCCCCGTCATCTCGACCAAAGCGGAGAGATCTTCCCTGTTTTTGGAGGTATCGCACGAACCACCACCTGTTTCAAAGATTATTGTCTTCGCTCCATGACACGTTACTTTTGTATGGCAAAAGTAACCAAAACCACCCGGCCAGACTCCGTCCCCTTGGTCGGCTGTTGTGTAAGCTTACAACCGGCACAAGAACTCGTCGCTCCACATATGCCACTGGCATATTGTTCCACTCCTCAGACACCTTGTGCCGCCTGTCGGAAGTTGTAATCTACACTAACAGATCGAGCCAGGGTGACTCCGAATGGCCGGGCCTACGGCTGCATATCGGTGATAGTGAACTGGAGGGCTGTTTATTGTTGTTTGTTTGCTGGGTGGGGATGAACTGGAGGCTTATGCTTCGTTCAACCTTTTATTTGCATATATTTTTCGCTAATCGCTCAAAATATATGCAGAACCGGAGCCATTCCATACATAAGAAATAAGAGAATGGCCCCCGGAGAAGCTATACGTTGAATTTGAACTCAACCACATCATCCGGGCCCATGATGTACGTTTTGCCCTCGGTGCGGAGTTTGCCGGCTGCCCGGGCGGCGCTGAGCGAACCGGCGGCCATTAGATCGTTATAGTCCACTACATCGGCGGCAATAAAGCCGCGTTCGAAATCGCCGTGAATCACCCCGGCGGCTTGCGGGGCAGTGCTGCCACGAGCAATGGTCCAGGCGCGCACTTCTTTATCGCCAGCGGTCAGATAGCTCTGCAGGCCAAGCGTTTCGTAGGCGGCGTGGATGAGTTGATTTAACCCAGATTCGGTTTGGCCATAACTTTCGAGTAGTTCGCTGCGGTCTTCGGCATCGAGGCTACGCAGTTCGTCTTCCAGCTTGGCGCAGATGAACAGCGACTGGGCAGGGGCGACTAACTCGCGCAATTTTGTGTGCAGCGCCTCGTCGCCTAGACCGTTTTCGTCCACGTTGAACACATATATCACCGGCTTGGCGGTGAGCAGAAACAGATCACTCAGGCTAGCCGTATCAATAGTTTGATCGCTCCAGACGGGCTTGCCGCTATCCAGCAAGGCGTGAACCTGTTGCAATGTTTCGTATTCGCCCTTCAGCTTGGGGTTGGCGCGCGATTCTTTCTCGAGGCGGGGCAGGCGCTTGGCTACCGTTTGCAGGTCGGCCAGTACCAGCTCGGTGTTGATGACGTCTATATCTTTCGCAGGGTCGTGCCGCTCGTCCACGTGTGTTACGTTGCTGTCATCAAAAGCGCGCACCACTTGCACGATGGCGTTGGTGGCGCGTATGTGGCTCAAGAACTGGTTACCCAGGCCCTCGCCCTCGCTGGCGCCTTTTACCAATCCGGCAACATCTACGAACGTAACGGTCGCTGGCTTGATGGGCGCGCCATTATACAGTTCACTCATTTTCTGCAAACGCGCATCGGGTACTGGCACGATGCCGGTATTCGGCTCGATGGTTGCAAATGGATAATTAGCCGCCAAAACCTGCGAATCAGTCAGGGCATTAAACAGGGTAGATTTACCGACATTCGGCAACCCAACAATAGCAATAGAAAGTGAACTCATATGCCCAGTATTATAACAGAGGTGGCGACATTTCTACATTGAGAAGCCTTGTTGCTCTAAGACAGTTAACCGAGCAGTCATATTACGTCTATATAGACAAAACGTAATAATTATGGTAATATAGAGAGTATCGCATAACGGTGCATTCACCCCCCAATCAGGACACCCGGTGAATAACTCCTTTCTCTTCCGCTAATTGTAACGCACTCTTGTAGCCCAGGATTTTCCTGGGCTTTTTGTTGAGGCGGTCGCAGACCGCATCGACAAAAGCTTGGTCAAATTGTCCCAGGTCACAGCCTTTCGTGAAGTAGCCCCGGAGCATTCTGTTGGCATTCTCGACACCACCTTTCTGCCAAGAGCTGTACGGTGTACAGAAGTACACCTGGACGCCGGTAGCATCTGTAATGTCGGCATGACGTTTGTTCTCAATGCCATTGTCCAGGGTCAGTGTCAGGGCTTGTTTGTCGGCCAGGAGCACTGTGGCGGCACTAGCAAAAGATACCGGACGTAAGTCCGGTATGAGCCGGGCTCCAATGAGTTTGGTCAGGCGCTCTTGCGCCACGGCCAACGCGGCCGTGCTACCTGTCCGCTTACCGGACACGACTGTGTCTGCCTCCCAGTCACCAGGGCGGTCGCGTGCTTCTACCTCTGGTGGACGAGTTGCAATGTCTATTCGGTTCGGAATCATGGTGCGCTCGGTCTTCTTGGGCTTCCGAGGTTTCGGTCGGTACTGTCGGCTGGCCAGGTACTGGCAATACGGCTGGCCGTAGGCACTGTAGAGCCAGTCGTAGATGGCCGTTTTACTGGCGTAAAACGGCCGAGCTTCGCGCTTCATGCAGCCGCTAATCTCATCTGGATTCCATCCAGCTTGGAGGCCAGCAATGACGTACGTCCGGAGCTGGACATGCTCCTCAATCTTCTTGCCCTGGTACTTGGCGTACTTCCGGCGGACGTAGGCTTTGTGGTTGGCTCTGGTCGCACCATATGTTCCGTCGCGGCTACTATTTCGCTTTAACTCCTCCGCAATGGTATTCGGGCTGCGCCCGAATACCCGGGCGATTGCCCGAGCAGAGTAGCCCTTGTCGTGCAGGATTTGCAGCTCCCCACGTTCTGCGCTGGTGAGCTTCGGTGCTTGTTTCATGGTGACTATTTTGTGTCACTGGGTGTCCTGATTCAAAACGGAATGGGGCAACACATAAACGAAGCCCTAAACCACCATGTCTGAACAATCTAGCGAACATAACTTTCCCTCACAACAGCCTGAGGCTACCACCTATCAAGATGAGCAGGTTGTTCAGCTGCTTGCCAACCCCGAAGTTCAGCAGAGTTTAGTAGCGTCCGATGCGGTAGTTACAAAATACTACCGAGATTTAGAGGCTGATGGACGGACAGTGAAGCCTATTCTAAAAGGTGTTACGCCAACCGGTGATTGTGTGCAGGTTGCCGAGTACAGCAGCTCTCCCGATGATTTTTCCGTGCAAGGCGAGCGTCCTCATAGGCAATATGTAGTTTTCGCATACCCGTTAAGCGATATCGCAACACCTGGCGTTGTGGACGCTTTAACCCCTCGCAATGTAGGGTACGTTAGGGAATCTGCCGGGAGTGGCATCAACGTAGATGTAGCAAAATCCGGTACGTCATTTACTGTTACGTATGCACATGTAATGAACGCCGTCGCTGAGGGTTTGGGGCCGGACGCATTAAAAGAATTATCAAAAGCCAGCCGCGAACAGTCTGCTAACGCCGACAAACTTCATTTGCCACAGGTGAATTCAGATTCGGCAAAATTTAACGGACAGTCCATTGTGACGCTTGAGGATGCGGCATTTGGTAGTCGTCGTCAAGCGATTGTTGATGAGGTAATTGCACCGCTTGTGGCAAAGCGCAAAGAGCATATACATTATAAGATAAAAGCTATTGGAACCGATCCAGAGACTGAGGCGCGAGAAGATGCGTTCAGTAAAGAACTTAGCGGTCGCATTAAAAAAACAGTGGATATAATGCGGGCTAACCCAGTAATGATTGACCAAGCAGGCCCTGACTTAATATACGATGTTGCAAAAGCTGAGTACATTGCCCACAAGGTTAATGCTGCAAAAGCTGAAAAGGCAGGCCAAATAGCAACGCAGGCGGCCGCTGCTTATGATGCCGACCCTTTGAACGTATTTCAAAAGCGTAAGGGTCTCTTTGGTCGTTTTGGTCCTCGCTAGTATTCAGCTATTGTCATTCGTATCTACTTAATACGTTCTAAATAAGGCACTGGCTATTCGTCGGCGCTTTTTACTTGCCGCAGCTCTTTCTTAATTTCGGCAATGTATTTGCCGGAGTATCCTCGGCCGCTTTTCTGCTCCGGCATAGCCATCTTTAGCTCAAAAGGTAGTTGGGTTGTAAAATCAGGGCTGCTATCGAAAGTGAACTCATTGCAAACTATTATAACAGAGGTAGTGACTCGTCCCAACACCAAGAGCAATTATAAGTAACGCTATTGCTAAAAATGCAATATTATGCTAATGTTAAAGTTAGATAAATAGCATACAGCTAGTAACGCAAAGCAAAAATAGGAAGCAACATGCCATGTCCATCGCACACGAACTCATCCTCAACGACAACGAGCTAGATCCCGCGCTGCAGGGTCTGCCAATTGAAACGGTCGGCCAGGCAGATCCGTTGAATCCCGATTATTCTCTTGGTTTTCCGCATGTCCTCTACCATGGTACAGGACAAGAAGAGTTTGCTTTTAATGATCGCCAGACCAACCGTACAGCATTCCAAGGTACCGGGGCTCGTACCGGGCCGGGATTGTACGCGGCCTCAAAGAACACCAGCGCCAATTTCGGAAACGGTACTATTGTTGAACTGATACCCAAAGATGCTCAGCTAATAGATTTTAATGCTCCAGAAATGGCTTATCCGCTTTCGGCTGCTTTCCGGCAATCATATCTGGAAGACTACCGAAAGAATGCTGTCGGCCGGGTAGAGGCACTGTTCCCTGCGGACGATCCCCAGGCCATTCGCAGCGTCTGGCAGGCGCTCA
>Ga0207669_10001450_pt1 | contig 10101 bp, 8 predicted proteins | sample KBSM33metaG_FD_184329 | JGI IMG/M metagenome (GOLD analysis project Ga0207669, IMG submission 184329) | Miscanthus rhizosphere microbial communities from Kellogg Biological Station, Michigan, USA - KBS M3-3 metaG (SPAdes) (version 2) | ecosystem: Host-associated > Plants > Roots > Rhizosphere >...
GCCGGCGCTGCTGTTGTGCGACGAGATCTTGTCGGCGCTGGACGTCTCGGTGCAAGCCAACATCCTGACCCTTCTGCGCCAGCTGAAGTCGGAGCACGGCATCGCCATGCTGTTCATCTCGCACGACCTGGCGGTGGTGCGGATGCTGGCCGATCATGTCTGTGTGCTCTATGGCGGAGAGGTGATGGAAATCGGTCCCCGCGAGCAGGTGTTCGCGCCGCCGTTCCACCCCTATACGCACAGCCTGCTGCACGCGGTCCCCGTACCCTTGCAGCGGCCGGACAAACCGTCGAAGGCACCGAAAGCAACCGAACCCAGGCGCGGCGAAGCTGGCTGTGTCTATGCCGGGCGGTGCCCATGGCAGGTCGGCAGCATCTGCGAAACCGAGCGGCCGCCTTGGCGCGAAGGCGAGGGCGGCCTTGGGCTGCGCTGCCACCTCACTCTGGACCAACTGAATGCGCGCGCCGCTTGGCCGCCGACGACACGGGAAGGAATTGCCGTATGAAGATCACCAAGATCGAGTGCTTCGTCCTGCTGGTGCCGGATTATCGCGCCGACGCCTGCTCGTCCGCGCAGGACGATCTGGTGGTGAAGATCCACACCGACGAAGGGCTGGTCGGCATCGGCGAGACCGACACCAACCCCTGGGTCGCGCGCGCCATGATCGAAGCGCCCGGCACGCACATCATGGGCCTCGGCCTGACCGAGATGCTGATAGGCAAGGATCCGACTGACGTCGAAGGCCTGTGGGACAAGATGTATACTGGCTCCGCGATGACCGGGCGGCGCGGCCTCGGCATCTGCGCAATCGGTGCGCTGGATATGGCGCTGTGGGATCTGCGCGGAAAGGCGGAGGGCAAGCCGTGTTGGCAGTTGCTCGGCGGCGCCGTCAACAATGCGATTACACCGTATGCCTCGTTGCTGCCGGAAGGCGACGATCTGGAGACCTACACGCGCATCCTGGTCGAGCGCGCCGTGAAGGCGAAGGAATTGGGTTTCCGGGCCGCGAAGCTGGAGATCTGCATCAAGGGGCCGTATTCGCACAATTCGCTGCAGATCGCGGACGACCGGGAATGCGCCAAGATCGTGCGCGCTTGCCGAAAGGCAGTGGGACCGGAGATGACGCTGATGGTCGATGTCGCTTATGCCTGGGCCGACTGGAAGGAAGCACTGCGCGCGATCGACATGTTCGCCGACCAGGACATCTACTTCATCGAGACGCCGCTGCCGTCGGACGACATTGAAGGCTATGCCAAGCTGGTAAAAGCGTCACCGGTGCGGGTCGCGGCCGGCGAGTGGCTGAACTCACGTTTCGAGTTCCGCGAGCTGATGGACCGCGACGCGCTGGACGTGGTGCAGCCGGATGTCGGGCGCGTCGGCGGCCTGACCGAAGCGCGGCGCGTCACCATGGCGGCGCGTGACAAGGGGCTTGCCGTGGTGCCGCATTGCTGGAAATCGGCGATCGGCATCGCAGCCTCGGCGCATCTGGCGGCGGTCTCACCGACTTGCACCTACATCGAGTTTCTGCCGCGTGAGTTGGCGGACTCCAGCCTGCGCAAGGACCTGTGCAGCGTCGAGCTGCCGGTTGTGGACGGCCGGATTCCATTGCCGACCGCACCGGGCCTCGGCGTGACCATCAACGAAGAAGCTTTGGCCAGCTACCGCGTGAAATAGGGCGAACACATGAAAATCGAATCTGTGGATTTCTTCTATCTTTCGATGCCGGTTGTCACCGATGCCGGTGACGGCAGCCAGGATGCCCTGGTGGTGCGGGTGCGGGCCGGTGGCATCGAGGCCTGGGGCGAATGCGAAGCCTCGCCGCTGACGTCCATAGCCTCGTACGTGTGTCCGATGTCGCATGGCGCATGCCGGCCGATCAGCGCCTCCGTGCTGAGCGAAGATGTCTCGTCGCCCGCAGACATCGCACGTATCGCGGCCACCATCCAGTGGAACAGCATGGATTTGCTGCAAGCGGCGCACACCTGGTCGGGGGTCGAGATTGCGCTTTGGGACTTGCTTGGCAAGAAGCGCGGCGAGCCGGTCTACAAGCTGCTCGGTTACGACCGCGCCTATCCCAAGACACCGTATGCCTCGCAGCTGTTCGGCGATACAGCGCAGCAGACGCTGGAATTCTGCCGCGCCGCGCGCAATGCCGGGTTCCGCGCGGTCAAATGCGGCTGGGGGCCATTCGGGCGCGGCACCTTGCAGGACGATGCGGACCAGCTTGCCGCCGCGCGCGAGGGGATCGGACCGGACGGCATCCTGTTGATCGACGCCGGGCAGATCTGGAATCAGGATGTCGCCGCAGCCGAAGCGCGCTTGCCCATGCTGGAACGTGTCAAGGCGACCTGGCTGGAGGAGCCGTTCAATGGCAGTGCCTATGAGGCCTATGGCGCGTTGGCGAAGCGGCCGAGTCCGGTGAAGCTGGCGGGCGGCGAGGCGGCGCACAATATCTTCATGGCGAAGCACACCATCGATATCGGCAAGGTCGGCTTCATCCAGATCGATTGCGGACGCATCGGCGGCATCGGCCCGGCGAAACAGGTGGCGGATTATGCGGTGGGGAAGGGCGTCACGTACGTGAACCACACCTTCACCTCTCACCTCGCGCTCTGCGCGTCGATCCAGCCTTACGCGGGATTGTCGGAGCATCGGATCTGCGAATATCCGGTGAAGCCGCAGCCGATGGCGTGGGAGATGTGCAAGACACATATCGCGCCGGACAAGAATGGCGAGATCCGTGTGCCGGAGACGCCGGGACTCGGCATCGAGCCTGATCTTGCCGGCATGAAAAAATATCTGGTCGATGCGGAGATCAAGGTCGGGGGAAAAATCCTGTACCGGACGCCCGCCTTGGTTTGATCAACGCGGAGTTTGGGCGCCTCCCTTGACGGGTCTTTGAGCGACAGCCTAGAGTCATCCGGCATGTTAGAACATATTCCAGAATACTGGAAAATGTTCGCATGGGACAGCGGAGGCCACGGCGTGGGGACGTGTCGATGGACTTGCTCGCGGGCCAGGTTTGCATTGTCAGCGGTGCCGGGCAGGGGCTTGGCCGCTCGGTCGCGCTTGAGATGGCCTCCGAGGGCGGCAGCGTCATGCTGCTGGAGCGGAATCCGGCAACGCTGCACGCGGTAGCCGCCGAGATCAAAACAGTGGGCGGCGTAGCCCGGCCCTTCGCGCTCGACGTCACCGACTATGAATCCTATTGCGCGGCGGTTGGCGACATCATCAAGGAATTCGGCAGGATCGACGTCCTCGTCAACAACGCGGCAATCAATCCGCCGTCCGCCACCATCCTCCAGGACACGCTCGAGGACTGGCGGCGCACGATCGCGATCAACCTCGAGTCCGTCTACATGGGCTCGAAGCTTGTGGCGCCGCACATGGTTGAGCGCAACTCGGGCCGGATCATCCACATCGCCTCGATCCAGGGCTTTGCATCGAGCGGCGAGGTCGGCGCCTACAATGCAGCCAAGGGCGGCATGATCGCTCTCACCAAGTCGATGGCGGTCGAGCTTGGACCCTACAATATCCTGGTCAACGCGGTGGCGCCGGGCTTCATGTCGACGCCGATGTCGATCGTCAATGGCGTCAACGAAACAGAGACGCCCGAATTCTTCGAATGGTACGTGAAGAGAGGCAAGGTCCCGCTGCGCCGGACCGGATATCCGGAGGACGTGTCGGGAACCGTGATCTTTCTCGCATCGAAATACTGCCGCTACATGACGGGCCAGTTGCTGGTCGTCGACGGCGGCCTGATGAGCACATTCTGAGGACACCGGCGTCCGTGCGCCGGGACGAAGGAAAACAGGGAGGCTAAGGAGGCACGATGAAAAGGAACTGGAGAGAGGGTTTCTCGCGTCGAGAGCTCTTGAAGACGTCTGCCGGGCTGGGAGCCGGCGTGGCATTGAATGGCCTGCTGCCCAGCACGGCGGCACGCGCCGCGGGGCCGGACCTGAACATGTGGTGGTGGGGCGAACAGGAGCTGCCCGGCCTGAAGGCAGTGGTCGACGATGCGGTCAAGAGCTACACCGCCGCCAGCGTGAAGCCGATGCTGCAGGACACGGCCGTGGTGATATCGCAGTTCCAGACAGCCGCCGCCGCAGGCGAAGCGCCGGACATCCAGTTTCTGTGGAACGGCATCTACCACATGGAGAGCGTGTGGCTCGGCTACCTGCAACCGCTAGAGGGCTTGGTGAGCGACCAGGTCATCAAGGATTCCAGCCCAACGCTGCTCAGCCGGTTCGGCGGCAAGACCTACCGGGTCGGCTGGTATGCCTTGCCGATGATCTGGATCTACAATAAAGACCTCTACGACAAGGCCGGGCTGGACGCGGATAAGGCGCCGGCAACTTGGGACGAGTTCCTGGCGGCCTGCGAAAAGTTGAAATCGGCAGGGATCGCCCCGCTTGGCGGCGGCATCCAGGACGGTTACTGGGGCGAATGGTATTTCGGCCATGCGATCGCCCAGAACGTCGACAGCGCGGGCGAGGTGATTGGCCTGTTCACCGGCGAGCGCGACTTCCGCGAGCCCAAATACCATGAGCACTGGGTGAAGCTGGAGGAACTGAAGAAGGCGGGCTTCCTCAATGCAGACATGTCCTCGACCGAGCTCTATCCCGGCATCGATCTGATTCCTGCGGGCAAGATTGCGGCAGGTCAGTCGGTCGGCGCGCGCGTTCCGAAGGACAGCGAGATGACCAAGGGCCGGATCGGCACGATGGTCATGCCTGTCTATGGCAAGGGCAAGCTGGCCGGTAAGCCGATCTTCGACTCCCAAGGCCTCGGCATTCCTACCAAGGCCAAGAACCCGAAAGACGCCGCCGCCTTCCTGGAATACCTGCAATCGCCCGAGCAGCTGAAGCTGCTGCATGACAAGACCGGCTGGATCCCCGCCAACACCAATTTTGATCTGTCGGTGATAACGGATCCGGTGGTGGTCGACATGTGGAAGCGCTGGGGACAGTCGGAGAACATCCCGTACCTCGCGAACCTGGTGCCGGGACAGTTCTACGAGCAGGCGCTGCTGCCGAGCGCGCAGCAGGTGGTCGAAGGCAAGATCACCGGCGAAGAAGCCGGCGAGTTGGCTTACAAAGTCGCGAAGGAATGGCGCGACTTTAATCCGGACATCGTCGAGAACTACAAGAAGTGGTCCACCGATCTCGGCGGTTGATATCGGGCGAACGGGGAGTCCAGGCGCCGGAGCCCGCCTGGACTCTCCCTGCGGATTGCGTTGATGGCGATCGAATGCCTGCGGGAATGCAGCTGTGAACCATAGCGCCAGGTTTGTGCCCTACCTGTATGTGGCTCCGCTGGTCGCCTTGCTGTTGTTCGTGTTCGGCTATCCGTTGGTTCGCATCTTCGAGTTCAGCTTCAAGATGGTACGCGGCATCGACGGCCCATGGATCGGGTGGCGGAACTACGATCTGGTGCTTTCCCAGCCGCTGTTCTGGGAATCCGTCCAGCACAACATGCTGTTGCTGGTGGCGGTGCCCTTCATGGTCGGCTGGTCGCTGCTGATCGCCGTCGTGCTGTACGAGCGGCTCAAAGGCTGGAAGCTCTACCGCGTGGTGCTGTTCCTACCCTACATCCTGGCGATTCCGATCATCGCCGTCATCATGAAAAAGATCTTCCAGTTCAATGGACCGGTCAATGAAGTGCTGCGCTGGCTCAGCCTGGATTTCCTGGCGCTGGATTGGATCGGCTCTTCGGATGTAGCGCTCTGGACCGTGATGATGCTGATCATCTGGCGGGAATCCGCGCTGGGCATCATCCTGTTTCTCGCGCGGCTTCTGAGCCTGGATGAATCGCTGATCGAATCCGCGAAACTCGAGGGCGCCTCATGGTGGCAGCGCCTCTGGTACGTGATTGTGCCGCAGATGAAGGTGGTGATCGAGTTCTACGTGGTGACCAGCGTCATCACCATCTTGTCCGCCGTCTTTTCCTACGTCTTCATGATCGGCGGCGGGCGCGGAGGGCCGGGCACCTCCACCATGGTGGTCGAGCTGTACATCTTCAACGCGCTCATCAGAACCAGCCTGCCGGGAATCGCATCCGCGGTCTCGGTGATGCTGTTCCTGGTGTCGCTGCTGCTGATCGTCCCGCTGTTCGCGGTGCGCCGCCGGGCCAATGAAGAAGAGATGGGATAGAGCCAGGGCAATGGCAGACAGAATGGATTTGGCACAGCGCATAAAGCCGGATCAGGTTCTGAAACACGGCGTCCTGGTGGTGGCGACTCTGGTCGCACTGATGCCGTCGCTGTTCATGATCCTGACGTCGCTCAAGAGCCAGGATGAATATATCTTCAACAAGGTCGGATTCCCGCAGCACATCGTCTTCGAGCATTTCCACAACGTCCTGTTCGAGAGCGATTTCCTTGGCTGGATGGTCAACAGCATCATCCTCGCATTCGGCGCTGTAATCCTGAGCACTGTGGTTTCCTGCCTGGGCGCCTATGCGATCGCGCGGATGCAGTTCAGGGGCAGGAGCCTGCTATTCTCGATCAGTACCTCGTTGATGGCGATCCCACCTGTCGTGATGATCGTCCCCTTGTTCGTGCTCTACACCCAGCTGTCGCTGATCAGCACTTTCCAGGGCGCGATCGTCATCTATGCCGGCCTGATAACGCCCTTTTCGGTCTACCTGCTCACCAGTTTCTTCCGCAGCCTGCCCAAGGAGCTGTTCGAGGCCGCGCGCATCGACGGCGCCGGAGACCTGCTCATTCTGCTGAAGATCGTCATCCCGCTGTCCCTGCCGGCCTTGTTGACCCTGGTGGTGGTCAACGCCCTTTATGTGTGGAACGACCTGCTGATTGCTATCATCTTTCTGCAGGACGATTCCAAGCGGACATTGATGGCCGGCATCAGCGTGTTCCAGGGCCGCTATAACGATCAGATCCCATTGACCATGGCCGGCATGGTGTTCGCCAGCGCGCCGATGATCATTCTCTATCTCGCCTTCCAGAAGCACTATATCCAGGGCCTGATGGCCGGGTCGGTCAAATGAGCAATTCCGTGATGCTGGAGAACGATGCGCTGCGTGTGACGGTCAATCCGCAGGTCGGTGGCACCATCACGAGGGTGGAGCACAAACAGCGCGGCCTCAACGTCATGGGCACCGTACCGTGGGATCCGGTCGATGCGCCGATGGAGCCCGCCGAGGCCAAGGACGAGCCGGCTTGGCTGACGCGCTACACCGGCGGCTGGCCGCTGCTGTTCCCGAACGCGGGCGATGCCTGCGTGTTCGAGGGGGTCGAACACGGCTTCCACGGCGAGGCTTCCATCACGCCCTGGCAGGCGCAAGCTTCGCGCGCGGCGGTCCGCTTGACGCGCCGGTTCATCTCCGTGCCGGTCCAGATGCGCCGCGACGTCGCGCTCGATGGCGACCTCATCACGGTCCGGGAAACCGCGGAGGCGGTGGGGCAGCATCCGGTGGAAGTGATGTGGGGCCATCACCCGACCTTCGGTTCCGACCTGCTGGACGGCGATTTTGAACTCCAGTCGGGGGCCGGTACTGTCTCGGTGGACCACGTCTATGATCCGAAAGGGAATCCCCTGCTGCCCGGTGCGACCGGCAAGTGGCCGCTGGCGCCAGGGAAGGAGGGGTCCTTCGATCTGCGCCGCCCGCAGCATGGCTCGCCGCGTAACACCGCGCTGGCGTTCCTGTATGACTTCGACGGCGCCTGGATTTCCATCCGCCGCCTGGACGATGCGGTGGCGGTGGCGTTGTCCTGGGACAAAGCGTTGTTCCCGTGCGCGTGGCTGTGGTTCGACTTCGGCGCCATAGGCGATCCACCCTGGAACGGGCGCACGCGGCTGATCGCGCTGGAGCCGAACACGACGCGCTTCGGCTGGGGTCTCGCGGAGGCCAAGCGCAATGGCGCGCACCTGCTGACGCTGCAGCCCGGCGAGCCGGTCACCGCCACCGTGCGGCTGCACGTATTCAAGCCGTCAGGGCCGGTGCGGGGCATTGCCGCGGACGCGCGCGCGCTTCCGCACGCTTAGGCGAGTCTTGGGCGGACCCTCTCAGGCCTGCAGCCGCTGGAAGGCTTCGCCGCTCTGGTTGAACAGGTGGCACTTGTCGCCGTTGAATCCGACCGTCACCTCATCACCGTGCGACACCGTCATGTCGCCCGGCGCATGCACCGTGACGGCGGCGCCTCCCGGCCCGTTCAGATAAAAGAACGTGTCTCCGCCCAGCCGCTCGACGTTGTAGACCTTGCCTGAAATATGAGAGTCGCCCTGGCCGGCGGGGCTCAGGATCTCCGGGCGCACGCCCAACGTTACGGGGGTGCCTTCCAGGTCTCCGACCGGCCGACAGCGCACTATCGTCTTGTGGCCGCCATTCAATTCCACTTCCACGCCCGTATCAGTCGCCCTGACGACCTTGCCGTCCAGGAAGTTCATCGACGGCGAGCCGATGAAACCGGCCACGAACCGGTTCTTCGGATGGTGGTAGAGATCGAGCGGGCGCCCGATCTGCTCAATGACTCCCTTGTTCAGCACGACAATCTTGTCGGCCATGGTCATCGCTTCCACCTGGTCGTGGGTGACGTAGATCATCGTCGCCTTCAACTCGCGCTGCAGCCCGGTCAGCTCGACCCGCATCTGCACGCGCAGCTTGGCGTCGAGGTTCGACAAGGGTTCGTCGAACAGGAAGACCTTCGGCTCGCGCACGATGGCGCGGCCGATGGCGACGCGTTGCCGCTGCCCACCCGACAACGCCCGCGGTTTGCGCTGAAGCAGCTCGGCGATCTGCAGTGTTCCAGCGCCGGCTTCGACCCGCTTGCGGATGATCGCGTCCGCAAACTTGGAAATGCGCAGGCCGAAGGACATGTTCTCGTAGACCGACATGTGCGGATAGAGCGCGTAGTTCTGAAACACCATGGCGATGCCGCGCTTGGCCGGGGGCAATTGATCGACCCGCTGGTCATCGATGTGGATGGTGCCGGAATTCGCCTCCTCCAGTCCCGCGATCAGCCGCAGGAGCGTGGTTTTGCCGCAACCGGAAGGACCCACGAAGACGGTGAACTCCTCCTTCTCGATATCCAGGCTCACGCTTCGGATGACTTCGACGTCACCGAACCTTTTGACCAGTGATTCGATTTTCACGTAGGCCATTGTCGTGAATCCCTGTTCTCGCAGCGTGGGTTTTGGAGCCTGCATTCAGGCTTTCGATGACCTTAGTCAGCGGCTATTTGGCCGTCAATGAACGGTGAGTTCTGTCATGCGCCGCTCTGCTCCAATCGCTGCGGGTTCAGCGGCAGCTTTCCTTCAAAAGAGGAGATCGGCGGATAGGCCTCCGGGTCCACGATCACATCGATCACCGTCGTCGCAGACGCCGCTGTCGCTTCGGCCAGCGCCGCGGCGTAGTCGGTGGGGTTCTCCACCCGCACACCATTGACTCCACAGGCTCGGGCAATAGCAGCATGATCGACCGGATGGAAGTCGACCGCCGTGGTATGGGCGCCGAACAGGACATCCTCGGCGTGCTTTTGATAGCCCAGGATTTGATTGTTCAGGACCGTGATCGTGACCGGAAGGGAATGCCGACGCGAGGTCTCGAGTTCGGACCAGACATGGGCGAAGCCGCCATCGCCCACCAGGCAATGCACCTGCCGGTCGGGCGCGGCCAGCTTGGCGCCGAGCGCCAGCGGCAGGCCCCAGCCCAGGCCCGCTAGGCCTCTGGGTGCAAGGAACCGCATGCCCGGCGCCAGCGCGGTCAGGTAGTTCGTGGTCCAGATCGAGGCGTAGCTGGCGTCGGCGACCACGATGTCTGTCGGCCCGAGCACTTTGCCCAGGTCTCTCATCAGCCGCTCTGGGCGGATCGGTCGGGCGCTTGATTGGAGCAGCGGCGCGGCTTCCTGCCGATGCAATTCGCGCCCTTGGGCGATGCTGCGCTCCAGCGCAGGCCTGGCCGCGCGCCGCTTCGTCGAAGCGCGGGCGAGGAGGGCGGCCGTCAGCGCGGCGAGCGTCAGCTTGGCATCGCCGAGCAGGCGCAGCGATTCATAGTTTCGCCCGATTTCCGCGCCGTCGATGTCGAGATGGATGAAACGGGCGGAACGCGGCAAAAGGCGCCAGGAATCCGTGCCGTTCTGGT
>Ga0207669_10001453_pt1 | contig 10091 bp, 5 predicted proteins | sample KBSM33metaG_FD_184329 | JGI IMG/M metagenome (GOLD analysis project Ga0207669, IMG submission 184329) | Miscanthus rhizosphere microbial communities from Kellogg Biological Station, Michigan, USA - KBS M3-3 metaG (SPAdes) (version 2) | ecosystem: Host-associated > Plants > Roots > Rhizosphere >...
ATATCCGGTCCACGGTCCGCTCGACCTCGGCCCGATCCTGCTCGGCCAATGTTCGGGCGACACCGCGACCTTCTTCCCGATCCTCGATCAGATGTTCGCCAACCAGCAGACCTTGCTGACCAACGAGCAGGCGGTGTCGGCCAAGGTTCAGGCGGCGCAAGGCGCGACCCCCAACCAGGTCGCGACCATGTATGCCGAGGGGCTGGGCTATCTCGATTTCATGAAGCAGCGCGGCCTGCCCGAAGACAAGGCGCGCGCCTGCCTCAACGACAAGGCGGCGGTCGACAAGCTCGTCGAGCGCACCAAGTTCGCCAACGACAAGTTCCAGATCAGCGGCACGCCGACCTTCATCATCAATGGCGAGAAGCTCAACGATGTCGGCGACTGGGCGACGCTCGAACCCGTGCTCAAGGCACGGGGCGCCTGATCGCTGACCGCGCCGGGGGGCTGACGACAGGATGCAGATCAAACGGCTGAGACTGTCGGGGTTCAAGAGCTTCGTCGACGCGGCCGATCTCCGCATCGAACCGGGGCTGACCGGCGTGGTCGGCCCCAATGGCTGCGGCAAATCCAATCTGCTCGAAGCGCTGCGCTGGACGATGGGCGAGAACAGCCCGAAGTCGATGCGCGGCGCCGGTATGGACGACGTCATCTTCGCCGGCACCGACAAGCGCACCGCGCGCGATTTCGCCGAGGTCTCGATCCTGGCCGAGATCGACGGCAGCGAGACCGAAGTGGTGCGGCGGATCGAGCGTGGCGCCGGATCGGCCTATCGCATCGACGGGCGCGACGTCCGCGCCAAGGACGTCGCCTTGCTGTTCGCCGACGCCGCGACCGGCGCGCATTCGCCAGCGTTGGTCAGTCAGGGGCGGATCAGCGCGGTCATCTCGGCGCGGCCGACCGAACGCCGCGCGATGCTCGAGGAAGCGGCGGGGATCGCCGGCCTCCATGTCCGCCGCAAGGACGCCGAACAGAAACTGCGGGCGACCGAAGCCAATTTGCTGCGGCTCGACGAGATCATGGCCGACCAGGAAGCGCGCGCCTCTGCGCTGCGGCGCCAGGCGCGCCAGGCCGAACGCTATCGCTTGCTCTCGGACCAAATCCGCGTCGCCGAAGGCCGGATGATCTTCGCGCGCTGGCGCGACGCCGCGACGGCGGCCGATGCCGCCAAGGCTGAAGCCGCGCAATGCGAGGAGAAAGTGGCGGCCGCGGCCGAGGCGCAGCGTGCAGCGACCGCGCACCAGCATGCGGCGACCGAAGCGCTGGGCGACGCGCGCGCGGCGGCGACCGCGGCGCGCGAAGCGGCGAGCGAGGCGGCGCATGCCCTCGCCGGGCTGCGCGCCGACCATGGCGCGGCCGAGCGGCGGATCGTCGAGCTTGCCGGACAACGCAGCCGGATCGGCGAGGATCGCGAGCGCGAAGGCGCGTTGGCGGTCGATGCCGCCGAGGCGCTGGCGCGGCTCGATGCCGAAGCCAAGATGCTGGCGAAACGCGCCGACGAGGCCGCGGCGCGACTCCCGGCGCTCGACGCGACCTTGGCCGAGGCCGAGCGCGCCGCCCGCGACGCCGATGTCGCGCTGGCGCAGGCGATGAGCCGGCAGGCGGCCGAACTCGCCGATGCCCGCGTCGCCGATGCGGCGGCGGCGGCGGCCAAAGCGCGGCACGACCGCGCGTTACGCGACCAGACCAGCCTGGCCGCCGAATTGAAGGCGCTGGGCGACGCCGCGCCGCTGCGCGAGGAACGCGACCGCGCGATCAAGGCGCGCGCCGACGCGCTCGATTCGACCGAAACCGCGCGCGGCGCCCGTGCCCGCGCCGATGCCGACGAACGTGCCGCGCAGGAGGCCCGCGACGCCGCTGAGCAAGCGCGGGCCGCGGCACGCGCCGAGCTCGCCGCGATCGAGAGCGAAGTGCTCGCGCTCGAAAAGACGACCCGGCCGTCGGGACGCGACCGCCTGCTCGACCATGTCCGCGCCGCGCCGGGGTACGAACGCGCGCTGGCAGCGGCGCTGGGCGACGATCTCGAAACCGGCCTCGACGCCAATGCCGATCGCTATTGGGCTGGCGCCGAGCCGCAGCCGGGCGACCCGACGGCGGAAGGGCTGACGCGGCTCGCCGATCATGTCGAGGCGCCCGCGGCGCTCGCGCGGCGACTGGCGCAAATCCTGGTTGCCGAGCGCGACGATGGTCGGGCGCTCGCGGGCGGGCAGCGGCTGGTGACGCTCGGCGGTACCTTGCGGCGCTGGGACGGCTATGTTGCCAAGTCGGGTGGCGCCGCCGCCGCCGAACGGCTCGAGCGGATCAACCGTCTGGCGGCGCTCAACAAGGCACGCCCCAAGGCGCAAGGCGCGGTGGAGAAGGCCAATGGCCAGCTCGACGAGGCCGAACGCCGCATCGCTTCCGCGCGCGCCGACGCCCAGGCAGCGCGCGCATCGCTCGAGCGCGCCGAGAATGCCGCGCGCGAGGCGACTCGTACCGAGGATCGCGCCACCGCGCAGCTCGAACGGATCGAGGCGCAGCGTGCCGATCTCGATACGCGCGGGCGCCGGGTGGCCGCCGAAGTCGGCGAGGCCGAAACCGAACTGGTGCGCGCCGAGGCGGCCCGCGCCGCGCTGCCCGATGGCGCCGACACGCGCGCCGCAGTGGCGCGGCTCCAGGCCGAAGCCGAGGCGCGCCGCGCCAATGCCTCCAACGCGCGCACCGATCGCGCCCAGCTAGACCGCGCGATCGCCGCCGACCGCGAACGGCTGGCGGCGGCCGAGGCCGAGCAGAAAGGCTGGAAAGCGCGCGCCGGCGAGGCGGCCAAGCGCATCGCCGACATGGACAAACGCGAGGCGCAACTGGCGGCCGAGGCCGAAGCGGCGGAAGCGCGCCCGGCCGAACTCGCCACGCAGATTGCCGCGCACGAAGCCGGCCATGCCGAGCTGCGCACTGTTGCCGACACCGCGGCGGTCACCGAGCGCGAGGCCGAAGCGCGCGTCCGCACGACCGAGGAAGCGGGCCGCATCGCCGCCGAAGCGCTGTCGCTGGCGCGCGAGGCCCGCGCTGGAGCCACGGCGCGCGCGGAAAACCAGGATCTGCGCCGGATCGAGATGGCGCGACTGTCGGGCGAGCGCTTCGCTTGCCCACCGCCCCTGCTCGGCGAGCGCGTCGGGTTCGATCTCGACGAGGTCGGCGATCCGCAGGACGAATCGGTCAAGCACGACAAATTGCTGATCGATCGCGAGCGGCTTGGGCCGGTCAATCTGGTCGCCGAAACCGAACTCGCCGAACTCGATTCGCAGCGCACCGACGCGGCGGCCGAGCGCGACGAACTCGGCCAGGCGGTGGCGCAACTGCGCGGCTCGATCGGCACGCTCAATCGCGAAGGGCGGCAGCGCCTGCTTGCCGCGTTCGAGGCGGTCAACGGTCATTTCCAGCGGCTGTTCACGACCTTGTTCAATGGCGGCGCGGCGCGGCTCGAACTGATCGATTCTGACGATCCGCTCGAGGCCGGGCTCGAGATCATGGCGCAGCCGCCGGGCAAGAAACTGCAATCGCTGACTTTGCTGTCCGGCGGCGAACAGGCGCTGACCGCGGTCGCGCTGATCTTCGGCCTGTTCCTGACCAATCCCGCGCCGATCTGCGTACTCGACGAGGTCGACGCGCCGCTCGACGACGCCAATATCGAACGCTTCTGCGACCTGCTCGACCGCATGACCCAGGAAACCGCGACGCGCTATCTGATCGTCACGCACAATGCGGTGACGATGAGCCGCATGCACCGCCTGTTCGGCGTGACGATGGTCGAACGCGGCGTCAGCCGGCTGGTGTCGGTCGATCTGGGCGGGGCGGAGAGTCTGCTGGCGGCGGAATAGCTCGCCGCCGAAGGTTGCAGCGAAGCTGAAATCGAGGTCGAGGCGAGCCCGGCCGGCGGCGCACAAGCGCCGTCCGACGCGGGCTTTGCCCGCGTCGGGGCCTAACTTTCAACCCGCTCCGGCAACAACAACTTCCCGAACACCAGCTTGATCGCCACGAACACCGCCGCCGCGCCCAGGATCGCGCCGACATGGATTCCCCAGAATTGCCCGGCCGGCATGATCTCGAGCCAGCCGCCGACCACGCCGACCAGATAATTGGCCAGCGCGAGGAACAGGTAATAGATGCCGACCACCGTCCCCGAGATCGCTCGCGGCGCGGCACGCGAATAGAGCGCGAGGCTGACCGGAAAGACGTTGGCGAACCCCAGATTGTTGAGCGTGTTGACGGCGAGCGCGACCCATAAAGCCGGCTTGACCCCGGTCGCCTCGTGACGGCTGGCGACGATCATCACCAGCAGGAACGCGGACGACGAGATCAGGCAGCCGATGATCAGCTTGGTCATCTCGTCGGGCTCGCGCCAATGCCGCGCATACCAGCGCCAGAACGCCACCGCGCCGGCCAGCGTCACGAACCCGGTGAAGGCGTCGAACGAGACCAGGAACGAGGTCGGCATACGGTGCCCGAACAGCATGAATTCGTAGGACCGGTCGGCCCAGACCAGATAGGCGTTGAACATCTGCTGGTTGCCGATCGCACTCACCGCCAGCACCGGGACCATGAACAGCAGCAGCACCAGCACGACGATATCGCGCCGCGTCATCGCCGGGCGCGGTGCCGCCGATGCGCGCGCCGCTCGCCGCTCGATCAGTGGGTCGGGCGGCAGATGGCGGCGACCCGCCAGATAGATGACCAGCCCGATCACCATCCCGACGCCGGCCGCGCCGAATCCCCAATGCCAGCCGACTTCCTCGCCCAATGCGCCGCAGACCAACGGCGCGAAGAACGCACCGAGGCTGATGCCGATATAATAGATCTGGAAGGCATCGGTCGCGCGGCCGTCGCCCGGCGCGTAGAGCCCGCCGACCTGGCTCGCGAGATTGCCCTTCAAGCAGCCGACGCCGAGCACGAGCAACAGCAAGGCGAGCAGGAACGACACGTCGAACGCCATCAGGAAATGGCCCGCCGCCATCAGCAGCGCGCCGATCGTCACGGTCAGCGTCTTGCCCAGCCAGCGATCGGCGAGCAGCCCGCCCAGGATCGGGGTGACATAGACCAGCATCGTATAGGTGCCGAAGATGTGCGAGGCGAGCGCCTGGGTGTTGGGCGGCGCGCCATAAATCCCTGCCAGCACGTTGCTGAACCAGCCGAACCCGACGATATGCTCGACATGCGGCGCCAGCAGCAGCGCCTTGACCATGTACAGCACCAGCAAGGTCTGCATGCCGTAATAGGAAAAACGCTCGAACGCTTCGGTGAAGGCGATGACCGGCAGGCCGACGGGGTGGCCCAGGAACTCGCGGCGCTGCGGCACATCGACGGGTCGCGGCCCGGCATCCGGTTCTTCGATCGTCACGCACCCGCTCCCACCCGAAAGGATGAGGCTAGGGCGATGGTGCAATGGGGGCAATGGGGCTGGCGATCGTCTCTGCGGACGGCCTGATATAGTTCACGCAAAGGCGCAAAGGCGCAAAGGCGCGAAGCGCTGTTTTTCGCGCAGAGGCGCAGAGAGCGCGGAGGTATTTTGCTTCTGGGCGGCGGCGGGATCAAATGCGACGGGCATCGAGAGCCTCGCTCTTTTTCTCTCTGCGACCTCCGCGCCTCTGCGCGAACCTTCTTAGTGCCTTCGCGTCTTTGCGCGAAAAAGATCAGCGCGGTGGCTAGGCCGCCGGGCTGCGATCGTTACCCCCCACTGTCCCGCCATGATTTTCCATCGTATCGTAACCCAGCTGGTCGGGCGGGGGAGATGGACGAGTGATACGACCGGTTCTGCGCCTTGCGCTCGCGATGGTCGCGGCGACATTGCTCTCGAGTTGCTGGTGGGTCGGGCCGCCTCTGTACACCGGCGATCCGGCCGATGCCGGACCGGTCAAGCCGGGGCTGTACAAGGCGGAAACGATCGACGCACCCGACCAACCGGGTGGGCAAAGCACGACAGAAACCTTTACCTTGCGGGTCGCCTGGCTTCGTGACGGATCGATGCGCTGGACGCCGGTCGGCCCGCGCGCGAAGGATCGAATGAATTTCATCGCTGCCCGCCTCGCCGTCCCCGGGCGCGATTTGTGGATCGTCCAGAACCGGTTGGACAAGCAAAAGGGCGCCAGGCTCTACGGCCTGATGGAAATGCGCGCCGACGGCTTGTGGGTCATGCCCGCGATCGATTGCGACACGACCGCTGACATCGTCCGTGCTGCTGGAGGCACTGTGTCGGGCGGGATCGGAGAGGCGGTGAGCAACGTCGTGGAGGCCGACGACGTCGCGCCGGCGATGACGGCGGCGCAACCCCCACCCCCCGCGGGCAAGCCAACCAACCAAAGCTGCGAATTTGCCGACCGGGCTTCGCTTGAACGAGCGTTGCGGGCATATGTCGCGGGCAATCCAGCATTCTCGCTGCACCTCCTGCTCAAAAGGATCGGTGATTGACCGCTTCGTCCGACACCAGTTTCTTCGGCCACCCGCGCGGGGTCGCCTATCTCGCTTTCACCGAATGCTGGGAGCGGTTCAGCTATTACGGCATGACCTCGCTGCTGACGCTCTACATGGTCCAGCAATTGTTCCTGCCGGGTCATGCCGAGCATGTGCTGGGGCTGGCGGCGTTGCGGCAATTGTTCAGCTGGCATGGCGCGCTCAGCGATGTCGCCTTCGCCTCGCTGATCTACGGCTGGTATGGCGGGCTGGTCTATTTCACCCCGATCCTCGGCGGCTGGATCGCCGATCGCTGGTTGGGGGCGAAGGCCACCGTCATCATCGGCGCGTTGCTGATGTGCGCCGGGCATCTCGCGATGGCGTTTGACGCCTCGTTCCTGCTCGCTTTGCTGATGTTGATCCTCGGCTCGGGCTGCCTCAAGGGCAACATCTCGGCGCAGGTCGGCGAACTCTATCCGGCCGAGGCGGAATCGCGGCGGACGCAGGGCTACACGATCTTTTCCGCCGGCATCAATGTCGGCGCCATCCTCGGGCCACTGGCCTGCGGCGCACTCGCCGCGGTCTATGGCTGGCATGCGGGGTTCGGCGCGGCGGCGGGGCTGATGCTCCTCGCCTTGGTCATCTATCTCGCCGGCCAGCGCCATCTCGCCGGCCGCAGCCCGCGCGCCGACCGCGTCGCGCTGCCGCCGATGACCCCGGCCGATCGCAAGCGGATGTGGCTGCTGATCCTGGTCGCGGCGATGACCTTGTTCCCCAACGTCGCCTATCCGATGATCTGGAGCATCGGCGTGCTGTGGGTCGACCAGCATGTCAGCCTGTCGACGCCATGGGGTGGTGTACCGCCGTCGTGGTTCAACTCGATCGATCCCTTCGCCTCGGTCGTCGCGGTGCCGCCTCTGGTCGCGCTCTGGTCTTGGCAGGCCAAGCGCGGACGCGAGCCGTCCGATGTCGCCAAGATGGCAATCGGATCGCTGCTGGCCGGGCTCTCGGCGTTTGTGCTCGTCGCGGGGGCATTGCTGGCTGGGCCGGACGGCAAGACCGACGTTTGGTGGGCGCTCGCCGGGTTCTTCGGCATGGGCATCGCGTTCCTCTATTATTGGCCGGTGCTGCTAGCGCTAATCAGCCAGGCCGCGCCCAAACAGGTTACCGCGACGATGATGGGCGGGGTGTATTTATCGTTTTTCCTGGGCAGCGTGATCATGGGCTGGGTCGGCAGCTTCTACGATACGATGAGCCCCGCCGCCTTCTGGGCGCTCGACGGATCGATCGGGTTGGCCGGCGGGCTGCTGATGCTGGCGATCGCGCGACCGGTCGCGCGGGCGCTGGAACCCGTGCCAGAGGGAGATTCGGCGTCGCGCTGACACCCACGAATTCGCTTGGTACAAGACCGGAACGGGCGTACCATTCGTGTCATGCGCGGGTTTATCCCCTTGCTGATATTGGCCCTTGGCGCGACGGGTGCCCCGTCGTCGGCCGATAGCGGCGTTCCCCAGGATCCGCCGGCGGTTCCGGCGACCGGCGCGACCACCGCGGCGACGGCATCCGAACTGCTCGGCTTCGCCAATGCCGATCAGCGCATGACCGTTCCCGTGTCGATCGGGCCGAGCGGTCCCTATTCCTTCATCATCGATACCGGGTCGGAACGGACGGTGGTGTCGCGCGAACTGGCCGACGTCCTCAAGCTCGCCACCGGACGCCGCGTCCGCGTGACGACGATGGCTGGGCAGAGCGAGCTCGGCACCTACAAGCTCTCCGATCTTCGCGTGAACATGATCGCGCCCGACTTGATCGAGGCGCCGGCGGTCGAGGCGACCAATCTCGGCGCGCCGGGCATGCTCGGGATCGACGCGCTCAAGGGCCATTCGGTGTCGATCGACTTCGACAAGAATGTGATGGAGGTCCGGGCTTCCAAGAAACGCGGCCTGATGGGCAGCCCCGACGACATCGTCATCAAGGCCAAGAATCTCTACGGCCAGCTGATCGTCACCGACGCGCGCTATCGCGGCAGACGCATCTCGGTGGTGATCGACACCGGGTCGCCGGTGACCGTCGGCAACCTCGCTCTGCTCAAGCGCGTGAAGACCGAGAAGTCGCTCGGCACGGTCTCGCTGCAAGCGGTCACCGGCCAATATCTCCAGGCCGATTATCGCGTAATCGACTCGCTCGACATCGCCGGAGTCGGTTTCCACGGATTGCCGATCGCGTTCGCCGATGCTGTGCCGTTCAAGCGGTTCGGATTGAGCGATACGCCGGCATTGATGCTCGGCATGGATTCGCTGCGGCTGTTCCGCCGTGTCCAGATCGATTTCGCCAATCGCGAAATCCGCCTAACCTTGCCGCGCAACGTGATGGCGAGCTCGGCACGCATGCGTCCCTGAGCCCGGGCGGTTGCCAGCCGCCTGATTTCGCGCTCTAGTCTCCTGGTCATCGCAACAATCGGGGGTCGGCATGCGCGCTTTGGGATGGATCATCGCGGCGGGCCTCGTCGCGCAACCGGTGGCCGGAGCGGCGGCCGACCTCCGTCCCGACCAACAGGCGTTTTTCGGCCTCTACAAGGAGCTGGTCGAGACCAACACGGTGGTCGACATCGGCAGCTGCACCCAGGCGACCGCGCAGATCGCCGCGCGGATGAAGGCGGCGGGCTATAGCGACAGCGAGCTGACGCCCTTCTCGGTCCCCGATCACCCCAAGGATGGCGGGCTGGTCGCGACCCTGAAGGGCAGCGATCCCAAGGCCAAGCCGATGCTGCTGCTCGCGCATATCGACGTCGTCGCCGCCAAGCGCGAGGATTGGGTGCGCGATCCGTTCAAGCTGATCGAGGAGAACGGCTTTTATTACGGCCGCGGCACGGTCGACGACAAGGCGATGGCGGCGATCTGGGCCGATTCGATGATCCGGTTCAAGGCAAGCGGGTACAAGCCGAAGCGCACGATCAAGATGGCGCTGACTTGCGGCGAGGAAACCACTTACGCGTTCAACGGCGCCCAATGGCTGGCCCAGAACAAGCGCGATCTGATTGCCGCGGAATTCGCGCTCAACGAAGGCGGCGGCGGCCGCTACAATGCCAAGGGCGAGCGCGAGTTGCTGGCGATTCAGGTCGGCGAGAAAGCGGCGCAGAACTTCACCTTCACCACTACCAATCCCGGCGGGCACAGTTCGCAGCCGGTGCCCGACAACGCGATCTACGAGCTTGCCGACGCGCTCGAGAAGGTGCGCGGCTACGAATTCCCGGTGAAGTTCACCGACACGACCCGCGCCTTCTTCACCGCGGTCGCCGGCGCGCCGCAGACGCCGGCGCCGATGGCCGCGGCAGTCAAGCGCCTGCTTGCCAATCCCAGTGACGCCGAGGCGGACAAGATCGTCTCACTCGACAAGGCGATGCATTCGACCTTGCGGACGACCTGCGTCGCGACCTTGCTCAACGCCGGCCATGCCGAGAACGCGCTGCCGCAAAAGGCGACCGCCAACGTCAATTGCCGCATCTTCCCGGGCGAAAGCGTCGACGGAACGCTTGCGAAATTGAAGGAACTGGCCGGGTCCAAGGTGACCGTCACCGCGAACCAGCCGGTCCGCCCGATCGGCATCCCGCCCACGCTCGATCCCAAGATCGTCGGACCGATGAAGACGCTGGCCGACAAATATTTCCC
>Ga0207669_10001458_pt1 | contig 10082 bp, 9 predicted proteins | sample KBSM33metaG_FD_184329 | JGI IMG/M metagenome (GOLD analysis project Ga0207669, IMG submission 184329) | Miscanthus rhizosphere microbial communities from Kellogg Biological Station, Michigan, USA - KBS M3-3 metaG (SPAdes) (version 2) | ecosystem: Host-associated > Plants > Roots > Rhizosphere >...
CCTGGCTCCGCCGTCCGCGAACGTCACATCATTGATGTCGTGCGTGCGCGTGTTGCGCGTGACCACGAGCCACTTGTGGCAGCCACCGCCGTGATACCAGAACTCCTGATGCAGGCCCGATGGGTTATCGCGCAGATAGACGTAGTCGTGGAACGCCTGCGCGGCGGCGGGTGCGGAGGGGTCCGGCCGCTGCACCGACGCGTCACCGAGATAGGTGAACTCCTCGTTGCCGCGCGGACCGCAGAAGGGGCAAGGGATACGCAACGTCGCCTCAATGCATGTTCGGCTGCGCGCCGGCGCCGCGCTCGTCGATCAGCGCGCCGGTCGCGTAACGATCGAGCCGCAGCGCGGCCGCTACGGGATAGAGCTCATCGCGCGCGATCAGATGCGCGAAGCACCAGCCGGACGCGGGCGTCGCCTTGAAGCCGCCGTAGCACCAGCCGCAGTTGAGATAGAGCCCGCCGACCGGCGTGCGGTCGATGATCGGCGAGCCGTCCATTGACATGTCCATCAGCCCGCCCCACTGGCGCAGCATCCGGATGCGCCCGAGGCCGGGCCAGATCGCCATGCCCTCTTCCATCACGTCTTCGACCGTCGGCAAATTGCCGCGCCACGCATAGGAATTGTAGCCGTCGATGTCGCCGCCGAACACGAGCCCGCCCTTGTCGGACTGGCTGATGTAGAAGTGGCCGGCGCCGAAGGTCACGACGTGATCGATCGCCGGCTTGATGCCTTCCGACACGAAGGCCTGCAGCACGTGGCTTTCGATCGGCAGCCGCAGCCCGGCCAGCGCGCCGACGCGCGAGGTATTGCCGGCGACCGCGAGGCCTACCTTCTTGGCCCGGATCGTGCCGCGTGTCGTGTCGATCGACGTGACGCGGCCGTCCTTGATGTCGAACCCGGTCACCTCGCAATTTTCGACGATGTCCACGCCGCGCATGTCGGCGCCGCGCGCGTATCCCCACACCACCGCGTCGTGCCGCGCAGTGCCGCCGCGCCGCTGCAACAGTCCGCCGTGGATCGGGAAGCGCGCATTGTCGTAGTCGAGGAACGGCACCATACGGCGCACCGCCTCGCGGTCGAGCAACTCGGCATCGACGCCGTGCAGGCGCATTGCGTTGCCGCGCCGCGCGAAGGCGTCGCGCTGCTGGTCGGAGTGATAGAGATTCAAGACGCCGCGCTGGCTCACCATCGCATTGTAGTTGAAGCTCTGCTCGAGCCCCTCCCACAGCTTCATCGACCACTCGTAGAAGCCCTCGTTGCCGGGCAGCAAATAGTTCGAGCGGATGATGGTGGTGTTGCGCCCCGCATTGCCGGAGCCGATGTAGCCCTTCTCCAGCACCGCCACATTGGTGATGCCGTGCTCGGTCGCGAGATAATACGCGGTCGCGAGTCCGTGCCCGCCCCCGCCGATGATGACGACGTCGTAGTCGGCCTTCGGCTCGGCCTTGCGCCATGCCGGCGTCCAGCCGGTGTGACCGCGAAAAGCCTCTTTCAACAGTGAGAAGATGGAGTATTTCATCTCGGACCGGCAGCCTTTGGGACAGAGTAGCCGACGGTGGTGCCGGTTGCCACAATCGTCGGCTGCTCGACGCGTCGGGCATAACGCCCCTGCGGCAAGCGCGGAGTTGACGGGGGCGCCACAGGGCTACATCTTTGGCGCACGCGCAATCCAAGCAGGCAGAGTATTCGCCGGGACGATCGCGGCTGCGATTGAGATTGGGAGTCCATCAATGGTCAGACTGCATCGGCGCCAGGTTCTTCTCGGGGTCCTTGCCGGCACGCTGTTTGCCCCGGTTCGCGCCACGGCGCAATCTAGGGAGCCGATCCTGATCGGCGTCACCGGCCCGCTCACCGGCCAATACGCCCAATACGGCGCACAGTGGAAAAAAGGGTTCGACGTCGCGCTCGACGAGATCAATGCGGCCGGCGGAATCAACGGGCGGCCGCTCGCCTATGTGTTCGAGGACAGCCAGAGCGACCCGCGCCAGACCGTGACCATCGCGCGCAAATACGTCGCCGACGAGCGCATCGTGGTCGAGGTCGGCGACTTCTCCAGCGCGGCCTCCATGGCGGCCTCGCCGATCTATCAGGCGGCCGGCCTCGTGCAGTTCGGCTTCTCCAATTCGCATCCGGATTTCACCAAGGGTGGCGACTTCGTCTGGAGCAACGCGGTCAACCAGAAGGACGAAATGCCGCTGCTGGCGGACTTCGTGCGCGACCTCGGGCTGAAGAAGGTCGCGATCCTGCATCTCAACAATGACTGGGGCCGCACCGCCAAGGACCTGCTGGTCGCGGCGATCAAGGAGCGCGGCGGCGAGGTGGTCGGCTCGGAAGGTTATCTGGCGGACGAAAAAGACTTCCGTTCGGCCATCGTGCGCGCGCGCTCGGCGAACCCGGATTCGCTCGCGCTGATCTCCTACTATCCGGACGGCGCGCAGCTCACGCGCCAGATCCGCCAGGCCGGCATCACCCAGCCGGTCATCGCGGGCGGCTCGATCTACTCGCCCAAGTTCCTCGAGCTCGGCGGCAATGAGGTGAACGGCGTGCTCACCACGGTGCCGTTCTTCCCCGGGGACCCGCGCCCGCAGGTGCAGACGTTCGTGAAGGCGTTCGAGGCGAAATTCAAGGAAGAGCCCGACGCCTACAACGCCCGCGCCTACGACACCTTCATCCTGCTGGCGGCCGTGATGCGCCAGTTCGGGATCGAGCGCAAAGCGATCCAGCAGGGCCTCGGCAAGATCAAGGACGTGCCGAGCGTCGTCTACGGCAAGGTTGCGTTCGACACGGCGACGCGACGCGTCGCCGATCCGTTCGTGTCCCGCGTCGAGGTGAAGGGCGGCAAGTGGGTCGCATACGAGGGCGCCAAGCCGGCGATGCGGTAAGTGAGTTCGTCGCTCGGCCCCTGGTTCGACTACACGATCAACGGCCTTGTGGTCGGCAACATCTATGCGCTGCTCGCGGTCGGCCTCGCGCTGATCTACGGCGTCTCGCATCTCATCAACTTTGCGCACGGCTCGATCTACATGGTCGGCGCCTATATCGGCTGGCTGTGCATCACGTATCTGAAGACGCCGCTGCCGGTGACCCTGCTCGCGGTCGTCATCGGCTGCGGCCTGCTCGGCATGGCGATCGAGCGCATCGGCCTGCGCCCGCTGCAGGGCTCGCCGCGCATCGCGCCGCTGCTCTCCACCATCGGGATCGGGCTGGTGCTCGATCAGGTGGTGCAGCTCATCTTCACGCCCGATCCGCGCGGCGTGCCGCTGCAGCTGCCCGACTGGCGCATCCAGATCGGCGGCGGCACCATCGGGGCGCTCGACATTCTCATTGCCGGCATTGGGCTCTCGAGCGCGCTCGCGCTCTATCTGTTCCTGCGTTTCACCAAGCTGGGCTGGGCGGTGCGGGCGACCGCACTCGACCGCGACGCTGCGCAGCAATGCGGCGTCGACGTCAACCGCGTGAACAGCCTGGTATTCGCGATCGCGGCGGCGCTCGGCGGCGTCAGCGGCTTTTTGGTCGGCATGTATTACAACTCGATCGATCCCAACATGGGCTTCCATGCCGGCCTGAAGGGGATCGTCGCGCAGATGATCGGCGGCATGGGCAACGTGCCCGGCGCGATCGCAGGCTCGCTGCTGCTTGGCCTGATCGAGAGCTACGGCATCGCGGCGTTCGGCACGAGCTACCGCAATTTGTTCGCCTTCCTGGTCATGATCGCGATCCTGGTGCTCAAGCCGAACGGCATTTTCAGCCGCGGGCGCGGCCTGCCGCCCGAGCCGCTGACCGGCACCTTCATCGCGCCGAGCGCGCCGCTGCGTATTCCCTGGCCGGTCATCGCCGCGCTCGCGGTGATCGCGCTGGCGCTGCCGCTGGTCGTGCGCAACGGCTACGTGCTGCAGACGCTCGGCATCGGGTGGCTCTACGCCGTGCTGGCGATCAGTCTTACGCTGGTCGCTGGTACCGCCGGCATGATCTCGCTCGGACAGGCCGGGCTGCTCGCGATCGGCGCCTATGCGTCGGGCCTGCTCGCGATCACCTTCAAGCTCCCGGTCGCGACCACGATCCTGGCGGCGGGCTTCATCACCGCGCTGCTCGGCACCTTGATCATCTTCCCGTCATTCCGGCTACGTGGACATTACGTGACCATCGCGACGCTCGGCGTCGGCGAGATCGTGATGCTGGTGATCCTGAACTGGGACAGCCTGACCCACGGCCCGGTCGGCCTCACGGCCATTCCGCCGCTCTCGTTCTTCGGCGGGCCGCTGCTCAGTGGCACATGGATCTACGAGATCGCGCTTTGCGCGCTGATCGTTCTGGCGCTGCTGCAATGGCGCCTGCTCTCGTCGCATCTCGGGCGGACCTTGCGCGCGATCCGCGACGATGACGTCGCGGCGCGCAGCTATGGCATCGCACTCGATCGCTACAAGAGTCTTGCGTTCGGCGTTGCGGGATTCTCCGCCGGCATCGCGGGCGCCCTGATGGCGCACATCTTCTCCTATGTGAACCACGAGACCTTCACCTCGCAGGTCTCGCTGCTCGCGCTCACCATGGTGATCCTCGGTGGGCTCGGCAACGTGTCGGGCGCGATCCTCGGCGCGGTCGCGCTGGTGAGTCTCCCAGAGCTGTTCCGTGCAGCCGCCGAGTACCGCATGCTGATCTACGGCATCGCGCTGTTGCTGCTGATCCGCTATCGCCCGCAGGGCCTGCTGGGGACGGTGTGATGGCGCCGCTCCTGCAGATCGAAGGACTGATGCGCCGTTTCGGCGGCGTCACGGCCGTCAATGCGCTGTCGCTTGCGGTCGATGAAGGCGAGCTGGTCAGCATCATCGGGCCGAACGGCGCCGGCAAGACGACCGTCTTTAATTTGGTCACCGGGCTCGATTCGCCGGACGCCGGCACCGTGACCTTCGCGGGATCCGACATCACCGGGCTTCCGGCCGAGAAGCTCGCGCCGCTCGGCTTCGCGCGCACGTTCCAGCACGGCCGCGTGTTCGGGAACCTGAGTGTGCTCGACAATGTGCTGGTCGGCGCGCACACGCGGCTCGCGGCGGTGCGCCCGCACCTGCCGCTGATCGGTGCGGTGGCGGAGCTCGCGCTCGCATTGGTGCGCCCGCAATCGGTCAAGGCCGAGGAAGAAAAACTGCGCGCCGACGCGATGGAGATCCTCGCGCTGTTCGGCGAGCGGCTGGTGCCGCGCATCAACAATCCGGCCTTCTCGCTCTCCTATGCGAACCGCCGCCGCCTCGAGATCGCGCGTGCCCTCGCGCTCAAACCGCGGGTGCTGTTCCTCGACGAGCCGACCGCCGGCATGAATCCGACCGAAACCTCGGAGATGCTCGAGATCATCCGCACCCTGAAAGGCCGGTTCACCATCCTGCTGATCGAGCACAAGCTCGACCTCGTGATGCAGCTCTCCGACCGCGTGGTGGTGATGGACGACGGAGAGCGGATCGCCGAAGGCCTTCCCCGCGAGGTCGCCGCCGACCCCGCCGTCATCGCCGCCTATCTGGGCTCGCGCGAGGTCGGGCAGACGCGCGCGCCCGCCGAGGCCGCGCCATGAACGCCATCCTCAAGCTCGACCGCATCAACTCGTTCTACGGGCCGATCCAGGTCCATTACGATTTCTCCATTGAAGTCCGGCGCGGGCAGATCGTCTGCCTGCTCGGCGGCAATGCCAGCGGCAAGTCGACCACCATGAAGGTGATCCTCGGCTTGCTGAAGCCGCGCTCCGGCGACGTGATCCTCGACGGCGAAACGATCACCGGCCTGCCGACGCCGCAGATCATCCGGCGCGGGCTTGGCTCGGTGCCGGAGGCGCGGCGCCTGTTCGGCGCCATGACGGTGCGCGAGAATGTCCTGATGGGCGCCTTCACCCGCAGCGACAAGGCCGAGATCGCGCAGGACTACGCGCGCATGATGACGCTGTTCCCGCGCCTGGCCGAACGCGCATCTCAGGCCGCCGGCACGCTGTCGGGCGGCGAGCAGCAGATGGTCGCGATGGCACGCGCGCTGATGGCACGGCCGCGCGTCGTCGTCATGGACGAGCCGACCATGGGCTTGTCGCCCCTGTTCGTCGATCGCGTGCTGGAGCTGATCCAGACGGTGAACAAGCAAGGCATCACCATCTTCATGGTCGAGCAGAACGCGCATCTCGCGCTGCAGATCGCCGACTACGGCTATGTGTTGCAGACCGGGCGGATCGCCCTGTCGGGGCCGGCGCGCGAGCTCCTGCACGATCCGCGCATCCGAGATGCGTATCTGGGTGGACAGGCCGCATGACCAGCGATCCGGGCCCGTCTTCGCTTGCCGAACTCGAAGCGCGGTTGCGGCGCGACGTCGAGCTGCTCGTGCTGCCGCCCGCGAAGAACTGGCTCGAACCGCGCACGCATCCCGAATACGGCGCCGTGCTCGATGTCGCGGTGATCGGCGCCGGCATGTCCGGGTTGGCGGCGGCCTTTGCGCTGAAATGCCTCGCGGTCCGCTCGCTGCGGATCTTCGACCGCTCGGTCGAAGGTTTCGAGGGCCCGTGGGCGACCTACGCGCGCATGGAGACGTTGCGCTCGCCGCCGGAGCTGAGCGGGCCGGCGTTCGGCCTGTCCAACCTGACGTTCCGCGCCTGGTTCGAGGCGCAGTTCGGCCGCGCCGCCTGGAAGGAAGTCCACCGCATCCCGCGGCTGCAATGGATGGACTATCTGCGCTGGTACCGGCGCGTCATCGACGTGCCGATCGAGAACGAGACCGAGCTTACCGACCTTTCCGGCGACGGCGAGTTCGTCGTTCTGACGCTGCGCACGCGCGCCGGCACCCGCAAGGTCGCGGCGCGCCGCGTCGTGCTGGCGAACGGGCGCGACGGCCTCGGCGGTCCCTACACGCCGCCGATGTTTGAAGGGCTCGACAAGCGCTACGTGCGCCACTCGGTCGAGGACATCGATTTCGCTGCCCTGCGCGGCAAGGTGGTCGGCGTGATCGGCGCGGGCGCCTCGGCGGTCGACAACGCCGCGGAAGCGCTCGAGCACGGGGCCGCGCGCGTCGCCATGATGATCCGCCGCTCCGACATGCCGCGCATCAACAAGGGCATGGGCATCGGCAGCGCGGGCTTCTGGGTCGGCTTCCATGCGCTCACCGATGCGCAGAAGTGGCAGATCGTGAACTACATCGACGAGCAGGCGGTGCCGGCGCCGCATGACTCGACCTTGCGCGTGTCGCGTCACGCGAATTTCTCGCTCTTCGCGAACTGCTCGCCGCTCGGAATCGAGATCAAGGACGGCCGCGTGCTGCTCAACACCACGCGCGGCAAGCTCGCCTTCGACTTTCTCATTCTGGCGACCGGGCTCACCGTCGACTGGTCGCAGCGCCCGGAGCTGGCGGCGCTGAAGGATCACATCCAGCTCTGGGGCGATCACTTCATGCCGGAGGGGCGCAGCGACTTCGCACAGACCTACCACCCTTACGTCGGCCCGGCCTTCGAGTTCCTCGAACGCACGCCCGGCACCGCGCCCTGGGTGAGCCGCATTCACTGCTTCACCTTTCCGGCCTATCTGAGCCATGGTCCGATCTCGGGCGACATCCCGGCGATCAGCACCGGAGCGGAGCGCGTCGCCGACGGCGTCGCGAGCGCGCTGTTCGCCGAGGATTACGAGCGGACGTGGCGGCGGATGCAGGCCTGGAGTAATCCGGAGCTGCGCGGCGACGAATACACGCTGTCCGAGGACGTGTCGCCGTTCCTCGCCGATCAGCCGGAGAACGTGAAACCATGAGCGACGGCAACCCCGATGTGATGGATACCCTGGCCGGCCTGGCTGAAGGCTCTCCCGTCGCCGAGCTGCGCCGGCAGCGCCCCGACGTGCTGCGGCATCTGCAAGGCAGTGACGACGCGATCTTCGCGCCCGCGCATCATGGCGGGTTCACCCGTCCCGAGCGCGAAGCCGCGGCGTTGCGCGTCGCGACGCTGCTGCGCGACAGCGCGCTCGAAGAGCACTATCGCCGGCGGCTTGTCGCGCTCGGCGAGGCGCACCCGCTCAACGGCGCGCGCGGCGAAGCGATCTTCGCTCACGTCGACTGCGTCACCATGGCGCCCGACAGCGCGACGCAAGCCGACCTCGACCGTCTGCTCGCCGCCGGCATGACACCGCACGCGGTCGTGTCGCTGTCGCAGCTGATCGCCTACGTGAACTTCCAGTCGCGCGTGCTCGCCGGGCTGCGCATGCTGCGGGACGCACAATGAAAAAACCGATGCGCGACTTCACTCACGGCGAGTTGCAGTGGCAGCCCTGGATCACGCCGGTCGACCTCGACACGGCGACGGCGGAACAGCTCACCGCGCTGAAGGTCACGCCGTCGAACCGCGCGGTCGGCGCCTATTCGCTGGTGCTGGCGCATGACCCGGAAGCGCTGAGCGAGCGCTCGCCGCTCTACAACGGCATCATGTTCGGCGCAAAGGGATTGCCGCGCGCCGACCGCGAGCTCGGCGCGGTCGCGGCCTCGCGCGTCAACGGCTGCGCCTATTGCGCCTCGGTGCATGCACTGCGCTTCACCCAGCTCAGCAAGCAGCCAGAGGTGATGGAGCGCATCCAGGCCGACGGCGTGGACGCCGCGCTGGAGCCGCGCCTGAAGGCGATCCTCGACTATTCGGCGAAACTGACGCGCGACCCGGCCGCAATCACCGCGGCCGATGCGGCGCCGCTGCGCACGCAGGGCCTGAGCGACATGGACATTCTCGATCTCACCCACGCGGTCGCGATGTTCGCCTGGGCGAACCGGCTGATGCAGACGCTCGGCGAGCCTGCGGCGCCTGCACCTGCGGGAAATCCGCTGTGACGCCCGTCATCTTCCTGCATGGCATTGGCGGCTCGGCGCGCATGTTCGCTCCTCAGGTCGCGAGCTTCGCGTCGGCCGGTTATTACCCGGTTGCACTCGACCTGCCCGGCTATGGCGACCGCACGCCGGTCGAGGCGATGAGCTTCGAGGCGCTGGCGGAAGACGTCGAGTTCACGATCACGCAGAACGCGCTGGAGAAGCCGGTGCTGCTCGGAAACTCGATGGGCGGCATGGTGGTGCAGACCATGCTGCGGCGGCGGCCGGACGACTATCGCGCCGCCGTGCTGTCGTGTACGTCGCCGGCGTTCGGCAATCCCGCCGGCGACTTCCAGAAGAAGTTCGTCGCCGATCGCCTCGCGCCACTGGAGGCCGGCCGCACGATGGCCGACATCGCACCGGACGCGGCGGCCGGCTTGATGGGTCCGAACGCCGATCCCGCCGGCAAGGCGCTGTTCATCGAGCAATACGCGCTGACGCCTGAGTCCACGTACCGCGCGGCGGTGCAATCTCTCGTCACCTTCGACGAGCGTGCCAACCTGCCCGCGATCAAGGTCCCGGTGCTGTGCCTCGCCGCCGAGCACGACCGCAATGCGCCGCCGCCTGTTCTGGAAAAGATGGCCGCGAAAATCCCAGGCGCGCGCTATGTCTGCCTGCCCGGCCTCGGCCACATGCCGAACCTCGAAGCACCACAGGCTTTTGACGCAACGATCTTCAACTTCCTCAACGCTGCGCTTGCGGCGCAGGCCTGATAGCCTGCCCCCATGAACGACAATCACGACGACGCACCGATCTTTGCGCCCGACGCTTTTCGGCTGGATCGCGACGAAGCTGCCATCATCGAGAAGGCCCGCCGCTTCGGCGCGCGCGTGCTGGCGCCCCGCGCCGCCAAGCACGACCGCGAGGCGACCTTCCCGATCGAGAATTTCCGCGACATGCACCCGGAAGGCCTGCTCGCGATCTGCATCCCCAGGGACCAAGGCGGGCTTGGCGCTTCCTACCGCACCTATGCATTGGCCGCCGCCGAACTCGGCCGCTACTGCGGCGCGACCGCGCTGTCGTGGAACATGCATGTGTGCTCCACGCTGTGGACCGGCGCGCTCGCCGACGATCTGGAGATGAGCGCGGCGGAGCGCACCGAGCACAATGCGCGCCGCCCGGCGCACTACCGCCGCATCGTCGAGAACGGCGCGATCTATTCGCAGCCCTTCTCCGAAGGCGGTGCGGCGGCCGCGGGCGCGGCGGCGTTCGGCACCGAGGCAAAACCG
>Ga0207669_10001462_pt1 | contig 10072 bp, 8 predicted proteins | sample KBSM33metaG_FD_184329 | JGI IMG/M metagenome (GOLD analysis project Ga0207669, IMG submission 184329) | Miscanthus rhizosphere microbial communities from Kellogg Biological Station, Michigan, USA - KBS M3-3 metaG (SPAdes) (version 2) | ecosystem: Host-associated > Plants > Roots > Rhizosphere >...
AAAAAGCCTGTAATCAGAAGGCGAAAATCGGGGTCTTTGCAAAGCCAGGCAGCACCGCGGCAGTGGCATCGAAGATGGGCCGCCCTCCCAGTTCGTCGCCGCTACGGCAATAGAGCATAGCTTTGGAGCCCGGGCCGCTGCCGAGAACGCAAACGAGCCGCCCGCCCTCCCTGATCTGACTGAGAAACGTCTCCGGCGGCACCTCGGTCGCGCCTTCCAGCACGATCGCGTCATAGGGCGAGCTTTGCGGCCACCCGGCGGTAAGAGATCCACTGACAACGGTCGCGTTCGGCTGCCCCGCGAGTTCCGAGCGCGCGGCCCGGGCCAGGTCGGCGTCCTGCTCCAGCGCGATCACCTGACCGGCAACACGGGCGAGTACCGCGGCGCCGTAACCGGTCGCGCAGCCGACATCGAGAACGCGGTCGCCCGGCGCAATGTTGGCAGCGTGGATGAGCTTGCCGAGCACCATCGGCTTGAGCAACCGTCGCGATCCGCTCTTGCCGACCGGCAGATCGAGGTCGAGGTAAGCAATAGCCGCCGAAGCCGGCGGGACGAAGCGCTCGCGCGGTATATCGAGCATGGCGCTGAGGATGCGCAGATCGGTCACATCGGCGGTGCGGACCTGCCCGTCCACCATATGCCGGCGAGCGGTTGCAAAATCGGTCATCGCGGTTCTCGATCTGAAGACGTGCCGTCAGGAAGAGCGTTCTTTTGCGGCAACAAGCAGGAAAACGCAAGTTTCGCCATGCGAATGTCACGTGATTGTCGGGGGGCTTTCGCTCCTATATAGGCATGGCCGACCCGACGCCTTGATCTCACAAGTTGGCCACGTGGCGGAGTGGTGACGCAGCGGACTGCAAATCCGTGCACGCCGGTTCGATTCCGGCCGTGGCCTCCAATACCCAGCTTTTTGCAACTTGCGTTCACACTGTGTCCCTTTTGGATGCGTGTATCCTGAGGATACTCAGGCCTGGCTGGGCGACTTGTTCTAACCGCATGCTGGCCCTACAACCGGCCCGGTCGCAGGAGAGGGCCCGTAGAAGACTGCCCCTCAGCAAGCGTGTCATGAGTATTGAGTGTCTCACCAGCGTATCAACTCGCGGAGATGCCCTGGGAGGCGAACTCACCGATCCATTGATCACGGTGATCTATCCGCTGTTCGACCTTCGCGGACGCACGGCCGACGTCGTGCGGACTTGGACGGAGCAGCAGACCCTGTCACGCAAACACTACCGCGTTTGCGTCATGTCTTCGGGAGAGGATGCGTCAGACCAGCATGCACTGCCGCTGGGCGATAGCGATCAGCTAATTGAGGTGCCACAAGCTAACGACGCCGCCATGTGGAATGCCGGCGCTGCGAAGGCAACAACGCCTTGGCTCGTCTTCATCGAAGGGCATAGCCTGGGCGATCCGAAATGTCTTGAGCATGTAGCCCAGTGGATCTCTGCCGGGCACGGTGTAGTCGGCAATTTCACAGTGCGCCACAGCGATGCCCACTTGATGGCACGCCTCGCTGATCGGTGGTTTGGCCAAATTCAGTCCATCTGGCGTAGTGCGGGAACGTGGCGCCGTGTGCACCGGAGCGGGTTTGCAATCCGCGCCGATGTCTTCGCCCGAGTGGGAGGTTTTGTCAGCGAGTACGGTCAATTCGCACCAGCACTGCTATCTGCCCGTCTTGATACATTGGCGGTGCAGATCGATGACATTTCGGGCGCCGCCGTTCTTCATCTGGATGATGCAGCCACTCGCGATCACCATTACGACACGGCAGACTACGCCAGAGGTGAGATCGCGTGCCGGTCAAGCGAGCCGCAAGACTTTTTTGAGCGCTATTTCGGTCACTCGGATCTGTGGTCCAACAGACTTTGCCGCGACAGGAATATGCGACGGCGCATGCTGCGCGCAATCGCCTTCGTTGCAGTGTCGCATCCTCGACATCTACCCACCCTCATTACCATCGCTGTGCCACTACTGCGGGATGCTATTGCGGGCACGTCGGTGTGGGGTTGGTTGCAACGAGCCCTGATCAAATTGGACGAATTTGCAATCGACCATCTGCCTCTTACCTCAAAGCTGCAGTGGAGGCGGTTTTTGCGCGCGCATCGGCGCGTGGTCACTCAGGCCCAATATGATTGGACGCGCCACCATCTTGATCCCGGAACGCCGCAAGCGGCTCCTGTGTCTTTTCCAGTTGAAGCAGCGACCCCGAGCGACCTTGGCGGAATCCACGCGCTGGAACGGTTCGAAAGCAGGAACTTTCGTTGGACATGGCCGATGTTCGTGCTGCGTATTGATTCGGACGCCACCGCCTTAGAACTCCATATCGACACGAACGGGCTGCGCGGCAATCCACTCGACAGCCTCATTGCGGTAGTGATTGGCGGCACGATCCTGCCGAGATCAGCATTGTCGGTGAAGGCCGGTGTATGGATCATTGCCCTGCCCGAAGAACTCGCCAGCGCAGCGCGCGATGGAATTCTCGTGATTTGCAAAGCGCTCGTCCCCAGACGGACTGGATCTTCCGATCGCAGATGTCTCGGGCTTCCGATATTTACAATCGATTTCAAAAGGGCTGAGTGAATTGGGCAACGCGGTCAGGTCACTTCGAAAAGTGATCATTGTGAATACGGCTGACGAGGGCGGCGGCTCCGAACGGATGTCGATGCTCACGCTCGAGGGATTTTTGGAACGCGGCATTGATGCCTGGTTATTGGTGGGCGACAAGAAGACAGATCATCCGCGGGTTGTGCCGTTTTTTCTCAGTCCGTTTTTTGACTATGGGCCGTTTCAGGGACTCGCGGGCCGAGCCATTCTTGGACTGGCCCGACGCGGCTCGCGCGCCATTGGGCTGGAGGACTTCGAGTACCCCTATTCCCACCATGTGCTCAGTTTGACGGGATCCGCTCCTGACCTGGTGCTCTGCCACAATTTGCATCCCAATTTTTTCGATTTGCGTGCGCTTGCTGCACTCAGCAGGACCGTGCCGGTGGCGGTCCGCTTGTTCTGCTCCTGGCTGTTCACTGGGCATTGCGCGCAGGCTCTGGGGTGTGAACGATGGGAGATCGGCTGCGGCGCCTGCCCTGATCTCGACCTGCCACCCGCGATCCCGTTCGACTTGACGCGCTTGAACTGGCACCGCAAGCGTCGCGCGCTAGCCGACTGCCGGTTATTTGTCTCAGCAGAGTCCGAATGGATGTTGCAGCGCGCGCGCCGGTCATTGCTTGCCCCAGCCGTCGTCGACTGGAGGTGCATCCGGGGCGGAGTGGATCTTGCTGTTTTTCGCCCTGGCTCGAAAAGCGAGGCACGTCGCGAGCTTGGCATTTCTGAGAACACGGCTATTTTGCTTTACGTCGCGAACGGCGGCGTTACGAACCGTTTCAAGGATTTTCCCACCGTACGCAACGCGTTGGCCGTGGTCGCGCAACGCCTGCAAGCCCGGCCGGTCGAACTTCTGGTGGTGGGGTCCTCCGGACCGGACGAACGCGTGAGCGAGAACGCGGTGATCCGGCAGATCGGATATGTGCAATCGCCTGCCAGTATGGCCCAATTGTTCCGGGCCGCAGACGTCTGTGTGCATGCCTCGCTTGAGGAGCCCTATGGGCTGAGTGTCTGCGAGGCCCTCGCGTGCGGCACACCGACAGTTCTCGCCTCTGCTGGTGGCGTGCTTGAAAATGTGCGCAACGGCGAAAATGCGCTTGTGGTTCCGGTTCGAGATGTCACCGGGCTCGGCGAGGCCATTGCACGCTTGCTCGCTTTCCTCGACATCGCGTCAGCGATCGGAAAACGCGCGGCCGAAGGGGCGAGGCATTCGCTCGATCACCGGGTTATGATTCAGGAGTTGCACGATTGGTGCACCGAAATTTTCAGTGTGTTCCATCAGGAGCGCGCTCGCACTGAATTAGAAAATCGGAACCAGGCTTTCGCAAACAACGATGCTCGGGCCGGGACATGACCAAACCGTTATTTTCAGTCATCGTTCCGCTCGAATACCATCGCGGTCAATGGGAACGGTGCTGGCTGGGGTGGCAGGCACAGACCGTTGCAAAGAGCCAATATGAGACAATACTGGTGGTCTCGCCGGATTTCCCGGAACCTGACAAATTGGCGGCATTGCTCGGGCCGCAGGATCGCCTGGAGTATTCGGATGAACAGCATGACATTGGTCTGTGCGCGATAGGGGCCGCGCGCGCTCACGGTCAGTACTTGTTTTTTACCGAATCGCATTGCTGGCCGGAGCCCGACGTTCTGGAAAAATGCCTGCAGGCATTCGCAACGCACCCTGAGTGGGTGGGATTTTCATGCCAGTCGATACGCATCACACACAATCGGCTTTCGACCGCCGAAGCCGATATGTATGAGTCCGACATTGAATTTGGAATGAAAAGGCATCCGTGGCGCAAAATTCTCGATCAATGCTTTGTAACCCGACGTGATGTCTACGACCAATGCGGTGGATTGAAATCCGAGCTCGGCCATTTCGCCAGAGTGGGTTCTTGCCGCGAACTATGCCGAACTTGGACACAAAATAGGCTACCTGCCGGAAGCGCGCTTTCATCACTACTATCTCGGCAAGCTCTCCGAATTGCGGACGTTTACCCTGGATTTCATCACCGGCGAGATGAGGTATTTCGCGGAAGACACGCATGGGGCCGGCGGACACTTGCTCGAGGTGCCCGACGAATGGATTTGCCAAGGCAATTGGGACCGCCGATTGGCGCAAAAGCTGCTGCGGATGTCCATGTACGATATACTGGTTCCCTCGATCTCCCGCCTCAGGCAACCACTTCTATTCCTCAGAACGCCAACGCGTTGGCTGATGCCTGCGATCGGCGGTGAACGGCCAGCACTCGCAGGAGCCGCAGCAAGAGTCGCCCTGAAGCGCATCGTGACGATGTTTGCCATCTTGGCCGCCCCGAGGTCCTGGATCAGCGCTGCATTTAAGAACTATGTCGCGGCACTGATCGACCATCAGCGATTGGCTTGCCTTAAGGAGCAACGCGATGCTCCGACGCAGCCTGCACTCATGTCACAGGCCGACTTAAGGTCGGGTTGGGACGTCTTCGCGCCGCAGAATGCCGGCTTCTATCCGATCGAAACATACAACGAAACCAGATTCCGGTGGTCGGAGCCGGCCGCCATGATGTCGGCATGGATGAACGAAGGGCGGCACCGGATCAGCATTGAATGCATACCGAAGCGGCCATTGGCGCGCGCGGGTTTACGATTTTACGTCGACGGGCGGCCGCTACCTGCTCAGGATATCTCGATCGGACCTGACACCATAGATATCACGTTCGATCTTGCTCAATCCGGTCAATGCACGTTGGGATGGACGTGTCTCCGTTTTCACGGCAAGGATGACTCCCGATGGCTCGGATTGCCGATCAAGCGCATCGTGCCGAAACCCGCTGCGCAATTATCCGCCTCGAAACTAGCCACAATAGCCGCGAAGTGAATCGAGCTGTTTGAGCGGACGCGCAATTTGTCTCGCTACCAATCAATATTATTCAAGGCGAATCCAGCCGATTGCCACGCCCAAGTTTCGGCTATCCGGCAGGCCTGGATTGATATCGCAGGGCCTGAGCATGACCGGGCAATCGAACGTAATCTGCGCCAGATGCGGACTTCGGCTCAGTGCGTTTTCCGGTATGGCACCTTCCAAAAGCGTTCCAGCTTCTGCTGCCCGCTTTTGCAAAGTCAGGCGCACGGAATTCACCGAGATCTGGAGCTGATCCAGAGCGGCCTGGCTAATGACGTGGGACAACAGGCAGCGAAAGCTGGAATATCTGGGCTTCGAAAGGCGAAGGTCGAGAGTGGCGGTGACGGCCGAATTCCAGCATAACCACTTGTCCCGGTGATACTCGCGTTCGTGCCAACCATACCCGTGGATCGGCATGTCCGGAGTAAACTTTTCCCCGGTCGCCAGCCAAATTGCATCCGGAGGAGCATGATCGAGGCCCCTGTCATGCATGGCTTGCAGTTTCGACTCAAAAAGTCGGCAAGCCTCCTCGTATAAATAGAAATCCAACGAGTTCCATGCCCGGAGGATTTCGATGCATCTCGGATCGACATCGGCCGAGTACAGTTTGGTTTTGTTGGTGTGGGGTAAAGGCCCCAACCGTCCCCAATTCATTGTATGTGAGAGCAACCGCAGTGTGTCGTCCAGCCGCTCGAAAATGCCGACAACATCGCATTCTGCCAAATAGGTTCGGACAATCTCGCGGCAGTCCGCTCCCTCTGCCAGTCCGGCAAATGAACCGCCCAACAATTGCCTAGCCTGTCCGTTCGATAACCAGGCGCGCGCCAACGACTCTTCCTCAACAAGAAATTCCAGCAAACCCAAGCGTCGCGCGCGATCGGTAAATCGACACCGGCTCTCATGTTCAGCGTTGGTCAACTCGATCGCAAGGGTGCGCAGGTGATTCCCGTCATTGCTTCGAAAAAAGTGATAAGTCGAGAGGCATCGGGAAATCGGTTCGCGTATCGTGGTGAAGATCGTTGGTGCAGCTGCGAAACGTCGTGCGTAGTCAAGGCCGACGTGGCCAGTAACGAAATTTGCGTCGCCGGGCTCCGATGGACCACTGACGGAATGAGCCTGGAAAAGCACCCGGCCCGCCGGAAATTGGTTTGCCAGCAAACCTCGGAGCGAAACTCCAGCGGTCTTGCGAATGTGAATAAAAAGAAACGGCTTGGTGAACTCGGCAATCATCTAAAGAGTCGTACGATCTCGCTCGCTTCTGACCAATAGTCGAGTACACGCGGCAAGGGCGACCAACAAGGTGACGGACCTGCCAAAGCCGCCGCCGCAATGACGCAGCCCAAGATACCCGAAGCCATTGATTCCGGTCGCCGGTTTTAGGCCGTTTTACAGCCAAGGCGTTGAAACCGCGACGCTTCATTGGGCTGCAAATCCGCGTACCCCCCGGTTTAATTCCGGGCACGGCCTCCAACCTTCGCGCCGACGGTCGGGCCCTTCATCCTTTCCAAAGGAGTTTGGCTTTGTTATAGGGCCGCTACCGCTGCTCGGCGTTGTTCCCCGGTAGCTCAGTGGTAGAGCAACCGGCTGTTAACCGGTTGGTCGCTGGTTCGAATCCGGCCCGGGGAGCCACTTAAAATCAAAAACTTAGCGACGTTCTTCTTGCGTCGATTTAAGCCAAAAAACTTTTCAGGCATCATTCTAGGCATCAAGTGAACAATGTCCGCTTTACTTCCAAAAGCGGACATGTGCGGTGCAAACCGTCATGTCTGCTTTGGGCCAAAAGCGGACATCGCCGCTCTTATTCGATCACCTCGTCGGCAATCGCCAACAGCGACCGCGGCACGTCGAGACCGAGCGTCTTCGCGGTCTTCTGGTTTATCACAAGCTCAATTTTCGTGGGTGCCTGCGCGGGAAGTTCGCCGGGATTTGCACCCTTGAGAATTCGGTCCACGTAGCTCGCCGAGACGCGGAAGATATCGTCCAGATCCGGCCCATAGGACATCAGCCCGCCACCGGCAACGCACTGTCGCCAGGGCACGATATGGGGCATCGGATTGCGATCCAGAGCCGCGCGGATCCTTGCCTGGTTGACCGAGTTGAATGCATCGGTAAGCACGACCAAGCCTCCGCCCGGCCGCGCTGCAACGCCTGCGACAGCAGCGTCAATGTCCGCAGGCACGCGCACCGCTACGCGGGTCAATTCCATCGACCAGCGCGCCTCGCGCTGAAATCTTTCCAGGTAAGCGTCGTAGAAGCCGTAGGTCTCTGGATTGTACATCAGCCCAACGTGGGCAAGCGACGGCGCTACAGCCTTGAGCATTTCCACCGATTTACCCACGATCGGAAAATCAACCAGGCTGAAGCCGGTGATATTGCCCCCCGGACGCGCCATGTTGGTAATGAAGCCTTGCGCCACTGGTTCGGCGATCCCGACGAATACAACCGGCGGCGTCGATGTCGCACGCTTGAGCGCCGCCACTGCCGGCGAGCCGCTGGCGACGATCACATCCGGCTTGAGTGCCACCAATTCCGTGACGAACTCGCGCATTTGCTCGGCGCTGCCGCCTGCCCAGCGCACTTCAATCTTTACGTTGCGACCGTCCTCCCAGCCGAACTTCTCGAAGCCCTGCCGGAAGGCTTTCAGCTGGCTCTGACCCAGTGGATCCGTTTCCAGCCTGACGTTGATAATCGCGACACGGCGTATGGACTGCTGAGCGCGCGCACCGAGCGGCCACGCCGCAGTCGCGCCAGCCAGAAGTATGATGAACTCGCGCCGCCTCATTGCTGCCCCGAAAGTCTCGCCAACGTATCGTACCGGCAAACTAGCGCGCCGGAAGGGGGTCAAGCGTAACGCTGGCCCATGTCCGCTTTGGGTCAAAAGCCGACGTGTGCGCTGCAAGACGCCATGTCCGCTAGGGCCAATACGGACATGCTTTGCCGATTCTCGGGTTGCGCCAATATTTCGGCCCCAGTGCCCTAAATTGGTCATCACGCGGCACTATTTTGTTATCGGGATAAGGGGGTTCAATTGCTTTCATCGCGAAAGATCGTACTCGCCGCTATTGTGGTCTTCGGCGCATTTTTCGCCGGCCACGCGATCGCGCAAGAAAAATCAATTGTCGTCGCTTCCACGACTTCAACGCAAGATAGTGGTCTATTCGACTACTTGCTGCCGCTCTTCACGCAAAAAACCGGCATTGCTGTAAAGGTGCTCGCCCAAGGCACCGGTCAAGCGCTCGATACCGGCCGGCGCGGTGAAGCCGATGTCGTGTTTGTGCACAACAAATCATCGGAAAATAGATTCATCGACGAAGGACACGGCGTGAGGCGCGTTCCCGTCATGTACAATGACTTCGTGCTGATCGGGCCAAAAAGCGATCCTGCAGGCATCAGGGATTTGAAGGACGTTGCGAAGGCTTTCAAAGCGATCAAAGACAAACAGGCGACCTTTATCTCGCGCGGTGACCGCTCCGGCACCCATTTCGTCGAACAGAGGATCTGGCACAAGGACCTCGGAATCGACATCGAGAACGACCACGGCCCCTGGTACACACCGATCGGCCAAGGTATGGACGCTGCGCTCCTGATGGCGGCCGCCAGCAAAGCCTATGTGCTGTCCGACCGCGCCACATGGATACACTTCAAGAACAGGGGTGACCTGCAAATTCTCGTTGAAGACGACAAGCGCATGTTCAATCAATATGGCGTCATACTGGTGAACTCAGCCAAACATCCGAACGTAAAGCGCGAATTTGGTCAGCAGTTCATCGATTGGTTCGTGTCGTCCGAAGGCCAGAAAGCTATCGCCAACTACAAGATCAATGGCGAGCAATTGTTTTATCCGAACGCCCTCGATCCGAACGCTTGACTTGCTTTATTTTGTCGAGGAAATGCTAACCGAATGGGGTCCCCTTGGGATGAAGGCCTGATGGTCAACCGCATAGAGTAATGCGCCCGCACAAAGAGTAGCCGCCATGGCGATGATCAGGTACCGCGTCGACATGCGTGCGGAGGCTATCTGACAAGCTATCGCGGTCCAATCACAAATCCCTTATTGAGAACTTTACTAACCGAAGCCATGTCCGCTTTGGGTCATAAGCAGACATGTGCGGTGCAATAGCCCATGTTTGCTTTACCCCCGATAGCGACCGAAAAAGCAGACATCGCGCGTGGGATCGCAACGGGAATTCAGTTTGGCTTCGTGATCCTAGTGTAGATCGCAAGTTCTCCCTATAGCCGGCTGCGTATACGTACGCCTGCCGGTTTCATTATTCGCTGCCGGCCGACCGTTGCCGCTCGCCCGCCTGGCGGTCTCGGCTGGGCGCATGAGCTTTGGGAACTACGCGACATGTGCCCGATATAAGGTGCATAGCACTCGTGCTTCAAGTTCAACCAGAGCTTGGTTTCACGTGGAACTGACTTCAAGTGGAGCTTTAGGCCGTCTTACGTTTCAGCTTTTTGATTCGCCAGGTGAGCAATCAGGGTTGTCGCTTCCTCGCAAAACGCACCGTTGCCACGATCCACAGAAACACAATCAGGCCCCCAAGGAGCAGACTGGTAATTGTGGCCAGCCCAAAAACCCAAGCGGAAACC
>Ga0207669_10001467_pt1 | contig 10064 bp, 6 predicted proteins | sample KBSM33metaG_FD_184329 | JGI IMG/M metagenome (GOLD analysis project Ga0207669, IMG submission 184329) | Miscanthus rhizosphere microbial communities from Kellogg Biological Station, Michigan, USA - KBS M3-3 metaG (SPAdes) (version 2) | ecosystem: Host-associated > Plants > Roots > Rhizosphere >...
CGTACACGACGCCGCGGCGCGGGCCGAGACCCTCGTCGTGCGCGGCGTCGTGTACGCAATCGGCCCCTCGCCGCTCGAGCAAGGCGGCCTCTGGGCAGGCACCGACGATGGACTCGTCTGGCGATCGCGCGACGAAGGCGCGCACTGGACCGACGTCACGCCGCCGGCTCTCACACCATGGTCGAAGGTGGGCATCATCGAGCCCTCCCACTTCGATCCTGACACCGCCTACATCGCCGTCGATCGTCATCGTCTCGACGACTTCGCGCCGTACATCTACGGCACGCATGACGGCGGCCACACGTGGACGCTACTGGTCTCCGGCATCTCGAAGACCCACGCCGTCAATGTCGTCCGCGAGGACCCCGTGCGCCGTGGGCTGTTGTACGCAGGGACCGAACGGGGGATGTACGTCAGCCTGGACGATGGTGCGACATGGCGCTCGCTGCAGATCAACCTGCCGGCGACATCGGTGCGTGACATCGACGTCAAGCAGAACGATCTCGTCATCGCGACGCACGGGCGGGCATTCTGGATTCTGGACGACGTGACGCCGCTGCGGCAGCTCGCGGCGGACTTCAGTCTGGGCGCGACCCGCCTACTCGCGCCCGCGGCGGCTGTACGGCTTCGCCCCGAGCCCTTCATCGGCACGCCATTCCCGAAAGACGAACCTGCTGCGGCCAATCCACCGTTCGGAGCGAATCTCGACTACGTGCTCGCAGCGTCGGCGACGGAGGTCACGCTGACCATTCGCGACGCGCAGCAGACTGTCGTTCGGCACTACTCGAGCGGCGATCGCGCGAGGGTTCTCGATCCTGCGCGCATGAATGCCGCGCCCGAGTGGACCGAGGCGCCCGTTACGCTCTCGACGGCGCCTGGCCTCCATCGATTCGTGTGGCCGATTCGATGGACGGCGCCGCCGGCGCTTGCGGCGGGCAATGCCTTCATCGATGGCGTCTGGGCGATACCCGATCGGTACACGGTGGAGCTCGTTGTGGATGGCCAGCGGTTCACCCAGCCGCTCGACATCCTTCCCGATCCGCGATTGAACCTGCCGCGCGCGGTGTACGCGGATGCCTTCGCCCTGGCCAGACGGATCGAAGCGGCTCGCGCGCAAGTGACAGCGAGCGCCGCAACACTGGGAGCGCTTCAACGCGCGATTACCGAGCGCCTGACAAGCGGTGACGCCATGGAATCGTCCCTGCTCGCGTCGTACTTGCGGGAGCTGGTTGGCGTGACGGGCGTGGAGCCCACCGTCAACCCCTCGAACAGCTCCTGGCGTCCGGCGAAGGCACTGACAACGCTGCGGTACCTGAACGACACGCTTTCGGAGCTCGCGACCGCGGTAGACGGTGCGGATGCCGCGCCTTCGCCCGACGCTCGTGCCGGTGTCAGCAAGATCGAAGGGCTGGTCCCCCCGGTGCTCGCGGCCGCGGCACGGATCCGGGCGTCGTCACTCGACGCCCTGAATGCCCGGCTCACCGCTGCGGGCAGACCGCGCCTCGAGATATCAAAGGTCGAGTAGAGTTCCGCCGAAAAGCTGTTACACAGCGAGCGTATACTTTTGGGCACGTTTCTCCCGCGCAACGCGCCAGCCGCACGGCCCTAGCCCGTCAGGAGGTTCGGGGGATGCCACGCAGTTCACGAGCGCTTCTGGCGGTGGTCCTGGTCGCGGCGTGCCTGCTGCTTCCGTCGGCCGCCCGCGCACAGGTCATTCCAGGGACCTGCGTAACGGGCGTTCTGCCGCACGGTGCCCTGTCGCGCGTCTGCGTACCTGCGTCGGGATGGAACGGCGATTTGGTTGTGTACGCTCACGGGTACGTAGCGCCTGGCCTGCCGCTCGACTTCTATCAGACGTCGCTTCCCGACGGCACCTCGCTGCCGGCACTCGTCCAGAGCCTGGGATACGCATTCGCGACGACGAGCTACCGCCAGAACGGACTGGCGATTCTGGAAGGAGCGGACGACATCCGCGAGCTCGTCGCCGCGTTCGGCGCGACCCATCCCGCACTGGCTCGCACGTATGTCGCGGGCCTGTCGGAAGGCGGACTGGTCGCAACGCTCCTGGCCGAGCGATCGCCGGAACTATTCACCGGAGCGGTGGCGTCGTGCGCACCAATCGGCAGCTTCCTGGGCCAGCTCGAATACTTCACCGACTTCCGCGTGGTCTTCGACTACTACTTCCCTGGTCTGCTGCCGGCGTCGCCGATCCAGATTCCGAACGAGATCCTCGTGAACTGGCAGTCGAAGTACGTACCGGCGATCACTGCGGCGCTGAGAGCGCATCCGGCAAAGACGCTGGAGCTGTTGCGAGTGACGAAAGCGTCGTTCGACCCTGCCAAGCCAGAGACCGCAGCGGCGACGACGCTGGACCTGCTGTGGTACAACGTCTTCGCGAACAACGATGCTGTGGCAAAGCTCGGTGGCAGTCCATTCGGCAACAAGCTGAAGTGGTACACGGGATCGTCGAACGACCTGCTGCTGAATCTCCGGGTTCAACGCTTCACCGCGTCGCCGATCGCCCGACGAGCGGTGCGCGCGTACGAAACGAACGGCCAGACCGCCATTCCACTCGTAACGCTTCACACGACGGCGGATGACGTCGTGCCGTTCCTTCACGAGCTCGCCTATCTGGCAAAGGCGGATCCGGTCGGCCGTGGAAAGTTCCTGCCCGTACCAGTCGTTCGATACGGTCACTGCAACTTCACGACGAACGAGGTTCTCCGGGCGTTTCTGCTGGCCGTGAAGCAGCCCTGAGGCGTTACTTGCCGCCAGCCGCTATCCACGCCAGGCCCGCCATGAGCTGCCGCTGCAGCTCCGGCTGCTTGTCGGTGAAGCGATGGTTCGCGGCGTCGATGAGGACCAGCTTCTTCGGATCGCGCGCGGTGGTCTCGAACCGCCGGTAGTCGGCCTCGGGCACGTACTCGTCGCGCGTGGACTGGATCATCCACAACGGCCGCGGCGCGATCGTCGCGATCACATCGGCCGGTGCGAACGACGGTTCATCTGCATCCCTCTTGGTGATCCACGTCGAGAAATCAGTCCACCGCCACGCGAGCTCCGCGCTCGCCGGCAATCCCATCGTGAGCACGCCCGTCACCCAGTCCGCATTCGAGGGTCCGGCACCGGCGGCGACGGCCATGGCCGCACCTTCCGACACACCGGACAGAATCACGGGTGATGTCAACAAGCGGCGGCCACGCAGATAATCCGCCATCGACCGGTAGTCCTGCGCGATCTGGCTGACGGTGACGTGCTCCTTGCCTGACGTGAACGCCGAGAGATAGCGTCGGACGTTGACGCCGGCCACCACGTAGCCGTCATTGGACAGACATTCCGCGAGCGAGACGGCCAGACCGACCCACCCGACATCGCCGCTCCCCATGATGACGGTCCCCTTCGGCGTGCCGCTGTCGGGAACATAAATCGTCAGTGGTACCGGCCGTCCCCGGATCGTCAGCTCCACGAACTCGGGACGACCGGCCGCTGTTGACGCAGGCGTGAGCGCCGCCAGCGCAAACAGGACCGAGGAGATCACTCGATGGTTCATGACGGGTGTCGCAGCGCCGGAGCCGCCGACGAGAGTATCCATCGGATCGACCGCCGCATGGCATCGTACAGCGCGTCGCGTCGATCGCTGAAGCTGTGATTCCGCGATTGGATTGCAATGAGTTGCCGGCCTGGCGCGTCGGGACCGAACGTTTCGCGCGCCTTTGCGGCCGGCACGTACTGATCGTTGGTCGATTGAATGACGCAGAGCGGTGCGCCTATGCGTTCGATGTAGTCGTACGGCTTGACCATCTCGAGGGCCGGCGGTCCGGCTTCGTGCGAGCCGGGATGAAACAGCCGTCGCGGGCGATGCCGGACGTACTCCTCCTGGTCGGTCAATGCGACGGCAAGCACGCCGCCCACCGACGGACCGAACTCCGGTTCAGCCGCTGCCACGACGACCAGGTCGGCTCCGCGCGAGATGCCGACGAGAATAACGGTGCTCGACGCAGGCAGTGCGAGCCGCTCTTTCGCGAGCGTCGCGATGTCCGCGAAGTCCTGGGCCAGCCCGCCAGGCGACAGGCTTTCGGCTCCTCCACGCAGATGATCCAGGTAGTCTGGCGCGCTGAATCCTGCGAGCGGTTGCTCGAGCAAACTCAGCTGCTTGTATGTGTCGAGGTCTTTGCCACGCCACCCGCCGTCGCCCGTGACATACAGGAGCAGTGGACGCGTGACGGCTCCAGCGGGCGGGCGCGACAGGTGCAACGGGAGCCACCGGTCCTGGACGCGCACCACCGCCTCGCTCTGCTGGGCCGCTGGTTGGATCTGGACGCGCGGGGATGGCGCACAGCTCACCGTCATACCGGCGAGCATCACCGCGCACAGTCCACAGCCAATTCGAGGATTCACGGCTTCCGCACGGAGTGGCCCACTCGCAGCGCCAAAGGTTCCACGGCTTCAGGTGGTTCGCGCGCGCCTTCCGTTCGCGAAGATGTCGTTCAGCATGCGCGGATTCGCCGCTTCGTCTCCATAGCCGAAGGTGCCGTCCGTCAGAATGGTCTGGGCCGCGCGGAGGAAGGCGCCGAGCGCGGCGCGGCAGAGGCCGCTACCCACGCTGATGCGCGTCGCGCCGGCAGCCTGGAGCTGCTCGACGGTCACCGGCACGCCGGGCAGGCCGGCGAGTACGTTGATCGGGCGATCGACGGACCTTGCGACGGTCTCGATATCCTCCAGACGTTTGAGTCCCGGCGCATAGAGCACGTCGGCGCCGGCCTCCTGATACGCCTGCAGACGGCGGATTGTGTCTGCCAGGTCCGGACGACCGACGAGATAGTTCTCAGCGCGCGCGGTCAGGACGAACGGTGCGGGCAGGCGTCTGGCCGCCTCAACCGCCGCACGGATGCGCTCCACCGCGAGCGGCAAGGCGTATTGCGGCTCTTCCTCGCGTCCCGTACTGTCTTCGATCGATCCGCCGGCTGCACCCGCTTCGGCGGTGAGCCGGATAGTCTCCGCCACTGCGGCCGGCGCATCAGCAAAACCCTTCGCGAGATCGACGCTGACCGGCAACGTCACGGCCGACACGATCGAGGCGACGTGCGCCAGCATCTCGTCGCGCGTCACGCCGTGATCGGGGCGTCCGGTCGTGAACGCAAACCCCGCGCTGGTGGTCGCTAGAGCTTCGAAGCCGAGGTGTTCGAGTAGACATGCGCTGCCGACGTCCCATGGATTGGGAATGACGAACGCCCGGCCGCGTTCATGCAAGGCCCGGAAGCGGGAACCAGGTGTGTCGTTCATGATGATTTGCTCTACCGCGCGCTCGCGCAAGATGACAGACGGATGACTCCAACGTGCCACATCGTCAGGTGGTGTAGTGGCGCGTCCAACTTCTGCCGCAAAGTTTGGTTCTAATACTACGATGGCGACCGAAGCCGACACTCACTCGCTCAGTGCCCGCACGCACGCGGCAACGCCGGATGCGGAGCTTCCCGTCGCCGCCCCGCGAAAGCGCGCCCGCCGCTGGTTGATCCTCGGAGCCGCCATTGTGCTCGTTGCAGGCGGCGCGCTGCTGCTCCACCAACGCGCGGCACCCGCAACGGGCGCGGCACATCGGCCCCAAAATCCGCCGGTTCCCGTGGGTGTCACCGCGGCCACACACCGCGACATGCCCGTCCATCTTGCGGCGCTCGGATCGGTCACGCCTTATAACACCGTGACCGTTCGTCCGCGCGTGGACGGTCAGCTGATGCGCGTGGCGTTCCGGGAAGGCCAGTTCGTCCATCGCGGCGATCTGCTCGCTGAGATCGACCCGCGTCCGTTCCACGTACAGTTGGAGCAGGCCGAAGGACAGCTTGCGAAGGATCAAGCGCAGCTCGGCAACGCGAAGACCCAGCTCGCGCGCTATCAGCTTTTGCTGAGCCAGGACTCCATTGCGCGCTCCAATGTCGACGAACAGGCCTCTGCCGTCGCCCAGCTGGAGGGCGCACTCAAGGTGGACCAGGCCACCATCAACAGCGCCAGGCTCAATCTCACCTACACGCACGTGACGTCGCCAATTGACGGCCGCGTCGGCCTGCGCATCGTCGATGCAGGCAACATCGTCAGCGCGGCCAGCACGACGGGGCTCGTCGTGATCACGCAGATCGAACCGATTGCAGTCGTGTTCACGTTGCCGGAAGACACGCTGCGCGTGCTGCTGCCTCGCCTTCGAGACAAGGCGAAGCTGCCCGTCGACGTGTTCGATCGCAGCGGCGCCACTCACCTCGCCACCGGTGTGGTCGAGACCGTTGACAATCAGATCGACCAGGGCACTGGCACCGTCCGGGTGAAGGCCGTCTTCGACAACAAAGATCACGCCCTCTTTCCGCTGCAGTTCGTGAACGTGCAACTCCTCGCGGACACGAAACTGAATCAGGTGGTCGTACCGAGCGTCGCGATCCAGCACGGCCCTCAGGGAGCATTCGTCTACGTCGTCGCTGATGGCAAGGCCGTCGCTCGTCCTGTGGTTCCCGGGCTCGTGGAGGGAGACACCACCGCAATCGACAAGGGGCTCGACGGCACTGAAACGGTCGTCACGGAGAGCACCGATCGTCTGCGGGATGGGAGCCGTATCGAAGTCCGCGTTCCCGGAAAGCCGGGAGCCGGCGCGCAGAGTGGAGGCGCAAACGGTCGCCGCCGGCGGCAGTCATGAGTCCGTCCCGCCCGTTCATTCTCCGGCCCGTCGCGACGTCGCTGTTCATGGCGGCGATCCTGCTCGCGGGAGCGGTCGCGTACCGGCAGCTGCCGGTCTCCGCGCTGCCCGAAGTGGACTATCCCACCATCCAGGTCACCACGTTCTACCCGGGCGCGAGCCCCGACGTGATGGCCAGCTCAGTGACGGCACCTCTCGAGCGGCAATTCGGCCAGATGCCGGGCCTGAAGCAGATGACATCGACGAGTTCGTTCGGGAGCTCGGTCGTGACGCTGCAGTTCGACCTGGCGTTGAACATCGACATCGCGGAACAGGAAGTGCAGGCGGCCGTCAATGCGAGCGGCACCTTCCTGCCGCGCGACCTGCCCAATCCTCCCGTCTACAGCAAAGTGAATCCGGCGGACGCCCCTGTTCTGACGCTGGCGCTCATGTCCAAGGAGTTGCCGCTGTCGCAGGTGCAGTCACTGGCCGACACGCGGCTGGCGCCCAAGATTTCGCAGCTACCCGGCGTCGGTTTGGTTTCGATCAGCGGCGGCCAGAAGCCGGCCGTCCGCGTACAGGCCAATCCCACCGCGCTCGCCGCGTACGGCATCGGACTCTCGCAGCTCCAGACCGCCATCGCCAACGCCAACGCCAATCAGGCGAAAGGCACATTCGACGGACCGCGGCAGGCGTACACGATCGGCGCGAACGATCAGCTCACCTCAGGTGACGCCTACCGTCCGCTCGTCGTGGCCTATCGCGACGGCGGTCCCGTCCGTCTGTCGGACGTCGCACAAGTGATCGACAGCGTCGAGGACCAGCATCAAGCCGCCTGGATGAATCGGACGCCCGCCGTCATCGTGAATGTCCAGCGTCAGCCAGGTGCCAACACGATTGCCGTTGTCGACAGCATCAAAAGCCTGCTGCCGCAGCTGACCGCGACACTGCCACCCGCCGTGACGGTGAGCGTGCTCACGGATCGGACGACCACGATCCGGGCGTCGGTTCATGACGTGCAGGTCGAGCTGTTGATCACGATTGTGCTGGTGGTGATGGTGATCTTCCTCTTCCTCCGCACACTGCGGACCACCATCATTCCCGCCGTAGCGGTGCCTCTCTCACTGGTCGGCACGTTCGGCGTGATGTACCTCCTCGGCTTCAGCCTCAACAACCTCACATTGATGGCGCTCACCATCTCCACCGGATTCGTCGTGGACGATGCCATCGTGATGATCGAGAACATCGCGCGCTTCGTGGAGGAAGGGGATGCGCCGCTGCAGGCCGCGCTCAAGGGAGCCGAACAGATCGGGTTCACGATCGTCTCGCTGACCGTCTCCCTCATCGCGGTCCTCATCCCGCTGCTGTTCATGGGCGACATCGTCGGCCGTCTCTTCCGGGAATTTGCCGTGACGCTGAGCGTCACGATTCTCGTGTCTGCGGTCGTGTCACTGACGTTGACGCCCATGATGGCGGCGCGAATCCTGCGCCACGTGCCGCCAGAGCGGGAGGGACGCCTCGCACGGACCCTGGAGCGCGGATTCGAACGAGTGATCGAGGCGTATGGCAGGTCGCTCCAGTGGGTACTGCGACACCAGGCCGTGACGCTGCTCGTCTTCCTTGCCACCCTGGTTGCGACCGGCCTTCTCTTCTACGTCGTGCCGAAAGGCTTCTTCCCGGTGCAGGACACCGGAGTGATCATCGGCGTCACTGAAGCGCCCCAGACGGTCTCGTTCGAGCGGATGTCGGATCGCCAGCAGGCGCTCGTCGCCGCGCTACTCCAGGACCCGGCGGTCGAGAACGTGTCGTCGTTCATCGGTGTGGACGGCACCAACGTGACGCCGAACAGCGGGCGCATACAGATCACGTTGAAGTCGCTGGACGATCGCGATGCCGATGTCAGCACCATCATCCGCAGGCTCCAGCACCTCTCGTCCGATGTCACGGGAATCGCGCTCTACATGCAGGCGGTCCAGGACCTCTCTGTCGAAGACCGCGTGAGCCGCACGCAGTATCAGTTCAGCCTCGAGCATCCCGATGCCGCGCAGCTGAGTACCTGGAGCACCCGCCTCCTCGAGGCGATGCGTCGGGCGCCGGCGCTGCAGGACGTGGCGACCGACGAACAGAATGGCGGCCTGCGCGCCGACCTTGCCATCGATCGCGATACGGCGTCGCGGTTTGGCATCACCGCGCAAACGATCGACGACACGCTGTACACCGCTTTTGGTCAGCGCCAGGTCTCGACGATCTTCACGCAGCTGAATCAGTACCACGTCGTGCTGGAGCTGTCGCCGCAGTATCGTCGTGGACCTGGCGCGTTGAGCGACGTCTACGTTCCGGCGAGCGATGGACGACAGGTGCCGCTCACGGCAATCACGAAGCTCACGACGACAAACGCCCCGCTCACGATCAATCACCAGGCGCAGTTTCCCTCTGTCACGCTGTCATTCAACCTGTCGCCCGGTGCGTCTCTCGGAGAGGCCGTCGAGTCGGTGCAAGGCGCCGTACGTCAAATCGGCCTGCCAGATGGATTCCGCGCCGGGTTCCAGGGCACCGCCCAGGCATTCCAGGCGTCGCTCGCGAACGAGGGCTGGCTGATCCTCGCCGCCATCGTGACCGTCTACATCGTGCTCGGCGTACTTTACGAGAGTTACATCCATCCGCTCACGATCCTCTCGACGCTGCCCTCGGCCGGCATCGGAGCCATCCTCGCGTTGATCGCGTCAGGACACGATTTGGGCATCGTCGCTCTCATCGGCATCGTGCTTCTCATCGGCATCGTCAAGAAGAACGCGATCATGATGATCGACTTCGCCCTCGAGGCGGAACGGCACGAGGGCAAGCCGCCAGCCGAAGCGATTTACCAGGCGTCGCTGCTCCGCTTCCGGCCAATCATGATGACAACGATGGCCGCACTGCTCGGCGGCCTGCCCTTGGCGCTGGCGTCGGGGATGGGCGCCGAGTTGCGCCGGCCACTCGGCATCTCGATTGTCGGCGGTCTCATTCTCAGCCAGCTTCTGACGCTCTACACGACGCCGGTCATCTATCTCGCGTTCGATCGGCTGGCGGCGCGGGTAACACATCGGGCACCGGCCGTCGCAAATGCACGTTCGGCGGAAGGCACGGCATGACGATCTCCGAGCCCTTCGTTCGCCGGCCCGTCGCCACAACGCTACTGACGGCGGCCCTCGCCCTCGCAGGTGCGCTGGCGTTCCTGCAGCTTCGTGTGGCGCCTCTCCCGCAGGTGGCCTATCCGACGATCGTCGTGAATTCGAATTTGCCCGGCGCCAGCCCCGAGACCATGGCGTCGTCGGTGGCCACCCCGCTCGAGCGCCAGTTCGGCCGCATCGCGGGTGTGACCGAGATGACCTCGACGAGCGGACTCGGCTCGACGAGCATCGTGCTGCAG
>Ga0207669_10001468_pt1 | contig 10061 bp, 8 predicted proteins | sample KBSM33metaG_FD_184329 | JGI IMG/M metagenome (GOLD analysis project Ga0207669, IMG submission 184329) | Miscanthus rhizosphere microbial communities from Kellogg Biological Station, Michigan, USA - KBS M3-3 metaG (SPAdes) (version 2) | ecosystem: Host-associated > Plants > Roots > Rhizosphere >...
GAATGTGACCGCGCCGATCGTGATGAGCGGCGCCGTCTCGCCGATGGCGCGCGACAGCGCCAGAATCAGTCCGGTCAGAATGCCGGGTGCCGCAACCGGCAGCACCTGATGCCAAATCGTCTGCCACTTGGTTGCGCCGAGCGCATACGAGCCCTCGCGCAGTGTCTTCGGCACGGCTCTCAGCGCCTCACGTGTCGAAAGAATCACCACGGGCAGCACGAGCAGCGCCAGCGTCGAGGCGCCCGCCAGCACGCTGCGTCCCATGCCCATCATGCGGACGAACAATCCGAGGCCGAGCAGCCCATAGATGATCGAAGGGACCGCGGCCAGATTCGTGATGTTCAGCTCGATGATGCGTGCGCCGATGCTTCGGCCACCGTACTCCTCGAGGTAGATCGCGGCGGCGACCCCGATGGGCACCGCGATCAGCGCCGTGACGATGATCACGAAGATGCTGCCGGTGAGAGCGTGCCAGATGCCGGCCTGCGACGCGCGTCTCGATGAAAAGCTGGTGATGAAGTTCCACGAGACTGTGCCCGCGCCATCGGCCACGATGTCCCAGACGAGCGTGGCGAGCGAAGCGAGCGCGATCACCAGCACGAAAAGCGCGAGTAGCTGGAATGCCACGTCAGCGCTTCGACGGAGCGCGATAGCTCGGGACCCCTGATCCGGCGCCCGGGACTCGGGGTTCGGGATTCGGGATTCGAACCCCGACGGACTGACCTGGGCGCTCACGCGTACTCCTCGCGGAACCGCTCGCGCAGCCAGGCGCTCACCAGGTTCAGGCCAAACGTCCCGATGAAGAGCAGCATGCCGACGGCGAAGATCGTGCGGTACTCGAGCGTGCCCTGCGGCGTATCGCCGAGGCTCACCTGCACGATGTACGCGGTCATCGTCTCCACCGGCTTCGTCGGATCGAGCGTGAGCCGTGGCTGCTGTCCTGCGGCAATCGCCACGATCATGGTCTCGCCGACCGCACGCGAGACAGCCAGGATGAACGCCGCCGTGATGCCCGAGAAGGCCGCGGGCACGACGACGCGAAGACTGGTCTGCATCTTCGTGGCGCCGAGCGCGTAGGAGCCTTCACGCAGTCCGCGCGGCACGCCGCGCATCGCGTCTTCGGAGAGCGACGACACGAGCGGCAGGATCATGATGCCCATCACGATGCCGGGGCCGAGCGCGTTGAAGCCGGCGAGCTCGGGCAGGAACTGCTGCAGCAATGGCGTCACGAACAGCAGCGCAAAGTAGCCGTAAACGACCGTCGGGACGCCCGCGAGGATCTCGAGTACCGGTTTCACGATGCGCCGAAGCTGCGGGCCGGCATACTCGCTCAGATAGACCGCGCTGAGCAGACCCATCGGTAATGCCACGACCATCGCAATGAACGAGACGAGCAGGGTGCCGGTGACGAGCGGCAGGACGCCGAAGCGGGGCGTGGCGAAGAGCGGAGTCCATTCCGTGCCGAACAGGAACTCCGTGAGTGAAACTTCGCGCAGAAAGCCAGCCGTTTCGACCGTCAGGACGGCGATGATGCCGATCGTTGTCCCGATGGAGAGCAGCGCACAGCCAAACAGCCCCCACTCGATGAGGAATTCAACCTTCCGAAAGGTCATTGCTCCCGCGTAAGCAGCTTCTCGAGCGTCATCCCGACTTGTGATCCGCCCGCGCCGAAGGCCGTGCCGACTTTGCGCTCGGCGAAATGCTTTCTGGCGAGGTCGTAGATCTGCGGTGTCAGCTCGACGTAGCCAACTTCGCGAATCAACGCCGACGCGCCGAAGTAGGCGTCGACGAATTTCTGGACCTCCGGTCGCTCCGCCGCCTTCTTGGCGACGTAGATGAAGAGCGGACGCGACAGCGGCTGGTAGGTGCCGTCGCGAACCGTCTCTGCCGATGGACTCAGCGGTCCACTCCCGTTCTCCGCCTTGCCATCGTCGACAGGCACCAGCTTCAACTTGTCCTGATTCTGCTCGACGTACGCGAAGGGCAGGAATCCGAGCGCCAGTTCGTCGCTGCTCACGCCCTGGACGAGCACGTTGTCGTCCTCGCTGGACGTGAAGTCGCCGCGGCTCGCGCCCTCTTTGCCGACGACCGCTTCCGTGAAGTAGTCGTAGGTGCCGGAATCGACGCCGGCGCCGAAGAGACGAACCTCGCGATTCGGCCATGACGACCGGACCTGGTTCCACCGCAGAACCTTGCCCTGGGCGTCAGGCGACCACAGAGTCTTGAGCTCGGCCACCGTGACCGAGGTCGCCCACGTGTTCTTCGGATTGACGACCACGGCCAGGCCGTCGTACGCGATGGGCAACTCGATGTACTCGATGCCCGCCTTGGCGCAGGTTTCGATCTCGGCCGGGCGAATCGGTCTGGACGCGTCGCTGATGTCCGTTTCGCCTCGACAGAACTTCTGGAATCCACCGCCCGTTCCGGAGATACCGACTGTCACCCGGATGGCCGGGTTGGCCTTCTGGAACTCTTCGGCGACTGCCTCGCTGATTGGGAAGACTGTGCTCGAGCCGTCAAGCTGAATGAGCGTCGGAGCCGCGTTGGATGCGGCCGGGGCCTCGCCGCTGCCGCCTCCGCAGGCTGCGGCCGCTGTTGCCGACACAAGTGCGACTGCGCACAGGCGCATCTGAAACCTAAGCATGAAGTCACGCTATCGAACGTGAATTTCACACTGGTTTCTGCGGTGTTAAATCCGTGTTACGGCTTCCGCAATCAGGCGTGGGCGCCCTTCTGTGTTTTCGCCCCGGCGCGGGGAGTGCCGCCGGCTCTGGTGCTGCCTTTGGCCTTGGTACCGGCCTTTGGGACGGGGCGTAGTTCTGGTGGTATCGCAGCCGCCTCCAGGCGGACCGGCTTTCCGAGGATTCGCTCGAACGGCTGGAGATGACGGTTCGTGGCCCACACCTCGAGCTCGGCGTCACCGGTCGTCTTGATCTGCAGCAGCGCATCGACACCGCGATCGCGAAGGTCGAGGCCGGCGATCGTCTGGGTATGACTCCGGTCCAGGCTTTCGGCCACCCGCAGGATCGATGCGAGCGTGCGAACGGTCTTGCGCAGCGGGGAGGGCAGCCGTGAGTACTCCTCGTGCGATCGTTTCGGTGTCCCGCGCCGGTGATAGCGGGCCACAAGCGCGACGACCTCGATCTCGTCCGGGTCGAAGCCGCGCAGATCGCCGTTCCGGATCAGATAGTACGAATGCCGGTGGTGGCGCTCGTAGCTGATAAGCGAGCCGATGTCGTGGAGCAGTGCGGCGAACTCGAGCCACTCGCGTTCGCGATCGGTCAGGCCGTGCACCGTCCGCGTCTGGTCGAAGATGGCGAGCGCGAGCCGCACGACCTGCTGGGCATGCTCCGCATAGTAGTTGCACCGCTCGGCGAGCTCGAGCGAGCTGCGCCGCCGCACATCGGGGATGCTGTCGACGTGCGCGATGTGTTTGCTGTTGCGGCGAATGTAATCGAGGACGAGCCCTTCACGCAGCGCGAGGTCGCACAACGTGATGTCTTCGGCACCGAGGCGGCGCAGGATCGTATCGAGCAGCACCCCGCCGGCAACGACGAGATCGGCGCGGCGAGGGTCGAGCCCCGGTATCGTCAGGCGCTGCGCCAGCGAGAGCGCGACCACTTCCTTGCGCAAGCGACGAATGTTCTTGGCGCCCACGCGAAGGTTGCGCAACTCGCTCGGGATCGCGCCCTCGGCCATCGCGGTGGCCACAGTACCAAGGCTGAGGATCGTGCCCGACGTGCCGATCACGCGATCGAAGCCCGTGCTGGTGATCTGCTCGCAGTGGCGCTCGATCTCGCTGATGATGTGTTTGGTGAGCTTCTGTTCGTCGCGTCCTGAGAGCGGATCGCTTTTCACGAAGCGCTCGGTCAGGCGAATCACGCCAATCTTGAAGCTCTTGGCGGCTTGCACCGCGGTGCCCGTGCCAAGCGTGATCTCCGTGCTGCCACCGCCGATGTCGATGACGACAGCTCGAGCGCTGCCGACATCCACCCCGTACACCGCTGCCAGATGGATCAGTCGTGCTTCTTCGGCACCGGTGATCACCTTGGGACGAATACCGGTTTCCGCTTCGATGCGCGCGAGAAACTCTCCGCCGTTGCGCGCTTCGCGCGTCGCGCTCGTCGCGGCGGCGAGAATCTTGTCGACGGTGTGAGATTCGGCAAGCCTCTTGAATTTGGAGAGCGCCTGCAGCGCAGCGCCCATGGCTTCGCTCGTGAGCTCCTTGCCGTCGAGCCCGCCGGCGCCCAGCCGCACCATCGCTTTCTCACGATCGATGACTTCGAACGAAAGGTCCGGTCGGACGCGGACCACGATCATATGGACCGAGTTGGTGCCGATGTCGATGGCCGCGATGCGCATGTTGGAAACGGTCCTCGATCCTCAATGCTCAGTCGTGGTCGAGTGCGTGGACACGAGTGAGTCCAGAGACCGCATATAGTAACTGAGTCTGCGTAACACCATGGTTGATTCCCATCCGTCGGAGATGATGATTCGGCAGCGGCTGTCGGCCTTGGCGCGTACGCTGCCGTCCGCATCGACGGGAGACGTCAACGCAATCCACCAGGCGCGCGTTGCGACGCGACGTGTGCGCGCCGCGCTGCCGATCGTGACGCGCGGCTGCAGGCGCCGAAAACTGAAGAAGTCGTTCACGCGATTGACGCGCGCGCTCGGTGGTGTGCGCGAGCTCGACGTGGCGATTCTGACTCTCGACGAGTTGGCGTCCGATCCGTCCGTGCCGGGGGAAGGTCTGCAACTGCTGCGCAGGATTTTGCAGGAGGAGCGTCAGCGTTTCCACGCTGAGATGACCGGGACCGTGCAGCACGTCGATCTCGAGCGACTTCAGCGCAAGACTCTCGCTGCCGCCGAGCGCGCGTTCGAAGACGATTCAGATCAGTCCGACCTGAAACATCTGAGGTCGGTCGTCAAACGGGCCGGGAAGCGGGCGCTTGCGCTGCAGGCGGCGATTGAGAACGCTGGAAATATCTACCTCGCCGATCGCCTGCACCAGGTTCGGATCGCCGTCAAGAAGTTGCGCTACGTCCTGGAGATTGCTCGCGAATTGAGCCGCTCGCGCGCGTCTGCCCGGATACGGATGCTCAAGAACGCTCAGGACCTCCTCGGGCGCATGCATGATTTCGAGGTCCTCATCACGAGAATCCGCGCGCTTCAGGGCTCGGACCGCGCCCCCACGCTGAAAGTCTCGGCAGATCTCGATCGGCTCGTGCGCCGGCTCGAGACAGAGTGCCGACAGTTACACGTTCGATACATGGGCGTTAAGAAGAAGTTACTCGAGCTCTGCGATTATGTGACTGCCGCCGATAACCGGCAGGCAGCCTCAGCCGCGTAGATGGCCAAAACGTCGCCGCCCCCATGTGAGCTCTACATCGTGCGTCATGCCATCGCAGCGGAGCGCGGTGATGATTGGCCCGATGACGACAAGCGTCCGCTGACCGAGAAGGGCATCGCTCGATTCGAGGATGGTCTCGCCGGGTTGAACTGGCTCGACGTCGGGGTCGACGAAATTTTCAGCAGCCCGCTCGTGCGAGCAAAGCAGACCGCCGATCTCCTCGCCGCCGGCATCTCGGGAAAGCCGTCGGTGAAATTGCTCCCGGCGCTTGCGCCTGGTCACTCGCCTGAACAGGTGATGGCGCAGCTGGCGCAAACCGCGAAGAGGCGACGGATTGCGCTCGTCGGACACGAGCCTGGCCTGGGAGAGCTCGCCGCGCATCTCATCGGTGCCAAGCGTTCGCTCGAGTTCCGCAAAGGCGGCGTCTGTCGGATCGACCTTCAGGGGCTGACCGAGAACCGGCCTGGATCGCTGATCTGGTTCGTGACCCCGAAAGTGTTGCGCCATCTCGGAAAGAACACCTAGTACCGTGTCGTTCGAATTTCATGGTTCTCCCTTCTCAGTTCGTGTCCAGGTTCGAACCTGAACCCGAGCCCGGAAGCGAGAAGATAGAAGCGTGAACGACACCTCTCGATCACCGGGACAGAAAGTCGCTGTCATCATCAACCCGATCTCGGGAGCAGGGCGGCGTCGCGACGTGGCTCGCATTCGAGCGGAGCAGGCAGCGGCGCTCATCGAGAAGCGTCGGCTCAACGCGGAAGTGTTCGTCACTGAGCGTCCCGGTCACGCGCGCGCGCTTGCGCAGTCAGGTCTTCGGCGGGGCGTCACGACGTTTGTCGCGTGGGGCGGCGACGGCACGGTCAACGAAGTCGGATCGGCGCTTGTCGGCTCCGATGCCACGCTCGCGATCGTGCCGAGCGGGTCCGGTAATGGTCTCGCTCGCGAACTCGGGATCCCGCTTGAGCCAGCGGGTGCGTTTCAGGTGGTTTTCGAGGGACGCGCGCGACTGATCGATGCGGGCGAACTGGACGGTCACCTGTTCTTCAACATCGCCGGCATCGGCCTCGACGCGCGCGTGGCACATCGATTCGCGCAGGGAGGCCTCGAGCGTCGCGGGCTCGTGCGCTACCTCGAGCTCGCCGCGCGCGAGATCGCCTCGTTCACTCCCCAGGAATATGCGCTGACGGCTGATGGCTGTGACCTCAACGTGCGGCCCCTGCTGATTGCGATCGCCAACGCCCGGCAGTACGGGAACGGCGCATTGATCGCTCCTGAGGCGCTCCTCGACGACGGCAAACTCGATCTGGTGGTTGTGGATTATCTGCCCGCGTGGAAAGTGTTGATGCACGCGCCGAAGTTGTTCGCGGGAACGGTCGCTCGCGTACCTGGCGTGTCGATCACAAAAACGAGCAGCTTGGGAATCGCGTCAGACGCGGCGCTTGTGTATCACGTCGATGGTGAGCCGCATGTCGGTGGGCAGTGCGTCAACGGGCGCATCCACGCACGCGCGCTGAGGGTGATGTCAGCCATCCGCTAAGATACCGAGAACGCCTCCCTCGCTGGAGTTCTCCAAGCCCATCGAGTCTTTGATAAACAGAAGGACATCAAAGAGTTAGTCAATTTACACAACGTTTACACCAACGTGTCCCTTTGGAGAGGTATAGATCAGGGGTTATGTATTTCCGTATTTTTCAGAAAGCCGGTCAGACTCGGCGCTTCACCATTTCAGACGCAGGCAGTCTGGGTTGGGAAGTGCGAGAAGAACAGGACAGTCAGATCGTCTGGAGCATCCGCTACACAGACTGGCATCGCGTCGAGAGAGCCCGCATGACGTTCGCCCGGGAAGCCGCAACGCTCGCCAGCGCTGGCTGGAAAGAATCCTAGCGACTCGTAAAGGAATCCTGAGTTACTCGACGAACCGATAACCCAATCCCACGACCGTTTCGATTTGCCGTCCGGCCTCGCGCAGCTTTCCACGCAGGCGACCGACATGCACATCGACCGACCTGGTTTCCACGAAGCGGTCGTATCCCCACACACGTTCGAGCAACCGGTCGCGTGAGAGCACGCGGTTCCGGTTCTCGACGAGATACCGCAACAACTCGAATTCGCGGCGTGTCAGTCGAATCGCCTCGCCGTTCACGCTGATCGCGACCGCGTCGAAATCGGCGATGAGGTGCTTGCCGCGATAGACGAACGCTTCAGTCCCGCGAGCGCCGTTGCCCGGTTCCGTTCGTCCGCGGCGCAGCACGGCGCGTACGCGCGCGGCGAGCTCGCGAAGGCTGAAGGGCTTGGTGATGTAGTCGTCAGCGCCGACGTCGAGTCCCGTCACGCGGTCGCTTTCACTGGTGCGCGCCGTCAGCATGATGATCGGCACCGTGGCCGTGGCTGGACGTGAACGAAGGATCCTGCATACCTCGAGCCCGCTCAGGACGGGGAGGTTGAGGTCCAGGACGATCAGATCAGGCGTGCGTTCGTTCACCGACTTGAGCGCGCCGTCGCCGGTGCCGACGATCTCGACTTCGATGTCGCCACCTTTTTCGAGACCGTGCTTGATCAGCCCAGCGATGTCCTGCTCATCGTCGACGACCAGCACGTGAGTGCGGGTCGTGGCGCGCGCGGTCATGCGTGGGTCAGAAACACTGCTGGACTCCGAGCTGTATTGCACTGGTGCTCCATTTCTATCTGGGCTACAGGAATCACGGTAGGAAATTGGAGTTTCTGGTGCGTGACGTCGGAGTTAAATCTGGGTTAAGGCATTTACGCTGCGGGCTCGCTTGTGTTGGCGACTTCGGCCGGGCGTCCGGGCGGCACGGCGGCCGGTTCGTTAGGCGGAACGGTCCCAAAGCAACCGACACAAGCGAGGTTGTGGGGTAAACCGACTGATGAAGTAGGATCGCGAGCGATGACGACTCTCGAAGAGACCGCGGGGCCCGCAGCCAGCCCCGACGGTGCCCAGCGCTGGCTTCCGGCGCTTCTGTTGCTGTTTATCGGGTCAGGCTGCGCGGCCCTCATTTACGAAGTTGTCTGGTTTCAGCTCCTGCAGTTGTCGATCGGCTCGTCGGCCGTGTCGCTTGGCGTGCTCCTCGGGATTTACATGGGGGGAATGTGTCTCGGCAGCCTGCTGCTGCCGCGATACCTGAACCCTGCCTGGCATCCGCTGAAGGTGTACGCCGCACTCGAGGCGGGCATCGGCGTGTTCGGCGTCATCGTGCTGTTCGCCGTTCCGATCGTGGGGCAGGTCTACACGCAGATCGCCGGGACCGGCCAGGCCAACCTGTTCCTTCGTGCCATCGTCGCGAGCATTTGCCTGCTGCCGCCCACGCTGCTCATGGGCGCGACGCTGCCGGCGATCGCGCGGTGGGTCGAGACGACACCGCGCGGAGTATCGTGGCTTGGGTACTTCTACGGCGGCAACCTTGCCGGCGCCGTGGCCGGCAGCCTGCTGGCCGGGTTCTATCTACTTCGTGTCTACGACATGCCGACTGCGACCGCAGTCGCCGTGGTCCTGAACATCGTCGTCGCGGGCTTCGCGATGATCGTGGCGGCGCGAACACCACACACAGTGATCAGGGCGGACGGGTCTGCAGCGCTTCAGGCGCCGCTCTCGGCGGAAGGCGCCCGGCTCGTCTACATCGCGATCGCGTTGTCGGGCCTGACTGCGCTCGGATCCGAGGTGGTCTGGACGCGCGTCCTCTCGCTGCTCTTCGGTGCGACGACATACACGTTCTCGCTGATCCTTGCCGTGTTCCTCGTGGGTCTCGGGATCGGCAGCAGTCTCGGCGCGGCGCTCGCGCGTGGCGTGTCGAACGCGAAGACGGCGCTCGGATGGGTGCAGCTTGGCCTCTGCTTCTGTCTTGCGTGGGCGGCCTATTCAACGGCTGACTCACTGCCGTTCTGGCCGATCAATCCCTCGATTTCGACGTCGGCCTCGTTCACCTTCCAGCTCGATCTGATGCGCGCGATCTGGGTCATGCTGCCCGGTGCGATGCTCTGGGGCGCGAGCTTTCCGCTGGCGCTCGCAGGTGTTGCGTCGCCCGGTCAGGATCCCGCTCGACTCGTCGGCGGCGTGTATGCCGCGAACACGGTTGGTGCGATCGTCGGCGCCCTGGTCACGAGCCTGGGCATGGTTGGCACCGTGGGCAGTCAGATCACGCAACAGGCGCTCATCGGAGTCGCGGCGATGTCGGGTTTGTTGATGCTGATGCCGATGACGGGTGAGAAGCGACGGGCGTGGACGTCGACGCCGGTGGTTGTCATCGGCATCTCGCTCATCGCGGGTCTGCTGGCTCGTACGGTCCCGCCGCTCCCGGGGATCCTGGTTGCGTACGGCCGCTATGCGGCGACGTGGGTCGGACAGAACGAGATCGTGTACGTCGGCGAGGGTGTCACCGCGTCTGTCGCCGTCTCGCGAACACCGAGCGGCGTGCTGAACTATCACAACGCCGGAAAGGTCCAGGCGTCGAGCGAACCGCAGGACATGAAACTGCAGCGCATGCTCGGTCACATCACGACGCTGGTCCCGAAGACACCGACGAAGGTGCTGGTGATTGGCTGCGGCGCGGGGGTGACAGCCGGCGCGGTCTCGATCGATCCGATGGTCAAGGACCAGACCATCGCCGAGATCGAGCCGCTCGTTCCCCGGGTCGTCTCCACTCACTTCGCCGAGCACAACTTCAACGTTGTCGCCAACCCGAAGGTCAAGGTACAC
>Ga0207669_10001475_pt1 | contig 10046 bp, 10 predicted proteins | sample KBSM33metaG_FD_184329 | JGI IMG/M metagenome (GOLD analysis project Ga0207669, IMG submission 184329) | Miscanthus rhizosphere microbial communities from Kellogg Biological Station, Michigan, USA - KBS M3-3 metaG (SPAdes) (version 2) | ecosystem: Host-associated > Plants > Roots > Rhizosphere >...
TCTCAGCACGTTCGGGCTCTTGAACGCCGGCAAGTACTTCGACACCTCATCGTCGAGGCCGAGCTTGCCTTCGTCGACGAGCATCATGACGCCGACCGAGGTGACCGCCTTGGTCATCGACGCGATGTTGAAGATGGTGTCCTTCTTCATCTCGAGGCCCCTGGCGCTGCTCATCTTGCCGAAGGCCTCGTGATAGAGCACGCGGTCCGGTCCTGTGACCAGCACAACGACGCCGGGGACGTCGCCGCGGTCGATCGCCGTCTTGAGGAACCCCCCGATCGCCGCGCCGGCCTGCGTGTTGAGTGCAGGCGGCGACGCAGCTCTGATGCTGATGCCGGCGAACACGAACGCAACGACCACCAATGCGCGCTTCATGAAGTCCTCCGCCTTTTTCTACGACTGTCAACTCCCACCTCCCAAAAACCCAACTCCCAAGTAGCTCGGAGGTTTGGAAGTTGGGAGTTGGAGGTTGGGAGTTGTGGTGTTAGACCAGCTTCTGTTTCGACAACGGGAACTCGCGCACACGCGTGCCCGTGGCAGCGTGAATCGCGTTACACAGCGCCGCGAGGACCGGCGGAAGCCCGGGTTCGCCGACACCAGTGGGCAGCGCATCGCTCTCCACGAAGGAGACGTTCACCTGGTACGGCGCATCAGCCATGCGCGCGACCTGGAAGTCGTGGAAGTTGCTCTGCTTGATGCGACCACCGGCGGCGGTGATCTCCCCCAGGCGCGCCAGCCCGACCGCCATCACCGCGGCACCTTCCATCTGCGACCGCACGCGATTGGGGTTGACGATCACACCCGCATCGACGACCTGCTCGATACGCGGCACTTTCACAACGCCCTTCGCATCGACTTCGACCTCGACGACCGACGCGACGTACGTGTTGAAGCTGCGGTGCGCGGCGATTCCCATGCCCCAGCCGTTTCCCGCCTTGCGCTTGCCCCAGCCCGCCTTCTCGCCGGCGACCTCGAGCACCTTGCGCAGCCTCCGCGTGTCGATCGGGTATTTGTCGTACGGCGCGCCATAGTTCGAGTAGTCGACGCCTTGCGACTTGAGATCGATGACCTTCCCGGGCCCGAGCAACTCGAGGAGATACTCGAGCGAGTCGCGTCCAGCGGCCTTCGCCATCTCGTCGGCGAAGCTGTGCGCGGCAAACGCGTGGAAGTTGTTGCTGACTGCCCGGAACCAGCCGATGCGCACGTGCGCGTCAGCAGGACCGTTCTCGGCTCGGATGTTCGGCACGTCAAACGGAAGATCCGTGAGCCCGAGATCGAGCTCGAAGCTGAGTGGTTCGCGAGCGCCGGGCGCGAACGTCGAGGCAATCGGAGGAAAGGCCGATCGATGCAACCATGCCGTCGGCTTGCCGCGACCGTCCACCGACGCCTTGTGGTACACGGCGGCCGTCGTGTGGTAGTAGTCGAACTTGATGTCGTCCTCGCGCGTCCACACGACCTTGACGGGCTTGCCGAGTTTCCGCGAGAGCACCGCCGCTTCCGCCGCGTAGTCCGGCTTCGACTTGCGACCGAAACCGCCACCGAGCAGCGTGACGTGACAGATCACGTCCTTCTTGTCGATGCCGAGCACCGCGGACACCGCATCCTGCACGGCCTGCGGATTCTGCGTCGGCGCCCAGATCGTCGCCTTGCCGTCGCGCACTTCCGCAACGGCCGCCGGCGGCTCCATCGACGCATGCGCGGCGAGCGGCGTGTAGTAGGTCGCCTCGATCACCTTGCCGCCCTTTGCGAACTCGGTGTCGACGTTGCCAAGGTTTCGCACGACCTTCGCAGGCTGACTGACGGTTTGCACCAACTGCTTCTTGAACGCGTCGGACTCGAACACGCCGTGGCCACCGTCGTTCCAGTCGACCTTCAGCTTCCGCCGGCCCTGTAGCGCTGCCCACGTGTTGTTCGCAATGACAGCGACACCACCGAGCGGCTGGAACAGATGCGGCGGCTTGAACGTGTCGAGCGTCACCGTCTCCTGCACGCCCTTGACCGCACGCGCATCCGTGTCGTTGACGCTCTTCACCGTTCCGCCGAGCACGGGTGGATGCTCGATCGACGCGTAGACCATGCCGTCACGGAACACGTCCAGACCGAACTGCGCTTTACCCATCACGATGTCGTGCTGGTCGTACGTGGACGTCTGCTGACCGACGAAGCGCCAGGCGCTCTTCGGCTTGAACACGAGGCTCTCAGCCTTCGGCACGGAGAGCTTCGCGGCCGCCGGCACGAGCGCGCCATATGCAAGCGTGCGCCCGCTGGCCTGATGACGCACCTGATGATTAGCCGTGGTGATCTCCGAGACCGGCACGTTCCACTGCGCCGCAGCAGCGCTGATCAGCATCGAGCGGGCGGATGCACCAGCCTGCCGGAAGGCGACGTAGAAGTCGCGGATCGATCGCGAACCGTCGGTGTTCTGATCGCCGTAGCGCGCATCGCCGATGCCCTGCTCGATGCGGACGCGGCTCCAATCGGCATCGAGCTCGTCGGCCGCCACGAGCGGCAGGCTCGTGCGGATGCCGGTGCCCATCTCCGATCGGTGGGTGACGATGAAGACCGTGCCGTCAGGCTGGATGCCAAGGTAGACGCTGGGGTTGAGCATCGCCGTGTCCGCCTTCGTCTTGACGGCGGGCCCTGCTGCCTGTGCCCACGCGGACTTCGGCAAGACCTGTGCGGCGAGGACGAAGGCACCGGTCGAGAACACGCCTCCGATGAATTGACGACGGCTGACGTTTTCGATGACGCTCATGCCCGCTCCTTTGCCGCGGTCTTGATCGCCGCTCGAATGCGCTGATAGGTGCCGCATCGGCAGATGTTGCCCGTCATCGCGCGATCGATCTCCTGATCGGTCGGGTTGGGTGTGCGCGCCAGGAGCGATGCCGCCTGCATGATCTGGCCGGTCTGGCAGTAACCGCACTGCGCAACATCATGCGAGACCCACGCCTTCTGGACGGGATGGCTGCCATCAGCGCTGAGCCCTTCAATGGTCAGCACGCGCTTGTTCTGCAGCGTGCGCAGCGGCGTCTGACACGAGCGCACGGCGGTGCCGTCCAGATGCACGGTGCACGCGCCGCACAATCCAGCGCCGCACCCAAATCTCGTCCCCGTGAGCCGCAGATCGTCACGGAGATACCAGAGCAACGGCATGTCTTCGTCACCATCAAAGGTGCGGGCCGTTCCATTCACAGTGAACTTGATCATTGAGAGTTAACTCCAAGAGCTCCAGGCGAGCCTAAAGGCTCGCCTCTACGCACAGTCTTACTCGCCTCTACGAACGGCCTTACGACCCACGAACGACGAACCACCCACCACTAACCACCACCACCAACCAGATCACGCTCCCGGCGCCTTGTATTTCACCGTCTTCTTGCCGGCCGCGTCTATCTCCTCCGGGGTGATCAAGGGAATCGTCGTCAGGCGAACCACGCCGGACGCATTGACATTCAGGCTGAGCGCGATGCCCGCGTTCGCATCCGGCAGGTCCGCGATGATGAACGCATCGTCATCACCCCAGGCATAGTAGAAGGCTTCGAGCTTTCCTCCCATGCCCTCGATCAATTTCTGCACCACGGCTCTCCGCTTGGACCCACCTTCTTTGATGAGTCCGCGGACACCATCCGGGTTGTACGACGCCTTGATCATGAACTTGGGCATGCAGCCTCCTGTGTCCGGGATGGTAGCACTCGCCCTGCTCGGTTAACAGCGGCCGGCTCGCGCAGTGAGAAGCGTACTTGTCCCACCCGTGGACACGTCGTACAGCGTGAACCATCCGCTGGCACCAGACTGCCCGCGCATGACCCAGATCGATCGACCGCGGTACGAGACGACGCCGAGAGGCGTAAGGTCTGGGCGACTCGGACCCGCAGGCAACCCGTCCTGCTCCCACCGCAGCTCACTCTTGGTGCCAAGCGGCGTCAGTCGTCCTTGCGCGTCGTGAAGGAAGCCCGCCACGGCGATTCGAACAGTGCCGGGAGGATCCGTGTCGTGGTCGACATCGGGCGACGCGCTCGAGACGCGGCGCGATGCTTCGAAGTAGTACATCCGCTGCCCGCCAGCCTCGGTTCCGTAAATCCAATCGATCGCTCGCGGAGCAACCGAGGTGCGGTCCGACAGGCGCTCCTCGCGCTCGCGGCGTTCGAAGAGTCCGACAATCGTCGGCGCCAGTCGAAGCCACTCCGGCGAACCGGGCACGACCGCTCGCAGCGAGGACGGCCGAATCTCCCCGCTGACTCTCAAGGACTCGGACGTCGCGGCGTTGCGCGACTCTGTCGGCACGCACTTCACGTCCGAGATCCATTTGCCGTCCGCCACCCGCGCGATCGGCTCGATACGATTTCCATCCTCGATGCTTAGCGCACCGTCGCCGCCCTGGGCCCGAACGGACGTCCCGACGCCCATCGTCAGAGCAAGAAGACACGCGAGAGACTGGCGCGAGTTGATCACAATTTCGCAATCCAATGAGAGGCGATCACCGATCCATCGCATTGTTGATCGACTCTGTCCGCCGTTCAGAATGCTCCGGTGCCTAACGCCACAGTCAGGGTAAATGGAGGCACGAGCTTTGCGAAGTGCCTTGTGCCATCGCCGATCCGGATCGACGACAACAACCGCCTGCCTGGGAGGTGAAGCCATGCGTACTCGCATCTGGGCTTCTATTGTCGTCGTTGCGTTCGTCGCCCCGCTCCTTGCCGCGCAAGTCGAACTCGGTGCGATCACGGGAATCGTCACTGACGCCAGTGGAGCCGTCCTGCCCGGTGTAACCATCGAGCTAACCGGGCCTGAAACACACACTGTACTGACTAACGCTCGCGGTGAGTTCTCGATCGCGAGACTGAGTCCTGGCGAGTATGACGTCCTCGTCACCCTCGCCGGCTTCACGAGCGTCCGCGTGAAGGTCGTGCTCGCGGGTGGACGCACCGAGACACTCGCATTCCAGATGCGAATCGGCGGGATCCAGGAGACGATAACCGTCACGGGCCACACGCCCATCGTGGACGCGCAGACGAGCCTCCATCGATTCGCGGGGGGCGCCGGTAACCCGGGCGGCGTCGTGGGAGGCGTTGTCGGAGGCATTCTCCCCGGGCGTGAGGGCTTCAACACTGAGGCGTACGATCAGATCGAGGAGAACCGATTCCGCCGCGTCGAGGCCGATCCGCTATCGACGTTCTCGATCGATGTGGACACCGCGTCTTATGCCAACGTGCGGCGGTTCATCACCGGTGGAATGCTGCCTCCTGCCGGCGCCATCCGCATCGAAGAGCTCGTCAACTATTTCCGCTTCGACTATCCACAGCCAGCGGCGAACGAGCCATTCTCGATCACAACTGAGCTCACGCCGTGCCCGTGGAACCCGCGGCATCGGCTTGCGCTGATCGGCCTGCAGGGGCGCGACCCTGGCGACCGCGAACCGTTGCCGCGCAACCTGGTGTTTCTGCTCGATGTCTCCGGCTCCATGATGCCGCCGGACAAGCTGCCCCTGGTGCGAACCGCGATGCGCATGCTGACCGACGTGCTCAGCGAGCGCGACCGCGTTGCGATCGTCGTCTACGCGGGCGCAAGCGGCCTCGTGCTGCCGTCAACCACTGGCGACCACAAGGACCGCATCCACCAGGCGATCGCGAAGCTGGAGGCGGGCGGCTCGACCAACGGCGCATCCGGCATCACGCTCGCGTATCAGGTCGCGCGCGACAACTTCATCGTCGGCGGCGTCAATCGCGTGATCCTCGCTACCGACGGCGATTTCAACGTCGGCGTCACCAATCAGAGCGAGCTGATCAGCCTGATCGAACGCGAGCGCGAGAGCGGCATCTTCCTGTCGGTCCTCGGTGTCGGCACCGGCAACCTCAAAGATTCGACCATGGAAAAGCTGGCGGACAAGGGGAACGGAAACTACTCGTACCTCGACACGCTGCACGAAGCGCGAAAGGTACTCGTTCGTGAAGCCGGCGCGACTCTCGATACGATCGCGAAGGACGTCAAGATCCAGGTCGAGTTCAATCCGCGAGAGGTCTTCGCCTATCGGTTGATCGGCTACGAGAATCGCCTGCTGAAAAACGAGGACTTCAACGACGACAAGAAGGACGCCGGCGAGATCGGCGCCGGCCACTCGGTCACCGCGCTCTACGAGGTCGTGCCCGTTGGTGTGAAGATCGCAACCTCTGACGTCGATGCGCTCAAGTACCAACGCGAGACGCGCCCCACGCGTGCCGCATCGTCAGGTGAGCTGCTGACGGTGAAGGTGCGCTACAAGGCGCCCGATGGCGACACGAGCAGCCTGCTGACGAGGGTTGTGATGAATCGCCCGGCGACGATGTCTGCCAACGTCGGCTTCGCATCCGCGGTCGCAGAATTCGGCATGGTGCTGCGCGGATCGCCCGAGAGTGGCGACGCCAGCTTCGAAGCCGCTGTCGCACGAGCACGCCGATTCCGCGGACGCGACAACGAGGGTTACCGCAGCGAGTTCATCGTCCTGGCCGAACGTGCCTCGTTGCTGCGCCAGAACGACGGCTCGAGACAATCGCGACGCTGAGTCCAAAGGCAGGCGGGCCTAGCAGGCGGGCCTGAAGGCCCGCCTCTACAGTGGGGCTCGGGTCGCGCAGGCGCTTTGTGTGTAGCGGCGGGCCTTCAGGCCCGCCGTCATTTCGCCGGCTGTGTCCGTTGCTGCGCCCGCTGACGCCGTTCTTCTTCGATGGCGCTCAGGCGCTGCGCCCGGCCAGGCTCGAGTGCCGTACCATCAGCGCGCACCAACTTCACAAAGGCCATTCGCTGAGAACTCTTCCACGCAGGGTTCCCGGTCACCTTGACGTGTTCGCCAGGCTTGATCGTCTGCGCGTTCCAGCCCGCCTCCTCGAGGTTCAGCCGGCCCGCGAACTCGACGTTCCAGGTCTCGACCTTCCCGGTCTTGTCCTTGACCTCCATCAGCATCATCGCGTGCGGATTGACGAATCGGAACTGGGTCACGACGCCGTCCACGGTGATGGTTCGTTTGCCGTCGTAGACCGGCGAGAAGGCGTGGTGCGCACTGACCCCGGCAACCGCGAGGATGAACAGTGAGAGAACGATCGACAAGTGGCGCAACAGTCTCATGGCTCTGTCGTCCCCCTCTTGACGTCGGTTACGGGCTCGCAGGCGTCGTACGGCGTGATCTTCTGGTCGGGCGCCCATCGCCAGATCTTCTTCGCCACCACCGGCTCACGCAAGCTCCAGGGGTCCTCGATAGTCGCCGTCAGGTTCAGGGTGTTGCCATCATCGGACCGCGTGAAGCGCTCGACGACGCGCAATTGATCGCTGTGTTGACTATCCCACCACGTGATGCCTGCCGCGATTCCTGAAGTCTCGACGACGAGCGTCTCGCCCTCGAAACGCCCGACGGAGTTTCCCAATCGGCTTGGCGGTTGCTTGGTCACGTCGCGTCCGTCGAGATACACCGTGCGTACGGCCTCCCATTCGCCGTAACGCAGCTCGATCCGATCGTTGGCGGCTCGACGAATCTCGAGCTGATGCGGCGCAAACATCTGCTTGGAGAGTCCCCACGGCTCACAGCGAAGCAATCCCGGATCGTCCGCCGGATCGAGCGGGTACGTCTTCAGCGCCGCCTCGGTCATTCGCGGGCGCAGATAGTTGTCCGTTTGATACTTGGCGGCCTCCGCCTGCAGTTGCGGAAACGGGCGCTTGTCGTTGGCCGGATCGTCGAGCAGCGCGTTGAGCCGATCGATGCCTGCGTCAGTGCAGGAGAAGAAACAGAAGGTCCCCACCGCGGTCGGCGGCGGATCGCTCCACATCCCTTCGAGTTTCGACGGCGCGGGCGGCTCGGGCGGTGGCGGAGGCGCCTGCGAGCAGGCAACGGCAGAGAGCACGAGCAAGACCGTTCCGAGTCTTATCGACATCGCTACGCTACTCCGGATCCCGATGAACTGTATCAGGCGAGAACGCCGGTAGACACACCGCAATGTACTCCGCGCCCTCCGGCTCCGGGCTGCTATAGCGAATCCACTCTCCGGGAGCGGTCACGACCGCTTGTCCTGCGCGCACGTCGATGACACCGCCTTCGTGCTCGACGCGCACCATCCCGCGCAGCACGACGGTGATCTCCTCGAACTGCGGCCGCTGCCCCGGCTCGAGCCAACCGCCGGGCGACACCATGCGCGCCACGCTGACGCCGCCATGGCCCGAGTTCACGCGCCCGGCGAATTCCTGAATCTGCTTCGGTTTGTTCCCCGCGGCCTGCACCACCGTGGGCCGTTCGATGAGTCTCGGCATGGCCTTCGATTTTACAGAGTCCACCACGATTTCACGGATCTTCCTCACCGGTTCACATTCTCGTCCGATGCGCCGATTCCCTATCTAATGCCGCTCCCCGCGAATGCTCTCCAGACGTCGTTCAACGATCGCCTCGAGCTGTACGTCCGCCGCGTCGTCGCGGGCAGCGACCTGCCGATGTTCTCGAAGCGCCTGATCGAGTTGCTGGCGCTCCCGAATTCGGATCAGACGTCGGCCCAGAAGCTCGCTGCGCTCGTGCTCGAGGACTACGCCCTGACGTTCAAGCTCCTTCGCATGGCGAATTCCTTCCACTACAACCGATCGAACAAGCCGATCGAAAGCATTTCGCATGCGATCGTCGTCCTCGGCATGCGCACGGTGCTGAAACTCGCGGGCACGCTGACGTATCTCGAGTACTTCGAACGCCACACGGGCGAATTGCGCCACCTGATGATCAGGTCGATGCTATCGGCGCACGTGGCGGCCGTCGCTGCTGACATGCGCCGGTTCGCACAGCGTGAGGAGAGCTACCTGGCCGGGATGTTCCAGAACCTCGGCGAAGTACTCGTCGCCCATCATTCGCCGCTGCGGCTCGCCGCGGTGAACGACGCCGTCGCTCAGGGCATGTCCCAGGACGAGGGCTGCGTGAAGGAACTCGGCTTCACGTATCAGCGGCTGGCCGCCGAGGTCGCCGGACACTGGAAGCTGTCGCCCTATCTCACGTCACTCTGGGATCACGACACGCCCCCAACCGAGCTGACACAGTTCGCGCGATTCGGACACGAGCTGACGCGACTCATGTGCGTACGCACGGCCGCGCACCAGGAGCCTGGACTCAAGCTGCTGGCGATGAAGTACGGGGCGTCCCTGCAGGTGAGCGTTGACGGAATCGCTGACATCTGGGAGCGGGCAGTTGACGACACCAAGGCCACGTTCTCGAATCTTGGTGTGTCGACGAAGCTGCTGGTGCCGCCCCTCTGTTAGTACTGCCGGAAATTGAGATTGATCCGTCCCGCCAGCTCCAACTTGGCGGGTGCGGTGCCCGGCACGATGCGCGAGACTCCGTGATACCGAAGACGCGCCTCGCCTCCGAACACAAGAACGTCACCCGACTCGAGCATCATGGTCTCGACCGGTTCGCGACGCTTGAGCCCACCAAACAGGAAGCGAGCCGTATCGCCTATCGACATCGACACGACCGGGAAACCTGCGGCGAGCGACGGTGCGCTCTCATCCTTGTCCTGGTGTAACCCCATCCGGCCGTCGGCCTGGTAGAAGTTGATCAGGCAGATGTCGGGCGTGCAGTGGAAGCCCGCTTCGAGCGCGGCAGCAGACGCCAGAGTCACCCACTCCTGGGGTACGGGACCCACAGGGGCGTCGTCATGATCGGCACGCGTCGATTCGTAGGTGTAGGTCAGCGGATTCCAGTGACGCCCGAGACACATCATCTCAACGTGCATCTTGCCGCCGCCGCGAACCGTCGGTGTGTACCCGCCACCCGGTCCACTGAGAAGCGATCGACATTGCCCGGCCAACTGTTTCTGGAGATCGAGCGAGAGCCAGTTGCGCAGCCATACTGCGCCGGGAGCGACGCGCACGAGCTCGCGTTCGCGCGGCACTTCGGCGAATAAACCGGGCATGTATCAATTGTTGATTTATCGATCTTTGATTGTCGAATCGTTGAGGATTGTTGATCGCTAATTCTTGATTGGCTGCTTCGGCTCAGCCAATCAAAGATCGACAATCACCGATCACAAACGAATCAACAATCAAAGATCACC
>Ga0207669_10001476_pt1 | contig 10043 bp, 5 predicted proteins | sample KBSM33metaG_FD_184329 | JGI IMG/M metagenome (GOLD analysis project Ga0207669, IMG submission 184329) | Miscanthus rhizosphere microbial communities from Kellogg Biological Station, Michigan, USA - KBS M3-3 metaG (SPAdes) (version 2) | ecosystem: Host-associated > Plants > Roots > Rhizosphere >...
CATGGGTTGGGGCGTCGGTGGCATCGAAGCCGAGGCCGCGATGCTTGGTCAGCCGAGCTCGATGCTGATTCCAAAGGTCGTCGGATTCCGACTGACGGGTGCGATGCCGAAGGGCACGACCGCAACCGACCTCGTGCTGACCATCACTGAAATCCTCCGCAAGCACGGCGTGGTCGGCACGTTCGTCGAGTTCTACGGTGAAGGACTGAGCGCGCTGACGATCGCGGACCGCGCGACGCTCGGCAACATGTGTCCTGAGTACGGCGCGACCGTCGCGATCTTCCCGATCGATGAGATGACGCTCGACTATCTGCGACTGACCGGGCGCGATCCCGCGCAGGTCGCTCTCGTCGAGCAGTACGCGAAGGCGCAGGGTCTCTTCCGCACGCCCGGCGCACCTGACGCCGTGTACTCGGAAACCGTCAACCTCGATCTCGGCACCGTCGAACCGAGCCTTGCCGGTCCGAAGCGGCCGCAGGATCGTGTGTCACTGTCGAAGGCGAGGACGGCATTCCAGACCGCGCTGCCGTCGATGCAGGTTCCGGCAAAGGGTGGCTCCGGAGCGGCGGCGTCGGCAAAGTCCGCCGTGGCACTTGCCGATCCGGCGGTTGATGTGCTCGATCACGGCGCGGTCGTGATCGCCGCGATCACGAGCTGCACGAATACGTCGAACCCGAGCGTCATGATCGGCGCCGGGTTGCTGGCAAAAAAAGCCGTCGAAAAAGGGCTGACGCGCAAGACATGGGTCAAGAGCAGCCTCGCGCCCGGCTCGAAGGTCGTCACGGAATATCTGAACGCCGCGGGACTGACGCCGTATCTCGACAAGCTTGGTTTCAACCTGGTGGGCTACGGCTGCACGACCTGCATCGGCAACAGCGGCCCGCTGCCCGATGAGATCTCCGCCGCCGTGCGTGAGAAGGGACTCGTCGTCGCCTCAGTGCTCAGCGGCAACCGCAACTTCGAAGGACGCATTCAGCAGGACGTGCGCGCGAACTACCTCGCGTCGCCTCCGCTCGTCGTTGCCTACGCGTTGGCTGGCTGGATCACGACCGACATCACGACCGAGCCGCTCGGACACGATCCCGCCGGCAAGCCGGTCTACCTGAAAGACGTCTGGCCGACCGAACAGGAAGTCCAGGAGACGATGCTCATGGCGGTGACGGCGGACATGTTCCGTCGCAGCTACGCCGATGTGTTCAAAGGGGACGAGCGCTGGCAGGGTCTCGGCGTGGCGGAGGGCAGCCGTTTCCAGTGGGACGGGACGTCCACTTACGTGCGCAAGCCCACGTTCCTCGAGGGCATGACCATGGATCCGGCGCCGTTACGCGACATCACCGGCGGACGCGTGCTTGCGTTGCTCGGTGACAGCGTGACAACGGATCACATCTCACCGGCGGGTTCGATCAAGGCGGACAGTCCGGCAGGGAAGTATCTGATCGAGAAGGGCGTGAAGCCGTCGGACTTCAACTCGTACGGCGCGCGTCGGGGGAATCACGAAGTGATGATGCGCGGCACCTTCGCCAATGTGCGCCTGCGCAATCAGATGGCGCCTGGCACCGAAGGCGGATTCACGCGGTATCAGCCGTCCGGTGATCAGATGAGCATCTACGACGCCTCGGTGAAGTATCAGGCGGCGGGAGTGCCGCTGGTCGTCATCGCCGGCAAGGAGTACGGCTCTGGATCGTCGCGCGACTGGGCGGCCAAGGGCACGTACCTGCTTGGCGTGAAGGTCGTCATCGCCGAGTCGTTCGAGCGGATTCACCGCAGCAACCTCGTGAACATGGGCGTGCTGCCGCTGCAGTTCAAGGCGGGCGAGACACCGGCCTCATTGAAGCTGACCGGCACCGAGGAGTTCGCGGTGCGCGGAGTCGCGGACGGCCTCAAGCCGCGTGGCGACGTGCGCGTCGTCGTCAAGGCGAGCGACGGCTCGACACGCGAGTTCACAGCGGCGTGCCGCATCGATACGCCCGAAGAACTCGTGGCTTTCACACATGGCGGCATCCTGCCGTACGTTGTCAGACAACTTGTCAGTAGGCAGTAGGCGGTAGGCAGCAGTAGGACGTAGAGGCGGGCCTTTAGGCCCTCTTAGCAGTTGGTGGTTAGTGGTTAGTGGTTAGTGGTTGGTGGTTGGTGGTTGGTGGGGGAGGTCACTCATGAGACTACGCACTGTGTCGGTCGTTGTGGGACTCCTGCTCGCCACCAGCGTTGCTGCCGACGCGCAATATCGCAACGGGCAGGCTCGCCCGCAGTCCGCTGCTCCGAGGCCAGGCCCACCGCGAGCGCCGGCGGGCGAGGTGCCGTTCAGAAACACCGCGACCTTCAGGCCCGGGCCGATCAGTCCATCGCTCGGTTTTCCGGTTCGTGGTCGTGGCGTGCCGGTGTTCCCACTCGTGTGGGGCTGGGGAACGATGCCGTTCTACTACGGCCCCGAGACCATTTCATTTCCACTGGAAGACGGCCCCACCGGCGGCGTGCAGTTGGATGTCCAGCCGTGGCGTGCCGCAGTGTTCGTCGACGGAATCTACGCAGGTCGCGTGGACGACTTCAAGGGTTACTACAAGCACCTCGAGCTCGTTGCCGGACCTCATCAGATCGTTATAGTCGAGTCAGGCTACCAGCCGCTCGTGATCGACGCCATGGTCGTGCCCGGAGAAACCACGACGTACCGAGGAACGGTCAGCGATCTCGCCCGCTAGTCTCCAGCCAGCGCCTGCATACAGTCCGGCCCGTCCGGGCCAGGCATTTCGTCGCGACGCCCGCAATTGATGCGGAATCCGAACCTCTCCATTTCGAAGGCAGACGCTTTGTATACAGCGATACCTGAAAGAGCTAATCAGATTGTGTGAGTCCGAGCGAGCCTGTAGAATCCGCGCCGAAATTTACCCCGGGTCCACTATCCAACCTGAAGCCAAGGGAGGCGGGGAATGCGCAGATTCGAGACCGTTGTGAGAGCGGGGGCTCGACCGCTGCTTTTCGTGGTCGCTGCCATTGTGATGATGCTTCCGATACCTGCGGCCGCACAGTCGGTCGCCGGCGTCGTGCGCGATGCATCGGGGGCCGTGCTCCCTGGTGTGTCGATTGAGGCTGCAAGCCCAGCGCTGATCGAGAAGGTTCGGACAGTCGTGAGCGACGGCGCCGGTCAGTACCGTCTCGAGAACCTGACGCCCGGAATCTACAAGATCACCTACACGCTGCCCGGTTTCACCACGTTCGAACGCGACCGCGTCGAAATCACAACCGGTGTGACGATCACGATCAACGCCGACATGCGCCTCGGTGGCGTGCAGGAAACGATCACGGTCTCCGGCGAAACGCCGGTCGTGGACGTGCAGAACAGTACGCGCGTGCAGCGTGTGCTCAGCGACGAAGTGCTGGCAGCGCTGCCAGCCTCGCGTGGCTACGGGAACCTGCTCACGACGGTGTCGGGCATCCAGGCCAACGGCACGCAGAACGGCGGCATCAACCCGACGATGGTCTTCTTCACCTCACGGGGTGGCCGCAGCAACGAAGGCACGATTCAGATCGATGGCATGAACGTCGGTTCGGCCTTCAACGGCGGCGGCGTGGCGGGCTACGGCTACGACACGACCAACGCCCAGGAAGTTCAGCTGACTGTGGCGGGTGGACTCGGTGAGGCCGACCGGGGCGGTCCGCAGTTCAACATCGTCCCGAAGACCGGCGGCAATACGTTCAGCGGGACGTTCTTCAGCAGCCTCGCCGGCTCATGGTCGCAAGGCAACAACGTCGACGACACGCTGCGATCGTATGGGATTCCCGAGCCGACGACGATCATCAAGAACTGGGACACGAGCTTCTCGATGGGCGGGCCGATCCTGCGCGACCGCGTGTGGTTCTACGCCGTGGCCCGGACCTTCGGCGAGTACACGGACATCGCCGGCCGCTTCGGGAACTTGAATGCCGGTAACCCCGCGAGATGGGACTACGTGGTCGATCAGAGCATCAAGTCGCGCTCGGCGGGCAGCCGCAAGATCGGCGGCACGCGGGTCACCGGGCAGTTGTCCGAGCGAAACAAGGTCAGCGCGTACTACGACTATCAGATGACGTGCGCCGGGAGCTCGTACTCGAAAGACGCCGATGCGTGCCGCGTGCGTGGCGAAGACTGGATCGGAGTGTATGGGCTCGGCACGTGGTCGCCGGAGGCGAGCCAGAAGTCCGACGGCCCCGAGCACATCATGCAGTTCGCGTACACGTCGCCGGTGACCAACAAGCTGCTGCTCGAGGCGGCGTTCTCGCAGTTCTTCAGCAACTGGAGCCCGACGGCGCCAGCCGGTGCGCTCGACTACGCGCCGTTCATCCCGGTGCAGGAGCGCAGTATTGGCGGCGGTGTGCCGGTGCCCAACATGGTGTACCACGGCTACGCCGGCCTGAATAACAACCATCAAACGCACAACACATGGCGCGGGTCGCTGGCTTACGTGACCGGTGCGCACAGCATGAAAGCGGGCTATCAGGCGGCGTACGAAGTGACCGACATCTTCGGTGACTTCGCGACGCACGGGCTGCAGTATCGCTTCAACGTCGGCGTGCCCGATCAGATCACGCAGCGCATCACGAAATGGCAGCAGGCCAACCGGACGCGCTGGGATGCCTTCTACGTGCAGGATCAGTGGACCCGCAACAAGCTGACGCTGCAGGGTGCACTCCGCTACGAGCGTGCGTGGAGCTTCTTCCCCGAAGGGCTGAACGGTCTGCTCACCGATAGCGTGTTCGGTGGACCGGCGCGGACCTTGCCCGAGGCGAAGGGCGTCAACAGCTACAACGACATTGCGCCTCGCCTGGGGATGGCGTATGACGTCTTCGGCAACGGCAAGACGGCCATCAAGGTGAATCTGTCGAAGTACTGGCAGTACGCGGCGAACGACGGTGTGTATATCGGGACCAACCCGGCATCGACATTCGCGCAGACCGCCAACCGCGCGTGGACCGACGCGAACCGCAACTTCAATCCGGATTGCGATCTTCAGAACCCGCTTGGGCAGGACAATCGCGCAACCGGTGGCGACCTCTGCGGCGCGCTCGACAATCAGAACTTCTTCAGGTTCAAGCAGGACGGGTCCGTCACCAGCACGGCGACGCGAATCGACCCCGCGCTGCTCAGCGGGTGGGGCGTGCGTCCGTACGACTGGCAGTTCGCCGTGTCGGTGCAGCAGGAACTTCTACCGCGCGTGGCGGTGGACATCGGGTATAGCCGGCGGTGGTGGGGCAACTTCACTGTCACCGATAACCTCGCTGTGACTCCGGCCGATTTCGACCTTTACACGCGAACCTCACCGACGCACGCGGACCTGCCCGACGGCGGGCAGCCGGTGTCGTACCAGCTCAGGAACCTCAGGACGCCGTTTGGCGCCGTGGACAACTACCTGACGCTCGCCAGCAACTACGGCGACATGACGTACTTCTGGCACGGCATCGACCTGACGGCGACGGCGCGCACGAACAACAATCTGACGCTTCAAGGCGGCTTCACGACCGGCGCCGGCACGCGCGATCAGTGCGACGTCTGGGCGGCCGTGCCGGAGAGCATGCTGTCGCTGGGTGTGAACCCGCGCGTTGACGGATGCCGCATCGAGGAGCCATGGCTGTGGAACTGGCGCGGTCTCGTCAGCTACATCGTTCCGAAGGTTGATGTGCAGGTGAGCGGCATCCTGCGCTCACAGGCCAACATCCAATCGACCAACGACCCAGCGTCGAGTGGTCTGTCGCAGCAGGCTCAGTACTTCGAAACGAACGCAGCCGTCCAGGCGGCCCTCGGTCGTCCAATCGCGGGCGGTGGCACGACCACGACGCTGGACCTGGCGAAGCTGGGCCAGGTGTACCCGGATCGTCTCAACACGGTGGACATGCGGTTCACCAAGATTCTTCGGTTCGGCAGAACGCGCACCAACGTGGGTGTTGATCTCTACAACCTGTTCAACGCCAACACGGGCACGACGTTCAATCAGAACTTCGGGACCGATGGTGCGACGTGGCTGCGACCGAACGCGATCTTGAATCCGCGCTACGTGCGCTTCAACGCGACGGTAGATTTTTGATAGTCCACGGTCTTCAGTCCACCGTCCTCAGTCTCCACGCATGACCGGAGACCGGGGACGTGGACCGGGGACCGCCTGAATCAACGCTGAATCTGCAGCAGCGGACCAACTGCCGCATCGACCGGCACGGTCGATGTCGTGCGTTTCTGTGAAGGGGTCTGACCCCGCACAACTTCGATTGCCTTGCGTCGCCCGAACTCGCTGAGGATCGATTCGAGCACGGGCAGCATCATCCCCGCTCGCTTCGCGCGAATCACGAAGTCCCACAACGGCTCGAACTTCTTCCAGCCAGACGCATAGGCGAAGTGTCGCAGGCCTGCGACCCAGTCGTCGTGCGCCGCCGCGCCGCGCGCGATGGATCCCCACGTGTAGAACTGCTTGTACGCCCACTGGTAGCCGTGCTCGAGTTGCCCCCCGGTCAGCTGCGCGGGACGAAACACGGTGTGTCGGGTGTCGTAGAGATCCCAGTTGCTGTGCATGAGCCGCCCTTGCTCTACGTATCGCTTGTAGAGCGCAGTGCCCGGGTACGGCGTGAGAATGTGGAAGGTAGCAGTCTCGATTCCGTTTTCGATCGCCCACTCCACGGTGCGCTCGAACACCGAGCCATCGTCGCCATCCATTCCGAACACGAAGCTGCCGTTGATCATCACGCCGAGGTCGTGCAGGCGACAGATGGCGGCGGAGTAGTCGCGCCGCATGTTCTGATACTTGTGCTGCTCGGTGAGATTTGCCGGGTTGAGCGTTTCGAACCCGACGAAGAGGCTGCGGAGCCCGCAATCGACGGCCTTCTCGAGCAGTTTGGGCGCGAGGACGGCGTTGACCGTACCGGCGGCCTGCCATAGGCGACCCATGCCACGCATCCCGTCGAAGAGTGCCGACGCGAAGCGGCGATCGCCGAACAGGTGATCGTCCAGGAAATAGAGATGCTTGCCTGGCAGCCGTTCAATCTCCGCGAGCGCATCGTCTACCGTTTGGGTGTAAAACGAGCGGCCGCCTTCGAAGAACGCTTCCTTGTAGCAGAAGTCGCAGACATGCGGACACCCGCGCGAGACCACGATTGAGTTCGGCACGAGGTAGAGCCGACGGTTGATCAGATCGCGGCGAATTGGTGGAAGGCCGACCAGTGTCCGGGTCTGGGAGCGATACACGCGCTCGGGGCTGCCGCGACGGAAGTCGTTCAGGAAGCGCGGCCAGGTGTCTTCACCGGGCCCGATGAAGACGGTGTCGGCGTGGGCGCCGGCCTCGTCAGGCAACGACGTCACGTGCAGCCCTCCGAGCACGACATAGGCGCCACGCGCGCGATAGTGATCCGCGATGCGATAGGCCCGGTACGCCGACGTGATGTAGACCTGGATCACCACGAGGTCGGGGGAGTCGTCCAGGTCAAGGGCCTCGACGTGCTCATCCTGAATCTCGATCTCCTCATCGCCGAGATAGGCGGCAAGTGTGGCGAGGCCGAGCGGTGGGAACAGCGAGTACTTGATCGGGCGAAAGAACGGGCTCTTTGCTTCCGTGAGCGCCGGAAGGATCATCTTGACCTTCACTGCGCGGCCTCTCCGATCACGAGCACCGAGATGTCCCGGCTACGTGGCCCGTCGAGCTCTGCCAGGAACACACGCTGCCAGCGGCCGAGCATGAGGCGGCCGTTGACGATGTTCAGGCAGGCGGATGTGCCGAGCATCAGCGCGCGGCAATGCGAGGAACCGTTCGGGCGCTCGCCCGGGTTCAGGTTGACCGTTCGAATCGACTCGTCGTCGTGCAGGTACGGCACGTCGTCCGGGGCGGTCTTGCGCAGGAAGCATTCGAAGTCGTCGAGGAGCAGCGGTTCGCCCTCGTTCACGACGATGGCCGCGGTCGTGTGGAGGCTTTGCACGTTGACGAAGCCCGTCAAAATCCGGGATTCGGCGAGCAGTGCCTCCAGGCTCTCGGTCAGGTCGATGAACTCAGTGGGCCGTTCGGTTGTGATCCGAACCCTCGTATGCCGGTAGATGAACGCGGACGCGAGCGTTTCCATCGATGTCCTCCTGTTGGAAGCATCGACGCTCGCGCGCGGGAAGTCCTCAGCAGCCGGTGAGCATTCAGTGAGATGTTCCTGAACGCCGCGTAAGTCCAATGGAAAGGCCGATTCCGAACAGTGTTCCTTCGCCGGTGCCGATGACCGCGGCGGTCAACGGCCCGAAGTCAGGCTCGCCGACGAGTCGGGCGATTGGAGTCAGCGCGGCCTGCGATCCGCGCGACCCCTGCGCGATGGCGTGAATCGTCCCCCCGACGAGGGGTCGCCCGGCGAGGGTTAGTGCCAGCGCGGCCATGCCGCAGGCGGTGGCGGTCAGGGCCACGGCGCGAAATCGTTTGCGGCCACGTGGCGCGGCGAGTCCACCTTCGGCGCCCAGCGTGCTGAAGCTGTAGCCAAGACCTGCGGCGGCACCTATGACCAGCCCCTCAATCCCGCCTCCGGTGGTGACGTTCACACCGACAAGGGTCGCCAGGCTCCATCGTCCGAGCCACTGTGCAATGAGGCCGACCAGTCCGCCGCCGAGCGACGCGCCGCAGACGAGCGCGAGCGCACGCCGCGAGCGCGCGATCGATTCGGCGATTGAGAGACCGGCGCCGACACCGGCACCGCCTGCGGCGCCGCAACATCCTCCAATGACGGCAAGCACTGGCGCGAGATCGAGCGGCGCATTGCTCGACGGTGCGGACGCGAGAATGAGGCCGCCGGCGCCTCCCGCGATCACGCCAGCGAGGCCGCCCCCGACTGACGCAGCGACCCATCGAGCGGCCGCGGAGGCAGCGGCCCGGCGCAGCCTGAGTCCAACCAGCTCTCGCGCGGTCGCGAGAGGTGACGGCTCACTGAGGATCGGCACTGGGCCCGCTTCTGCGGCATCCCATCGCGTGTCTCTCAGCAGGGCCCGAGCGAACGTGTGTCGAGGGCGAGTGCCGAGACGCCGAATCGCCTCGGATGTCCCGAGCGCGTGGAGCAGTTCGGCGGCTTCTCGCTGATCTTCTTCGTCGCTCGAGCCTGCTGCCTCGCGTGTGAGCCGATTCAGCAGCGGCTCGAACGGATCGGGTGCTGGCTCAGGCGCCGCTGGTTGGACCGGAGTGGCCGGCCGATCGTTCTGCCAATCACCCTCATCCTCTTCCTCGACAACGTCCACAAAAACGAACCGGTAGCCGTGACGTGAGACCGTGCGAACGAAGCGTGGCTCACGCGAGTCATCGTCCAGCACGCGCCTGATCGTTCGAATCGCCTGGCTCAGCGCGCTGTCGGAGACGATGACGTCGCTCCAGATCCGCTCGAAGATCTCGCGGCGATGGACGGCCTCGCTGCGACGCTCGACGAGGAAGACCAGCAGATCGAAATAGCGCGGGATCAGCGGCAGCTCGCGTCCGTTTCGGACGAGCACCCGGCGGCGGGGCGAGAGAATGAATTCGTTAAAGCGATAGCGTGGCACGGACTGTTAATAGTAGGTCAAAGGTCAAAAGGCAAAGGTCAAAGGTTAGTTGACGTGCCTCATCCAGCAGCGCGACGCATTGCTCCTGCGACCCAAGCTGCTTCGCAGCGCAGGCGCGAAGCCACCTTACCGTCTCGTTCGCGCTGCGGAGCGCGATCTCGTTGAAGCGTATAAACTCTTTCCGCGACGAGGCACCGAGCGCCTCTTCCCGGTTGCCCCCGATCGATCCGACGGAATCGACGAGTTGCTCGATGAGTCGATTCGTCTTGGGCCCCTTCTGGATCGTGTCGACAAATCCCAGCACGTCGACAAAGAAGCGAAACGAGCGTTCGTCTATGCCGTTTGGGTCGTTCCGATCCACGGAGCGCTCCGGTGCAGAGCCAATGCCGCCGCGCTGTACGGTGAAATTAACCGAGAAAGATGGTCTTTGTCTCGAAGCCTCGATGAATGCTGGCGAACGAAGAATGCCCCGAGCAGTGGACGTACGGAAGAACTGCGCTGCTGAGAACTTGAGACCAGGCATTTTGACCTGGCACCT
>Ga0207669_10001487_pt1 | contig 9999 bp, 11 predicted proteins | sample KBSM33metaG_FD_184329 | JGI IMG/M metagenome (GOLD analysis project Ga0207669, IMG submission 184329) | Miscanthus rhizosphere microbial communities from Kellogg Biological Station, Michigan, USA - KBS M3-3 metaG (SPAdes) (version 2) | ecosystem: Host-associated > Plants > Roots > Rhizosphere >...
ACGCGACATAGATCAGCGCCTTCAGCGTCATCCCGGGGATGGAATACCGGGTAGGACTTGGCTGTGTGACGATGTTTGCCCTCGAGGGGCCGGTGGACAGCTTGATCGTCGCCGCCTCGAACGCCGGCCGCGTCCCTGACTCACGCTGGGGCTGTGCGGCGACCGCCACCTGCAACCCGATCGCCGCCACAAGGATCTTTGCCACCCTGGTCATGTCGGCAGAGATTATCCCGGGCCGTGTTACCGGTTCGTGACCTGTTCACGCGCGAATCTCACGCAGAGCCGCACAGCCGCCATCTCACGAAGAACATCACGCCAAGGCCCAAAGCAGCCAGGTACTCGCTATTTGCCGGCAACGCGCTTGAACACCAGCTTGATGGGAGTTTCCTTGCCACTTGGGTCGATCGCCACCACATCGATGGTCATGGTCTTGCCGTCTGCGTCTATCCGTCTGACACCCCTGGTGTTGATCTGGCCATTCACCTTTGCAATGACGTTGACCGCATGTTCATCGATAACGGTTTCTGAGTAAGTAAGTGGCGTCTTGGTACCGTCGATCTGGAGAGTCGCCAGTGGTATCGATTGGTATTGCGGATAGTCCTTGCCGTCGCTCTTCGACACTACCTGGATGAAGTCCGGATGGCCATTGGTCAACTTTCGGGTGACCAGATTGACGAGATAGCCGTCGGGGCGAAGGTCAAAGCTGCGCGTTTCGGAGGCCAGCGGAAACGTTGCCGGCAACACGGAAGACTTGAGGTCCAGTTCCCAGATCCCCAGCACCTGCGGCACTTGTGCTGTGGTGCCCGTCGCCAGCAACAATGCACCTGCAATCAGCGAAATCGTCTTCTTCATGCGATAGCCCTCCTAGATTCCGCCGCGGCGGCTGGCCGGCGGCACAATGCCGTTGAGGCGGAGGTACACCACCATCTGCCCGTAGATGTCCATGTTGTGCTGCATGGACCAGTAGATATCGCGCAGGCGGCTGGCGGACGGCCCCATGAACCCCCCCGCTGCGACGCGCTCGTTCAGCTGCTGGTCGGTGAACTCCTTCAGCACGACCTCCAAGTAGTCCATCGACTGGCGCAGTGCGGTCATCACTTCGGCCTTCGTGGCGGCCTTCAGGTTGGTAGCGGGCACCGGGGCCTTGCCGCCGAGCACCCCGGCGACGAACTGGTTTGCCTGCACGACATGCATGATCTGTTCGCCGTAGCTCCGCTGCGCCGGCGTGGACTTGTAGCCGAACTTATCGTCCGGCATCGCGTCGGCCGCGTTCACGAGCAACTCCTTGTGTATGGCCCAGTCCGCCTGCACATCTCCCGCAAGCGTCGTGATGGTCGGCGCTGCCGGCGGCGCGCCCCGTCCTTGCTGTCCCTGGGCGGATCCCGTGTGAGCCAATCCGAGTGTGAGCAGCGTTGCCGCCGCCATGAGTAAAGGGTTCTTCATCAACTCTCCTTTGATCATCGGCAGACGAAACTGTCGGCCTTGGACGGATCGCCGCTGCGGTAGTACGGAAGTTTCGGCCAGGCGCAAACCGGGCGCTCGATGCCCCTGGTACGGTTCGTCGCAACCATCGTCTCAGGCGCCTCGCCGTGTTCGACCCACCGTTCCAGCGCAGCCAGCGGGTCGAATGAATCGGCCCCCGGCCCACCCTGGCAGTGATAGACGCCCGGCACCCCGAAAAAGCGAACATTGGCGCCGCCATTGGCCTTCACCGCGCGCTGGTAGTAATCGAGAGTGGCGAAGGGCGATGGCAAAGGGTCGTCGAGACCATGCCAGAGCAGCAGTTTGCCGCCTCGGTTGAAGAATTTCGACAGGTCCGTCGAGTTGGCCTCGTATTCCGCGGCGAATGGCGTGCGATGAATCGCCGCCTGCTGCTTCTCGACATCGAACGTCGCCGGATCAAAACCCGAGTCGCCGAACATCAGCCGGATCACATCGCCCAGGTCGCCGTTCAGCACGCTGCGCGGACCCGGTATCGTGGGCTGAATGGGATTCCAGCCGGCCTCGCTGCCGCGCGTCAGCCCGTAGTTGCCGATAATGCCGGCACGCGTGCGCGCCGTTCGATACGTCTTGTTCAATGCCTCGACCTGCGGAGCTGTCAGGCAACTGCCGTCCGCGACTCCACTCTTGCACTGCATGGATTTTGGTTCCCAGCGACAGCGACGAGGATCGGTGAGCACGCCATCTTTCAAGCCGTCGGCCGCATCGCAGGCCGACAGCACGGCCTCGTGCACGAGCTTCATCTGCTCAACGGGAATAGCCGCGCCGGGCGCCTTGAAGATCTGGTCCCGGACCACGGTGCTCGACTGCACGAGCAGGCTGTAGACCGGCGCACCGGCGACGACGCCGTCGTAGTCGTCCGGATAACGCTGGGTTTCCATCATGCCCATGCGGCCGCCCGTCGAACATCCCTGGAAGTAGTTCTTCGTCGCGGCGCGACCGTAATGACTGGCGACGACCTGTTTGCCGAGCACCGTCATCTCGTGAATGGCGCGGTGACTGAAATCGGTGACCGCCGCCGGGTTGTTGCGGGTCCAAGAGACATCAGTGGTGATGGGGCTCGCATGACCGCCGTCGGTCTGCGCCGTGGCATAACCGCGCGGCAGGCCCACACTGGCCGCCCTGCCCGGACCCGATAGCGGCAACGACAAGAAGAGATTGCCGGCCCAGCCGCCACCACCAAGACCCAGCATGCGGCCGTTCCAGTTCTCGGGGAGTCGATAAACCGCGGTGATTTTCGAGCCCACGACCGGCGTGATGAGCGCCGTCACCTCGCAATAGGCCGGCATGCCGGTCTTGGCATCGGCGGGAACCGCTACCGCCGTCTGCACGACGGCATTGTGGAACAGTCCCGGTTTGGCCAGGTCCGCGCAGCTCGGTGCCGCGCCGACATGTTGTGACGTCACGGCGCTGAGAATGGCCAGCGCTCCCCACCGCATCCAATCACGTCTTGTTCGCATCGTCGTTCCCTTATATGTTCTGCAGAAGAAAACATATTGGCAGATCGGATGTCAAGGCCACACGCGAACAAGAACGAACTTGACAAGCGCCGGCCCGTATGTCTTATTCTGTAAAACAAATGCCTCGCGGAGACTTTCTCGGCTCGCTCGAGCAGATCGTGATGCTCGCCGTCATGCGCCTGGGGTCCGACGCGTACGGGATGACTGTCCGCCGCGAGATCGAAGAACGGACGGGCCGCGAGATTTCAATCGGCGCGGTGTATGCGACGCTCGAACGGCTCGAAGCCAAAGGCTACGTCAGCTCCTATACCGGCGAACCGACGGCGGAGCGGGGCGGACGCGCGAAACGGCACTTTGAGATCGAAGCCGCCGGACACCGGGTCCTCAACGCGTCGCAGGAAGCTCTCAGGAACATGTCCGAAGGCCTCAGCCGCCGGTGGAAGCGCGCATGAGCCCGTTGACGCTCGCCCTCTCGCAACGGATTCTCGAGCGGCTGATGCCGCCCGCGCAGGCGGAAGCCCTGCTCGGAGACCTGCTCGAGGAGCGCCGGCTGCGGCTGCAAGCGGGATCCGAAGTCAGCGTCTCCGGCTGGTACTGGAGGCAGCTCGCCTCGTCCGTGCCAGCCTTGCTGTGGGCCTCGATGCGGCGCGGCGCGTGGCTCGTCACTGTGGTCACCGCCGTCGCCAGCTTCATTGCCGCATTCGGCATTCAGCTCGTGCTCGAGTCCGTGCTGTCGCCGATGACGACGTCGAAGTCTGTGCGGGCCGTCGTCGGTATTCTCTCCTTCGCCGCCGCACTGGCCGCCTGCGGGTACGTCGCCGCGTCAATCCGTCTCGGGGCGGCGCGACTGCTCGCCTTCCTCGTGTTTGCCGCGACATGCGCGATGCTGGCGACCAGCACGCGCGCCCCGCTCTGGTACGAGGGGTCGCTTCTCGTCCTCGGTCCGGTAGCCACGATCGCCGGCGCGACTCTGTCCGGGTGGCTACGTCGTGTCTGGCTTTAGCTGGACTTCTCAGACGTCCGCTGTACGCGAGGGCGCGGGACGCCGCCGGTAATGCGCGTCTTACACGCGGCGATCAAGCCGCGGCTTCCCTACGCTTCGCCGCGAGCATGTGCGAGTCCAGCCCGAGGAGCCACTTCTATAAAATTGACGTACGTCTGGAAGACGCAGGCGCTTGCGAGTTCTAGGGCGCGGCGTGATCTCCATGGGGCTGTGCAAACCGGCCAGACGTCGATCGATCGGCAGCCCACGAGAAGCGCGCGCGTCAGCCGACAACGATCAAAAGCCGCTACTGCACACGAAGTTCCTTGCCTCGTCCGTGCTGCCCGATCCTCTGTACTTCGCGACGAGCGGGTACTGGCAGAGCGGACGCGAGCGTACGACCGCGCCCGTCGTCCGATCGCGACGTATCGCCAGCAGCGTCTCGGGCTCCTTGCCCTCTTCGACCCAGGCGACTAACGCGTCGAGGACACCGGTCGGCTGCGGTCCGGGACCGCCATCGCAGTGCCCCACGCCCGGCGCGAGATAGAGGCGCGCGAACTCCGCCGTCTTCTCCGCACCGCCCATCCGCGCCTGCACACGTTTGTAGTAGTCGATCGAGCTCTGCGCGGTGATGAGCTCATCGGCCAAGCCGTGCCAAATGATGGTCTTCCCGCCGTGATCGCGGAAAGCTGTCAAGTCCGGGTTGTCAGTGCCGATGACGCTGCCGTACTGCTCGTCGGATTGATCCCAGTAGCGTTGATATGCCGCCGGCGTCATCGTCGTCCAGTCGAAATCCCGGTTCTGGGTGATCCAGTACTTCAACCAGTCGGTCGCGACAAAAAACGGCTCCGGTTTGGGGGGCGTGCCGCGGCTTCCCGCGACCCCGGTCAAATTGGCGCCGCGAGAGTAGCCGTACCAGCGGAAGCTCCCGTCCTCGCGTGTGGGGCCGTCCCACAGTGTCCGGATGATCGCCGCGTCGGTGCCGGTGAACACGCCGCAGGTGCCGGTCGCCGTGCCGGCCAGCGCCTTCGGATCGTATGTGCACTGGCCCGGATCGCCGATGATGCCGTCCTTCACGCCATCGATGGCGTCACACGCAAGGACGGCCGCGGTGGTGGCCGCGGCGAGCTTGCACGACGGGATCGGGTTCGAGGCAGCCTGCATCTGTACCGCACCCCACAGCAACTGCATCACCGTGTTGCCCATATTGATGGCAGGCGCCGCGGCCGCGATGCCGTCGTAATCCTGTGGATAGCGCTGCGCTTCCATCAGCCCCTGGCGCCCGCCGGTGGAGCAGCCGTTCCAGTACGAGTACTTCGGCGCAACGCCGTGCATCGCTTGGGTCAGCGCCTTGCCCGTGACGGTCATGTCGTGGATGCCGACGTGCGCGAAGTCGCGGATGGCCTCCCAGTTCAATCGGCCGTTTGCGTCGAGCGCAAACGCACCGCCACCACTGCCGCCTTCGTGCCCCGTGTCGGTGGCGCCGGCCGCGAAGCCGAGCGCGACGCCCTGCTTGACCGCCGTCGCTTCGCCGCCGACGAACGCGCCGCCGCCATTGCCGAGGAACCGGCCGTTCCAGTTGCCGATCGGAATGGCAATCCAGATCGTGACTCCGTCGCCAAAGGGGGGATGCGTCCTGATCGCCGTGACGCGGCAGACGTTCGGATCGTCCGCGTCAATCGTAGCGGATTCGATCGTCGTGTTCGGAAGCACCACTCCCGCGAGGCTCTCGCACGAGCGAACTGCCTTCGTGCCGCCGATCGCCGGCTTCGGAGTCGTCGACATCAGCCGCGGAAGCTGAGGGCCCTGAGCGTGCCCGGTGGCCAGCAGACCCAGGAACACGAGCGCCGAGGTCAGAACCGTGCGCTGCATGCGGGCGATGTTATCCGAAGGCAGCCCGGGATCCTGATACTTATGTCAGCGTGAGCATCAGACTTTCGGTTGGTTCTCTGGCCGACGTTTCTGACTATGCCATAAATATGGCACAATAGCCGGATGCGCACGACTGTCGATATTCCTGACGGAATGTACCGTCAGTTGAAGTCGCGGGCGGCACGCGAGGGCAGCTCGACGAGAGCGCTCATCCTGCGGGGCGTGAAGAACGTTCTCAAAGGCGAACGCGGCAAGACCGGAACCCCCGTGTCATTGCCGGTCGTTCGGTCAAAGCGCCCAGGAACCGTGGCGCTGAACAATGCCGCCATCTACGACATCGCTTTTCCCTGACATCAACGTCTGGGTCGCCCTCACCTATGAAGGGCACACGCACCATGTGAACGCCGCACAGTGGTTCGCGACGCTGTCACCGAACGCGACCTTGGCCTTCTGCCGATTCACGCAACTCGGATTGCTCCGGTTGTTGACGACGGCCGCTGTGATGCGAGACGAAGTCATGACCCAGCCCCAGGTATGGGGTGCATACGATCGATGGCTCAAGGATCCACGCGTCGACTTCGTGGACGAGCCCGCGGAAATCGAAGCCCGTTTTCGGGCTCTGACGCGTCTTCGACAGCCAGCCACGAAGGACTGGGCCGATTCATACCTGGCTTCATTTGCCGCCGTCGGCCAGTTGACGCTGGTTACGTTCGATCGAGGCCTTCGGTCGAAAGCCAAGTCGTCGATCCTGCTGAGCGAATAGCGAGCGACGGCGAGCAATTACGCCGCGCTAGTGCTAGTGATGAGCCAGGGTCGAAAGTCGTTTACTCGCGACCTTCATCACGTTTCGCGGGCTGAAGGCCCAGGCTCAACCAGGGTCGAAAGTCGTTTACTCGCGACCTTCATCACGTTTCGCGGGCTGAAGGCCCAGGCTCAACCAGTTGCGGAAATCGTCTCTAGATCAAGCCGCGGCTTGCTACGGCTTCGCCGCGAGCATGTATTCACTATCCGTCGCGTGTTCTAGGATTGTCGTAGATGGCGACCCGTTGATTGACAGAATGCATCGCGTCCGCACGTTCTCGATCGGACTCATGGCCGTGCTCGCCGTAGCGGCGAGAGCCGCGGCGCCACCAGCCGACGACCTTGTGGGTATGCCGCCGCTTCTGGATCGGCAGGACATCTATGCCGGCGCCAGACCGGGGCGCTTCAGCCCGAACGTGAGGGGCTTTCCCGACCGGATCTACGTACCAAACAGCGTTCGCAATACGGTGCAGGTCATCGACCCACATACCTTCAAGGTCATCGACGAGTTCGCCGTCGGCCGACAGCCGCAGCATGTGGTGCCCTCGTATGACTTGATGACGCTGTGGGTCGTGAGCGACCTGGGCGACAACGTGACGCGCATCGACCCGTCCACTGGACACGCCAACGGGACGGTCAAGGTGAAGGACCCGTACAACATGTATTTCACGCCGGACGGCAAGTACGCCATCGTCGTCGCCGAGCGCGTGAAGCGGCTCGATTTCCGGGATGCTCACACGATGGCGCTGGTTGATTCCGTTCGCGTGCCCTGCCGAGGTGTCAATCACATGGACTTCTCGTCCAACGGCCGCTTCCTGATCGCGGCCTGCGAGTTCGACGGTACTGTCCTCAAGGTGGACGTGGCCACGCGAACGCTGGTCAGCAGGCTCCACCTGCCGGCCGGTGCGATGGCTCAGGACGTTCGCTTGTCGCCCGACGGACGAGTCTTCTACATTGCGGACATGATGGCGAACGGCGTTCACGAAGTCGACGGCGAGGCGTTTGCGCTCGTCGGCTTTCTCGCGACCGGGAAGGGCGCGCACGGCCTGTATTTCAGCCGCGACTCGAAGTGGCTCTACGTGTCGAACCGCGGGGAAGGCTCCGTCTCGGTAATCGACGTCAGAAGCCGGACCGTCGCGACGAAGTGGACCATTCCCGGTGGAGGAAGCCCGGACATGGGCGGTGTGTCCGCCGACGGCAAGGTGCTTTGGCTATCGGGGCGCTACCATGCCGAGGTGTACGCCTTCGACACCTCGGATGGCCACCTGCTCGCGCGGATTCCGGTCAAGAGAGGACCGCACGGGCTTTGCGTCTACCCGCAGCCCGGCCGGTACTCACTCGGTCACACTGGGAACATGCGATAACACGCTGGCTGCTGGCGGCGTTCGTGATCACCCCGCTCAATGCGCCGGCAGCCGCGCAGGAGCGGGTCGACCTCGAGTTGATGACCTATCCAAGAGTGGCCGCGGCCAAGTACGGAACCACAGAAGCCGTGCGCGACATCGTGGATACCCGAACGGCCACTCGCAGACCCACTTGACGTCAGTCGCCCGTCACTTTGCATGGACCTCCCGTTCCGGAAGACTGACGGAGCGCGACACGATCAGGCGAACTCCTCCCGCGCCCTCTTCTCTCGGCCTCATCGGTGAGACAATTGTGACCACATCATGTTAGATTTGTAGTCACTTTTGGGAGCGATATTTGGATACTGTGGGCATTCGTGAATTGAAGACGCATCTCAGCCGTTATCTCAAGCGCGTACGCTCGGGGACACGGTTGCTCGTGACGGAACACGGTCGTTCCATCGCCACAATTCATCCGGTCGAGACATCCGCCGACAGCGATTGGGCCCACCAGCTCGTGGCAGAGGGACACGCCCATTGGAACGGCGACAAGCCAACCGGCGCCAGGAAACCAGTCGCCGTGACAGGCAAGAGGACGGCTTCGTCGGTCGTGCTCGAGGACCGCCGGTGACGCTTTATCTCGATGCGAGCAGCGCGATCAAGCTCTATGTCTTGGAGGAGGGCTCAGACGTGGTGCGGGCGCTGGTGAACGACGCCTCAGTCGTGGCAACTTCGTCGATCACCTACGCTGAGACTCGCGCTGCGCTGGCGCGGCTCAGGCGCGACCGCGCGCTCTCAGCCCCGAAATTCATTTCGGCGAAGCGCGAATTCGAGCAGCAGTGGCCGAGCTTCATGAAGCTTGACGCGACCGACGCGCTATGCCGAACGGCGGGGGAGTTGGCCGAACGATACCGGCTGCGAGGCTTTGACAGCGTCCACTTGGCGACGTTCGCGGAGGTGGCGCGACGGGCCGGCCTTCGCGAGACACGGTTTTCTAGCTTCGATGATCTGCTGAATCAGGCGGCGCAGAGGTTGGCCCGAGGGCTCGAGCGGCAATGAAGGGTGCACAAATTCAGATCCGGTTCATTTCGTCGGACCCGGAATAAAGCAGACACGAGCCGAGCCAATTGGGTACACAGGAGGCGTCGTGCTTGTCTCGTTCTGCTACTTGGTGCTGCGTCGCTTTCTCCAACTCGCGGCCTTGCGGGTGCGGTCGAACGGCTTCAAAGAGCTGGAAATCGTCGTCCTCCGCCACGAGCTCGCCATTCTCCGCCGACAACGTCAGCGACCCGTATTGACGGCGGTCGACCGGTCTTCCTCGCCGCGGCGAGTCGGTGCCTCGATCGGGACCGCTGGCCATCGTTCCTGATCACGCCCGCGACACTGCTTCGATGGCACCGGCGCTTGGTCGCGAAACGGTGGACCGTCATGCGTCAGGGTCGACCACCGATGCGACGCGAGGTTCGAGACCTCGTGCTCCGGGTCGCGCGAGACAATCCGCGGTGGGGCTATCAACGGATTGCGGTGAGTTGGCAAACTGCGCCCTGGCGCGTAAGCTGCCGAGTGATTTGCAGAAGACAGGAGTTGTGATGTGGTGATCAACTGCGAAGCGGCGCGATAGGTGAGATTCCGGAGTTCATATGACGAAGATGACGTCTTCAGCCCTGATGGCTGGCATGGTGGTGCTCGCCTGCAGCCTGTTGTTTGCGCAGGTCCAGAGGCCGGGCGAATATCCACGAGGAGTGAAGCCTTCGCCGATGATGAGTTTCTTCGTGACGAGTGAACCCATTGGCGACGGCGGCAATCTCGGCGGATTGGCCGGCGCTGACGCATATTGCCAGACACTCGCCACCGCCGTAGGCGCCGAAAATCGCACCTGGCATGCGTACTTGAGCACGCAGGCGCGGCCCGGCAAGCCGGCCGTGAACGCCCGCGACCGCATCGGCACAGGCCCTTGGTACAACTTCCAAGGCGAGATGATCGCGCAGGATCTTGCGCACCTGCATGGCGACACGATGGAACTGGCACATCAGGGAAATAA
>Ga0207669_10001488_pt1 | contig 9998 bp, 8 predicted proteins | sample KBSM33metaG_FD_184329 | JGI IMG/M metagenome (GOLD analysis project Ga0207669, IMG submission 184329) | Miscanthus rhizosphere microbial communities from Kellogg Biological Station, Michigan, USA - KBS M3-3 metaG (SPAdes) (version 2) | ecosystem: Host-associated > Plants > Roots > Rhizosphere >...
CCCCGACATCGGGCGCAAGCGCCGCGATATAAGCGAGGCTCTTTACCTTGGGATCGGCGCCGGCTTCGGTGATGACCGCGCCGCCATAGCTGTGGCCGACCAGCAGGACCGGCTTGGTCGCCTTCGCGATCACCTGACGCGTCGCCTCGACATCGCCATCGAGCGTGACGGTCGGGTTCTGGACGACCAGCACTTCATAACCGTCCTTGGTCAGGATGTCGTAAACCGCCTTCCAGCCCGAGGCATCGACAAACGCGCCGTGCACCAGGACGATCGAAACGGGCTTGTCGGGCGCGCGGGCCTGAGCGGCGGAGGAAGCGGTGGTAGCCATGGCGAGAAGCACTCCTGCGATAAGATGTTTCACTGACGTCACTCCAGGTTGAACGGGTCGCGCTTCCGGCCCGGGGTGCCCCGGGAAATGCCGGGGCAGGAAGCGCGCAGGACCGGGTTGGGATCGAGTCCGGTCCGCCGTCAGGCGTGATCGAGCTTGCGATCCAGGGCGGCGATAAGGGCCTTGGCAATCGGATGATCCGAACGCGGGTTCTGGCCGGTGATCAGCTCGCGATCTTCGATGACATAGGGCTCGAAGTCCGGCCCGGTATCGATGATGGCGCCCGCCAGGCCGAGCGCGTACGGCATGTCGAAATAGATCTTGGCGTGGAGGATCGTGTCCTCGATCACTTTCTCCTCGCTCTTCTGAAAAACCGTCATCCGGTAGCCGGCATATTGCCAGTCCCGGGCCCATTCCTTGGCCTTCTCCGGATCGCCGGCGATCAGCGCCGCGCGGAACTCGCGTGCATAGGGCATGGCCGCACTCGACGAGATCGGTCCGTGGCACAGCATCGCGGTCGGCTTCTGATGCTCGTGGAAGTGACGCAGGATTTCGCCGACCTCCTGGTCTTGCATCAGGTCGACGATCGGTGCCTGGCCGCCGGGAATGAAGACCCCATCATAGCTGTCCAGCCCCTCGTCGAGGATCGAGCGCAGCGTGCGCCCCTGCATCGACGGGTCAGTGGCGTAAAAGACCTTGGCGTGCTCATAAGCGTGCACGTCGCCACCGAAATGCGCCGGCGCATCCGAGGCCTTGTCGATCGTCGGCGGCGCGCCATTCGGCGTGGCGAGCACGACCTCATAGCCGGCATCGATGAGCGCCATCACCGGCACGACAGTTTCATTGAGATACTGGCCGGTAGCGCCCCAATAGCCACCCCTGGTCTCGATGCGCGTTGCATTCGAGCCGATGACGACGACCTTTCCTTTACTCACGACGCCCTCCGTTGCGGTGATCTGCGGAAGCTGCAGCCACACATCTGATACGCTCGCGGTGTCGGTCTCGGTCGTGAATTGCGGTAAGTTTGGGTTAAGCGAAAACGTGGCCCCACAACATGGCCGGGCTGGACGCGCCCGAGATCAATCGCCCGGCGATCGGACTCTGTCCGAAATTGACCCTCGCTTACTTCTCCGGCCCCGCCGACCGGCAATGGCGTCGGCGTCGAGCCAAGCCTGACCGCGTTTTACCGCGTTTAACCCCGCCGGCGCGGCGTACTGGTCTAGGCAGCGTTCCGCCGAGAAGGTGCTTCGCAACGAGGACCGGCTGTAGGGCGAGAACCGAGATGACCAGCAACGTGAAGACCGTGGGCATCTTGACGGCGCATCCGGGCAAGGAAGCCGAATTGCGCAGCCTGGTTGAAGGGTTGATCGGGCCCAGCCGGTCGGAACCGGGCAATCTGCGCTACGACCTTTGGACCGATCCGTCCCAGCCCGGCCTCTTCGTGATCGACGAACTCTATGTCGATGCTGATGCAGCCGCGGCGCATCAGGCGTCTCCGCATTTTCAGCACTACCGCGCAAATATCGGCGCGCTGGCCGAGCGCCGGGCCTTGAGCCTTCAGGCGGTCGCGGTTGCCTGAGGCGGAGGGCGGAAATTCGAGACGATCGGCAGGAAGACCAATCGAAAGGAACGAACAATGCCTACGATCACGACCAAAGACGGCGTCAACATCTACTACAAGGATTGGGGATCGGGTCAGCCGATCGTGTTCAGCCATGGCTGGCCGCTGACGGCGGATGACTGGGACGCCCAGATGATGTTCTTCCTGCAGCATGGCTATCGGGTGATCGCCCACGACCGGCGCGGCCATGGCCGGTCCGACCAGCCCAGCACCGGCAACGACATGGACCATTGGGTCGCCGACCTGGCGGCGCTGACCGAACATCTCGACCTGCGCGACGCGATCCATATCGGACATTCGACCGGTGGCGGTGAGGTCGCTCGCTATGTCGCTCGTCACCAGGAACGCGTCGCGAAGGCGGTGCTGGTCGCGTCCCTGACGCCGAATATGTATCGAAGCGAGGACAACCCGGCGGGTCAGCCGCCGGAGTGGTTCGAAACGATCAAGGCCGGCATGCTGGCCAATCGCGCCGAGTTCTTCCGTTTCGTTCCCGAGAACCCGTTCTATGGCTACAACCTCGATGGGGCGAAGCCTTCGGAGGCGGTCATCGCGAACTGGTGGCGCCAGGGCATGTCCGGCGGTGCCTTCGCTCACTACGTCACCGTCGACTCCTGGCTGGAAGATTATACCGAAGACCTCAAGAAGATCACCGTGCCGGTGATGGTGATGCATGGCGAGGCCGACCAAGTGGTCCCGTTCGCAAGCTCGGTGCCGCGTGCGGTCGACCTGCTCAAGAACGGGTCGCTGAAGACCTATCCCGGCTACCCCCATGGCATGCTGACCACGCATGCGGATGTGCTCAACCCCGACCTGCTCGCGTTCATCAGGTCTTGACGACATCTCCCATCCATCATCGCCTACGGCCGAGATTTTGGGGATTTAAACTGAGGAGGGTTCGGGTTTTCGCGTTGTGACGAAGGAACCAACACGAAGCTCAAACCCTCCTTGAAATTCGTACGCATTTGATGAGAACCAGGCCCTCCCCCGCTCCAGCGTGACACTGCGTCCGCTTTGGGTGAAATATGGGGCATGCCATCCGCTGGGAAATACCTCCTGCTGGGGATGCTTGCGCCCGTCCTTGCAAGCCTGTGCGACGCGCGCGCGGCGGACGGGCAGCGCAGCCTGCAACAATTGCAGCATACCGCCTGGACCTCGAGAGAAGGAGCTCCGCCGGAGATCTGGGCGCTCGCCCAGACGAACGACGGTTACCTTTGGCTGGGCACGGGGGGCGGACTCTACCGGTTCGACGGAGCGAGTTTCGAGAAGTTCCAACCCCTTAAAGGGGAGAGCCTTCCGTCGCTCAACGTCAATTCCCTGGTTGCCACCCGCTCCGGTGACCTTTGGATTGGCTTTGCATCCGGCGCCTTGGCAAGACTCCGCGCGGGCCACCTCACCACGTTCGACCTGGGCCTGCCGCCGGTCCCCGTGTTGGAGCTGTCCGAGGACCGCGCAGGCGGCGTCTGGGCGGCGCTGGGCGAGGATGACAGAGGCGGAGTCGCGCGCTTTCGTCAGGGTCGATGGGAGATTTTCGGTCCTTCTCGCGGGGTAGCTGCAGGCGCCGCAACCAGCGTCCTGGGCGCGGCAGACGGGTCGGTCTGGGTCGCGGCCGGTGGCCAACTCGAGGTGCTGCGTCCAGGTGCCGATCGATTTTCGCGCGTCGCCGCCTCAGCCGGGAACAGACCAAAGCTGAAGCAATCGCCAGATGGAGCGATATGGCTCACCACCGGTGCCCGGCCCGGTCTTCAGCGCATCATGGCATCGGCTGGCCAATCCAAGACGACATGGGTCGTGCCGCCGATAACGCCCAATCCGCGGGCGCAGAGCCTACTTTTCGATCGGCACGGTAGCCTCTGGGGAACCTATGGGAGTGGCGGCTTCTTCCGTCTCGGCAGCGCCGGCTCGAGAGGTGGCGTGCTCGATGCTCATACCAAGACGGAGCGGTTCGGCCCCGAGCGTGGCCTGACCTCCAACCTCGCCAATCCGATCCTGCAGGACCGTGAAGGCAATGTCTGGGTGGGGACCAACCTCGGCCTCGACCAGTTTCGCGAGACGAGCGCGGTCGTGGCCACCGGGCTTCCTATGGATTCGCGCGACGGTTTCCGGATCGCGGCAGGTCCTGCGGGCTCGATGTACGTGACGTCGAACGACGCTCTCTTCAAAGCAAGTTCGGAGCATGCCGCCCAAAAGCTGGTCCGCCTGCCACGGCGGCCATTGATATTACATACGGATGCTCTGTCGCGCACCTGGATCGGCACGGACCGAACGCTGGGCGTTCTGTCGGGCGCCACGGTACGGGATGTGCCGCTACCCTGGGCGAGGAGCAGGCCGTTTGCTCTCCTCGAAATGGCCGCGGGGCGGATCTGCGTTTCGTCCGTCGAAGGAGCGTTCTGTCGGATAGGCCATGGCTGGACGGCTGAGCCACGCCTCGCCACCCCAGGCATTCTGCCGATGCAGATGCTCCGCGATGCGGCCGGGCGGATATGGATCGCGGAAGGCGACCGCATCGAGATGGTCGACGGGTCCGCCCGTCGTGTGTTCTCCGCGCGCCACGATCTTGCGCTTGGCACCGTCGTGGTGATGGCCGTCCGGGGACGGCATGTCTATGTCGGCGGCGACTTCGGGCTGGCGCGGTTCGACGGCCGGCGCTTCATCACCCTCAGGTCGGACGTGCACCCGTATTTGAGCCGGACAGCCGGGATCGTCGAAACGTCCGAAGGCGACCTCTGGCTCAACGCCGTCGCCGGCGTGGTCAAGATCGAGCGCGCCGACCTGGACGATGCGTTCGCGCATATCGACCGCCCGCTGAAGGCGCGCGTGTTCGATCGCGACGACGGGATGCCCGGCGTGGCGCAGCAGGATTCCTCGTCACAAACGGCGATGGAGGCCTCCGACGGGCGTCTCTGGTTCGTGACGAGGCTCGGCATTGCCTGGATCGACCCCAAGCGGCTGTCCTTCAATTCGCTCGCACCGCCAGTGATCATCAAGTCCCTGGTTTCGGGGGGGCGGACCTATGCAGCTGCTACGCCCGTTCAGTTGCCCAAGGGCACATCCAATCTGCAGATCGAGTATACCGCGCCTAGCCTGTCCGTGCCGTCGCGCGTGCGGTTCCGTTACCAGTTGGAGGGCGTGGACGACGATTGGGTCGACCCGGGCACCCGCCGCGAGGCCTTCTACACCGGACTCAAGCCGGGCAGCTACAGGTTCCGCCTGATGGCGGCGAACGATGACGGCGTATGGAATCGACGGGGCGCGACGCTGGAGTTCGAAATCCCGCCGACTTTCTTCCAGAGCTGGCCGTTCTACCTGCTGTGGGTGGTGCTGGTGCTGGTGCTGCTGTGGCTGGCCTATTCGCTGCGATTACGCGCCGTCGCCGAGCGTATCCGGGCGAGGATGATCGAGCGGCTGGACGAGCGCGATCGCATCGCGCGCGAGCTGCACGATACCCTGCTGCAGAGCGTGCAAGGGCTGATCATGCGCTTCAGCAACATCGCGCAGGACATAGCCGCGATCCAGCCGGCGCACCGCGACATGCTGGACGCGCTGGACAGTGCGGACGCCGTCGTGGTCGAAGGGCGCGACCGCATTCACGAGTTGCGCCGATGGAGCGGGGCCCAGAGCTTGTCCGAGGTCATTACCCGCACCGCCGAGCGGCTCCTGTTGCCGGACAAGATCGAGATTCGCGTAAGCGTCGAGGGGCCGCAACGGGAGATTTACCCCGCAATCGCCGATGAGCTGCTGCGGATCACGGATGAGGCATTGTTCAACGTCTCCCGCCACGCGCACGCGCGCAAAGTCTCGATCACGGTTGCTTACGGCATCGAAGCACTGGTCTTGCGCATCATCGACGACGGCATCGGTATCGCGCCGGAGATCGTCGCCCAGGGCAGCGTCGCCGGCCATTTCGGGCTGGTAGGCATGCGCGAGCGGGCGGAGAAGATCGGCGGGCGACTGGCCATTACCACCGATCCGGCAGGCGGGACGTCGGTAGAAATGAAGGTCGCGGCCGAAATCGCCTATGCCGACAGACCCCGGTGGACATGGCTGGCCTGGTGGCGTCGGTCCGCGGTGAAGCGCCATCACAAAGGGCGTGGAGCGTGATGACGCGAGGCGGCATGCGGTTGTTCATCTCCGTGAAGCGGGGTTAATTCTGGTAGGGTGACGGCCCAGGGCGGGTGCTGGCTGTCGACGCGCGGGAGGCGAAGGCGCTAAGTCCAGGATACGTTAGTCGAAGTGACGGTCGGGGGCCGGCATTGCCCATGCCGACACATCACGCCCCGATCCGGCTAGCCTGGCGGCGTTGGTTCGCGAGGGAACGCAGCGATGGATGACTCAGTGACCGCCAATCCCATCCGCGTGATGATCGTGGACGATCACCCGATGTTGCGCGACGGAGTCGTCGGGTCGATCACGCGGCAGCCGGATATGGTCGTGGTCGCGGAGGCGGGTGACGGCGCCGCCGCGATCGCCGCGATCGCGGCCGCCAAGCCCGACGTGGTGCTGATGGACCTGCAAATGCCCGGCATCGACGGAGTCGAGGCGATCCAGACGATCCGTCGAGACTATCCGCAGGTGCGTATCCTGGTGCTGACGACCTATGTCGGCGACGCGAAAGCATTGCGGGCGCTCAAGGCGGGGGCCAACGGCTATTTGCTCAAGAGCGCGATGCGAACCGACCTGATCGACGCGATCCGCGCCGTACATGGCGGCGGACGCCATATCCCTCCGGAGGTCGCGACGCAGATCGCGGTGCATGCGATCGGCGACGCCCTGACCGAGCGCGAAATCGAGATTCTGTCGCTGGTGGCCGCCGGCAATCCGAACAAGCGGATCGCCTGGAGGCTGGGCGTTTCGGAGGATACGGTAAAGGCGCATCTCAAGCGCATCTTCGCCAAGCTCGGGGTCGCAGACCGAACGCATGCGGTGACGGTTGCCGCAAAGCGAGGGATCATCGAACTCTAGCCATTCCATTGACGGTTTTCGACCGGCAGCGATTTCGACTGGCCGAAGACCTTCGTGCGCCAGACATGTGCCGTCACCCAAATGGGTATTCTGGCGCCTACCCGGTTTGGGCCATGGACCGATGTTGGAACCGAAGCTTATCCTGCCGCTGTCGGATAGGGCGCCACTGTCGAACGCGTTCCAGTAATGGGCCAGATGCCGATCGGTCACCCAAGCGCCAAGCCCCGAGGAGTGTCGAAATGCCGACGACTGCCGCTTCCGAAGCTCTTCCCGGGATGACCCGTTCGCCGGAATACGCATCCGATTTCGACCACGCCGGGCCGGAGCAACGCTGCTTTGCGTTCGGCCCGTTCCTTCTCAGGCCGGAACAGCAGTTGCTGCTGAAGCGGAAGGCGCCGGTCAGGATCGGGGGGCGCGCCCTCGACATCCTCACGGCTCTGGTCGAGAAACCGGGCGAATTGGTGGACAAGCGCACGCTAATCTCGCGGGTCTGGCCGAACGTCTATGTCGAAGAAACCAATCTCAAGGTGAATGTCGCCGGCCTGCGGCGAGCCCTGGAGGACGATCCTTGCGTGCCGCGGTTTATCGCGACCGTCGTCGGCAGAGGCTATCGTTTCATCGCGCCGGTACGCGCGACCGGATCGCCCGGACCCGCTTCGGGCGGCCACCGATCGGATGCGGTGCCCAGCCTGGGCGAGTTGCTCGACACCATCAATGCCCTGCGGCACCATCTCGCGGAAATCTCGTCGGCCGGAGGATGAAAGAGGCGGCATTCGCGCGAGGGGAGCAATATTCGAGCGGCTGCCGCAACCCGACCGCCGCAGCAAAATGGAGCGAAACCATGTCTCTCAAGCAGATCCTTCCGAGCCGGCTCGGCTTCGGCGCCGCGCCGCTTGGCAACATGTTCCGCGACATCCCGGAAGACGAAGCGCTCGCGACAGTGGATGCAGCGTGGAACGACGGCATCCGCTATTTCGACAATGCGCCCTTCTACGGCGCGGGACTGGCCGAGATCCGCATGGGCGAAGCGCTCGCCGCGCGGCCGCGCGACGACTATGTCATCAGCACCAAGGTCGGTCGCATCATCCTCGACGAGGTCGAGGACGTCAGCGCGCGCGATCTCGGCGAGAAGGGCGACGTGTTCAAATATGGTCGCCCCAACCGCATCGTGAACGATTATTCGGAAGACGCGACGCTGCGATCGATCGAGGATAGCCTGAAGCGCCTCAAGACCGACCGTATCGAGATCGTCTGGGTCCATGACGTGGCGCAGGATTTCTATGGCGACGATTGGCTGTCGATGTTCGAAAGTGCGCGCAAGGGCGCGTTCAAGGCACTCGACCGGTTGCGCGACGAAGGGGTGATCAAGGCCTGGGGGCTCGGCGTGAACAGGGTCGAGCCGATCGAGCTGCTGCTCGACCTCGACGGGCCGCGCCCGGACGGATCGCTGCTCGCCGGCCGCTACACGTTGCTCGACCATGATCGCGCGCTCCAGCGGCTGATGCCCAGGGCCGAGGCGCGCGGCCTGGGTATCGTCGTCGGCGGCCCGTACAGTTCGGGTGCGCTCGTCGGCGGGCCGAACTTCGAATATGCGCCGGCGACGCCCGCGATCCTCGACAAGGTCGCGCGGATCAAGGCGATCGCCGATCGATACGGCATCAGCATGAAGGCGGCGGGCCTGCAATTCTCGCTTGCCCATCCGGCGGTCGCGGCCGTGATTCCCGGGGCCAGCCGCCCGAGCCGCATCGCCGAGGACAGCGCCGCGCTGAACGAGATTGTGCCCGCGGACTTCTGGATAGAGTTGCGCCGTGCGGGGCTCATCAACCCGGAGGCGCCCATTCCGGGCGACGCCTGACGGGGAAGGCCGCGGAGATCCGGTGCAGCGCATGCGCGGGGGTGACGGAATTAGTGCAGGATCATCGCGGCCAGGCCGCCTGCTAGTCCCGCGATCATCGCCGCTCGCGCCAGATGCGGGGCGAAGCTCAGACCGAGCAGGATCGTGCCGCAGGCTAGCGGCAGCAAGCCGAACCAGGTGACGATGTCGGTTGGCTGGCGGCTGGCGACGGCGAGCCCGAACGACAGCACGACCAGCAGCCACCCGGCGATCACGGTCGCGCGTGGCGTGGCGATGCTGCGCCAGCCGCCGAGCAGGACGCCGCGATGCGGCTGCATCGAGGCGGCGAGCAGATAGAGGCCGAGGAATTCCAGCATCGCGAAGGTCATGCCATCGCCCTCCCCCGCACCGCGCGGCGGGTATCGGGGCGGCGGCGTGTCACGGTCCGCACGCCGACCGATGCGGTCAGGGCGACGGCGATGAGCAGCGCATCGGCCACGGGCAGCACCGCGTCGCCTCGCGCCAACGCCTGCGACAGATAGGACAGCCCGCCGCCGACGACCGGCGCGGCGAGACAGAGCAGCGCGAGGACTCCCAGCAGCAGCGGCCACCCCAAACGCGGCGGCACCGCGAGCGCGACGAGAAGCGCAACACCGGCGGCATCGAGCGCGATCGTCACTTCCAGTTGCGCGCGATCGGCGAGCCCCGGCGGCAACAACCGATTGGCGCAGAGATAGGCGGCGAAACCGACCGGCACCCCGGCGAGGATCCCGACATTGAGCCGCTCGACGATCCGGTTCGCCCATGACAAGGGCGCGCGCTCGCGGCGTTTGACCACCCACAGGATCATCCCGCTCGCCACCGCCAGCGTCAGCATCGCGCCGCCGAGGAAATAGAGCCAGCGCAGCAATCCATTCGCGAACCGCCCCATGTGCAGGCCATAGATCACCGCATAGGTGCCGACCGCGGGCCGCGTCTCGGCCCAGGCGCCGATCACTCGCCCGCTCGGGCCGTCGAAACTGACCTCTGCCGTGGTCGCGCCGATCTGCGCGGCGTCGCTGCGATAGACGGTGACGACCGAGGCGGCATCGGCGGGATTGGCGATCGACACGCGCGAAAATGGCGCGCCGCCGAACCGCCGCTTGGCCTCGCGCAGCATCGGCGCGATCGGTGCCAGCGCTCCGGGACGTCCCGCAACCGGCCGGTCGACCGCGCCGGGCGTGAGGTCGTGAAACGCCGCCGCCAGGTCGTTG
>Ga0207669_10001490_pt1 | contig 9994 bp, 8 predicted proteins | sample KBSM33metaG_FD_184329 | JGI IMG/M metagenome (GOLD analysis project Ga0207669, IMG submission 184329) | Miscanthus rhizosphere microbial communities from Kellogg Biological Station, Michigan, USA - KBS M3-3 metaG (SPAdes) (version 2) | ecosystem: Host-associated > Plants > Roots > Rhizosphere >...
CTTGATGCGGGCCGATCGCGCAGTCGCGGTCGATGCGCTGGCGCGGGCGCTTCGCGATCCGGATCCGTGGGTCCGTTACATCGCGCTGCGGTCGCTTGGCTCGCTGGGCGATCGGGGCGTCGTGCCTGCTGTGCTCGAAACGCTGCGGACAGATCCGGCGCCCCACGTTCGTCTCGCCGCGATCGATGTGCTTGGCCGCCTGCGCCCGGCCGAAGCGTGGGAGGTCCTCGAGCCGCTCGCACGATCGTCCGACTCGGATATCGGAGCCGCGGCCATCGTGGCACTTGGCCACCTCACCCGCTCCGAGGCGCTCTCTGCTCTCGAAGGGTTTCTCCGGGCACCGCAACCATGGCAGCGCGTGGCCGCGGTGACCGCGACGTCGCAGCGGTCAGATGTGTCTGCGGCCAGCATGTTGCAGTGGGTCGCTGCGGCTGATGACGAACGGGATGTGGTTGTGGCGGCGATTCAGGGGCTCGAGAGGATTGCCCGTCGATCGGGTCCGCAGGGTGCCGAGGCGGCGCAAGCTCTTGTGGCGTTGACCGCCGAGCCATTGCGGCGAGCGGCCGCGATCGAGGCGCTCAGTGCGCTGCCGGCTCGACGGATTGCGGATGTCGCACAGGGTCTCAGCGACGCCCTGCCGGACGTGCGCTGCGCGAGCGTCGACGCCCTCGGACGCATGCAACAGGCGGAGGCCTCGCGCGCGCTCGAGATAGCGCTCGACGATGACCATCCCGCAGTGCGACTGGCGGCCATCCGCGCTCTCAAGAGTCTCGGCACGCGCGAGCCTCAGAAGAAGTTGATGACGCTCGCTCGAACCGATCCCGACACCGACGTTCGACGTGCAGCGATGTTCGCGGCGTCGCGGAGCGACGGGCAGTGACGCAGGTTTCCTTCGTTCGTCACGGATCCAGATGCGGTACCGCGTAGATTCCCTCGGGCTCTCGGGCGGCGTGACGCAGGTCTTTCGCGACCTGGTCCATCAACGGCTGGGGCTGTTCTATGACGCAACCAACTTCGATCAGTTGGCGGACCGGCTCGCGCCGCTGGTGGTCGCGCGTGGCCTTAGCTCCTTCATGGACTACTACTACTTCCTGAAGTACTCGGACGAACGTGAAGAGTGGACGAAAGTGATGGACGCACTGGCCGTCCACGAAACGTACTTCTGGCGCGAGATCGATCAGCTCCGGGCGGTGGTCGATGTCGTCGTGCCGCGGCTGGCTCGGCGCCTCGCGTCGCCACTGAAGATCTGGAGCGTGCCCTGCTCGACGGGCGAGGAGCCGTTGACGCTCGCCATGCTTCTCTCCGAGGCGGGGTGGTTCGACCGGCTGCCGATCGAAATCATCGCCAGCGATGCCAGCCCCGAAGCCGTTGCCGCTGCGCGAGCCGGGAAGTACGGCCAGCGCTCGTTCCGGAGTCTCCCCACGTGCATGCGCGACAAGTACTTCGTGTCACACGATGACAAGTGGACTGTCGTGCCCGAGTTGCAGCGACGCGTCTCGTACGACGTCGTCAATCTCGTTGCCAGTGACGAGGTGGGTCGTCACGCGTCTGCGCCGATCGTCGTGTGCCGGAATGTGTTTATCTACTTCTCCGAAGAGAGCATTCGGCGTGTGCTCGGAGTGTTCGAGCGCGCGATGCCGGCGCCAGGTTACCTCTGTGTCGGTGCGTCCGAATCGCTGCTCCGTCGTACGGTTGCGTTCGAGTTGCAGGAACTTGGCGGGGCGTTCATGTACGTCAAGGATGAGCCGAGAGGCGACCAGCCTGACCCGCGACTGTCTCGTGTCGAGAGGGCCTCATGACGCGTCCCGTTCGAGTGCTGATCGTGGATGACTCGGCGTATATCCGGAAGGTCGTCAAGGAGATGCTCGCTGGCAAGTCTGCCATCGAGGTGGTGGGGACGGCGCGCGATGGTGAGGATGCGCTCGAACTCGTCGAGCGCCTGCGGCCCGACGTGGTGACGTGTGACCTGATCATGCCGGGCGTGGGCGGCGTCGAGTTCATCCGTCGGCAGATGGCTGCTCGACCCGTCCCGATCGTCATCGTGAGCATCGCAGCGGAATCGAGCGAGCGCGTGCTGAGTGGTCTTGATGCCGGCGCGATTGATTTCGTGCAGAAGCCAACCGCGCTCGCGACGGAACGAGTCTTCGATCTTGCTGAGGAGCTGGCGTCGAAGATCGTCGCGGCCGCCGACGCGCCGCTTGGCCGTGTGCGGGAGATCTCGCCTGCAGAACCTCTTCCGCAGATGACCTTCAGTGGGAGGTACGACGTCGTCGTGCTTGGTATCTCGACTGGCGGACCGCAAGGGCTCAAATCAGTCGTACCTCGACTGCCAGCGGACTTTCCCGTTCCGCTCGTGATTGTTCTGCACATGCCGATCGGATATACAGAAGCCTACGCCAAGCGTCTGGATGAACTCTCCGCGTTGACGGTGGTCGAGGCCCGGGATGGTGAAGTGCTGCGACCCGGCCTCGTACTGGTAGCTCCGGCAGGTCGTCACCTCACGCTGCACCGCGATGGTGAAGGCAGAACGAGCGTAAGACTCGACGTCAAGCCTCTCGACACCCCGTATCGTCCATCTGTGGACGTGCTGTTCCAATCCGCCGCCGATGTGTATGGCGATCGTGTGCTCGGCGTGGTGATGACGGGCATGGGCGCCGACGGACGAGACGGCTCCGCCTGGATCAAAGCGCGAGGCGGCGTGGTCTTGACTGAGGCCGAAGAGACCTGCGTCGTGTACGGAATGCCGCGATCGGTGGTCGAGGCGGGGTTGAGTGACGAGGCGGTGCCGCTCGAACGGATGACGGCGGCCATCCTGCAACGTATATGAAAACACGAGTGCTTATCGTCGACGACTCGGCGCTCGCACGGCGGAACCTGCGACAGATCCTTGAATCAGTCGATTGCGAGGTCGCCGAAGCCGAGGACGGACTCGCTGCGCTCGAACGCTACTTCCTCGACAAGCCGGACGTCGTGCTCCTCGATCTGGTGATGCGCGGTATGTACGGGCTGGATGTGCTCGAGAAGCTGCGGCAGCTCGACCCACTAGCGAAGGTCGTGGTGGTCTCGGCCGACGTGCAGACATCGTCTCAGCAGCTCGTGGACCAGGCCGGCGCCATGGCGTTCATCACGAAGCCCTTCGATCGGGAAGAAATTATCGGCACGCTCAATGCCGTCCTTGGGGGAACACGCTAGTGGATCTCACCCCCGCTCAACAGGACGCGCTCACCGAGCTCATTAACATCGGCTTCGGTCGCGCAGCTGCCTCGCTCTCGAAGCTGACCGGCCACCGCGTGCAGCTCGAAGTCCCGGAGATCACGATGTGTCCGATCGAAGAGATGGGGACGTATCTCCGTCCGCTCGTGCAGAACGAAGTGGCGAGCGTGCATCAGATCTTTTCCGGTCCGGTCGAGGGTGATGCGTTGCTCGTCCTCGACCAGAACAGTGCGGCCATTCTCAAGGAACTGTTGACTAACGAACCGGCGCTGCCGCTCGAGATCGATCGCTCGGCGCGTGAGGTGTTGACGGAGATCGGCAACATCCTGCTGAACGCGTGCCTCGGGACCTTCGGCAATCTCCTGAAGGTGCAGGTGTCGTTCTCAGTGCCGCATCTTTCGCTCGAAACGCTGGAAGGGATCATGAGCTCGATTGCCGTCGGCCGGCAAGGACTTCGCTATGCCCTGATCGTCCACGCTGCGTTCCGTCTGCGAGACAGCAGCCTGACCGGCTACCTCGTCATCGTGCTTGGTGTCGCATCGATCGAGCGACTCATTCGAGCGCTCGAGCGCTGGCAAACAGAGCAGGCCTAGCCCATGAGCGTCGATACATCGTTCGATCTCGCCAGGCTGAACGCCTCGGTCGTGCATTGGGTCGCTGAGGACACCCACCAGGGCTGCTTCGTCACCGACGTGCAGCTGCGTGTCGTCCTCTGGAATCGCTGGATGGAGCTGCACTCGGGTCGGAGCGCGTCCGAGGTGCTCGGGAGGTCGCTGCTCGAGATCTATCCCGACGTCGGCGATCGTGAAATCAAGGAGTACTACCAGAGCGCCCTCGAAGGCCGTGTGACCATCCTCTCTCACGCGCTGCATCGCTACGTCATCGCGCTCCCGCCGACGAATTCGGATCTCGGTTTTGCTCACATGCCGCAGGGCGGCCGCATCGGTCCGCTGGACGACGCTGGCGTGCTCGTCGGTACGGTCACCATCATCGAGGACGTCAGCGATCGCCTGGCCAGCGAAAGCGTGCTGCGCAAACAGATCGAGGCGCAGCAGCTGGCGCGCGCGATGGCCGAGAACGCCCTGCGCACGAAAGACGAGTTCCTCTCGACGCTGTCGCACGAGATTCGCACGCCGCTCAACGCCGTCCTTGGCTGGGCACGAATCCTCACATCGCGCGGCGAGATCGATCGGACGCTGCTCGATCGCGCGTTGCACGTGATCGAACGCAACGCGACCGCGCAAGCACGAATGATCGACGACATGCTCGACATGGCGCGCATCGCCGCCGGAAAGCTCCGGCTCGAGATGCGGCCGGTTGACGTCGTGAAGGTGGTGCTGGCCGCCGTCGACGTGGTGATGCCGGCCGCGCACGCCAAGCGTCTCACGCTTCGCACGAATCTCGATCCGCGTACGCCGAACGTCATGGGCGACCAGGATCGGCTGCAGCAGGTGATCGGGAATCTGCTGTCCAATGCGCTGAAGTTCACCGACGCCGGCGGTGCCATCGAGGTGCGCCTGTCGCTCAATGGTCGCTTTACGCGAATCGTCGTCAGCGATACGGGGCACGGCATCAGCCCCGAGTTCCTGCCGCATGTGTTCGAACGATTCCGCCAGGCGGATGCCTCGAGCTCACGCCGTCACGGTGGTCTCGGTGTCGGGCTCGCGCTCGTGCACGACTTGATCGTGCTGCACGGCGGCTCCGTGCAGGCACAGAGCGGGGGCGAAGGGAAGGGGGCGACGTTCACGATCGACCTCCCCACCGTGGCCGCTGTGGAACCGGATGCACACACCGAGGACGGGCGTCAGTCGCTGGCGCTGGCGTCTCTCGATCGCGTGCGCGTCTTGCTGATCGACGACGACAGAGATGCGCGCGACTTGTCGCTGGCCGTGCTGGAACAGTGCGGCGCTCGTGTGACCGCGGTGTCGTCGGGCGCGGAAGCGATTGCCAGCCTGCTCGACACGCCAGGCCACCAGCGGCCGCATGTGATCGTGTCCGACCTCGGCATGCCTGGCAGGGACGGTTATCAGTTGATTCGACAGATCCGCGCCATCGACGGCGAACTGGGCAGGATTCCCGCGGTCGCCGTCACCGGCTATGCGACGGCTGATGACGTCCAGCGCGCCCTCACCGCGGGGTTCCAAATCCACATCTCGAAACCTATGGATCCGGCGGCGTTCGTCGCGGCCGTTGCCGACCTGGCGCGGGTTGATCGCGCCTGATGTTGCGGCCATAATTCTTCGCAGCGCCCGCCCGCGAAAAGAACACAGCCCCATCGCCGCGGCATGGCGCGTGCTCGGCACCCGAGGGTAGACGCGCTATCCCCCCGCAATCGGCGGTAGTGTAAACGCGGCCGCGATATGTCGTGGGCTGTAGAGGTAAATGCATGGCGAACGTTCGGAACAAGCGGCGTGTCATCGAATTCGGTTCCCTTATTGGTATTTTGCTGCTGTTCTCGGGCTGTTCCTCCCCCTCACCCTCGAGTCAGACACAGGCGGGCGCTGCCGGCGGCAAGCCGCAGCTCGTGACCAAGGCAACGGACGACGATGAGCCGCTGCCGCCGGCGACGTCGCCATACGATGCGCTGCCCGAAGGGGCGCGGCCGCTACTCGACCAGTCATTCACCGGCGACTTCGACGAGATGGTCAAGCGCCGCATCATTCGCGCCGGCGTCGTCTACAACCGCACGCAGTACTTCATCGATCGCGGCGTTCAGCGCGGCATCAGCGCCGAGTCGCTCAATCTTTTCGAAGAGCAATTGAACAAGCGGCTCAAGACGGGATTGCTCAAAGTGCACGTGGCGATCGTGCCGCTCGCGCGCGATCAACTGTTCCCCGCGCTCGAGTCAGGGAAGGTGGATTTCGTCGCCGCCGCCCTGACCATCACGCCAGAGCGCAGGAAGGTCGCCAACTTCAGTACTCCGACCCGAGCGGGTGTCTCGGAGATTGTCGTGACTGCGCCAGACGTGATGCCGCCGGCCACGGTCGACGACCTCTCAGGGCGCGAAGTGTTCGTGCGCAAGAGCAGCAGCTACTACGAGAGCCTGCAGGAGTTGAACAAGTCGCTCGCCTCCCGCGGCAAGGCGCCGGTCTCGATCGTCGAAGCACCGGAGGCGCTCGAAGACGACGACATTCTCGAGATGGTGAATGCGGGTCTCGTCGACATCACCGTGATCGATGATTTCGTGACGGACTTCTGGCAAAAAATCTTCTCGGATTTCAAGGCTCACAAGGCGCTTGCGCTGCGAAGCGGTGGCGACATCGCGGTCGGTGTTCGCAAGAACAACCCGCGGATGCTCCAGGCTGTGAACATCTTCGTCAAGGAGTACGGTCCGAACACGGCCTTCGGCAACATGATGGAGCGCAGGTACCTCGAGAGCACGAAATATGTGAAGGGCGCAGGTGCCGAGCGCGAGCGCCAGAAGCTGCGGCAGCTGGTGAAGTTCTTTCAGACCTACGGGACGAAATACGAGGTCGACTACCTGTTGATGGCGGCACAGGGCTACCAGGAGTCACAACTCAATCAGGAGGCGAAGAGCCAGGTTGGCGCGATTGGCGTCATGCAGGTGATGCCGGCGACGGGGAAGGACCTGAACGTCGGTGACATCACGCAAACGGAACCGAACATCCATGCCGGCGTGAAGTACTTCCGCTTCATGATGGACGAGTTCTACAAAGACGAACCGATGACACCGCTCAACAAGGGGCTGATGACGCTCGCGTCCTACAACGCCGGCCCTGGACGAATCAGGCAGTTGCGGCGCGAGACCGAAAAGCGTGGCCTCGACCCGAACGTCTGGTTCGGCAACGTGGAGCGCATCGTCTCCGAGCGAGTGGGGCGCGAAACAGTTCAGTACGTCAGCAACATTTATAAGTACTACGTGGCATACCGGCTCTCGGCAGACCGCGAAGCGGCGCGCGCGAAGGCAAAGAGCGAGGTCACGTCGCAGTCGAAGTAGGGCTGAGTCGCGAGTCTGACCTGAATTACATCAGTGCTCTGACCTGCCAGTCAGTGGCGTTCATGAGGGCGTGATATTCGGCCTGCGACACGGATCGCTTTGAGTACCTGCAGGCGATCACGAACATGTTCTTCGTGTGGTGCCAGTCGCTGCGGACGACATCACACTGGAACGTTTCGCCGGAGCTGATCGCCATCGTCAGCACCACGCCGGCTTTGGGGATGGAGTCCACCTCGATCTGCTTGCTGAACCGGATGTCGCTGTTGTTGATTGTTTCGAGGGTGTCCGTCTCTTCCTTGCGAACGCGCAGAGACGGAATCCTGAGGCTGATTTCGACGGTTTGTGGCATGTGTCCGTAAGAGAGCGGCGCTCCCAACTGGAGCCGCATATCCCGATGGTACGATAGATTTCGGATGCCGCTCGTCACGCTCGACCGTATCTCGATGGCATTCGGCCATCTTCCTCTTCTCGATCAGGCCAGTTTCCGCATCGAACCACGCGAGCGCGTGTGTGTAATCGGGCGCAACGGCACAGGTAAGTCGACACTGCTTCAGATTGTCAGCGGCGACCTGGCGCCGCAGGAGGGGCTCGTGTGGCATGAGCCCGCGCTCCGCATCGGCCGCCTCGCCCAGGATGCGCTCGTCGCGGATGACCGGCGCGTCTTCGACATCGTCGCCGAGGGACTCGGACGCTCGGACGCTGAAGGATGGCAGTCGGAGCAGAAGGTCGCGAAGGTGCTGTCCAGGCTTCAGATCCCCGCCGATGTCAGCATGCAGACGTTGTCCGGTGGATGGAAAAGGCGCGTCCTGCTCGCGCGCGCGCTGGTTGGTGAGCCGGATCTGCTGCTGCTCGACGAGCCGACCAATCACCTCGACATCGAGACCATGCGCTGGCTCGAAGGATGGCTGGCCGACTATGCCGGAACGGTGGTGTTCGTGACGCACGACCGCGTGTTTCTGCAGGCGCTGGCGACCAGGATTGTCGAACTGGATCGCGGCCGGCTCACGTCGTGGCCGGGAGACTACGCGACGTTCCTGCGACGGAAGGAAGAGGCGCTCGCTGTTGAAGCCGCGCACGACGCGAAGTTCGACAAGAAGCTGGCGGAAGAAGAGGTGTGGCTGCGCCAGGGGATCAAGGCGCGGCGCACGAGGAACGAAGGACGCGTCCGGGCGCTGCTGGCGATGCGCGAGGAGCGCGCGGTCCGCCGCTCTCAGATGGGTTCAGTGCGGCTGCAGACCGAGATGGGTGACCGGAGTGGCCAGGTCGTGTTCGAGGCTGAGGGGATCTCGAAGTCTTTCGCCGGCCGTCCCGTCGTTCGCGATTTCACGACGCGCGTCATGCGCGGCGATCGCATCGGCCTGATCGGAGTGAACGGCTCCGGCAAGACAACGCTGTTGAAGCTGATGTTGGGAGAGCTCGCATCCGATGCCGGAGAAGTGCGGCGGGGAGCGAGCGTGCAGATTGCGTACTACGATCAACAGCGCGAGCAGCTCGATCCTGAACGCAGCGTCTGGGAAACAGTGGCGGACGGGCACGATACCGTCGCGCTCAACGGAGGCACGCAGCACGTTCACGGATACCTCCGCGATTTCCTGTTTCCGCCGGAACGGGCACAGTCTCCAGTCAAGGCGCTGTCGGGTGGCGAGCGGAATCGCCTCCTGCTCGCGCGGCTCTTCGCGCGGCCGTTCAACGTCCTCGTGATGGACGAACCGACCAACGATCTGGATATCGAGACGCTCGAGCTGCTCGAGGAGCGACTCGTGAGCTGGGCGGGCACACTGCTGCTCGTCAGCCACGATCGCGCGTTCATCGATCACGTCGTGACGAGCACGCTCGTGTTCGAGGGCGATGGCCGCGTGCAGGAATACGTCGGCGGATACGAGGACTGGCTGCGGCAGCGCCGACAAGCACAGCTGGACGCGCTTCGCACAGGCGCCACAGTGCGCAATGACTCGACGACTACCGACACGGACACGCCACGCGCGAATCGCAAGCCTTCGTACAAGGAGCAACTCGAGCTCGAACAATTACCCGTGCGCATAGACGGGCTGGAAACAGAGCAGCGGCGGCTGCAGGCAGATGTGACATCAGCTGATTTCTACAAGCGGCCCGCCGCTGAGATTCATGACACGCTCGCCCGGCTCGAGGAACTCGAGACTCTGCTGCTCGCGGCATACACCCGATGGGATGCACTCGACTCGCGCACTCCCGTCAGCCCGAAGTGAGTGCAGCATCCCCTTAATTGGGTAGATTAAGGCTCAGTAAACTCGCCTAGAATCCGGCCACCGAACGCGGTTTCGCTAAGCGCCCCCCTGCTCGCGCCGCGGAGGAGGTCAGATGCTGAAGTCGATCGCGGCTCTGCTCGCTCTCGCTGCAGTTCTCCTGTTTCCCACCCTCGTCTTCGCCCAAGCGACTGCATCGATTGCGGGTACGGTCGTCGACGCATCGGGCGCGGTGCTCCCTGGTGTGACCGTTGAGGCGTCGAGCCCGGCCCTCATCGAGAAAACGAGATCGGTCGTGACCGACGGCACGGGTCAGTACCGCATCGAGCAACTGCGTGGCGGCACGTACATCGTCGTCTTTACCCTGCCGGGGTTTTCGACGATTCGTCGCGAAGGTGTGGAGCTGACGGGGTCGTTTGCGGCAACCATCAACGCCGAGCTGAAGCTCGGTTCGGTCGAGGAGACCATCACCGTGACCGGTGACACGCCGATCGTCGACATCCAGAGCACGCAGCGTCAGCGCGTGATCGATCAGGAACTGCTCGCCGCGATTCCGACCGGACGTACGCCGCAGGTGGCAGCGTTCATGATCCCTGGCGTC
>Ga0207669_10001497_pt1 | contig 9966 bp, 11 predicted proteins | sample KBSM33metaG_FD_184329 | JGI IMG/M metagenome (GOLD analysis project Ga0207669, IMG submission 184329) | Miscanthus rhizosphere microbial communities from Kellogg Biological Station, Michigan, USA - KBS M3-3 metaG (SPAdes) (version 2) | ecosystem: Host-associated > Plants > Roots > Rhizosphere >...
CAGCTTTCGCTGGGATGACGGACTAAATTCTTGGCGGTTTACACGCATGTTTCGGCCGAGGCGCTGGAGGAATTCCTCCTGCGCTACGATGTCGGCGAGCTCGTCTCGGCGAAAGGCATCGCCGAGGGTGTCGAGAATTCCAACTATCTGGTCGACACGACCAAGGGCCGCTTCATCCTGACGCTCTACGAAAAGCGCGTCGAGGCCGGCGACCTGCCCTATTTCATGGCCTTGCTCGACCATCTCGCCGATCGCGGCAACCCGGTGCCGCCGGCGATCAAGGACCGCCATGGCGAAGCGCTGCAGATGCTCGAAGGGCGTCCGGCGTGTCTGATCAGGTTTCTGCCGGGAGTTTCGGTCAGCCATCCGACTGCGGCGCAGGCCGAGGCAGCGGGCGCGGCGATGGGGCGGATGCATGCCAGCCTGACCGACTTTGCCCAGGTCCGCGACAATTCGATGGGCGTTCCCACCTGGCAGCCTTTGTTCGATCGCTGCGGCCGATCGCTCGACGACATGGCCCCCAACCTCCATGCCGAGGCCGGCGCCATGGTCGATCGCGTGGTGAGCGGCTGGCAAGGCGACCGTTTTCCGCAAGGCACGATCCACGCCGACCTGTTCCCCGATAACGTCCTGATGCGCGGCAGCGACGTCACGGGACTGATCGACTTCTATTTCGCGTGCAGCGATGCGCGCATCTATGATCTCGCGGTCATGCACACCGCTTGGTCGTTCGACGCCAGCGGGATGACACATCATCCGGCGATCGGCGAGGCGCTGATCCGCGGCTATCACCGCACGCTGCCGCTGAGTGACGGGGAGCGTGCGGCGCTGCCCGGCTTTGCCGCCGGGGCCTGCATCCGCTTCTTCCTCAGCCGCGCCTGGGACTGGCTCAACACGCCAGCCGATGCGATGGTAACGCGCAAGGATCCGCTCGCTTACTGGCGCCGGATCAAGATCTACGATCCCGGCTTCGTGCGCGATTTCAAGTCGCTGGCATGACCGAATTGTCGCATGTCGAAATCGCCACCGATGGCGCGTGCAAGGGCAATCCTGGACCGGGCGGCTGGGGTGTGCTGATCCGCATGGGTGCGCGTGAAAAGGAATTGTCGGGCGGCGAGAAGCTGACCACCAATAATCGCATGGAGCTGATGGCGGCGATCGAGGGGCTCAACGCGCTCAAGCGCCCGTGTCGCGTGACGCTGTCGACCGACAGCCGCTACGTGATGGACGGGCTGACCAAGTGGATCCACGGCTGGCGCAAGAACGGCTGGAAGACCTCCGACAAGAAGCCGGTCAAGAACGCCGATCTATGGCAAGCGCTGATCGACGCCGCCGCGCCCCACCGCGTCGAATGGGTGTGGGTCAAGGGTCATGCCGGACACCCCGACAATGAGCGCGCCGACAAGCTGGCGAGCGACGCCGCCTACGCCGCCGCGAAAGGGTAGCGCCAGTCCAGCGGAACTGAACCGGCACCCGAAAATCAGCTATTGTCCTCGACCTCGGCGCCCGGGCCATTGGTCTTGATCGAGTCGATGGCGTTCTTGGCCGAATCCTTGCTCGAATAGCCCTCGGTCGAGAACATCACTTCGCTGTTATATTTGAAGCGAACGCGGAACTCGCCGGCCTTGTCCTTATAGATTTCGAATTTGTGCGCCATGAGGGCCTCCTCCGTGTGATTAACGCAGGTTAGCGGCGCCCGGCGCGGCGCGCTAGCGGAACCGCGCGGGGGTGTAACGATCCCGGTCTATTTCCGCGACGAGCGGATCGGGCGTGGTGCCGAGCAGCAAAGATGCCGCGACGAGGGATGCCGCCGGCGCGGTCTGGATGCCGAAGCCGCCCTGCCCCGCGCACCAGAAAAAGCCGGGCACGTGATTGTCGAATCCGTAGACCGGCAAACGATCGGGCGCGAAGCTGCGCAAGCCCGCCCAGCTGCGCTCGACCCGCTCGATCCTCCAATCGACCACCTGTTCCAGCCGGTCGATCGCGATCGCGATGTCGATCTCCTCGGGCTGAACGTCGCCGGGCTCGCTCGGCACCTCGTCATGCGGGCTCAGCCATAGCCGGCCACCCGATTCCGGCTTGAAATAGAAGTCCCCGCCGATGTGCGCGACGTGCGGCGCATCGTCCGGCACCGGCGGATCGACGCGGAGCTGCACGAGCGCACGTCGCAACGGCTGGATCCCGATCGGCGCGACTCCGGCCATCGCCGCGACACGATCAACCCAGGCACCGGCGGCATTGACCAGAATCCTGGCGGCGAACGGACCGGTCTTCGTCTCGAGCTGCCACACATCGCTGCGCCGCGACGCCGCGGTCAGTCCGGCGTCGAGCACCAATTCGGCCCCAGCCTTCTTCGCGCGCGACAACGCGGCGGCGTGGAGCCCGGCGACGTCGATATAGGCACAGCTCGGCTCCCACACCGCGAGAGCCCATTCGGGGCGCAGGCCGGGAATGCGGTCGCGCGGGTCGACCAATGTCAGATCGACGCCGGTACCGGCGAATTCGGCCAGCATCGCTTCGATCTGCTCGCGTTCCTCTTCGCGGCCGATGTGCAGCCCCCCCAATGGCTGCAGGAACCCGCCGGCGTCGAGCACCGCGCGTGACGCGGCGGTCAGCGGCTGAATCGCCGGACCGCCATACGTCTCTTCCCAGAAAGCCGCGGATCGTCCGGTCGCGTGATAGCCGGCGACATCCTCGGCTTCGAGGATCAGGACGCTGGCATGGGGCGCGACCTCGGCCGCGAGCGCGGCGCCGGCGATCCCGGCGCCGATGATGGCGATGTCGTAAGTCATTGCTGCGCTCGTGCCGAAAGGAAGATGTCGATTTCCCCCAAGGCGCGATTGCGGACCGGGTCAACCTCGCGCAGGATTTCGTGCGCGCTTTCGTTGCCGAAGCGGACGAGGCGGGCATCGGGCAGCAGTCCCGCGACCTTGATCGCATCGGCCGCACGGACCAGTTTGTCGGCTTCGGCGACCAGCACGAGCACCGGCGTCCTGACCAGCTTCACGCGCCGGCTGACACGCAGCCGCCGAGTCGATTCGAACGCGCGGACGACCCAGCGCCAGCTCGGCGGGCCCAATTTGATCTCCGGTTTCTGGTCCCACCACCACGGTTCGTCCGAATATCGGTCGGAATCGTGAGTGAGCAGCGACAGCCGCGAATCGGTGGTGCCCGGCTTCTCGTTCGACTTCCAGGCGCGGCGCTGGGGATTGCCGAGCTTCATGGCGATCTCGGCGATTCGCTCGCCGAACCCGGCGCTGATCGGCGCATGCAGCCCCATCATCGGCGCGATCAGTACCGCCGCATCGGGCTCGGCCAGCACCTTGGCCAGTGCACGGCAGACCAGATGTCCGCCCATCGAATGTCCCATGGCGACATGCGGCCCCGGCGTCGCAGTCGCCCAGTCCTTCCAGAACGCGCCATAATCAGCGAGATAGGTCCCGAACCGGTCGATATCGCCGACATGGGGATCATCGGTCAGCCGTCCCGATCCGCCCTGACCGCGCCAGTCGAACGACGTGATCGTCCAGCCTTGGTCATGCCAGTGATGGAAGGTCTCGAGATACTTCTCGAAGATGTCGCCGCGGCCGCCCTGGAACAGGATCGATCCGCGCGGAACAGCGGCGCCGGACGGCCAGTCGAACCGGCGCAATTGCCAGCCGTCAGGGGCGGTCCAGAACGATATCGAGCTGCCGTCGGGATAGGTTCGGCGCGCCGTTTCGGAAGATACCATCCATGCTGGTTACTTTTTAGAAAGCCATGCCGTCTAGGTCTGTGATCCGATGGGCTGGGGAATTCTGTCTTATGTGCTCGGGGGAGCACTCGTTCTGATCCTGCTTTCGGCGGGCATCGAGGATGCTCGTACCCGAGAGATCGCCAATTGGAAGAACGCCGCGATCGCGCTGATGGCGCCTGCCTGGTGGTGGGTGCTAGGCTATGGCTGGGCTGATGTGGCGTGGCAAGTCGGCATCGCGGTCGGCGTGTTCGCGCTGTTCGTCGGCGCCTTCCATTTCGGCTGGATGGGCGGCGGCGACGTCAAGATGATCGGCGCGCTCGCGCTATGGCTTCCCGGCCAAACTCTTCTCTTCATGCTGATGGTCATGTCGATCATCGGCGGCGTGCTGACGCTGATCATGATGTTCGACCATTGGCGCCGCAAAGCGCCGGGTGCCGTCGAGACGCCATATGGCGTCGCGATCGCCATGGCATCGATGCTCGCGCTCGGTGAACCGATATTTAACCACTTTGCGTAGATTAACGATGATCAAGTCGGGGTCATCGCCACAACGGGGCACGAAGCGTCATGGATAGTCGGAAGATCATTTTGCTGGTGGGCGCGCTTTTCGTCGCAGCCATCACCGCGTTCATGGCGCGCAGCCTGATCGTCGGATCGAGCGCTCCCGTGGCTTCGGCCCAAGCGCCCATCGCGCCGGTCCAGACCGGCACCGAAGTGCTCGTCGCGACCAAGGCGCTGCCGATCGGCACGATCCTGGATGCGACCAGTTTCAAGTTCCAGCCCTGGCCGAAGGAGCTGGTCGAAAACGCTTATTACCTTCGCAAGGACGGATTCGATCCCAAGAGCCTGCAAGGCACGGTCGTGCGCTCGGTGATCACCGCCGGGCAGCCGCTGACCCAGGGATCGCTGGTCAAACCAGGCGACCGCGGCTTCCTCGCTGCGGCGCTGACGCCGGGCATGCGCGCGGTCACCTTTCCGATCCGCAACGAGAATTCGGTCGCGGGCTTCGTCTTTCCCGGCGACCGCGTCGACCTGACTTTGTCCCAGACCGTTGCCGGCGGCGGTGATGGTCCGCCGCTCAAGGTGGCCGAGACGATCATGAAGAACCTCCGCGTGCTGGCGACCGACCAGCGCACGACCACCGATGTCGACGATCAGGGCAAGACCGTGGTCCGCAACATCTCGATGGTGACGATCGAGGCGACGCCGGCAATCGCCGAGAAGATTTCGGTGGCACGCACCTTGGGCGACCTTTCGCTCGTGCTGCGCCCGCTCGCAGACTCGGCATCCGAACTCGATCAGGCGATCGCCGATGGATCGGTAAAGGTGCCCGACGGCAAGGATCCCAAGGCCGAAAAGGCCATGCTCGCAAACGCCGAGGTCCAGCCGATGGCAGGCAAGACCAGCTTCGCCACCGGTGCCGATGTGTCGCGCTTCCAGCGCCGCACCGTGCCGGGCAAGGCCGCGGAAACGGCGGGCGCTGCCGGAGCTATTCCGGGCGGCGCCCCGGTAATTACCGGTCCCTCGGTGCGTATCGTCCGCGGGAATAATGCGACCGAGGTACCGCTCGGTCGTGGGGGGAAACAGTGATGCAAGCGACAATCGTTTTAAACCGGATCGTTGCGGCTACCGTCGCGACGGCGCTGGTAGCGACTATGCCGGTCGAGGCGGCCGGCGGTGGTCGCCAGGCCACGCGCCGCGCGCCGGCCAAGGCCGTTCGAGTCGGCGGCCTGCCGCAGGGCACGCAACGCCCGACGACCGAAGTGGTGCTTTCGGTCGGCCAGGGTGAGGTCATCACCCTGCCCGCCGACGCCGCCGATGTCTGGGTCGCCAATCCGAACGTCGCCGATGTCGACGTCAGCAACCCGCGCCAGATTCGCCTGTTCGGCAAGGATTACGGGACGACCACAGTGTTCGTCACCGCGGCCAGTGGCCGGGTGATCTATTCGACCAATGTTCGCGTCGGCCAGAACCTGAACTCGATCGATCGCATGATGAAGGCCGCGATGCCGGACGCCGACATCAAGGTGATCACGGTCGGCCAGCTCGCCGTCCTGACGGGTACCGTGGCGGCACCGGCCGATGTCGCCCAGGCGCAGCAGATCGTCGCCGCCTTACTTAACCCTGGCATCGATGTCAGCAATCCGTCGACACCGTTGAAGATCGCGGTGATCAACCGCCTGCGGACGGCAACACCGATGCAGGTCAATTTGCAGGTGAAGTTTGCTGAAGTCTCCAAGAGTTTCGTCAAAAATATCGGCACCCGTCTGAAGACCAAGGACAATTCGGGTACCGGCTTCCTGTTCGGATCGGACAGCGGCAATGCCGGAACAATCACGATTGATCCGACCACCGGCGTCAAGACCTCAACCTATCTAACCGGCGCCCAGCGTACGACGATCGGCGCGGCGGGGGCCATTCTGGGCACCAACGTGCTGGCCGCGCTCGACCTGGGCGAAACCAACGGTCAGGTCACCACGCTCGCCAACCCGAACCTGACCGCCTTGTCGGGCGAAACCGGATCCTTCCTCGCCGGCGGCGAGATTCCGATCCCGGTCAGCCAGGGCCTCGGTGCGGTGTCGGTCGAATATAAGCAATATGGCGTCAGCCTGGCTTATACGCCGACGGTGCTGGCCGATGGTCGCATCTCGCTGCGCGTGCGGCCGGAAGTGTCGCAGCTGTCTTCGGCGGGCGCGGTCACGCTCAACAACGTTACCATCCCGGCCCTAACCACACGGCGTGCCGAAACCACTGTCGAGCTGGGATCGGGACAGAGCCTGGTGATCGGCGGCCTGCTTCAGAGCGGCACCGACAATTCGATCGACAAGACCCCGGGGCTCGGCGATGTCCCGATCCTCGGTTCGCTGTTCCGCTCCAACGCTTGGAAGCGCAACGAAAGCGAATTGATGATCGTCATCACGCCCTATCTGGTGAGGCCGGTCAACGCCAACGAGATCGTGCTACCGACCGACGGCTACAAGGCGCCGGACGATGCCGGCCGCGTCTTCCTGGGCCGTCTGGGCGAAGGCACGACCGGCGGAGACCGCCCCAAGCCGACCATGGCCGTGCCGACACTGGCGGGCCCGGCGATCGGCGCCAACGCGCCCGTGCCGGCGGCACCGATCGCGCCGCAGCCGAGCTCCGATCCGGCGACCGCCGACAAAAAAGCACTTCTGCCCAAGAAGTCGAAAAAGGGCGAGCAGCCCGCCACTCCCGGCTTCAGCCTGTAACGCGCGAGGAACAGTCAGATCATGCGTACGATCCTCATCGCCGCTCTTGCCGCTCCCGCACTGATGCTGGGCGGCTGCGGCACGCTCAATCAAGGTGTCGACTCGATCAAGCAGCCGGTCGTCAGCCGCACCGATTACGTGTTCGACGCGCAATCGACCACGGCTGGCCTGGCGCCAGGCGAGACCGAACGGGTCGCCGGCTGGCTCTCCTCGATGCGATTGCATTATGGCGACCAAATCTCGGTCGACGATCCCAATCCCTATGACTCGCGCGCTCGCGCGCAGATCGCGGCGATCGTCTCCAGCTACGGCATGCGCCTCGCCGATCGCGCGCCGATCACCAATGCCCCGATGGCCGCGGGCATGGTTCGCGTCGTCGTCAGCCGGTCGGTCGCTACGGTCCCGGGCTGCCCCGACTTCACGCGCAGCGGATCGAGCGAGTTCCAAGGCAGCATGACTTCCAATTTCGGTTGCGCGAGCAACGCCAGCCTGGCGGCGATGGTCGCCGATCCGCTCGATCTGGTCCGTGGTCAGACGGGTGACGGCACCGCCGACCCGATCACCACGGGCCGCGCCATCGACAGTTATCGCAAGGCCGCTCCGACCGGAGCGGGCAATGCAGTCAAATCCGAATCGACGGGAGGCAAATAAGATGAACGCGCCGTGGAAACCCGCTGGCGTCGCGCATCGCGAGCCGTTCGTCGCCTATGTCTGCGACGAGACGACCGCCGAAGCGCTGCGTCCCATCGTCAGCGAAATGGGCTGGTCAGCCGAGAAGGTGAACAAGGGCGGGCTGCGTAACGCGGTCCAGTCATTGTCGGTCTCGGCCAGCCCGCAAGTGTTGTTCGTCGACCTCAGCGAATCGGGCGATCCGCTCAACGACATCAATGCGCTGGCGGAAGTCTGCGAGCCCGGCACCGTCGTCATCGCGGCAGGCCAGGTCAACGATGTCCGCCTGTATCGCGACCTGACCGCGAGCGGGATCCAGGATTATCTGCTCAAGCCGCTCAATCCCGACATGCTGCGCGAAACGTTCGGTAGCGCGCAAGCGGTGTTGAACGCGCCGCGGCTGAATGAGGTCTCGCCGGATCGTCCGCATTCCGCAACTGCGGTGATCGGCACGCGCGGCGGCACCGGTGCCTCGACCATCGCGACCTCGGTCGCGTGGCTGATGAGCGAGAAAGGCGGCCGCACCACGGCGCTGCTCGATCTCGACGTACATTTCGGCACCGGCGCGTTGGCGCTCGACCTCGAGCCGGGCCGCGGCCTGACCGACGCGATCGAGAATCCCAGCCGCATCGACGGGCTGTTCATCGAACGCGCGATGGTCAAGGCCAGTGAGCGTCTCGCCGTGCTGTCGGCCGAAGCGCCGATCAACTCGCCGATGATGACCGATGGCTCTGCTTTCTACCAATTGCAGGAAGAGATGCGCGCCGCGTTCGAATGTACGGTGGTCGACCTGCCGCGCGCGCAGCTTATCCAGCATCCACATCTGATCAGCGACATTCAGACGACGGTGGTCGTCACCGAACTGACGCTGGCCGCGGCACGCGACACGATCCGCATCCTGTCGTGGTTGAAGTCGAACGCGCCCGGAAGCCAGGTCCTGGTCGTCGCCAATCGGGTGCCCGCCGGCGGGCAACTGGAAATCAACCGCAAGGATTTCGAGAGCTCGATCGAGCGTCGCATCGATTTCCTCATCCCGTATGACCAGAAATTGGCGGCACAGGCAGCCAAGCTGGGCAAGACGCTGGCTGAGGCCGGCAAGGGATCGAAGACGGTCGCGCCGATCGGCGATCTCGCCAACCGCCTGTTGGCGGTCGGCGATGCGGCCGAGCCGGCCGGCAAGGCCGCAGGCAAGAACGGTGCGGGGAAACCGGCCGGGCAGTCGTTGATGGGCAAGTTCGCCGATCTCAAGTCGCTGATGCCGGGCAAGAAAGCCGCGAAGTCGAGTTGAATTGAGTTGAATTGACCGGGGCCAGCCCATCCGGGCCGGCTCGAACAAGTGGAGCGTTTGAGCGATGCCATTGGTGCCGCTGATCACGGTGTTTGCAGGGGCGGCGACCATGCTGTTGCTGCTGGCGTTCGCCTTTTCCGGCCCGTCGGCGGCGAAGGCACAGACGCGCCGGCTGAACTCGCTCCGCGAACGCCATAGCGGCGCCGCCAGCGACGCGGTGATGGCAGCGCAAATGCGCCGCATCACCGGCAAGCGCGACAGCAACATGGATACGGCGATGATGCGGTTCCTGCCGCGTCCGGCCGTGCTCAAGAAGCGCCTCGCCATGACCGGCAAAACCTGGACCGTCGGTCAATACGGCCTGGCGACGTTCGGTATCATGCTCGTCGTCGCTTCCTTGTTGATGATCCGCGGCGCGCCGATCGCGATCTCCGTCTTGATCGCCGTCTTCGTCGGCGGCGGGCTGCCGCATTTCGTGGTCGGCTATTTCATCAAACGCCGGGTCAACAAGTTCACCGCCAAATTCCCCGACGCGATCGAATTGCTCGTACGCGGGCTGCGTTCGGGCCTGCCTATCAGCGAAACCATGGGTGTGGTCGGCGCCGAAGTGGCCGGCCCGGTCGGCGAGGAATTCCGTGCAGTATCCGACAAGATGAAGATCGGCCGCACGATGGACGCGGCGCTGCAAGAAACCGCGGACCGCCTTGGCACACCCGAATTCCAGTTCTTCGTCATCTCGATCGCGATCCAGCGCGAAACCGGCGGCAACCTCGCCGAAACGCTCGCCAACCTGGCCACGGTGCTTCGTCAGCGCAGTCAGATGAAGCTGAAGATCAAGGCGATGTCGTCCGAATCGAAGGCATCGGCCTATATCGTCGGCTCGCTCCCGTTCATCGTGTTCGGCCTGATCATGTGGATCAGCCCGGCCTATATGGGCAATTTCTTCGTCGATCAGCGCCTGATCGTCGCCGGTATCGGCGGCTTCATCTGGATGTCGCTGGGTGGCTTGATCATGGCCAAAATGGTCAATTTCGAGATCTGAG
>Ga0207669_10001498_pt1 | contig 9966 bp, 7 predicted proteins | sample KBSM33metaG_FD_184329 | JGI IMG/M metagenome (GOLD analysis project Ga0207669, IMG submission 184329) | Miscanthus rhizosphere microbial communities from Kellogg Biological Station, Michigan, USA - KBS M3-3 metaG (SPAdes) (version 2) | ecosystem: Host-associated > Plants > Roots > Rhizosphere >...
GCTAAGTTGTTGGAAGTTCGGCGATCGCTGGAGCCGCCAGCGGGCGGCGGGGAATACGGCGGCGATCAGATGTTAGAGCGATCGAACTTGTCATAGGGTCGGGTAGGGCGCTCGCACGCGAATTGCTTGGGGATTCCCGCGGCGCGGAGATGGACACGAAAAGCGACGACAGCACGACGATCCGGGAGGTCAGCGCGGCGCGAGGCGGCCGGGCGGCCACGCCCGTGCTGCTGATCGGCTCGTTTCTTTCCGAGTCCACGCGCGTAGTTAGCCTCGATCGTCCGGTCACGATCGGGCGCGGCCGGTCGTCGGACGCCGGCGTCCGCAACCAGGACGCCGAAGTCATAGTACATGCGGACCGGACGCTCTCGCGCCCGCACCTGCGGATCGCGCGCTCGTCCGACACATGGACGGTCGAGGACCTGGGCAGCAAGAACGGCACGTTCGTCGACGGCCGCCGCATTACGAAATCGACCGCAGCCTCGCCGGGCAGCGTCGTGATGTTCGGCAGCCACGCGGGCGTCTTCCGGCGCGTGTCCGCGGGCGAGCTGGCGGCGATCGAGGCCGAGGCGGCCGATCCGCTGGGGCCGGTCGCGACGATGTCGCCTGCGCTCGCGGTGACGGCGTCCATCTTGCGGCGGCTGGCGCGCGTGCGCGAGGCGCACCTCCTGCTGGTGGGCGAGACGGGCGTGGGCAAGGAGGTGTACGCGCGCGCCGTTCACGCGGCGTCGGGCCGGACGGGCGAGCTGGTGGCGATCAACTGCGCGGCGCTGCCGCGCGAGCTGGTCGAGGCGAGCTTTACGGCTACGCGCGCGGCGCGCATTCGACCGCGACGCGCGCGAAGCCGGGCCTGGTCGAGATGGCCGACAAGGGGACGCTGCTGCTCGACGAGATCGGCGAGATGGAGCCGGGCCTGCAGGCGAAGCTGTTCCGCTTCCTGCAGGACGGGAAGGTGCAGGCGCTCGGGTCGACGCAGGCGCGGCCCGTCGACGTCCGCGTCATCGCCGCGACCAGCCAGGTCTCGGCGTCCGTGCGGGCGGATCTGGTCGGGCGGCTGGGCGCGGAGCCGATCGTGATCTCGCCGCTCGCCGAGCGCGTCGAGGACATCGGCGCGCTGGTGTCGCACTTCGCCGGCCCCGCCTTCCCGGGCATGGAGCCGGCGGCGTTCCGCGCGCTGTGCAGTTATCACTGGCCGCGCAACGTGCGCGAGCTGAGTGAAGTCGTGAAGCTCGCGCTCGCGCTGGCCGACGGTCGGCCGATCCGCGTCGGCGACTTGCCCGGCGGCGTGCGCGCGGCGCTGGAGACGGGCCCGCGCATCGGCGCGGCGCGGAAGTATCGGGCCGGACCATCGCGCGTGCAGCTCGAACGGCTGCTGCGCGACAAGCGGGGCAACGTCGCCGCGGTGGCCAAGGCGCTGGATCGCCAGTGGGCGGTGGTTCAACGGTGGCTGCGACGACATGACTTGGACGCGGCTCGGTTCCGCGAATGAGGCGGCGGGGACACCAGTGACAGGCGACGGGCGCAACCGCGACGCGGACGCGGATGAAAGCTGGACGGACATGGAGGAGGTCCGACCGGACCTGGTCGAGGCTCTTCCGATCCGGCACGGGATGGTGCTGGGTGGGCGCTACGCGGTCGAGGCGATCATCGGGCGCGGCGGATCGGGCGTGGTCGTGCGCGCCCACGATCGCGATCTGCGGCAGACCGTCGCGATCAAGATCGTGCGCGCCGAACTGGCCGGCCAGCGCGTATGGGCGGAACGGCTCGCCCGCGAGGTGCGGCTGGCGCGCCAGATCCACCACCCGCACGTCTGCCGCGTCTTCGACTTCCAGCAGGCCGAGGGCCGCGCGTTCCTGGTGATGGAGCTGGCGGAGCGGGGCTCGCTGCGCGAGGAGATCCGCTCGGGCGCGCTGGCGGCACGGTCTCTGGCAGCGCGGATCGCGGCCGCACGCGCGGTCGCGTCGGCGCTGGCGGCGATCCACGCCGCCGGGATCGTTCACCGCGATCTCACGCCGCAGAACCTGCTGCGAATGGGCGACGGGCGAGTGGTCGTATCGGACTTCGGCCTAGCGACCGACGCCAGCGAGAGCACCAGCGTCCACGGCGGCACCGTCGCGTACATGGCGCCCGAAGTGCTGCGCGGCGGGAACTCCAGCTTCGCGTCGGACATCTGGGCGCTGGGCGTGGTGATACACGAGCTGGTATTCGGGGCGAAGCCGCGCTGGTCGGAGGCGGCGGCGCAGGACATGCTGGCGCCGGAGCTCGGGCGGAAGCTGACCGCCGAGGAGCGCGCGGTGTTCGAAGCATGCCGTGCGTGTACGGTGAAGGAGCCGGGGCGTCGGGTTGCCGGCGCGGAGGAGGCGGGGCGGTTGCTGACGGCGCGGCGGGGGTGGTGGGCGCGACTGCGCGGCAGGCCGCGGCGTCCGCCGGTATTCGCGGTGGCGCTGGCGCTCGTGGCGGCGGTCGCCGTTGGCGGAGTCGTGTCGCGCGTGCGGAAGCAATCGCTGGGTGTGAAGACGACACCAGCGTTCGAGGCGCCGCTGATCGTGCCGACCGGCGAGCCGGCCGACTGGACGGACACCTCGACCGTGCTCGCTGAGATACCGGAGCGAATCACGTGCACGCGTCTCCTCCCCGACCAGCGCACCATCCGCTTCGTCTGGGGCTCACCGCCACGCGCCGAGGACGTCGACACCGTCACGCGCAAGCGCATCTCGTCGCCGCTCGTTCCCGCGGCCTACGCGGAGGGCTGCCCGGACCTTTCACCCGACGGTAAGCGCCTCGTCTTTCAAGGCCGCGCGAAGGACGGCCGGGCGTTCGCATTCCTGTCGGAACATCCCGACGGCCGGGATGCGGAGGCTGTCGTTCCGACTGCGGAGCCGACAATGTCGTCGGAGCCGACCTGGCTGACCGATAACGGTGCCTTTTCTTTCGACATCGATACCACCCATGTGGGTGTGTTTTCGACGGTCGAACGACGGATCGCCGCGCTTCCTGAACCCGCGAACGACCGCGCGGTTACCTCGTTCCGATCGGCGACGGGTGGTCTGATCTTCGTGAGCAGCCATTGGGACGGCCCTGAGATAGGAATCGTGGCCTTTTCGTGGCCGTCGTTGAGCGAACAAATGCGGTTTCGTTTGACCGGAAGTGCGGCTATGGATTTCAGGGTCGGGCGCGGGTCCGAAGTCTATTTCACGAACCCGGATCTGGAACGCCTGACGGACATGGTCGAACTTGATCGTAAGACGCTTCTCGCGCGCCGGATCGGGAGCGTTCGCAACCAGAGGGTTGGCAAACCGTGGGTACTCAATCAGGGCCTGGTGTTCCTCAGTGCCCGCGACGAAGCGGACCTGTTCCTGCTGAATGCGAACAAAGCTCTGGCTCGAGTCACGCACGATGGGGCTGTCTATAACGCCGCCCACTGCGGCGATAATTTTATCGTCCGCCGGGACCGGGGCGGCCGAAGTCTGATCGAACGAATCGACCGAAGCGGTGGGGCGGTAGGAACACGAACGGATGTATTCGTCGGATTCGCACCGGAATGTTCATTGGACGGGCGAGTTACTTACTACGCTGAGCCGTCGTCATTGGCTGTCATGCGTTGCGATCAAGCTGGCTGTGGACGGCTGCTGAAGGGCCCCGTAGGTGCACTCGCTATTTCACCGGATGGGAAGCGCATCGCGGTTCTCACATTGGAACCGCGTGGCCTCGGTATTTCGTGGATAGGTGCTGACGGTGGTGTAAGCCACCACGTTTCCGAGACTGAAAGTGCGTGTCGGCCTGGATGGGCGTCGGCGCAATCGCTGTGGATTTCGCGACGACGGAACGGGAAGATGGTCTGGGTCGAGGTTGACGCGGATTCGGGACGCGAGACGGGCAAGACCCAGGCGGGCGGACGCGATTGCTCCGATGGCCACCCCGATCCTTTGTCCCCGGTAGATCCAGACCTGAAGATCATCTACGACCAGACCTCCCAGCTCAGGCTGATCGGCTGGGACAAGATGAGGCGAAACTGACGCCCAAGTCCTTGGAAAGCTGTACGAACCTCGCTAGCCTCTCGTTTTGACGATGCGCCGCGATTCGTCATCTGACGTAGCTGCTTCCGAGTCGGAAGGCGACGATCCCAGCATCACGGCTGTAGCCGATGAGCCCGCGGTCACGCGCGAGCGCGCGCCAGAGGTGAAGCCAGGCGATCTGCTGGCGGGCCGCTACCAGGTCGAGGCGATCATCGGCAAGGGCGGCAGCGGTGTCGTCCTGCGCGCGTTCGATCGCGTCTCCGCGACCGTTGTCGCGGTCAAAGTCCTGAAGCCGGGGCTGACACACGACCCGCGCTGGGAGAAGCGTTTTCAGCGCGAGCTGCGCCTCGGCCGTCCGATTCGGCACCCCAACGTCTGCCGCATCTTCGACATTGGCGACGCCGACGGGTACCGCTTCCTCACAATGGAGTTCGCGACCGGCGGCACGCTGCGCGACGCCGTCAAGAAGAACCAGCCGCTGCGCCCGTTGCCTGACCGCTTCGCGGATGCGGCGGGCGTGATCGCCGGCCTCGCCGCGATCCACGGCGCCGGCATCGTTCACCGCGACGTGAAGCCCGACAACGTGCTGCGCATGGACGACAGACGCCTCGTGCTGTCTGACTTTGGCTTGGCAACGGATCTCCCCGACAGCACGATGGTCAGCGTCTTTGTCGGCACGCCTCACTATATGGCACCGGAGGTTCGCGAAGGTGACCCAGCGACCACCCGTTCCGACGTCTGGTCTCTTGGTGTCGTTCTGCACGAGATCTTCTTCGGCAAGCGTCCCGAGAAGCGCTCGGCGCGAAGTGTCTCTGGCGTATCGAAGGTTTCGACGGCATCGACTTCGTCCTTGGTCGAACGAGCAATGCTGGCCCTCTGTTCGCGGTGCCTCGCCGACGATCCAGCCGATCGGCCCGAGGATGCGCGCTCCGTTCAGCGCCTCTTCGAAAGCGCTCGGCGGTCACCGGGTGCGATTCTTTGGTCTGGTACCCGCCGGAAGCGGGCCTATCTGGCTGTCGGAGCAGCTGTAATCGCGGCACTTGGTGCCGTCGGAGTGCGCGCCCGTTGGGGATCGCGAGCGCCGGGTACCGCATCGCCGGTGGATGTTCCGCGCCTGGTCAGCACCGGGCACCCAAAGGAATGGACGAAGGTGGCGAAGGTCGTCGCTTCGGTTCCGGGGCACGTTCACTGCTTTTCGTTCGTCGACGCGAATACCGTACGACTCATCTGGGGCGCTCCCCGAACGGCCGAGGACGTCAATATCGAATCGGGCGCTCGGCGGTCGGCGTCCCTCGTCCACGAAGCGTATGCGACGGGTTGTCCCGATCTGTCGCCCGATCGGCGCGAGCTGTTGTTCACCGCCAATACGGCGGTTGGCGGCGCAGAGATCAGGCGCAGCAAGAATCCTGAGGGTAGCGACTCGAAGCCAGTGACGCCAGGTTCAGAGCCGGTCTGGTTGAGGAGCGGCGAAGAATTCGCGTACGACATCGATGGTACGCATGCCGCGGTGTTCTCGTTCCCTACGATGAAGTTTCGTCTGCTCGCCGACCCCAACCTGGGTAGGCTGCAGTCGCTTCTTGGTAAGACTGTGAGCCATCGCGCCGATGCGTTGGCGGTAATGTTCTACGCTGACGATATTCAGTGGGCGGTTGCGGTGTACGAGGGCGTCGGGCTCACGCGGCGGACGATCTACGCAATTCCAGGTGCGCGAAACTTCCGTTTCGCGCCCGATGGAGAAAGGTTATTCGTCTCGCCTCTGGAAGCGCGGTCTCCGTTGACCGCGCTCGACTGGCGTAAGGGTACCTATCGGAACCTCGGTAGGTATGCCGAGATGGATTTGGTAGATGCGCAGGTCAGCGGTCAGACAGGGGCCGTCCTGGCACGGCGTCGAGCGAGAGATGTTTGGCTTTACGACGGGGCGACAAGGCGGCGCATGACGACCGACGGCGACAATGACGGTGCGGCGATCGCCCCGAACGGCGAATTGCTGCTGGCCAGACCGGGACCCGGATCGACGGAAAACATCTGGTCGCGCACGCCGGACGGGGCGCTCGAGAAGAGGACAGCCGGGCCGCACGATACGTCGCCCGATTTCAGTCCTGACGGGCGCACTTGGATTTATTCGGACTACTTGCGCCGGAGCATCATGATCTGCACAACGGGTACCGATCGATGTCGGGTTCTGCGCCACGACGAGGTGCTTCCAACGTGGCCTCGCTTTTCACCCGACGGGTCAAAGGTTGCCTACGTCAGATATGGCGTGGCCTCAGAGATGGTTGCCTTTTCCGTTACAGACGGAACGCAGTGGCCGCTGGGTGGTACGCACTGGCAGTGTCCGCCCGTTTGGTCGTCACCGGACAAGATCTGGACATTCGAAGGATCCGCCGGTGGTTACGCCTGGGTAGAAAAGGAAATTGAGACGGGTCTGCGAACCGGCCGTCGCGTACAAGTGACGGACGGTCAGAGCGCCATCAACGATCAACTCGAGTGCTGGCCGGCGAACGCCAGCGTCGCGTCACCATTTTTTCGTAAGGTACGGGTGGAGACGGAGGAACTCTCGACTGTCCTCCGCCTTGGTTCCAACGAACTGATCGACTGAGCGTACTCAGCAGTGGTTACCGGGAGGTTGGCAGAACCCGCGCGGCGCCTGCGGCGCGACCTGGATCTGCGGCGCCCGCGCCTTGGCGATGCTCGCCCCAACAAACGCGGCCGACACAGCAATAACAGCAGCAAGCGCAATCCTCTTGAGCATGACTTCCCCTTGTGGTTTCGTGGTTGGCGTCTAAAACCGACGCGCCGCATCTGGGCGCGGAGGCCGTCATCGACGGGAGCAACCAGCGCACCATGGGGGAAAGACCTGATTTCAATGGGTTGGCGCGGCTGGGCTCCGGAATTCCAAATTCAGTGCCGAAACCGTTTTCGCAAGGCGACTTACGCTCAACCGTTCGTGAAACGTCGTGATCACGCCCAACGAGAGCGTGACCTTCGTCCCGCGGAATAAGACGAAGGACGGGCCGTCGCATGTGCCGCTGCTGCTGATCGTTGGCGACAGCCATGGGCGCGTTCCGCCGGCGCGGCAGCGCGTCAGCACCTTCACCGGGACGCTGGTGGTGGGACGCCGCGAGGCCTCGGCGAAGGGGGGGATGGCTCAGGCGTCGCTGGTGCTGCTCGACAAGATGGTGTCGAGCCAGCATTTGGCGATCGCGCCCGCGCCCGAAGAGGGCACGTTCGAGATCACCGATCTCTCCAGCACGAACGGCACCGTGGTCGATGGCGAGGCGGTCGAATCGACGCTGAAGCTGCGCGATGGCGCCATCATCTTCGTGGGCAGCCACGTTCTGTTGTTCCGCGTGGCGACGGCTTCACAGCTGGCCGCGATCCAGGAAGAGATGGCGGACCCGCTGGGCCCGGTGCCCACCGTCAATCCGAGCTTCGCGGTCACCTGCAAGCGCCTCCGGAAGCTGGCCGAAGCCGGGCAGGAATTTCTGCTCACCGGTGAGACCGGCGCCGGTAAGGAGATCTACGCGAACGCCATCCACCGGGTCAGCGGCCGCACCGGACCGTTCGTGGCGGTGAACTGCGCGGCGTTGCCGCGCGAGCTGGTCGAGAGCGAGCTGTTCGGTTACGCGCGCGGCGCGCACTCGCAGGCGGCGATGGCGAAGCCCGGCATCATCGAACAGGCAGAGGGCGGAACGCTGTTTCTCGACGAGATCGGCGAGATGGCGCCCGAGCTGCAGACCAAGCTGCTGCGCTTCACGCAGGACCGCATGCTGTCACCGATCGGCGGCCTGCGCGCGCGCCACATCGACACGCGCATCATCGCCGCCACCAGCCGCACCACCAGCCCGACCGAATCGGGCAGCGGTGGCCTGCGCGCGGATCTGGCGGCGCGGCTGGGCGCCGAGCCGATCCGCATCCCGCCGCTGCGCGATCGCGTGGAGGATCTGGGCGCGCTGGCGTCATTCCTGATGGGCGAAAAGGAAAAGCCGTTCGAGCTGGCGGCGTTCCAGTCCATGTGCCTTTACCAGTGGCCCGGGAACGTGCGTGAGCTGCAGAAGGCGGTGACCAGCGCGGACGCGCTGTCGCGCGGCGCGGAGCGCATCGGCTTCGATCACTTGCCGGCGGCGATCGCCGCGGTGCCGCGGCTGCGGTCGTCGCCGGGGCGGCGCAAGTACCGCAAGCCGCCCAGCGCGGAAGAGCTGGGGACGCTGATGAAGCGGTTCCAGGGCAACATGATGCGCGTCGCGCGCGAGCTGGACCGGAAGCCGGCGCTGGTCTACCGCTGGGCGCGGCGCTTCGGCTTGCCGGTGGCCGAATTCCGACCCAAGGATTCGACTGTGATGGGTGGCAGCGGAAGCTCCGACAGCGACGGCGACAAGACCTAGCGGCCCGTTTGGTCGTTCCGGCAGGCGCGCTCCCACATGTGGGAGCGAACATACAGACGAATGGTTACGAAACCGAAACCATGAAAATGGATCCAGGCCACAGCCACCTACCTGCGCGGGGTTCGCGCGGTGCGATCACGATCACGAGAAATCGAAGGGCGCAGCTTGGATGAGCTGACGCGCTTCCTGCGCCCGGCGGGCGGCGGCATCTTCACCGTCAGCACCGGACGCGCTCAGCAGGAGGCGCTGCAGCGCCGACTTTACGACGCGCCCGACGGCGACGAAGTGCAGCGAAAGTGGGAGGCGGCGCTGGCGGGTGTGGCCGGCGCACGCGCGGCGATCATCGGCATTCCTTCGGACACGGGCGCCGGGCTGGTGCGCGGCGCGGCGTTCGGGCCGGAGGGCGTGCGTCGCGCGCTGCTGGCGGCGTGCCCGGATTTTTCGGCGCGCGCGGCGCGGGCGGGCATCGTCGACGTCGGCGACGTGTTCGCGGTGCCGCAGCTGCTGGAGGACGAGATGCTCAGCGACGAGCAGCGCCGCCGCACGCGCGCCGCGCTGTACGGACCGTCGGCGGCGGGAGACGCGTCGTTGCCGGTGGCGCCGCTGTCGATCGCCGAACGCGCCATCAATGAACTGTTCGCGCGCAACCGCGAGCTGCGCATCTTCATGATCGGAGGCGACCACTCCGTTGCGTGGCCGGTCGTCGCGGCGCTGGCGCGGAACGCGGCGGCCCCGTGGGCGATCGTTCACGTCGACGCGCACACCGATCTGCTGCCGGAACGGCTGGGCGTGCGTCTGTGCTTCGCGACGTGGGCGTATCACGCCAATGAATTGCTGGGGCGGGGCGGGCGGCTGGTCCAGGTGGGCGTGCGCGCGTCGTCGCGGTCGAAGCAGCACTGGGAATCGACGCTGGGCGTTCGCCAGTTCTGGGCCGACGAGGTGCGCGCGCGGGGCGACGCGGTCATCGACGACGTCATCGCCCATCTGCGCGGACTGGGCGTCGCGCGCGTCTACGTGTCGAACGACATCGACGCGACCGACAGCGCGACGGCGCCGTCGACGGGCGCGCCCGAGGCGAACGGATTGACGCCGGCGTTCGTGCGCGCGCTGATCGCGCGTGTCGGCGAGGCGTTTCCGCTGCTGGGCGGCGACGTCGTCGAGGTCGCGCCGTCGATCGGCAGCGCGGAGGACGCGCAGCGCACGACGGACGTGGCCGCAGGGTATATGCTCGCCACGCTGGCGGCGATGACGGGCGCGCCAGAATTGAGGAATCGATGATGGCGAGGCCACCGGAAGAGGACATCACGGAGCAGTCGGACGGATCGGCGGCGATTCGCGCGGCGTGGGATGCGTTCGAGGCGGGCAACCTGGAGACGGCGCGGCGGCGGGCCGAGCGGCTCGGCGAGGAATCGCCCGAAGGACTCTTCCTGCGGGCGGCCTGCGACATCGAGGACGATGACGTCCCGGGCGGGATCGCGCTGCTCGAGCGCGCAATCGCGGCCGACCCCGAATGGGCGTCGCCGGAGCTCGCGTTCGCGGAGCTGCTGGCGGAGATGCCCGAGAAG
>Ga0207669_10001502_pt1 | contig 9941 bp, 10 predicted proteins | sample KBSM33metaG_FD_184329 | JGI IMG/M metagenome (GOLD analysis project Ga0207669, IMG submission 184329) | Miscanthus rhizosphere microbial communities from Kellogg Biological Station, Michigan, USA - KBS M3-3 metaG (SPAdes) (version 2) | ecosystem: Host-associated > Plants > Roots > Rhizosphere >...
CACGCGCCGGCAAGCACACCCTGGTCGTCCGCTTCGGCCGCGGCTTCGGGCGCGCCGAGTACGTCGCGCTGCTCCTCCTCGCCCTGGCGATGCCGGTGGCGATGGTGGCCCTGGGCTGGGCCCGCTTGCCGGTGCTGCTCGCGCTGGGGGCGACCCCTCTGGTCTGGCCGCCGCTCTCGCGCGTGCTGCGCAGCACCGGCACGGCGCTCAACCCGGCGCTGGGGGGGACTGCCCGCTTCCAGGCGGGGTTCGGCCTCCTCCTCGCCCTTGGTGCCTGGCTGGGACGGCAATGACCACCGAGCTCCTCATCCGGCCGCGCACCCTCCGCTTCCGCTCCGCGATCCTGAGCGGTGCCGGGATGCGGACGGGCGTCGATGGATTCATGCTCCGGCTCGGCGACGGCCTGGGCGAGGTGACGTTGCTCCCCGGCTTCGGGACCGAACCGGAAGAAAAGGCGCGGGCAGCGCTCTCCGACGCGGCCGCGGCGCTCCGCGGCACCGCGGTTCCGGGAAGCGCCGAGGAGGTCGCGGACCGGATCCGGAAGATCCCCATCCTTCACGAGGCCCCCGCGACCCGAGCGGGCGTCGAGCTCGCGCTGCTGGACTGGGGAGCCCGGCACGCCGGCGTCCCGCTCTCCACCTGGCTCGGCTCGGAGCCACGCTCGGTCCGGGTCAACGCGCTCCTCATCGACGACGAGGTCGACGCCCTGGTCTCCGAGGCGAGGGCGCGCGCGCACGAGAACTTCGACACCCTGAAGATCAAGGTGGGCGCCCAGACGGCGGAGCAGGACGCCGACCGCCGCGCGCACCGCGTCGACGGCAACGGCGCCTGGTTGCGCATCCGCGTCGACGGCAACGGCGCCTGGTCCGAGGCCGAGGCCCGCACGCGCCTCCAGGCCTTCGCCGCCGCCCGGCTGGAGTACGTGGAGCAGCCCGTCCCGGCGAACGACTTCGACGGCCTCCGGAAGCTCCGCTCGCTCGCGCGGATCGCCGCCGACGAGTCGATCGGCGTCCCCGGGGCTCGCGACGGGCTCTTCGGTGGGAAGCGCCCGGCGGCGGACGTCCTCGTGTTCAAGCTGCCAGTCGTCGGCGGCGTCCTCCGGGCCCGGCGCTACGCTGCTCTGGCCTGGCAGGTCGGTGTCGAGGTGGTGGTGACGAGCGCGATGGACGGGGCCGTCTCCCGCGCCGGGGCGGCTCACCTGGCCTGCACCCTCCCCGTGGAAGGACCTGCGCACGGGCTCGCCACCGGCCACCTGCTCGAGTCGGACCAGGGCGGCTACGCCATCTCCCACGGCCTGTGCCACCTCCCCGACCTCCCGGGGCTGGGCATCGAGCCCCAGGTGCTCGGATGGTGAGCACCGGCTGCCCGGTGCAGGCCCAGGCCCGCCGCAAGCCGGACGGCCTGGCCCTGGTCGCCGGCGACCTCCGCTGGACCTGGGCGGACCTCGACGCCGAGGTCACCGCGAACGCGGGTGCGCTGCGCGCGGCCGGGGTCGGCCCCGGGGAACGGGTCGCGGTCCTCGCCGCCAACCATCCGGCGACGGTGGTGCTCCTCTTCGCGCTCCGTCGCCTCGGCGCGGCGCTCGTGCCCCTCAACGTTCGCCTCGCTCCCGCGGAGCTCCGGGACCAGCGCGACCGGGTTCGCCCCCGGCTGGTGCTCGCCGACGCGGAGCGGCGCGACGTCCTGCCGGGCGCGCAGCCGCTCGAGGGATGGGCGCGGACCGGCGCGGCGCCGGTGCCCGGGGAACCCACGGACCCCGGAGCGGACTGGGCGCTCCTCTTCACCTCCGGCACCACCGGGAGGCCCAAGGCCGCGCGGCTCACCGTCGGCGCATTCGACGCGCTCGCCCGCGCCTCGGCGGAGAACCTCCTCCCGCGGCCCGGCGACCGGTGGCTCTGCAACCTGCCGCTGTTTCACGTGGGCGGCCTCTGCACGGCCGTGCGCTGCGCGCACGACGGCGCGACGCTGGTTCTCCAGCCGCGCTTCGACGCCGCGACGATGGTGCGCGCGGTGCGCGAGGACGGCATCACCCACGGGAGCCTGGTGGCCCGCACCCTCGAGGAGTGCCTCGACGCCGGCCTGCAGCCGGGGAAGCTCCGCGGCGTGCTGGTGGGCGGCGGCCCGGTCCCGCCAGGCCTGGTGGAGCGGGCGCGCTCGCGCGGCATCCCGGTGCTCCTCACCTACGGGCTCTCCGAGGCCTGCTCCCAGGTGACGACCGAGCACCCCGCCGACGCGGACGGCGCGACGGCCGGAGCCCCGCTTCCGGGGCTCGACCTGCGCATCCTCGATGCCGGTGGGCGACCGGTCCCGCCGGGGGAGGAGGGCGCCATCGCCGTCCGCGGTGCCACCCTGATGCGGGGCTACCTCGACGACGAGGCGGCCACCGCCGAGGTGCTGAGGGACGGGTGGCTGCGCACGGGCGACCTCGGGCGGCTGGACACGCGCGGCCGGCTGACCGTCCTCGCCCGGAGGACCGACCTCATCCTGTCCGGCGGCGAGAACGTCTACCCGGCGGAGGTGGAGGCGGTGCTCGCCGCGCACCCCGGGGTGGCCGAGGTGGCGGTGGTGGGGCGGCCGGATTCCCGCTGGGGGCAGGTGCCCGTGGCGGTCGTGGTCCCCCGCCCGGCGGCCGTGCTCGACGACCTCCGGTCCTGGGCCCGGGCCCGCCTCGCGGCGTTCAAGGTGCCGGCCGAGGTGCTCCCGGCCACGAGGCTCCCCCGGACGGCGGCGGGGAAGGTGGACCGGGCGGCGGTCGAGGCGGCGGTGACGGCCCCAAGGGGGCCTTGTTCGTCCGAGAAGGCGGCGGCTCCGGAAACCACGGCGCGGCAGATGGAGTTCAAGTAGTCTTGAACAAGGTGAACCAGATGGAGACCACGCCCGAGGCAGCACGCTTCCTGGAGGCGGCCGAGGCGCGCCTCGTGTCGGTGCTCTCGCATGGCTCGGGCGACGTGGCCCAGTCGGACACGCTGCTCAACGCCGGACGGCATCTGTGCATCGGCAGCGGTGGCAAGCGCGTCCGGCCGACCATGGTGCACCTCTTCGGTCTGGCCGCAGGCGCGCCAGAGCCGGGGCTCCTCGACGTGGCAGTGGCCGCGGAGCTGGTGCACTCGGCCAGCCTCCTCCACGACGACGTGGTGGACGCGGGCATGTACCGCCGCGGACGCCCGACGGTGAACGCCCTCTGGGGCAACGTGGTGGCAGTGATGGGCGGGGACCTCCTCCTCACCCTCGCGCTCGACGAGCTGGCGGGGCTCGACCGGGAGATCAGCTTCGCCGCGGTGCGCACGGTCGCCGAGATGACCCGTGCGACCATCGGCGAGGTGGAGGCCCGCGGCGACCTCGCGCTCCCGGTGGAGCGGTTCCGGGTCATCATGGAGGGGAAGACCGGCGCGCTGTTCGGCTTCTGTGGCGCGGCCGCCGGCAGGCTCGCGGGCAAGGCGGAGGTGGCGCGCCGCTTCGAGACCTTCGGCCGGCACCTGGGGGTCGCCTTCCAGATCGCCGACGACCTCAAGGACCTCAACGGGGGTGACCCCGGCAAGCCGGTGTTCGCCGACTTCAAGTCGCGGACCCCGTCGCTGCCCATCCTCCTTGCCGCGCAGATGGACGAGCCACTGCGTCGCAGGATCAAGGACCTGTGGGCCTTCGGCTCGATGGCCGACGACCGGGTGCGCGAGCTCGGCACCGCGGTGCTCGCCACCGACGCGCCACGGGCGGCGTTGACCCTGATGGACCGGGAGATCGAGGCCGCCCTCGACGCGCTCGGCCCGCTCCGCGATTCGCCCGGCGCGAACGAGCTCACCGATTGGGCGCGGCGCCTCGGCGCGGCGTTCCGCTAGCGAGACCGTCATGCCGGCCAAGGGTTACAGCTGGTCCAATGCGCCCCGCCTGGCGGCGCCCGACTCCTCGCCCGACCTGCCCCGCTGGGAGTCACTGGCCATCGATGCCGTCGGCAACGTCATCGAGTTCTGGGGCTTCAAGCACAACCAGGGCCGCATCTGGGCGGTGCTCTACCTCCGCGGCGTCTCGATGACCGCCAACCAGCTCGAGGAGGAGCTCCGCCTCAGCAAGGGCGCCGTCTCGATGCTCGTCCGCGACCTCGAGCGCTGGGGAGTCGTGGTCCGCATCCGCCAGCCGGGCACCGGCGCCTGGCACTTCCGGTCGGAGACCGACCTGGTGCAGATGGTCCGCCGGGTCATCCAGGAGCGCGAGACTGCCTTCATCACCCGCATCCGCGCCGACCTGGAGGAGGCCCGGCGGCTGGCCGTGGCCAGCGGCGTGGGGCGCGAGCGGCTCGCCCGGCTGGAGAAGATGGCGGCCCTCGCCGCGGGCGCCGAGCGCGCGCTGCGCATCTTCCTTCGCACGGCGCGCGTGGACCTCTCCTCTCTCCTCCTCGCACTGGGAGAGGGGAAGCTCCGCCCCCGCGGCTGAGCCCGATCGCTGGCGCGCCCCTGCGCGCGTCCGCAGGCGTCCCCCTGGGTCGGGGGACTGAGCGCTGCCCCGCGTCAAGCGTGCGGGCGACCCGCCCGAAGGCCTAGGCGGACCACCCACCGGCGAAGTAGGACGTCGGGCAGGGAGCACCTCATGACCCAGGGCCTCGCCCTCCTCGCCTTCCTCGTCGTCTCCTTCCTCGCCGTGGGGAGTCTCCTGGTCGGGGCGAAGCTCCTCCGGGTGCGGGCGCGGGTCACGAGCCCGCTGAAGCGCGAGACCTACGAGTGCGGCGAGACGCCGCAGGGGATGGCGTGGGTCCGCTTCCACGCCCGGTACTACGTGGTGGCTCTGTTCTTCGTCCTCTTCGACATCGAGGCTGCGCTCATCCTGCCCTGGGGGACGATCGTCCGGGAGGTGGGCACCGCAGGGCTCGTCGCGGTGGGAACCTTCGTGGGGGTGCTGATGCTGGGCTGGGCCTGGGCCATCCGGAAGGGAGCGCTCGAGTGGGTGTGAGGACGGTCGACGACGGGTCGGGCTTCGAGCACCCGCTCTACAAGACGCTCCTCAGCGTCCCCGGACTCTCGGTGGCCACCGGCGTGCTCGACGAGGTGCTCACCTGGGGGATGAGCAACGCCCTGTGGGTCTTCCCCATGGCCACCAGCTGCTGCGGCATCGAGTTCATGGCGACCGCGGCCAGCCGGGTGGACATCGACCGGATGGGGACCATCGTCCGCGCCACGCCGCGCCAGGCGGACGTGATGGTCATCGCCGGGACCATCACGGTGAAGATGGCGCCCCGGGTGAAGAAGCTCTGGGACCAGATGCCCGAGCCGAAGTGGGCCATCGCCATGGGTTCGTGCGCGATCTCCGGGGACTTCTACCGGAACCTGTACAGCGTGGTCCCCGGGGTGGACACCTTCCTCCCGGTGGACGTCTACGTCCCCGGCTGCCCGCCGAACCCCGAGGCGCTGATGCACGGGTTCCTCCGCCTTCAAGAAAAGATCCGGAGGCAACGCAAGGGCGAGAAGGTCGCGCCGGAGCCCAACCCCGCGCTGATCGGGATCACGAAGCCCTCGATCCCGCGACTGGTCGATCGCGAGCGGACGCCCGAGCTGGACCGTGCCCAGGTCGAGTCGGCGACCATCGCCACCGAGGTGGAGGCCACGGCGCCGGTGCGCGCCTCGCTCGACGTCGAGACCGCGGAGCCGGTGGCCGAGCGCGCGGAGCCCTCGGGCCCGGATCTCCCGGCGGTGCTGGCCGAGCTGGGCGTTTCCCCGACCGGGGAGGCCGGCCCGCCCCTCGTCCCCGTGGGGCGACACCTCGAGATCGCGACACGGCTCAAGGCCCGGGGCTACCGCCAGTTCGTGTCGGTCGTCGCCACCCACTGGGTCCCGGCGACCGGGCGCAAGGGGAAGGCCCCCGACGAGCCGGAGCACTACGAGGTGACGACCCTGCTCCGGACGGTGGGAACGGGCTCGCGCCTCGCCACCTGGAGCGTGCGGCTCGCCCCCGGGGAGACCATCCCCTCGCTGTTCGAGCTCTTCGCCGGGGCGGACTGGCAGGAGCGCGAGCAGTACGACCTGGTGGGCGTGGTGTTCGCGAACCACCCCGACCTGCGCCGGCTGATGATGCCGGAGAACTACGACCGTTTCCCTCTCCGGCGGGACCTGCCGGCCAACCTGCCGTACGCGCCCTGGCGATGACCGCACTCCAGACGGTCCACATCACCCGGCGCGTCGATCCGCACCTTCCGATCGACCGGTACGACCCCGAGGGAGAGCTGATGCTCCTCCACTTCGGGCCGCAGCACCCCTCCACCCACGGCGTCTTCCGGATGGACCTCTACCTGGACGGGGAGAAGGTGGTGAAGGTCGTTCCCCACGTGGGGTACCTGCACCGGGCGGTGGAGAAGCTCTGCGAGACGCTGGCCTACGTGCAGATCACGCCCATCGTCGACAAGAACGACTACGTCTCGCCGATGACCAACGAGCAGGCGCTGAACATGGCGTTCGAGGCGGCGCTGAAGCTCGAGGTGCCGCGGCGGGCGCGGTGGATGCGCTCGCTCTTCGCCGAGCTGCAGCGGATCGCCTCGCACCTCCTCTGGCTGGGGACCTTCGCCCTGGATCTGGGGGGCGCGCTCGGCGGCGGCGCGACGGTCTTCCTCCACTGCTTCCGGGAGCGCGAGCTGGTGCTCGACCTCTTCGAGGAGGTCACCGGAGCCCGCTTCCACTACAACACCCACACGCTCGGCGGGAACCGGCATGACCTCCCCGCCGGGTGGAGCGCCAAGGTGAAGGCGGCGCTCGACATCATCGGGCCGCGCCTCGACGAGTACGAGTCGATGACGCTCCAGAACCGGATCTTCCTCGACCGGACGACGGGGGTGGGCAGGCTCGATGCCGAGCTCGCGCTGGATCTCGGAATCACCGGACCGATTCTCCGGGCCTGCGGGGTGGACCACGACCTCCGCCGCGATGCCCCGTTCCACGCCTACGACGAGGTGAAGGTGAACGTGGTCACCGCCCAGGGGGGCGACTGTCTGGCCCGGGCCCGGGTGCGGATTGGCGAGATGCGAGAGAGCGTCCGGCTGGTCCGCGAGATGGTGGACGCGGTGCCCGAAGGCACCATCAACGCCGGCAGGCCGGTCAAGCTGCCGGTGCAGACCAAGATTCCCCATGGACAGGTCTACGTGGCCATCGAGACGCCGCGCGGGGAGCTCGGCACCTATCTCATCTCCGACGGCACGCAGTTCCCCTACCGGCTGAAGATCCGGCCGCCGAGCCTCCACGCGCTCTCGGCCCTGCCGTACATCATCCCCGGAGCGACGGTGAGCGATGCGGTCGCCATCCTCGGCTCGATGGATCCGATCATGGGCGAGGTGGATCGGTGAGCGAGGGGCTGGTGCACGGCGTGGTCTACTCGGTGGTCATCGTCACCGTGGTGCTGACCGCCACGGCGATGGCTCTGTGGTTCGAGCGGAAGTTCGCAGCCCGGCTCCAGACCCGCCTGGGGCCGACCATGGTGGGGCCGTCCGGGCTGCTGCAGCCGGTGGCCGACCTCCTCAAGCTGCTGCAGAAGGAGGACATCGTTCCGGCGAACGCGGACGCGGTGATCTTCAACCTGGTCCCGCTGCTCGCCGCGCTGGCGGCTCTGGGCGCGGCGGCGGTCGTTCCCTTCTCGCCCTCGGTGGTCGCCTCCGACCTGGACGTGGGCGTGCTCTACGTGCTCGCCATCGGCGCGGTGACGGTCCTCCCGGTGTTCGGGGCAGGGTGGGCGAGCAACAACAAGCTCGCGCTGCTCGGCGGGATGCGAGCGGTGGCGCAGTCCATCTCCTACGAGGTGCCGCTTCTGCTGTCGGCGATGGTCCCGGTCATCCTCTCCGGCTCGCTGCGGCTGGGGACCATCGTGCAGGCCCAGGCCGATCACCACTGGTTCGTGGTCTGGCCCTTCTTCATCGGCATCCCGGCCTTCTTCATCTTCGTGCTCGCGATGCTCGCCGAGTCCAACCGCATCCCCTTCGACATCCCGGAGGCGGAGAGCGAGCTCGTCGCCGGCGTGACCACCGAGTACACCGGGATCAAGTTCGCGCTCTTCTACATGGCCGAGTACATCCACACTCTGGTGGCCTCGGCGGTGGGCGCGGCGCTCTTCCTCGGCGGGTGGGATGGGCCATTCCGCCCCGGCCTGCACTGGATGGTGCTGAAGACGCTCCTGCTCTTCGTGGCCGTCTACTGGATCCGCTGGTCGTTGCTTCGCTTCCGGTCGGACCAGCTCATGGCACTCTGCTGGAAGTACCTGGTGCCCGCGAGCGTGCTCCTGGTGGGCGCCGCCGCGGTCTGGGTGGTGCTCGTGTGAGGAGCTACTTCGCGACCGCGGCCCGTGCCCTCTCCACGAGCCTGAGGAACCTCCTCCGCAGGCCGGTGACGGTGGAGTTCCCGAAGGTCATCCGCCAGCGAGCGGAGCGCTACCGGTCGAGCTTCGCGCTGCTCCACGAGGAGGACGGGGACGAGGCCTGCATCGGGTGCCTGCAGTGCGAGCGCATCTGCCCCTCGCAGGTCATCGCGATCAAGGCGGGCGGCAAGCGCGAGTCGCCGATCAGCGGGAAGAAGCGCGGGTACGCCGACGACTTCGTGCTCGACCTGAACGCCTGCATCTACTGTGAGCTCTGCGTCCAGGTCTGTCCCACCGACGCCATCGTGATGACCCGCGAGCCGGAGGTCCCGGCATACGGACGCGAGGAGCTGGTGCTCACCATGGCGAAGCTCTACGCGAACGAGAAGTCGAAGCACCGGGCCTGGGGTGATGCGACGCGGCTGAACGGGATGCAGGTGCCGCCGAAGGCACCCGCCGCGCCGAAGCCCGCGAGCCCGACCGCACCCGCGGCAGGATCGCCGGCTGCGGGTCCGACCGCGGCCGAGAAGGCAAACGGAGGATCTCCGCCGGCCGCGGCGGCGAGTCCTGCAGCACCCTCGAGCACGGCTCCTCCGGTCGCCCCGGCCGAGGTCCCCGTGACGGGGAACGCCGCGTCCGGCTCGGCAGCCTCCGCCGGTCCTCCGCCCGCGAGTCCCCCGTCAGGCGGCGCCGCGGGTGCCACCGCCTCCGCACCACCGGCGTCCGGGACGACTCCTGCCACCGGAGCCTCGAGCGCTCCGGTCACCTCGCCCTCCGGCGCCGATGCGCCTGCGGCCCCCGGGACTCCACCGACCGGTTCGGGGGAGGGGGGCTCGTGACCGAGGAGCTGGGCTTCGGACTTCTCGCGCTCATCCTCGTCGGCGTCCCCGCGCTGCGGGTCGTCACCAGCGGGAACCTGGTCCGGGCCATCCTCTGGCTCGCGGCGACCCTCCTCGGGACCGCCGTACTCTACGCGCTCCTCCACGCCGCCTTCCTGGCCGGCGTGCAGGTCCTCACCTACGTCGGCGGCGTCGTCACCCTGATGGTCTTCGGCGTGATGGTCACCCGGAAGCACGAGGGGACCACCTTCACCATCGACGGGACCGGGCGCCTCCGCGGAGCGCTGGCCGCGCTCGGCTTCTTCGCCGTCGTCGCCGCCGCCATCGTCAGGACGGATCTCTCCGCACTCAGCGTGGTCGAGCCCCCGTCGACCCAGGACCTCGCCTTCTCCCTGCTCGACCGCTACCTCCTGGCCTTCGAGGTCGCCTCGGTCCTGCTGCTGGCGGCCATCGTCAGCGCCGTCGTGCTTGCGCGGCGGCGCGATCCTGCTCCCGACCCCGCGACCCCGAGGGACGCGGCGGCGCTCCGCGAAGGGAGCACCCCATGACGCTCCGAGCGCTCCTCCTCGTTGCGACCGCGCTGTTCAGCATCGGCATCTACGGCCTCCTCACCCGGCGGCAGGCGGTGGCGCTCCTCCTCTCCATCGAGGTCATGGCCAACGCGGCCAACCTCGTCTTCGTCGCCTTCGCCCGCTACGGCGGAGCCCCGGGCCATCCGCTGGTCCTCTTCGCGCTGGCCATCACCGTGGCCGAGGTGGCGGTGGGGCTGGCCCTGGTGATGCT
>Ga0207669_10001524_pt1 | contig 9868 bp, 19 predicted proteins | sample KBSM33metaG_FD_184329 | JGI IMG/M metagenome (GOLD analysis project Ga0207669, IMG submission 184329) | Miscanthus rhizosphere microbial communities from Kellogg Biological Station, Michigan, USA - KBS M3-3 metaG (SPAdes) (version 2) | ecosystem: Host-associated > Plants > Roots > Rhizosphere >...
CATGAGCGCGATGGCCGAGATGAGCCGCGCCATCCGCACCGTGATCGAAGATCACGCCGACCCGCACGACCGCACCCTGAAGACGATCCCGACACCCGTGCTGCGCGAGCTGACCCAGATCGTCGGAGCCTTCTACATGGACATGAAACAGGAGCTGGACGGCCGTGACGGTTGAGCAGGTGCTGAACATGATCGACCCGCAACGGCTGATGATCCTCGGCAACCTCGCGGTGGTGGTGAACACCCGCGATCAGGAGGAGGCTGCCTACTGGTCGGCGCAAGGGTCGAACGTCAGACCCTGGTACGCGGAGAACGCGGTGCGCTTCATGGACGTGACGAAGAAGCAGGGCTGGGAGATCAGCCTGCTCGGAGCCTGCGAGCCGGTGATCGTGGAGAGCTTCACCGGGGAGAAGACCGACAGGACGCGGGAGACGTTGCTGAACGAGGCGCGCCGCCGACGGGAGCAGGTCGCATGAGCCTCTTCTACGAGGACGACATCGAGACGCTCCGGGCCGAACTCACCTCCGTCCGCGCCCGCCAGGAACTCCTCGCCGACGCCCTCGCCGCCGCCACCGAGGAGCTGGAGATCCTCACCGCCGAGCGGAACCTAATCGAAGGGTTGGCGGCAGAAGCCCTCGACCACCTGCAAGCGATCGACTACGAGGAAGGCTCCCGGATCGACCGGGCCGTACAGGCTGTCGAAGCGATCGCGGCCACGCTGTGATGCTCGCCGCCGTCGGCTTCTTCCTCGCAGCCGGGCTGCTCTGCCTGGTCGGCCTCGTCGTCGCCCTGATCGAGAGGCGCAAGTGAACGGGGAACGCGCAGAGTTCCTCGCTGACCTGCACGCGCTCCAGGACATCGACGTGGACCCGGAGGTGATCGAGCAGCTCGGGGTCAGCTTCGCCACCTACGAGATGGAGATGGTGAACGCCGTCAACTACCTCGTGCAGCGGCTCGGCGACATCACCGTCGCCGACACGGTCGAGCGGGCACGCGAGATCGCCGCCCTGACACTGGAGGAGGTACTGCGATGAGGCTGTACGAGATGATCCGAGACGAGGACGTATCCGGCGTTTCTGGCACGGGACCTGTCGGTGAGATCGTGGAGTTTGAGAGCGGCTGGGTGGCCGTCTCCTTCTACGGCTACACCGCTGACGTGCCGAACGTGATCGTCTACAGCTCGCTTGCGGACGCCGAGAAGATCCACGGTCACGGAGGCAAGACGAAGCTCCTCCCCCGAGACACCCCGGAGGCTTTTATCGGGGAGTACGGCTGGAAGCCCGCTTGACCCCGACCCAGCGGACGCTGCGGGAGCTACGGGAGCAAGGACGGGTCTGCGCGATCGTGGAACGCTGGAACCAGCATGTCGGGGCGCACGGGATCCGGCAGGACCTGTTCGGGATCATCGACGTGATCGCCCTCGACCCTGCGCGCGGCGTCGTCGGCGTCCAGAGCTGCGGCACCGCCTTCGCCGCCCACGAGCGCACCTTCCTGGAGGACAGAGCACAGGAGTGCATCGACTGGCTCTCCACCCCCGGCACCGTTTTGGAGCTGTGGGGATGGCGCAAGGTGAAGCTGAAGCGGGGAGGCAAGGCGATGCGCTGGCAGCCCCGGATCCGCGAGTTCGGCCTGGAGGACTTCCGACCCTCGTCCTAGACTCGGAGGCGTGAACAGCCATGACTCAGGTTGCCGCCCATATCGCGAAAGCGCTGGACATCGACGTGCTGCTGGCAGCGCTTGCGTCCAAGCTGACGGAAGGAGCACCGGATGAACCTCTCGTTCCAGGACATCTGCATCGGCCTGATCGCAATCGCGATCTGGCTGATCTTCCTTTTCGGGACGAACGTGGCGGGCTGACCGATGCCCCGTAAGCCGCCCGGCTACAAGGACCCCGGCTCGGTCGGCGACCCGATGCGGAAGCCCCCGACCGTAGACCACAGCACCTTCCAGGTCGTCTCCACCTTCGTGCGCGACAAGGTCTTCGATCCCAGCCCCGCGAACAAGCCTCCCGGCAAGATCGCGAAGGCCACGCAGGGCAACGTCAACCGCGCTGCGAAGGCGAAGCCCAGGAAGGGCTGAGATGGGTGGACATCGACTGGGCTGCGGTCGGCTCCGTTCTCGCCGGGATCGGCTCGCTGCTCTCCGGCCTGGTGGCGCTCCGGCTCGCCCGCAAGATCGACGTGAAGCTGGAGGCGAGAGATGAAGCCGCTGATCGTGATGATCCTGGGCCTGACGCTGGCGGCGGGTAGCGGCTACCTCGCCTCGACCGCGTTCAGCCAGGAGAGCGGCCCCGCCCGCACCGTCACCGTCGATGTCGCCACAGGACCGGCAGGCCCCGCAGGCCCGCCGGGACCGAAAGGCGACACCGGCCCTGCGGGACCAGCGGGTGCGGAGTGCCCGACCGGCTACTCGGGCGGCTACCTCGTCATCAACGCACCAGGGGGCCAGGTGACGACGTTCACCTGCTTGCAGGACGGGTGATGTCCGATCTGGCAAACACAATCGTGGGGACGAAGGAGAGCGCATGGCCTGGCAGTCACACGTAACACCCATTTCACGGAGCGCGATCCTGCGCCTCCCCGCAAGCCTGCGAACCGCTGCGCTGAACAAGCTGAGCGCGAACGCGAACGCAGCCGGTGGGGCGAGGAAGCAGTACCAGTCGGGCGCTGGAGTCACAGCCGCCCGTCCCAGCCAGACTGCGGCGCGGGCGCTACGCAACCACCTGGGCATCTACCTGATCGAGACGAACTTCACCGGCCCCTACGCCGCCCAGGTGTCCGCCGCGACACCGGGCACGATCACGATCGAAGGAGGCACGCCCGCCTCCGTCGTCATCGACACGAACGAGCAGGAGGCCGTCACCTGGGTTGCGCCGCCGGGACCAAGGAGCCTCAGCCTCACGATCGGGACCGAGGTGGCGGGGAACGCGAAAGTGATGGTCGGCCCGTGAGCAGGCCCTGCCCCTCCTGTCAGGCGAACCCGGACCTGGGCGAGCCTTCAACGGCGCGCTGGCTGGGACCGGACGGCGGCATCTACTGCTCGATGCATTTCATCCAGCGCTTCGGGCATAACGAGAAGCTGGTAAGGATCGACGGCTACGAGCCGCCCACGCGGCGCAAGCCGCCCGCACCCAAGAAGGAGGCAGAGCGTGGCTGAGAAGACGAGGGCCGAGCAGGAGCGCGAGAACGCGCAGAAGGCGAAGGCGAAGGACGAGGAGAACGACGAGGTCGTCCCGCGTCCCGGAGACGCCGAGTACGTGCCCGAGGAGGATCGCGAGTTCACGACCGGCGAGCTGGAAGCACGCCTCGCCGCCGCCGAGGCGCACGAGCGGCTCTACAACCAGACGGTCAAGGACGAGGTCGCGGCCGAGAAGCGCCGCGAGAACATCGAGCAGGGACCGGAGCTGGCCGACGAGGCTCGCGAGGAGCTGGAGGCCGACAAGAAGCGCCAGGTCGAGGCGGACGCGAAGGCGAGCGGAGTCGAGGGGAAGGCGCGCAAGCGGGAGAAGGACGACGACGCCCAGCGTGAGGCCCACGGCGACTCGACCGCCCAGCGGCAGGCGACCGGCCAGAAGAAGAGCTGATGCCCTGCTCTGCGCCCGCACGGGGGACGAAGTCGGGAGCGCTGCCTCCCTTCAACGACTTGACAGACAACAACCCGTGTGGGCGCAGAGTGATCACGAACGCGGGCGGGGTTGCGTTCGCTGACGGCCTCTGCCTCTTCCACCTGATGATGAAGCACGGCCAGCTCGCGGTGAAGCCGCCCTACGTGGATGCCGCCTGACGGCCTCCCCGAGGGCGCGGTCGAGGCAGGCGCGATCGGTGTCACCCAGTATTTCGACACGGACGGGGAGCTGCACTACTGGGTCAGCACGACGGGTGAGCTGCCCCTCTCCAGTTACGTCGGTCTGCTGGAGCTGGGCAAGCACACCCTGATCGAGCGCGCGGAAGCGGATTGGGAGCCAGACTGACTCAGCCGAACAGATGCGCGCACGGCGGGTAGGTGTTCGGCCACTGGCCCCGCATCCACGCATCCGAGTAGCCGGACATCTGGTAGCCGCCCTCGGCCGCAGCCATCTGCGCCATCGGACTCATGTCGGAGGCGCGGCCCGAGATGTAGCCGAGCCAGCCGTAGGTCATCTGGAGTCCCCCGTAGTAGCCGTTGCCGGTGTTCGCGTTCCAGGCTCCTTCGCGGGAGTGGATGCAGAGCCAGCCTGCGAGATGTGAGAGCTGCGGGCGCGGGCGGAGCCGCTCGACCCGCTGCTTGTGGAAGCGGTAGCCGAGCCGGTGGCGGTAGCAGCGCGCGGCGGGACGGTCGAAGCGAAGCTGGGAGCATTTCGCCACGCCGGGGCGGAGATGCCAGTGGCCTTTTCCCTCGTACCAGGCGACGACGGTTTCGGACTTGCGGAGCTTCTGTGAAGCTGTGGTTGCGCTTGCCGCCTGAACTGCCAACAGGGCAGCAGCGACAACTACGATGCTGACGATCTGACGCATGGAATGGTCCTCCTGCGGGAGATCAGCGACGGGGCAAAGCTGAGGGCATCTTGACGTTACGGTCGGGTGCCATCGGCGACCCGTCGCTGCGTATGGGATGAAGGCGCGTAGGCTATCGGAATGACGGTCGTCCAGTTCGATCCGGTCCTGCAGCGAGTCCAGGACCGTCTGAGCGAGCTGCTGGGCCAGGTTGAGCGGGCGAAAGCGCACCCGGCCGCGTGGCTGCGGCACACGAAGGCGATCGACGCGAAGACGGGGGAGGAGTTCCTCTTCCACTTCGACAAGGGCTGGCATTGGCAGTACGAGGAGCTGGACGAGTTCCAGCGCCGCCAGGTGCTGCTGCGGCTGAAAGCCAGGCAGCTCGGCGAGAGCTGGCTCGGGATCGGCTACTGCACCTGGCGCTGCCTCGCCGCCCCCGGCACCCGCACCCTCTGCGTCTCCACGAACGAGACGGAGGCGACCAAGCTCGTGAACCGAGCCTGGGACCTGTGGGAGAACTCACCGGAGCATCTCCGCTTCGACGCGAAGGTGATCAAGCCGTACAAGGGCAGGCCCTCGACCAGGATCGAGTGGGAGTTCCCGGATAAGCGGATCAGCTCGCTGATCGCCATGCCTTCCTCTCCCCGTGCGGGGCATGGCGAGACAGCGGGCGTCGTCTTCCTGGACGAGTTCGCCCGCCACCCGTACGCACGCGAGAGCTACAAGGCGTTCATCCCCGTGATCGCCGACGGCGGGCAGTTGATCATCGTCTCCACCGCCGACGGCTTCGGCAACCTCTTCTACGAGCTGTGGATGAACGCCGAGGACAGGGGCGTGGACGCGAAGTTCCTGGGGGCGGACCTGCACCCGGGCCGGGACGCCGCCTGGTTCACGATGGCCCGCAAGCGCTTCAGCCCCGCCGAGATGAGCGAGCAGTACCCGCTGAACGCGGCCGAGGCGTTCCTCGGCACCGCAGGCTGCTGGTTCGACACCGAGGTGCTCGGCCGCTACGCGGAGAAGGCGCGCGAGCCGGAGTACAAGATGCGCTTCCTCCCCTCACCGACCGGGGCGAACGCGACCGTCGTCAAAGGCAGGGACGGCCAGATCAAGGTCTGGCATCCACCCGTGCAGGAGCGCAGCTACGCGCTCTACGTGGACGCCGCCACCGGCAGGGGCAAGGACTACACCTGCGCCTACGTGATCGACCTGACCAACATGGACATCTGCGCGGAGCTGCACGGCAAGATCGACCCCGACCTGGCAGCGGAGCAGCTCCACTTCCTCGGCCGCTGGTACAACACCGCGAGGCTCGCGGTCGAGCTGGGAGGCGGCTACGGGGACGCGATCATCATCCCCTTGCGCGACGGCAAACGGGGGCGCAAGCCCTACCCGAAGCTGTACCGCCACCGCTCCGAGGACCGCCCCGACTTCCGCCAGAACATCACCTACGGCTTCCCGATCTCCACGAAGACCCGGCCGCTGATCATCAACCAGTTGGAGCAGGCGATCCGCGAGGAGGCGCTGCCGCACATCCCCCTCGACGCGATCCAGGAGTGCCTCACGTTCGTCCGCCAGGACACCCTTCCCTCCCCACGAGCCGCTGAAGGAACGAACGATGACCGGGTGATGGCGCTCGCCGGGGGCCTGGAGCTGTACCGCCAGTTCGGGCACCATCCGCACGACGCGCGATCATCACGGAGAAAGCATCGGCGCGAGTACACGCCCGACTACGCCTGGAGCTAAGGAGAGAGCATGAGCATGATGATGAACCCCGAGGAGGCCCCCGGCCTGCCGACGACCCCGGGCGGCGGAGAGGCGATGATGGGTGGGCCAGCTCCGCCGATGGATCAGCTCAGCGCTGGCCCGATCCCAGGCGAGGGCGGAATGGAAGCGCTGCTCGGCGCGCTGGGTGGAGGCGGAGCTGGCGCACCCGGTGAGGTGATGCCCGGCGACTCCGATCAGGGGGGCGTCGAGGAGCAGGAGGAGATGGACTCGATCCAGCACATCCAGCAGGCGATGAAGCACCTGATGATGGCGATGGCAAAGGACGAGGACGAGGAGCGCGGGATGGGGATCACGAAGGGGATGGGGCCGCTGCAGGCGATCCTGGCCGGGAAGCAGAAGACCGACAAGCAGCTCTCCTCCCTTGCGTGAGCGAGGCAAACAAGACGCTGTAGACCCCTACGCACCCGCCGCCCGGGTCGCGGACGCGCTCTCGCTCGTGATCCTCGCGATCGGTCAGGCGGAGCAGTTCCACACGAACTTCGTGGACAAGGTGGAGCAGCGCTACCGCGCCTACCGGGGGATCGCGGAGAAGCGGAACGAGAAGAAGCAGGGCTGGCGTTCCGACCTGACCCAGCCGCACATCCTCCAGGTGGCGGAAGGGATGATCGCCTCGATGGTCGACCCGAAGCCGACCTGGACGGTGGAGCCGCGCCCCTCGCCCGGCACCCCGCTTCAGGAGCTGGTCGAGCGGCAGCAGTCAGCGCGGGTGGCGAAGGCAGCGTTGCAGGCAGCGATGGACGACGACAACTTCGCGCTGAAGCAGCGGCCCTTCATCCAGCAGGACCTGATCGCCGGGATCACGGTCGCGAAAGTGGTCTGGGCCTACGAGTGCCGGGAGCTGACCCGCCTCGTCGCCACCGAGATCGAGGTCACCGACGACTTCGGCGAGGTCAGGGACAAGTACACCGCCGCCGCCGAGAAGGAGGAGATGACCGTGATCCGCGACGGCCCCTCCGTGATCGTGCGCGACGTGCGTGACTTCTTCTGGCCGGAGTCGGCGAAGAGCGTGGACGACGCCGCCTGGGTGATCGACCGCACCTGGGCCACCTTCGATGAGCTGAAGGCGAAGCAGGAGGCGGGCCTCTACCGCTACGTGGACGAGCTGGAGTCGGAGCAGAACGGCCAGGCGTCGACTGCCTACACCGAGCGCGAGCAGGAGCTGAGCGGCCGTCAGCGCACCGCCGGGCTGATCGAGGTGCTGGAGTACTGGACGGACGACCGGGTGATCACGGTCGGCAACCGCAAGGTCGTTCTCTCGGACAAGCCGAACCCGTTCAGGATCAAGCGGAAGCCGTTCGTCGTCTGCTCCGCGATGCCGGACGCCTTCCAGATGGTCGGCCTCTCGATCGTGGAGAACCTGGCCCAGCTCCAGGAGTACCTGTGGACGCTGCAGAACCAGCGGATCGACTCGCTCAGGCTGCTCACGAACGTGATCACGCTGATCCGCTCCGACGTGGACGACCCGGACGCCTTTGAGTTCTTCCCGGGCGCACAGTGGATCGTGGAGGACCCGGGCCAGGTGGGCCAGTTGGAGATCGACGCGACCGCCGCCCAGATCACCCTGGAGGCGGAGTCGCTGATCAAGGGCGACCTGCAGAACATCCTGGGCGGGCTGCCGTTCGCTGGCGGGGCCGACTCCACCGTCCAGGGCGCGGGCGGCTCGACCGCCACCGGCATGAGCATCATCACCTCGGTCGCGCAGAAGATGATCCAGTCGCGCAAGCAGCAGTACGCCTGGGCCTGGGCGCGGATCGGGGAGCTGTTCCTGGGGATGATGGGCCAGATGATCCGCGAGGGCAGGGTCATCTCCCAGGTCGGGCCGGGCGGGATGCAGCAGCTCACCGAGGTGCATCCGCTCCACCTGCAAGGCCAGTTCAACGTCACGATCGCGGTGATGGACGAGTCGACCGTCCGCCAGGAGCGGCAGACGGAGGCGATGGCGTTGATGAACCTGGCCGGGACGTTCGGGCCGCTGATGGGCCTGAACATGAAGCCGTTCATGGAGAAGGTGCTGGAGTCCTACGGGATCACGAACACGGAGCAGTTCTTCCAGCCGCCCGGCCAAGCCCCTGGGGCGCTGCCACCCCCCGGCGGAACCCCACAGGGCGCGGCCGGGATGCAGGCGCAGCAGAACGGCTCAGCCCCGGTTGGCTCGCAGGGGCAGACGAACCCGGCGCTGGCGGCAGCGATGGGCCAGGGTGGGGCGAACGGCCTCGCGATGAGTCCCGACCAGTTCGCGGGCCAGCAGCTTCAGGCGGTGCAGCAGATGGGGATGGGAGCACAGGGCTAGGATTCGCTGATGGCGTTGAACCGAGAGCAGCAGAACCTCCTCAACCGGAGGGCCTCCGCTCTCGCCGCCCTCTCCAAGCACCCCTCCTGGCCGGAGCTGGAAGACGAGGTCGAGCGCAAGATCGAGAAGCTGCGTAAGGTGGCGACAGCGATTGCGTTGAACGAGCAGGGGGCTGACCAGCGGAAGCTGGACGCGATCCGGGGCACGATCGGGGCGTTGAACTGGCTGGTGGGGGTGCCGAAGAACGCCGAGTCCACACTGGAGCGCTACCTGCGCGAACAAGGATTGGAGGCTGGAGATGGCTGACGGCATGGAGGAGATGGAGGATTTCCTCGCGGAGGCGCTGACAGGGAACGCGCGCTCACCCCGGGAGGCGGCGATGGCCGTCGAGGAGCAGGAGCGGCCACCGGGCGAGGACGCACCGATCGTGGTGCCCGACGCGCCGCCCGAGCCGTCGCCTGTCCCCTCCGAGCTTCCCGCCCCGACCGAGGAGCCGGAGACGCAGGAGGAGGAGGAGGAGGAGGGACGGGACGAGCCGCCCGAGGACGAGGCGCTCGCCTGGGCGAAGCGCAAGTACGGCGACGACGTGAGCCTGGAGAAGGTCGCCCGCGCCGCCTACGACCAGGAGCGCCACATCTCCCAGGTGGCCCGCGAGAAGCGGGAGGCGGACGAGCTGGCCCAGTCCTGGTACGAGTATGCACAGCAGGTGGAGGCGCAGGCGCAGCAGCAGACCACGGCTGCGATGCCGCTCTCCTCGCAGGAGGAGAACTGGGTCGAGCAGGCGATGATGGACCCGCTCGGCTACGCGCGCACGGCCGCGATGAACGGGAAGACGCAGCTCTACCAGGGCGTGATCAGCCGGGTCGCGGAGGAGAACCCGAACCTGGCCGCGTCGATCGGCACCCAGGTGCAGATGGAGCTTCAGAGCTACGCGCAGCAGCAGGCCCAGCAGGCGCAGCCGCAGCAGCCTTCGCTGGAGCAGGCGCTCGGCGAGAGCTTCAGCCGTCTCGGCCTCGATGTCGCCAGGCTGGGGCCGGGGATGGCGGAGAAGATCGGTGAGCTGGGCGAGTACCACCCCTATGTGCGCGCGATCATGGAGGGCGACAACACCCAGCGCGACCTGGGGGTGCAGGCGGTCGCAGACCTTGTCCGCGCCACCAGCTTCACGCCCCGGCAGCAGCAGCAGCAGGCGAACATCGCCCAGGAGAACGCGATGCGCCGGGACGCCGCCTCCGTGCAGACAGGGGGCCTCGCACCACCGGCCCAGCCCAAGCCCGACTCACCGCTGCTGCAAGGGATGGAGGAGGAGTGGAGACGCCGG
>Ga0207669_10001526_pt1 | contig 9865 bp, 16 predicted proteins | sample KBSM33metaG_FD_184329 | JGI IMG/M metagenome (GOLD analysis project Ga0207669, IMG submission 184329) | Miscanthus rhizosphere microbial communities from Kellogg Biological Station, Michigan, USA - KBS M3-3 metaG (SPAdes) (version 2) | ecosystem: Host-associated > Plants > Roots > Rhizosphere >...
GAACGCGATCCGAAGAACTGGAAGCACACGCCGCCGCCTGGCACGGCTACCGACCTCACCGGGCAGGAGGAAGCATGAGCCAGTTCTCCCTACACCAGAGCACCAAAATCTATTGGAACTATCCCTGCGCACATCGGCAACACCGGCACAAGGGCGTCTGCGCCTATGTGCACGGGTACTCGCGCAGCTTCCACTTCGTCTTCGGTGCGCACGACCGTGACGATTGCGGCTTCGTCGTGGACTTCGGTCAGCTAGGCTGGCTGAAGGCATTCCTCGATGAATACTTCGATCACACGCTGCTACTGTGCGAGGACGACCCACTGCTACCAGCGTTCAGGGCCATTGAGCGTGCAGGTGGCGCCAAGATCCGCACGCTACCCTACGGCGTCGGCATGGAGGCCACGGCACAGTTCGTTTGTGAATGGGCGCAAGATCAATTGGACGGACTGTCGATGGGTCGGTGCTGGGTGAGCAGTGTTGAATGCAGAGAGAACGACAAGAACTCAGGGATCTACCACAACCCTATAGCAGGACACATTCGATGAGTAGTCTTCTCGATCCTCCCACACGACGCAAGTTCCCAGTAATCAATGCAGACATCAACGCCACGAAGAACTCGTACGAGATGCTAAACGACGACCAGCTCCTCGTGCACAGCATGTTCTACACGATCCAGGGCGAAGGCCCATACGCCGGTCAGCCAGCTCTGTTCATACGGCTGGCTGGCTGCAACATTGGTCTGAAGCAAGACTGCCCGTGGTGCGACACGAAGTTCCACCTGGCAGATGGCAGGGTGACGCAAGCGCACGACGCCATCATGCACGAGCTCCAGGCGCACACATGCAAGCTCATCGTGCTCACTGGTGGTGAGCCACTGTTGCAGTGGCACCAGCTCAAACACATCATCGCTCAAGTCGACCCACACTTCGGAATGCTAAGCCGGCCGACCTGGCAATTCGAAACCAATGGGCTGCTGCTGCGCGAAGAGATGATTGAGACAGCACGCAAGCACGGGCACATGCGCTTCGTGTGCTCGCCCAAAGTACCACACAGCCGGAACACGTATCCGGATATGCCGCATCTCTGGTTCAATAGCGCCGACGTGTTGGACCTCAAGTATGTCGTGACAGCCGATACCACATCACCCTATCACGACATCCCCGAGGACGCTCTGGCTGCCACTAACGACGTCTACATCAGCGGCATGGCTGTCTACCTGCGCAGCACATTGCCAGGCGAGGTCGCCACCATCTGGGACGACACGTTGATCGACCAGAAGGAAACAGCCAAGAACTATCGTCACGCTGCCAGGCTGGCAATGGATTACAACCGTCACATGACATGCCAGACACATCTGTTCGGAGGTATCGAATGAAGCTCGATAACGATCTACTGCGGATGTCCATGTCGGTTGAAGAACAGCTACGCCATATCGAAGGGCTGAGCCGTTCAGAAGGGCTGCGCGAAGGCATCGAGGAAACACCGGCACGCGTTGCTGATGCCTGGCGCGACTTCTGGGCCGCTGGCTACCGTGTCGACGTGGACGGTCTGCTGAAGACATTCCTCGACGGCGCAGCCGGTGTTGACGAGATGATCGTGGTGAAGAACATCCCACTCTACTCGCACTGTGAGCACCATCTCGCCGCCATCTTTGGCACAGCCACGGTGGCCTACATCCCGAACGGCCGCATCGTAGGACTATCCAAGATCAACCGTGTCGTGGACGCCTACGCCAGACGCCTCCAAGTACAGGAGCGTCTCACGGCACAGATCGCAGAGGCCATTGACCGCAACCTCAAGCCGATCGGCGTTGGCGTACAGGTACGGGCACGGCATCTCTGCATGGAGAGCCGCGGCGTGTGCCAGCAGGGACACTACACAATCACGAATGCGTTGAAGGGAGCAATCAAAGATGACGCAAAGGCACGGGCAGAGTTCCTGGCTGCGTGCAATGGTGGCTAGGATGGCGTGCCAAGTCAGAGTGATCTTCGATGTAAGTCAAGGCCAATGGCGCGACCTGCACGATGAGACAAAGCCTGTGAACAAATATGGCGTATGGCCGATGCACGATGGCGTTGAATGGATGGGAGCGGACAAGACAGATCTCTCATTCGCCCGCTTACCTGGGACCATCAAAGACACGGGCGGCGCTGCCGCCTGCATCATTCGAGCCGATCGTGGAGACGGTACGACGGTGTTGATAGAGACATCATTGAGTGCGTTCATCGAAGCTGCACGAATGCTGGCAGCACTAGACGACGTAGAGCACACAACAACTAACATCCTGAAGGGTCTATGAATGGACAAGAATGAAAGCCAAGATGATGCGGGCGTTACTATTCACGTCACTCCTGCTTATCCTCCTGGATGCAATCACGAGTGGGAATACACACAATTCAAGGATGTTGAGGGACACAATCGCGAAGAGCCAAGCCACTGCATAAAGTGTGGCATGTCCTTCACACGCTACATCTTCACGGAATGTCCATGAACCACGCAGAGGACTTCAATGACTGTATTAAGATTTATGCTGCTGCTCGTTACAACGGTCATCGGGCAGACGCTACAAGTGGCAATCCAATGCAGATTGCTGCTGCCTCCGAATCATACCCGCTCCACCTTGAAAGCTATCACTATGTCGGCAAAGGACAAGTCGATGAAGTGATCCGACGAAACGGCCATAAGATATTCATGGACTCGGGAGCGTTCTCGATGTTCACGCTGGGGGCCAAAGTTGATCTCGACAAGTATGCCCGCTATCTAGTAGCGTCGCAGGACTTCGTGGAGATCGCTTCAAACGTCGACGCTATTGGGGCTGGCCTTGAGGCGGAGAGCTATGCGAACCAGAAATACATGGAGTCGCTGAAGCTGCCAATACAGGTCTGCCCTGTCCACCACGCACGCGATCGTGATGAGTGGCTGGTACGGTACCTGGACGAAGGCTACGACTACATCTTTCTCGGCGGTATGGTTCCTGAGGCAACACCGTACTTAATCGATTGGCTCGACCATGTCTTCGACAAGTACCTGGCAAACCCAGACGGCACAGCGCGAGTGAAGGTCCACGGATTCGGGCTGACTACGTTCGAACTCATGGAGCGTTACCCGTGGTACTCCGTGGACTCGACTTCATGGGTCATGATTTCGATGTTCGGTAGTTGCATCATGGACATTGGTGGCAAGCGCCGGGCCATCTCGTTCTCCGAGAAGAGTCCCAATACCAAGACCGAAGACAAGAGTTATTGGAGCCTCGACAGCTCGACACAACGCTATGTTCACGACCTACTGTATGAAGAGGGCTTCAACCCGGATGACCTGGCAACCAATTACGGCATGCGTGACGCATGGAACTTGCGCTACTTTAAGCACTACATGAAGAAGCTCGGCCGTCCAACATTCATGCGGTCAGCAGTGACCTTCTTCTAATGGACCTCTCAACTCTCAAGTACCTATGCGCGCACATAGGCACGCTGCTACCAGCGTTTCAAAAGCTCCACGTCTACGACGACGAACATGGCGACCGCCGCGCCCAGGTCAACAACGGGCGCTATACAGTCGACGTGCCTTGCAGCATGCCAATCTGCACGGTAGATGCCGCCAAGCTGGCGAGTGCATGGGGAGTATGTGACGGCGACCCGACCTTCCGGGTTACGGACGCTAGTTTGCTAGTGGTAGGCCTTGCCAGGCGGTCCCGTCTGGGGCTTTCAGACCCTACGGCATACCCATGTACCACCCCCACTCCGAAAACCTCCCACACGGCCTCCGGTGTCAGTGCTCTCATTGAACAACTCAAGCCGTTCGTAGCCACCGACTCTTCTAAGATATGGGCTAATGGCATCTGTCTTCACAACGGGTTTGCCTACGCCACGAACAACGTAATTCTGTGCCGCGTCCCATTCCCCACGGTGTTGCCTGCGACGGTGATCGTCCCTTCTGCTTGCTTCGATGCGGTGACGACAAAGGGGGAACCGATCGACATGGGTGTGACCCAGGACAGCGTGACGTTCTACTTCGATGACGATGTCTGGGTCAAGACGCAATTGATCGCTGCGACTTGGCCCACGCACGTTGTCGATGGCTACGTGAATGGATTAACAGAAGAAGGCTGGGCAACACCGCACAGTCTATTGGCTGGCGTACTAGATGCCTCGGTCAAGCTGGCCGATATGCGCATACCTGTCGTGGAGTTCCGCGAAGGCGGGCTCAAGCTCCTCGACGAGACATTCGAGGCAGACGATCTAAATCTACCAGCAACGGGAAAGCTCAACGCGCGCATGGCGGCGTTGGTCTTTGAGCACGCCACGGCTGTCCAGTGGCATATCAAACCAGACACGCACGCGTTCAAAGCGGGCGAGGTGATTGGTTTATTTGGAGGTCAACGATGAGCGAAGTAACGACGATTCAAGACATTTACGAACGCATGATCATCCTGTGCCGCGAGATCCAGGAGCGCAACAAGCGGCTGGACGAACTCATGGCACAGGCGGCGGAGCTCGTGAAGGCGAACACGACAGTCAGGGAGCCAGTACATCACGTAGCCACTGCCGACCCAGCGAAGATGCATGTCCTCACCGGCACGCTACCGCCGAACATTATGAAGAAGTAATGCTACAGCGTGATGATTCAATTGGTTTCTTCTGGGAAGAAATCCAGGTCAAGGAAAAGCGGATCAACTATGATCGGCCGACGCCACCTATTCCCGATACAGGATGGGTGGCGCCGGGCGCTTTTCCGAGGCTATGTGACGTCAAGATATTGGGCCTGGACACAGAGACGAAGGACCGTGCGCTTTTGGAGAAGGGTCCAGGCTTTCGTCGCGAAGGCGAAGAGGGCGCTCACATCGTAGGCATCAGCGTCGGCACGATGGATGGTGGCCGCTGGTACTTCCCTATGCGGCACAAGATAGCACCAGAACAGAACCTCGACCCTGGCCATGTGCTGGCATGGGCACGCGACAACATCTGCACAGAGGGCCAGGCGAAGGTCGGTGCGAACCTGTCCTATGACGTGGACGCCTTATGGAGCGAGGGCGTCCCCGTAAGTGGACCGTTCATTGACGTACAGCACGCTGAAGCACTAATAGACTCCAATAGATTTACCTATAACTTGGACGCGCTGAGCAAGTCGTACCTCGGAGAGACGAAGGTCAAGAACGAACTGTCCGCATGGATCGAACGCGCCTACGGTGACGGCGACAACTATCGCGCCCACATCTGGGCGGCACCACCTTGTCTCGTGGGACCGTATGCTGAAGGGGACGTAGATCTACCACTTCGCATCTGGGTGAAGCAGCGCCCCATCATCGAACAACAGTTGATGATGGGGCTCTTCGACCTCGAGACTGAGCTTATCCCGATGATGGTTCAGATGCGGCAGAACGGTGTGCGCGTTGACATCGAGTACGCCAAGCGCCTGGACGACGAGCTCACCGCGGGCATCCTCGAGGCCGACGCCAGAATCATTGCCGTGTCGGGCGGCACCATACGCGAGCTAAACCCAGACAAGGACATCGGCAAGAGTGACCTGGCCGCACTCTTTGACGCAGCCGGTGTTGCCTATCCAAAGACCGCCACGGGGCAACCGTCGTTCGTCAAAGAGTGGTTAGAGCGTGTGAAGCATCCGGCTGGTGAGCTCGTTCGACACCGCAGGCAATTGCAAAAGTACCGTAACACGTTTATCCGATCATACGTCCTGGACAAGCATGTCAACGGTCGGTTGTACGCGCTCTTTCATCAGCTGAAGGGCGATGAAAATGGCACGGTATCGGGCCGCTTTTCATCGTCCCTCCCGAATCTGCAGAACATTCCAGCACGCGACGAGTATTGGGGTCCGAAGCTGCGGGCGCTGTTCATACCCGAAGAGGGCGAGCAGTGGGTCCGCCACGATTGGTCCCAGATTGAGTACAGGTTCCTCGCCCACTATGCCCGCGGGCCATCAGGCGAGACTGTGCGCCAGCAGTACACCAATGATCCCACCACTGACTTCCACGAGATGACTCTGGACTTCGTGGCACCGTTCACTTGCTGGGACATCAGCACTCCAGCACTCCGCAAGGGCTGGCGCAAGCCAGTGAAGAACATCAACTTCGGGCTCGTGTACGGCATGGGCATCGACACGCTGATCGCCTACCTGGGACTCTCACGCGAAGAGTCCGAGTACATCATCCAGCAGTATCACAACGCTGTCCCGTTCGTTCGTGCCACGTACAACGTCGCTCAACGTCGTGCACAAGAACGAGGCTACATCACAACCTTCGGTGGCCGACGTGTCCGCTTCGATCTCTTCGAACCACGCTGGGGCAGTGCGGAGTACAACGGCGGCAAGGCGAAGCGCTACGACGATGCTGTCGAAGAATGGGGTCCGCGTGTGACCCGTGCCTACACTCACAAGGCATTGAACGGTCTACTGCAAGGTAGCGCCGCAGACTTGATGAAGACAGCCATGCGCGATATTCATCGAAGTGGTGCGACGAAGGTCATTGGCGTTCCCAAGCTCACCTGCCACGACGAGCTCGGGCACAGTGCCAATGAAAGCAAGCAGCATCAGGAAGCAATCAAGGAGGTCAAACACATCATGGAGAACTGTATGACATTGAATGTCCCGATCCGTGCTGACCAATCGCGCGGACCGAATTGGGGGCAGTGCACATGAACTACGAACTATGGAGCACTGAAACAGACCGTATGCTTGGCACGATAGAGATCGGCAATCCTATCGATGAAGCCATCGGCACGCGTGTGCCTCTCCGGCTGAAGAGTCCAATCGACTGGTGCGACGGCAAGAGGTACAACGCAGTCGAGGCTCTCGTGTGTAGGATGAAGATCAACAAGAAAGACTATTGGGCGCTCGAGACGAACTTGCCGTTCTTCCTTGTCCAGAAGCTGGAAGGCTTCACTCCGAAGCTCGAGCGGCCTAGCCTCGAGCAAATGTTCTACATCAATCGCCATGAGTGATACAGCACTGCCTCCCGTCTGGGTCGCCGTCAAAGACGGTCGCATCATCGGCACGCACGACGAGCCGTTCACATTCAACGAGATCGAGGGCGTGCGCTACGACCCTTCAGGATGGCCGCAAGATTGCGGGCTGTCCTGGGACGGTAATCGCATCTCTGGCAATCGCGCTAGCATTGATGCTGTGCAGAAAATACTGCACGCTGCGCACACGGTAGAGTTGATGCGCGATCGAATCAAAGACCTCGAGTCCAGGCTGGGTCGTGGATGAAGTAGGCTTCTGGTCGGAGCGCATCCGTCCCAACCTCACCAAGAGCTGCCAGGCAATGCACCTGCGCTTCCACTTCGAGCGCATCGAGAATGTTGTCGGCGACGGCACACCCGACGTCAACTTCTGCATCGACGGTGTTGAAGGTGGTATCGAGTTGAAGTTCAGCGACACTTCACCAGGCGACACCGCACAGGTGCTGGGGATTCAGCACGGCATGCGGCGGTCCCAGATCATCTACGCCTCACGACGCGTGTGGGCTGGCGGACTGTGCTGGTGTCTTATTGGCAACCAGGCGGCGACCTGGCTGGTGGACCTCCGGGGTAAAACTCCGGCCGACATGGCCTCCCTGTCGGTCGCCAGTAGCGCCAGGCTGCGCGAGGTAGCTGCCTGGCACTGCGGTCAACGTATGGGTGGTACCCTACCCCTAGCCCTTATTGAAAGACTGCCAGGCTACTTGTCTTCCTCGTCTTCTTCTGGGACGAGCGGCACGTAGGACACGGCGGCTGTCTTCACGCCCACTGTCCCAGCGAAAGCAGAGACAGCTTTCTGCGCCTCTGCTTTCGACTCGAAGGTCTTCACGCCTTCCGCAATCACAGTCTCGCCGTTGTCGCTCTTGAAACGCCAGGACCATACGCCGCTGGAACCTTCGCTGACTTCGATCTTCATGGTGCGCCTCTATCTGTTGTTCGTGTGCCAAGCGAACTGATGGTGTTGTCCTTTTGCCGGCTAGCAAAGGATGATCCGAGCCAGAAGGCTCCGATTGTGGAAAGCGAACCAATGATGGCTGTCACAACGATCAGTCTCACGTCGTCGGAGTAAATTTGTCCGCCGCCTTCCCTAATGACTTCCCACGGGAACAATACCACGAACACCATAAGAACAACAAGTCCGAGCATGACGACAGAGATGACAAATGCTGGTTGAGTCCAGAGCGATAGTGGCGCACCTCCCGCATCTCGCATCTGTGCAACTGCAATGCTGTAATCACGCGCTCCCTGGATACCGCCGCCACCTGCTTCTTGGATGTGCAAGTAGTTCTTCTCGATAGCCTGCTTGACCGCAGTCGCCTGGACAGGGTCGCTCTTGATGGCTTCGATAACCTCCTGCTCGTTCTTCGCGCCAATAGCGTCCTTCGCTACAGTGAAGACAGCCTCAGCCGCGGCGATGTTCCGCTGGGACACTTCAGAGCCGGACCCGAATATCTTCGTGAGCTGCGGGACGAGTTGGATCAGCGACGGCAGCAATGCCGCGACGATGGCTGGGATGGGCATGGCTTTCTCCTGTTGCAATTCGACGCCGAGGTCCGTGCTGCCTTGAGTTATCTCCGTCGTCTTGCTGGCGACGTGAGGCAACTTCGGCTCGAGCACAATCGCTGATGCTGCCAGCGGTTGCGGTGTTGCCGGCTGTGCTTCCTCGTTCATATACAGTCCGCCCGCCTCTTCGTACTCTCGTCTGAATTCCTCCAGGGTAACGACCGGCTGGCCATAGGGACTACCTGGCAAGCTCGCCCACTCTTTATTGCACTTCAACACCGCAATATGGATGCGGCCTTCGACCACGTCCTCGAGAGCCTTGCGGCCAGCTATCAAAGCGATAGCGCAGAGGTCTTGCGTCGGCGGTTCGAAGTTGAGAAACCCATAATCGTTGCACACTCCGTCCCAGGTACGCTCGAGAATTTGATAGGCACCTGCCGCGGTGGACGTGAGCTTCTTACCATTCCTCAGTGTCACCGTCGTACGGATACGGGGATGGTCTTGGAAGTCATCGAAAGTGGCGTACACACCGTCCACCCCAAGAAACAGACGGCCACCAAACAGGGTCCGATAACCGTCCTCGCCTTGCGTGCCCTCGCCGAAACGCAACGCCCAGAGGAACGCGCGGACGTTCCTCTTAACGATGAAATCGGTGAGTGTGATGTTTGGCATTAGTAGTAGCGCGACTTCTTCGGCGGCCTGTAATCAGGGCGGTGAGGCACAACCCACATCATTTTGTACCACATGGCCAAGCAGTAGATCGCAAGAGCAATTGAAATCCACACGGCGTCCGGGTCTGTCTCTTGCCGTTGAAAAACATAGTAGGACCGCGAGAACGCGCCAAGGCTCACACCGCCTAATGCGACGCATTCCATCACTGTCTTGCGAACCATATCATTGAAGCTCGCAACAAGAGCTGTGACGCCAATAAAGAACCAGCACGCTGAAGAAAGAAAAGAAAGGTCAATCATTTCTTGTCCTCATCTTTCGGTGGCGACGGTGGCGGTGGCGGCTTGCCTCTATTAAGCCAAGCATCAAGGAAGCCCGATACGGCGTTTGTCGACTGCACCCACTCCCACACGCGCGAGAGCACCGACATGCCAAACAGCCCCAGCAAGAACCCTGTAAGGCCTTGTGGCAGTGAAAGCCACTGCGCCGTCCACTCGGTAGCATAGAAAGAAAAGAACGCCCCACCGATCATCATAAGCATACGCTCGAACAACGAGCCATTGACGAAGCGCATCGACACTAAAGCACCCGCCACGCCAGCGAAGCGAAGAATCCATTGTTGAACTTCGTCCCACATCATCACGCGTTTATGACCATCACGCCAATTGTGTCGGTATCGGACAAGGTACCGTCACTCGTTGTGATGGTGATCGTGTCGCCGA
>Ga0207669_10001530_pt1 | contig 9858 bp, 11 predicted proteins | sample KBSM33metaG_FD_184329 | JGI IMG/M metagenome (GOLD analysis project Ga0207669, IMG submission 184329) | Miscanthus rhizosphere microbial communities from Kellogg Biological Station, Michigan, USA - KBS M3-3 metaG (SPAdes) (version 2) | ecosystem: Host-associated > Plants > Roots > Rhizosphere >...
AATATGCCAGTGGCATATGTGGAGCGACGAGTTCTTGTGCCGGTTGTAAGCTTACACAACAGCCGACCAAGGGGACGGAGTCTGGCCGGGTGGTTTTGGTTACTTTTGGCAGCAAAAGTAACGTGTCATGGAGCGAAGACAATAATCTTTGAAACAGGTGGTGGTTCGTGCGATACCTCCAAAAACAGGGAAGATCTCTCCGCTTTGGTCGAGATGACGGGAAGAGAGAGTGCTGGAGAGTCATGAGATGGTGACGCACGTCGGAGACTTCTGGATGCCAGCTGGAGTTTAGCTGGAGTTAGTTCAGCGCGAGAATGACATGGAAGAGGAGAGGGTGAGATTGGTTCAGAACGGGAATGACAAAACGGGGATGGGGGTTTTATTTCTGAGTGAAAACGACAGGGAGGGAGCTGGATTATCTCCGTAGAGCATACCGAGGGGAATGCAGTGGGGGGGTTAATCTACAATGGAAGCAACCAGAAAACGCTATATGATTCTTAATTGACCACCCAATTGAGCTACAGTATAATTAGTTTAGTTAGTAAACTATTAATGCTGAATGAGGGCCTTGCCGTGCTGAACAAACTAGGAAGTTTTATCGTCAAGAACCGTTGGTGGGTCATTCTGGCCTGGGTCATCGCCGCCGTTATTATCACAGCATTCTCACCAAAGCTCAGCAGCGTCACCAGCACCGACCAAACGAGCTTCCTGCCGAACAAGTACGAATCTGTCCAGGCTCAAAAAATCGGCAGTAAGGCCTTTCCGCAGTCCAAAGATGATATCGAGATCCTATTAGTTAAGCGCCAAGATGGCGGCAAGCTAACAGCTAGTGACCAAGCGGCCATTCAGACGCTTGCCGACCAGCTGCAGGCCGCCCACGTTCACAAAGTAGTAGCCGTACAGACTTCAGACCAGGCCGTCTCCAAAGACGGCACGGCTCAGATGGTGCAGATCGTAGTGAAAGGCCAGGCCACTGGCGGTACAGCAGATGTCAACTTCGTCAAAGCCGTCCGGGACAAAGTAAAGCAGCTGGCTGCCGGCACCGACTTACGTACCGGCCTCACCGGCAATATCGCCCTCAATGCCGACAGCAGCAGCTCGTTCGACAATGCCATCAAGATTGTTACCATGGCCACATTTGCGCTTGTCATTATTTTGCCGGGCATCATCTTCCGTAGTCCTGTGGCAGCTTTCGCTCCAGTGATTGCGGTAACAGTGGTATTCACACTGGCACAGTCGCTTATCGCCCTTGTCGCCAAGACATTCGATTTCAAGATAGATGAGTCCTTGAGCATCTTGTACACCATCGTGCTCTTTGGCATCGGCACCGATTACATTCTGTTTCTGTTGTTCCGCTACCGCGAAAAACTGCGCTCTGGCGACCGCGGGCGGGATGCCGTAGCCTTTGCACTTTCACGAGCGGGCGAGGCAATTTTATCCGCAGCGCTAGTGGTAGCCGCCGCCTTTGCCGCACTTGGGTTTTCTGATTTCGGCATCTTTAAGAACCTTGCGCCGGGGCTCGTCATCTGTGTGCTAACCATGTTGGCCGCGGTACTTACACTCATCCCGGCCGTGGTGGCGGTCATTGGCCCCAAGATATTCTGGCCGTCCAAAGCTTGGCAAAAACAACCCAAAGGCACGTTCTTCAAAAAGGTTGGCGGTCTGGTAGGCCGTCGCCCGGGCCTGGTGGCCGCCTGTTCGCTCGTACTGCTCATTGCCCTGGCTACTGGCTACCCGCAGTTAAAAACCAACTATGATTTCGTAAGCCAGCAACCGCAGGACACCGAATCGGCCAAGGCCTTCAAACAAGTCTCCAAGCTGTTTTCGGCCGGGGCTATCTCGCCGACCGACGTCTTCATTACGTCTAATAAACCACTTACCCAGGCACAGATTGACGGCGTCTCCCAAAAACTCGCTCAAGTTCCCAAGGTCACCATCGGCGGATCATCAGAGCTTTCCAAGGATAGCAAGACCGGGCAGGTAACTATACTGCTAGCAGGCAACCCAAGCTCCAACAGCACACTCGACTACATGGAACAGACGGTCCGGCCGGCCGCGCACCAAGCAGCACCGGCCGGCACCAAAGCCTATGTAACAGGTGAAAGCTCGGCCTTCGTGGATGTGCGCTCGGCGGTCAGCCGCGATCTGGCCGTCATTTTGCCGGCGGCGGCAGTCATCATCTTTGCCATTTTGGTGATTCTGCTCCGCAGCGTGCTTGCACCGCTGTATTTGCTAATTGCCGTGGCGCTCGGCTTTACGGCTACACTGGGCGGCACGACGTATCTGTACCAGAACATCCTCGGCGATCCGGGTTTGATATTCTTCATCCCAATTATGGTGTACATATTTGTGGTGGCCGTGGGTACCGACTATAACATCCTTACCATGACCCGCCTGCGCGAAGAAGTCCGTAGCGGCCTGGCGCCACGCAAGGCAAGCGACCTGACCATAGAGCACAGCAGCGCTACCGTGACCTCGGCCGGACTCATCCTGGCCGGTACCTTCGGCTCGCTGTCGCTCGCCGGCATCAGCTTCCTGGCCCAGCTGGGCTTTTCCATCGCCTTCGGCATCATCCTTTCGGCATTCATCATCGCCCCGCTACTCGTGCCATCCATCGCCGCACTGCTCGGCTACAAAGTCTGGTGGCCTGGCCATCGCCCCGCCAAAGACTCCAACCGCCCGTAGATAGCAAACACTCCACCTATCTCGTCAATTCCTTTCGGAAAACTACCACGCAGGTAGCGACAAAAATAGATGGAGTGGGTTGCCCCGACTTTGCTGGCCATTGTGACATAGCTCGGGATTCGGGGTAAACCGATGGCCGAAGGAACTTCGACACACCTTGCCAGATGCTTGAGCTATTTGACGAGCTCTGCGTGGTAGAGCATATCGTTCGCGGAGGCGCTACTGGCACGACCTCGGTTGTTGGGTCGATCCCAGTCGACAACCCAGTAGGTAACCCTTACTTCCGAATCGCGCCGCCGCTGGGCCACATAGATCTCATTAATCTTGACCTTCCGACTACGCAGGACGACTGTCACGCCCGGGACGATACCAGCATCGGCAAGTTTCTCCATGAGCGTAGCATTCAAGACTCCAATCTTTTCTTTGATCGCCTCGCGAAGCTCATCATTAGTCATACCGTGCTTAGCCTTGATACCCAGGGACCACGCCCGGGCTAGAAGCACGTCGCCCTGCTTGTACCCAGCGAGCCGCATCGCATATTCTTCGTTCGTTTCGTCTGGCATCTGTTGTTGATCTTTAGCCATCCGTGCTCCTCGTCATCCATCAGCTCTGGAAAAGTGCATAACTAACAATAATATTAATATGCAGTTATGTCAAACCAGACGCTGTGGTGAAAATCACGTTGCGCGGCCAAAATAAGCGCGTATAGTAGAGCTTAGCCATGTGAGGACTGGCCGGTTTAACTGCCTTTACCTTGCAGACTTATATATTTGGCAATCATACTTCGGTCACTGTGCGCCACTCCTACAATCAGGTTTTTTTGCACGAGTTACAAACTGCGAACGGCACTTTGCAACTACAAAAACCTTTCTACATCTCCGTTCCCGATCTGTTATTCAGCATTCGGTTTTCTATATTACTCTCAAATTTTGTAGGAGATTCTCTTTATGACACAGACTATAAACGCACCAGTAAACGTTAGCGCATACTACTTTGCCGGCAAAGAAATGAAAACCTTTCCGCGAGAGATCGAATATGGCGGCCAGGCGGTAACTTTCGCCAGCGGCCTGCGCTACCTAGTGCAGCGCGGCGCCGAAGCTGTTCGACTGTTCGACATGAGCGCCGGTGATGGCCTGACATACCGCTTGCAGCAAACCGGTAACAACTGGACACTACTGGGTACAAAGGGGGCGTTCTAATGAAGCGCACTTACCTCGAAGAAGACATTGAGCTCATACAAAAATATTTTCCGGGAGCCAAAAGCGTTGCATTGCGTACGCCATTCGACCTCACTCATAGCGCTCAGCGCCTCCCACGGCTAACGCTCGAAAGCTTTCACAACACCGACAAACCACACACCAGCTGGCGAGGAGGCATCCTATGGATGAGCTAGACGAAACACGAGCGTACAGCGCTAGTAAACACACTGGCACCTCAGTGGCAGTCCACACTGGGTTTCCCAACCCAGCAGCGGAAAGGGCAGGACTACCACTGAGCCTGGACAAGCTGCTAGTGCGCCACCCCAGCAGCACATACTTCTTTCGCGTTCGCGGGCACAATTGGCACCACTACGGCGTATTCGACGGCGACTTGGCAATCATCGACCGCGCACTCACACCGCGACCAGGCGAACTGACCGTGTGGTGGCAAGAAAGCGGCGATTTCGCCCTCAGCAAGTTCGAACACACCAGCCAGTCAAACATTTGGGGCACAGTGACTGCCATTATTCATCCATTCGGAACAGAGGAGATTACATCATGAATGCCATTCTAAAGGCAGCCTACGACTCATCGCCACCCAACATCTGTACATTCTGGGCCGGCAATAGGCGCCAACGTCCGCCTAACGCCCCACGCAAATAGTAAGCGTTCCAAATAGCTACATAATACAATCCGAGATAAACAGTAACGGGTGGGAAATTATCATGAAATCAAAATCAGTATATGCACTCATAGACTGCAACAACTTCTTCGTCAGCTGCGAGCGCCTCTTCCGCCCAGATCTGGAAGGCCGGCCCGTAGTAGTGCTCAGTAGCAATGACGGCTGTGCCGTTTCGCGCAGCCAAGAGGCCAAAGACCTTGGTATCCCTATGGGAGCGCCGCATTTCAAATTCCGCGAGTTCTTTAAGCAGCATGGCGTTGTGGCATTTAGTGCCAACTTCGAGCTATACGGTGACATCAGCGAGCGTATTACCAACCTACTAGCCAGTATTACTCCGCACATCGAGGTCTACAGCGTAGACGAATCGTTTCTAGATCTGAGTGAACTGAACATAACCAGCTACCAGGCATGGGGCAACCTAGTGCGTGCCAGCGTCCTCAAAAACATTGGTGTACCCGTGAGCATTGGCGTAGCTGGCAGCAAAACGCTCGCCAAGCTTGCCAGCGACCGGGCCAAAAAAATCCCCGAGCTCAAGGGCGTGCTCGACCTAACCAAGCAGGGAACAACCACCGATAGCTACCTGGCACAAATGCCAGTCCGCGACATATGGGGCGTCGGCCAGAAGCTAGCACCTAGGCTCAGGGCAGAGGGCATCCACACTGCCCTCGACCTGCGTCAGATGAACCCCCGGCGCGCCCAGCAGCTTATGGGTATTCGTGGCCGGCAGATGTGTGACGAGCTAAACGGCACGGTTTGTCTGCCGTTGCAGCAAAGCCACAAACCTCAGCAGATGATCATGCGTGGCCGGCAATTCGGCGAAGATACCCGCGAGTTTTACGTCATAGAGTCAGCCATTGCCAGCCTTGCCGCCCGCGCAGCTGCAGCCCTACGGCGTGAGCACCAGTTGGCTCGGCGGGCGGACATCATACTACGTACTAACCGCCACAGGCCCGGCTACCAGCAGGTGAGCGAAAGCGTCCGCTTTTACACCCCCACGGCCGACACGGGAACTATTACCAGCCAGCTAGTCCGCTTGCTGGCTGGCAGCTTTAACAGCAGTCTGGAGTATCACCGGGCAGATGTACTGCTGCACGATTTTATATCCGAAGCGAGTGTCCAGGCCGATCTGTTCGGAGCGATAGATTTCGACACCAACACCAAATCGCACCGCAAGATGCAGGCCCTCGACCACATCAACCTCCAGCACGGCAAAAACACCATTCGCTTTGCCGCTGAAGACCTCAGTCAGCGCTGGAGACCACGCCAAAAGCTCGCCAGCCCACGCTATACCTCTGCCTGGACAGATTTACCCGTAGCGCATGTACGCTAACCTGTATACTTTACAGTATGGTATTCATCGCTCTACTTCGCGGCATTAACGTAGGCGGCAACGCTATGGTAAGCATGGCGGCACTGAAAGCATGCTTCGAACAGCTGGGCCTTACCGATGTCAAAACATATATCAACTCGGGCAACGTTATATTTTGGGCTAGCGAAAACGATAAGCAAGCTATAACTAAACGCATCGAAGCCGCCCTGGAGCAATCATTTGGACATCCTATCAGAGCACTCCTTAAAACTCACCGGGAGTTGGAGCATATCGTAGCAGCCCTGCCAAATAGCTGGGTCAACGACAAAGAAACCAAGTGCGACGTGATGTTTCTGTGGGACAGCATAGATAAGCCAGGGGTGCTTGATGCGTTGCCGATGAATCCAGATGTAGAAGATGTTCGCTATCAGCCTGGTGCAGTCATTTGGCGAGTCAACCGAGCCAATGCCACCAAAAGTCGCATGACCAAAATCGTCGGTACCCAGCTCTACAAGCAGATGACTATACGGAACGCCAACACCACCCGCAAACTCCTAACCCTTGCGAGCGAACTCGATGCAAAGCGCTAATTTACTCGCCAAATACCCACTCATCTCCGACCAGGTCAACAAAGATCAGCTGCGAGTTATCGTAACCGAACTCGAAAAGGTGCTCGAAAAAGACTATGGGCATGGTGGAGCAGTGGTAGAATTTGGCTGCTACATCGGCACCACCAGCCTGTTCATTCGCCGACTGCTCGATGTGCACAACGACCACCGGGAGTTCCACGTGTACGATTCGTTTGAAGGCTTGCCACCAAAGACGCCCCAGGATGAAAGCCGGGCTGGCGACCAGTTCCAGGCCGGTGAACTGGCGGTGAGCAAAAAGCAGTTTTTGCAGCAGTTCCAGAAGGCTGGTTTGCGGCCGCCCAGCATACACAAAGGTTGGTTTGGTAGCCTGACAGAAGCAGACGTACCAGATAGCATTGCATTTGCGTTCCTAGACGGCGATTTTTATGAAAGTATCCGTGATTCGCTCCGGCTCGTGCTGCCGCGCATGCAGCGGGGCGGGGTTATTATCATCGATGATTATGCCCGCGAGGCCCTCCCCGGCGCCGCCAAAGCCGTCCACGAATTATTACCACACAGCCAGATCCAAACCGCCCACAATCTGGCAATCATTAAATACTAAATTGACGTTACGTCAATAATATTCTAATTTTATATAAATGACAGAGACATTACAGGGCTTGGCGGAGTATTCTCCTTCGATGGAAATCCCCGAGGAACTGGTGCTGCAAGCGCAAGGCGGTGATCCTGGGGCTATTGCGGAAGTGTACCAGGGAATCCAGCCAATTGTAGCGCGCACAGTACGGCGACTGGAGCGTGACAATCCCAGCACGGCAGAGGAGCTAATACTCCACGCGCTACTACACATACTAGAACAAGGCATATACAACCGGAGATTTAGGGAAGGGAATTTTGCGGCCTGGGCCACGACAGTGGCCCATAATGCTACCGTGAATCAACTGGAGCTGGAACGACGCAGACCAGTGCTTGGGCCGCAGCCGACTAGCGTAGAGGCTGTCTTGGAACACCGATCGAGCGGCCTTACAGTGGAAGCGGTAGCTATAAATAACCAGGCGGCAGATCGCATTGTTGCCATGCTTGATATTGCTGGAGTTACTGAAAAATTCAGAAGGCCATTCCTGATGCACTACGCCTACGGTGTGCCGATTGCTACTATCGCAGAGACGCTCGGCATGAAGCGAGGCACAGTACTTAGCGAGATATTCCGTGCCAAACAAGCCATTAGGGAGTACTATGGCATCATCGAGGACACCAGACCCTGGGACATTTTCGAAGACCCCACATACACACCAGAAAGAGTTGCATCATAAATCACCATGAAGCTGCACATCGTAACCATCGGCAAACCCAAGCTCGCCTACGCCCAAACCGGCTGGGCAGATTATTTGGCACGGCTACAGCGCTTGCACACCGTCCGCATCACACAATTGGCTGATAAATACGCTGACGATGCTGCCAAATTCCGCGAAGTCACCGCCGGCACCTACACCGTAGCACTAGAGATAAATGGCAAAGATTTGAGCAGCCGCCAGCTGGCAGATTTCCTCCGCACTCGCGAGCTCGAGGCGCGGGAAGTCAGCTGTATCATTGGCGGGCCAGATGGATTACCACAAGCCATCCGCGAATCCGCAGATTTCCAGTGGAGTCTCAGCCGACTCACACTCCCGCACGATCTGGCCATGGTGGTCACACTAGAGGCGCTCTTCCGGGCCAGCACCATCAACGCCGGCCTGCCGTACCACCGGTAACCACAGGCCCTCCCAACCATTTCTACATTCTAGTAAGAAAATGGACAGATTTGACGACAGCGCAACCCTATAGTTAGCCGTACGAGCAGTCGTAAGGAGAACAAGGAGGGAAATATGGGCAGAATTTCATTGATTCGCCGAATGTCAGCATTTGCTATGTCAATCACGATGGTTGGTTTTGGATTAACGGGCATAGCCTCGGCACAAACCATAACAAACACCGGTCCGGATTCGCTAAATCGCATCGACAGCAAGATCAGTAACAAATGTTCGGTGGAGAACAACAATAATGTGAGTGTTAAAAATTCGAATGACCAATCTGCCTATAGCGGTGATGCTACCGTTGGTAGCTCGTGGGGCGGTTGGTCGGCGCTCGACCCGGCGATAGCCAAAGCCAATGGCGACAGCTACAACTCGTGGCGCGATGGCGTCGTAGGCTGGATGGCGCAGCGATCGGCCGGCAATGGCTGGAACAGCACCGGAGATAACCTCGACTGGGCGCCAAGCGGCAACAGCTGGAATGATTTCGACCCACTTGCATGGCAAAGTAACGGCCAAAGCTTTGGCAACTGGTATGATGGCGCACAGGCTTATCTTGATGGCAACAGTAGTAACTGGCTGTTTGATTGGCCGGGCGGAACAGGTAATACATTTGGGGGCGATGCAACCTCTGGTAACGCCACCAACAACAATAACGCCAATTTCTCTATAAATATTAATAACGCCGCCGGCAATCCATGCTTGCGACAGAGGAACATAGCGCAACAGCCCACTCCCGGTCGAGGCGCCGGGCCAAGCGTGCCAGGCAGCATTGCGATTAGCAGCGCCGCCCCACGCGCCCACGGCGCTCCTGGCGTCGGTGGAGCAGGTGGCGGAGTGCCTGGCGGGGCCCCAAGTGCCGGTGGATTTGGCGCCGTAAGCCCTTCCAGCCAAAGGGTTAAGGCAGTCTCCTCGGCTCCAAGCGCGCCCTCGGCACCAGGTGTAGGCGCGGTCACTTCGGTCTCGACACCGCCAAAGGCTGTCATTAGCAACACGGGGCCAAGCTCGTCGAATACCATTTCTTCTAGCGTCTCTAACAAGACCTCGGTAACGAACAATAATAATGTCTGCGTCACGAATACTAACACGCAAACTGCCAGCAGTGGCGACAGCAGTGTGAGTAGCAATACGCACAGCGGAAGTAGCGACTCCGGCGACGCAGCCAACGGCAACGCCACAGGAGTTGGCGCCGAGCTCTCAAATTAGCTAGCTATTCTAAGCAAAGCTAGCCAAATCCGCACCAGATTTTCACTGGTGCGGATTGGCGTTTTGGGTAAGCCTTTGCAAGATGCTTGTGTCTGATATACAGTAGAGACTATTACTAACAAAATCTATATGCAAAAAACCAAACCTCGTACCACCCCCAAACGCACCACATCAAAGCCTAAAACCAAACTAGCCTCAGCAAAGAAGCCAGTGAACTCGAAAGCCAAACGAGCTCCATCAGCTGCAAAGAAAAAGCTCATCAACCCACATCTACTCCGGCTGCATCATTTGCATTTCGGCCTCACCAGCCTGCTGGCACTGTCGACATTCATAGCGCTCTTGCTAAGCCTAGGAGCATCTACCACACAAACTAGTGCATCTACGGCATGTACCGTTTCTG
>Ga0207669_10001532_pt1 | contig 9845 bp, 8 predicted proteins | sample KBSM33metaG_FD_184329 | JGI IMG/M metagenome (GOLD analysis project Ga0207669, IMG submission 184329) | Miscanthus rhizosphere microbial communities from Kellogg Biological Station, Michigan, USA - KBS M3-3 metaG (SPAdes) (version 2) | ecosystem: Host-associated > Plants > Roots > Rhizosphere >...
GGGCGGGCGCACGGCGGAGACGATCGTCTTGCCGGTCAGGATCATCATGTCGCCGATCTGCTCGAAGAGGTTCTTCGCAGGCAGGAAGGCGCGGTCGGCGACGTTGCGGACCATTACTGGATTTCTCTCTCTCCACTCCTTGCGTTGCCCGAAAGCCGAGCAACCGACGCTAATACGCCGAGAAGAATACGTGATGCCCTGGGGGCCTGCTACCGATGTGGCCCATTGCAGCCGCTTCTACATATAGTTCGCCACGTGGAGGAGAGGCGCACGAATCGCCGGTCGCTGGTGCTGCTCGCACTCCTGTTGGTCGCGGTGCCGGTGACGGCGGGCGCGTGCGGACAGGACAAGCAGGACGCAAACGAGCCGTCCGGCACCTACAAGGTCGACGTCATCTCGGCCGCGTTTCCCGGCCGCCAGCGGCTCGGCGAGACCTCGCACCTGCGGATCACGGTCAAGAACCAGGACGACAAGGAGCTACCGGATCTCGCGATCAGCGTGGAGGGCTTCAGCCAGCGCGTCGACGACACGACGCTGGCCACGCCGGTCCGCAACATCTGGCTCGTGAACCGGCCTCCGTTCAACTCCGATTCCTCGTTCACGGACACATGGACGCTGGGCAAGGTCCCGGCCGGCGCCACGCGCACCGCCGACTGGACTGTCACGGCCGTGCGGGCCGGCACCTACAGCCTGCGCTACAGGGTGTCCGCCGGAACCGACGGCAAGGCGAAGGCCGAGCTGCCGGACGGCACGCCTCCGCGGGGCAGCTTCATCGCGCGGATCACGCGCAGCGCGCGCACCACGCAGGTCAACTGACGCGCGTCGTCAAGCCGTGGTCGGCTCGCGCGGCGCGATGGCGAACCCGTCCACGAGCTCGTCGAGCGTCACCGGGTCCGACGCGTCCTGCATCGCCCTGACCAGGGCGTCCATGCTGGGCCGGTCGTGCCGGTAGAAGACGCCCAGCGTCATCTTGTCGTCCAGCGCCGCCGCGAAAGCCGCCGCGCGGTCGCGCTGCTCGTGCTCGGCGGGCAGCTGGTGCACCGCTTCCTTCCACGACTGGGTCGTGTTGTTGAAGGCGGTGCAGGGACTGAACGCGTCGATGAAGCTGAACCCGGGCTGCTGGATGCCCTCGACGATCAGCTCGGTCAGCTCCTTCGAGCGGAAGCTGGCGCCCCGGGCGACGAAGGAGCAGTCCGCGGCGATGGCGGTGGCCACCACATTCATGGGCTCCTCGAGGTTGCCGTAGGGCGTGGAGGGGGAGCGCTGCTGGTGAAGCGACGTCGGCGAGACCTGGCCCTTCGTGAGGCCGTAGGTCTGGTTGTCCATGATCACGTAGGTGATGTCGACGTTGCGCCGCGCGGCGTGCGGGAAGTGCCCGCCGCCGATCGCGAAGCCGTCCCCGTCACCGCCGACCGCGATCACCGTCAGCTCGGGGTTGGCGAGCTTCACCCCCATCGCGGTGGGCAGCGCCCGCCCGTGCACGCCGTGGAATCCGTAGGTCGTCACGAATCCCGGGAAGCGGCTGGAGCATCCGATCCCGGACACGATCACCGTGCGGTCCGGGTCCAGGTCGAGCTCGGCGAATGCCCTGTAGGCGGCGGCCAGCACTCCGAAGTCGCCGCAGCCCGGGCACCAGATCGGCTTCAGGTCGGACTTGAAGCGGTTCGCCTTCACCTTGATCTCGTCAGCCAACGCTCACCTCCGCATCTTCGGCAATGCCACCGGTGCGGTCGACCGGCGGGGCGCCTTCGGTCACGTAGTCGGCGATCTGCCGCGCCGTGAAGGGGAGTCCCGACGCCTTGCGCACCGAGGACACCTCGAGGCCTACGTCCGAGCGCACGAGGCGCGCGAACTGGCCGGTGACGTTCAGCTCGGGAACCACGACCCGGTCCATCCCGCTCGCCCATTCGGCGATCCGCTCGACCGGCAGGGGCGCGAGCGTGCGCGGATAGCAGGTGCTCACCTTGACGCCACGGTCCAGGCAGATCTGGGCCGCCTCCAGCACGGCGCCTTCGGTCGAGCCCCAGCCCAGGAGGCCGACGTCGGCGCGCTCGGGCCCGGTGATCGTGATCCGCCCATTGCGCGCGAGCGGCTCCAGCTTGCGGAAGCGTTTGGCCATCATCGCCTCGTGCAGCTCGGGCTCGTAGTGTGGGTTGCCGGCCTCGTCGTGCTCGATGCCCGTCGAGACGTAGGCGCCACGGGCGCCGGGAACGGCCATCGGGGAGACGCCGTCGGGACGCAGCTCGTAACGGCGATACGCGCCGTTCTGCCCGGCATCCGGCCGCGCACGGTCGACCACGTCCATGGCCGAGAAGTCCGGGCGCCGGACCGTTTCCAGGCGGTGTGACAGCGACTGGTCCGACAGCACGATCACCGGCACCTGGAAGCGCTCGGCGGCGTTGAAGGCCTCGACGATCACCTGGAAGCAGTCCTCGACCGAGGTCGGCGCCATCACCACCCGCGGCGCCTCGCCGTGGCCGCCGTAGAGGGCGTGATTGAGGTCCGACTGCTCGGTCTTGGTGGGCATGCCCGTGGAGGGGCCCGAGCGCTGGGAGTCGATGATCACCGCGGGGATCTCGGCCATGCCGGCCAGGCCCACGAGCTCGGACATCAGCGAAAGCCCCGGCCCCGAGGTCGCGGTCATCGCCTTGCTGCCGGCAAACGACGCGCCCAGCACCGACGCCAGGGCCGCGATCTCGTCCTCGGTCTGGATCGCGACGCCGCCGAACTTCGGCAGCCGGCCGGCGAGCCACTCGAGGATGTCCGAGGCCGGCGTGATCGGGTAGCCGGCGTAGTAGGCGAGCCCGGAGTGCAACGCGCCGAGGCAGATGGCCTGGTTGCCGGACAGGAGCACGCGCTCTTCGTGCTCGGGCTCGGCGGAGCGCAGCTTGTGGCCCCCGGCGGGCAGCTGCTCGCGCGCGAACGATGCGCCGGCGAGCAGTGAACGTATGTTGGCCTCCCCCACGTCGCCCTTGTGCGCGTAGCGCTTGAGGATCATCTCCTCGATGCGGGCGGTGTCGATGCCGAGCAGCCCGCACACGAGACCGACGGCGACCATGTTCTTGCCGCGACGCCCGCCGCCGGCCTCCTGGGCCAGCCCGGCCAGCGGAACCTCGGACGAGCGCGACTCGAACTGAGGAGTGACCCGAACGGACTCGGCGTCGCACACGATGTGGCCGTCGTGGGCCAGCTCGTGGTGGTGCAGGTCGAACGCCTCCTGGTTGAAGCAGACCAGCAGGTCCACCGCATTCCCCTGCGAGAACACCTGCTCCGCGCCGACCCGCACCTGGTACATGCACGGACCGCCCTTGATCTCGGCCGGGTAGGTCCGGAAGGTGAGCGCCCAGTAGCCGGCGCGCGCGGCGCCGGTGGCGAGGATGTCCCCGCCGGATATGACGCCTTCGCCCGATTCCCCGGCGAGGCGCACTGCTATGTCGTCCCTTTTCACTGACTCCCTGCGTGGGGCTACGGCAGAGGGTCCGATGTTAGCGGGGGACAGACGGGAGACCGCAGACCGCAGACCGCAGCTACATCGCCTCTATGAGGCGGAGCGCCTTCAGCCCCAGGCCCAGGCGCTCGCGGTCCTCGGTCGATGCGGGATCAAGCCCCGTCAGCTCCCGCACTCGGTCCAGGCGGTACGCGACGGTGTGGCGGTGGGCGTAGAGGACCCGTGCGGTCGCGTTCATGTTGCAGTCATTTGCGAGGTAGCACTCGAGCGTCGGCAGCAGCTCGCCCCGGTACTGGTCGTCGTAGCGGGCGACCGGCGCGACCGTGTCCTCGAAGAAGCCGTGCACCTCCTCGGGATGCGACGCAAGAACGCGGAACAGCAGCCGGTAGACCTCCGACCCGGCCCCGCCGTTCACGGCCTCCACGCCGTCGCGCTCGGCGAAGTCCAGCATCAGGCCGGCCTCGCGTGCGGCCCGCAGCACCTCGCGTGGACCGCGGTAGAAGGACGTGACCACCGTCGGGCCGTGCACGTGGAGGCGCTCCGCGGCCGCGGCGGGCGCGTTTCTGGCGTCGCCGGCCGGGGGCACGGGCACGGCGATGTACATCCGCTCGCCGACCAGCTCCGCGAGCGATCCGGGCGCAACGTCGGCGACCAGCGCGAGTGCCTCGCGCGGCCGCGTCGAGCGGATGGCCGTCGCAACGACGGCGAAGCCTCCCGCCAGGTCGGGACAGCGCTCGATGGCAACCCGCGCACCCTGCTCCGGCTCCAAGCTACCGCTCAACAGGCCCTCGAACAGGCCTTCGGCGGGGGATGCCTCCTCGCGCTCACGCGCCTGCTCGAGCGCGACCGCCGTGGCGCTGGCCGTTGCGGCGAGATGGAGGAACTCGCTCGCCTCGTTCGGGAACTCGCCGTCGCCTTCGAGCATCCCGACCGTGCCGACGAGCCGGCTGCGGTAGGTCACGGGAACGGCCAGCTCGACCGACTCCGGGATCGACGCGTGGCCGCCCTCAGCGCCCTCCGTTGCGTAGCGCACGAGTGCGGCACGCGCGTCCGGGGACGCGGCCGGCCAGACCACCGAGATGCCGAGGTCCGGCACGACGATCGCCACCGGGCGGCCGACCTCGACCGCGGCCAGCTCCGCGACTCGCTCCAGACCGTCGCCGGTCAGCGCCGCGTCCACCATCAATTGATGGACGCGGCGCAGGCGCTCGACCAGCGATGCAAGGCCGGGCGTTACAGCACTGACAGATACCGATCCAGCTCCCAAGGGCTCACCTGTACCCGGTAGTCCTCCCACTCCGCTCGCTTCAGGTCGATGTAGCGCGTGAACACGTGCTCTCCCAGCGCCTTCTCGACCAGCTCCGAGCCGGCCAGCTCCTCGATCGCCTCGCCGAGCGTCTCTGGCAGCTGCTGGATTCCCAGCTTCTGCCGCTCCTCGTGCGTGAGGTCGTACAGGTTGGTCTCCATCGGGTCGGGCAGCTCGTAGCCCTTCTCGATTCCCTCGAGGCCCGCGTGCAGCATCGCCGCGAACGTCAGGTACGGATTGCATGCGGGGTCTGGACAGCGCAGCTCGCAGCGCGTCGCCTGCTCCTTGCCCGGGTGGTACATGGGCACCCGGATCAGGGCGGAGCGGTTGCGCCGTGACCACGCGATGTACACCGGCGCCTCGTATCCCGGCACGAGCCGCTTGTACGAGTTCACCCACTGCGCGAACAGCGCGGAGATCTCGCGGGCGTGCTTCAGCTGCCCGGCGATGAACGACTTCGCCGTCGCCGACAGCCCGTACTCGTCGCCCGAGTCGAAGAACGCGTTGCGGCTCTCCTTGAACAGCGACTGGTGCACGTGCATGCCGGACCCGTTCTCGCCGAACAGCGGCTTGGGCATGAAGGTCGCGTACACGCCGTGCTGCATCGCGATCTCCTTGACCGCGATCCGGTAGGTCATGGCGTTGTCCGACATCTCCAGCCCGGAGGCGAACCGCATGTCGATCTCGTGCTGCGACGGGCCGACCTCGTGGTGCGTGTACTCGACGTGGATGCCGAGCTGCTCCAGCGCGAGCACCGTGTCGCGCCGCAGGTCGGATGCCGCATCGAGCGTCGTCAGGTCGAAGTAGCCGCCCCTGTCGAGCACCTGCGGCGGGCCACCGTTCAGCTCTGCCTGCCGGAAGTAGAAGAACTCGAGCTCCGGCCCGATGAAGTAGTCGTCGAAGCCCATGTCGTTGGCGCGCGCAATTGCCCGCCGCATCACGAACCGCGGGTCGCCCTCGTAGGGCTCGCCGCCCGGCTTCAGGACGTCACAGAACATCCGCGCCACCGCGCGCTCCTTCGGGCGCCAGGGAAGGATCTTGAACGTCGAGGGGTCGGGCATGGCGATCATGTCCGACTCCTCGATCCGGTTGAAGCCGGTGATCGACGAGCCGTCGAATCCCATTCCCTCCTCGAGCGCGTCGTCGAGGTCCTTCCGGCCGACGGCGAAGCTCTTCAGCTGCCCCAGGATGTCGGTGAACCACAGCCGGATGAACTGGATGTCGTGCTCCTCCACGAGCGCGAGCACGTCCTCCTTGCTTTGGGCGGCGGGCGGCGCCGCCCGGTCGATCGTTGCCATCTCGCTGAAATTCCTCCTAAGTCGGTGGTTGCGGCGAGAGGGCGCCCGCTGCGCGAACGCCCTCTGCCTTTGGGGGGGAGGAGTTACTTCTCCTGCTTGGTTTCTCCTACACGCCCGCCGGGATCTCTCCGGATTCGTGTGCCTGAAGCACCTCGTCGCCGGCCTCGCCGGTTCGGATGCGAACCGCCTCCTCGACGGGAATCACGAAGATCTTCCCGTCGCCGACCTCGCCCGTGCGAGCGTGTCTGAGGATCGTCTCCTTGACGAGGCCGACGTCCTTGTCGTCCACGACGATCTCCAGCTTCATCTTCGGCCGCAGGTGGATCACCAGCTCCGAGCCGCGATAGTGCTCGGTGATCCCCTTCTGACGCCCGGAGCCACGGTACTGACCCACCGAGAGACTCGGGAAGCCCTTCTCCAGCAGCTCCATCCGGATCGGCTCGAAGGCCTCGTGTCGGATGAATGCCTCGATCTTCTTCATGCGCTCCTCCTAGCTCCCGGTCGTAGCTGGTCGTGCGGCGCCGGCCATAGCGGTCGCGCCGGCGGGGGTTCCCGCAGGCATTGGCATATCGCCCTCTTCGGGCGGGATGAACAGCTCCGGGTACCCATACATGCCGTGCTCGACGATATCCAGGCCAGCCTCTTCCTGCTCCGGGCTGACGCGCAGGCCGATGGTCTTCTTGATCAGCCAGAAGGTCGCGAACGAGGCAACGAATATGAACCCGAACGACGCCAGGATGCCTTCCGCCTGCGCACCGAGCTGGTGCAGCGAGTTGTTGTAGATGAAGCCCGGGTCGCCGACCGCGTTCAGCTCCGCGTACCGCGGCGCTGTGAAGATGCCGCACGACAGGGTGCCCCAGATACCGGCCAGGCCGTGTGCCGAGAGAGCACCAACGGGGTCGTCCAGGACCTTCTCGAACGCGAGCACTCCGAACACCACGATCACGCCCGCGACGCCGCCGATGATCGGCGCCGGCCAGAAGTTCACGTAGCCCGAGGGCGCCGTGATTGCGACCAGTCCGGCAATCGCTCCGTTCCCGGCCATGCCGATGTCCACGGTCCTGCGCATGAAGTACATCGTCAGGAGGGCCGTGATCACGCCCGCAGCGGCCGCGAGGTTCGTCACCAGGACGATCTCGGCGAAGCGGTTGCCCATCGCGCCGAGCGTCGAGCCCGGGTTGAACCCGAACCAGCCGAGCCACAGGATGAGCACGCCCAGGCCGACGAGCGGCATGGAGTGCCCGGGGATCGCGCGTGGCTTCCCGTCCGGCCCGTACTTCCCGATCCGCGGTCCCAGCAGCAGGAGCACCGCCAGGGCGCCGGTTGCTCCGGCCAGGTGGACGACGGTCGAACCGGCGAAGTCCTGCATCCCGACGTTGACCTGCAGCCAGCCGCCACCGAAGATCCAGTGGCTGACGATCGGATACAGGACCGACGAGAAGACGATCGCGTAGATGATGTAGACGCCGAACTTGAGCCGCTCCAGGGTCGTGCCCCAGACGATCGCCAGGGACACGGCGCAGAACACGAACTGGAAGAACAGGAACGCCGCGGGACTGATGTTGTAGGTGGCCAGGAACGGGATCTGCTGGGCTGCCTCGGATGGAACCGAGCTGACGTCGAGGAAGAACCCGTGGTCTCCCGCGATCGTGCCGGCGCCGCCGAAGGCCAGCGCGAAGCCGACCGCCCAGTAACAGATCGCCGCGATCGAGAAGTTCGTGAGGATCTTCGCGATACCCGTGCCGGCGTTCTTCGCTCGCGAGAAGCCGATCTCGAGGAACGCGAAGCCCGCCTGCATGAACATCACCAGCACGCCTGCCACGATCACCCACGTCGTGTTCAGGCTGGATGCCACGTCTTCGACCTTGGGCGCGTCCTGAGCCCAAGCCGCGACAGGCAGAACCAGCGCCACCATGGCGCCGGACAGCGCTGCCTTGAAAAGACTTCTTCGCATGTGAGAGTTCCTCCTCGTCACCCCCCGGGACCCACCCCGGAGGTCGCATTACTGGAACGTCGCTCAGGCTAGGAAGCCAAGTCCAGCGCGTCTTTAGACAGCGGGAGAAGATTTCGCCACCAGATTTCTCACGTTGGTAGAAGCGGCCGCAAATTGGGTGGTTTTGGGCCGCCCCGCGTGACGATTCCCGTTCGGGGGACAGACGTGCGGCATCTGAAGGGCCTATATCCGACCTCAGATGCCGCACGTCCCCGATCCGCAACCACCATGCGTTGGACCACCGGGCGGCGAAGTCCTCGCAATTTGGGACCGGCGGGCGGAAGACAAGGCCGCCCCGAAGGCGAATGCTTCGGGTATGCGCAGCCGGCTCACGCATCTCGACGGATCCTTCCTGCGAGTCGAAACGCCCAACGCGCACATGCATGTGGCCTGGAGCGGGATCTTCACGCCGCCCGCCGCCGGGCCTCCCCCCACCGTCGAGCGGCTGAGGGAGAAGGTCGAGAGCAGGCTGCATCTCGTTCCGCGATTTCGCCAGCGCGTGTCAGCGCCCCCTCTGAGCATGGCGGAGGCGGCCTGGGTCGACGATCCGCTGTTCGAGGTGCGCAGGCATGTGAGCGAACTCGGCGCGGGAGGACCCCTCTCCCCCGCCGAGTTCCGCGACCTCACCGACGCGGCGCTGTCCCGGCCACTACGCCGCAACCGGCCCTTGTGGCACATCCATCTCGCACCGGAGCTGGACGACGGGCGCGTCGGGCTTCTGTTCAAGATCCACCACGCCCTCGTGGACGGGAAGTCGGCGGTCGAGCTGGCCCTCCTGCTGTTCGACACCGAGCCCGGCGCCACGATCGACCCCGGGCCCGAGTGGTCGCCCGCGCCGGCGCCCAACGCGGCCCGCCAGGCGCTCGACGCCTTCCGCGACAGCGCGACCGAGCCGCTGCGCGCGGCCCGCGGCCTTGCCCGGATGGCCGCCTCGCCGGGTGAGGCAGGCCTGACCGGCACCCTGCGCAGGGCCGCGCTGGCGTTCGAGCGCGACATGCTGCGCCCTGCCCCTCCCTCCTATCTGAACTCCCCGATCGGCCCCAGACGAGCCCTGCTCCGGCACCCGGCGCGGATGTCGGACCTGCTGGCGGCGCGCGAGCACGGCGGCGTGAAGCTGAACGACGTGTGCCTGGCCGCGGTCGCCGGGGCGCTGCGCCAGCTCGCGATCGGCCGGGGCGAAGAGCCTCACTCGCTGAAGGCGATGGTGCCCGTCAGCACGCGTCCCGAGGAGGAGCGTCAGGGCCTCGGGAACCGCATCTCGTTCGCGTTCGTCGACCTGCCGGTCGACCTTCGCACGCGCGCGGCGCGGCTACGACACGTGCACGCCTCGACGTCGGAGTTCAAGCGCTCGGGCCGGCCGGCGGGGACGGAGACGGTCCTGGGCGCGCTCGGCCTCCTGCCCGCGCCGCTCAAGTCGACGGCGGCGCGGATCGCCGCCAGCCCGCGGGTGTTCAACCTCACGGTTTCGAACGTGCCGGGCCCGCGCTTTGCGCTCTACATGCTGGGCGCGGAGCTCCAGGAGGCCTATCCCGTCGTTCCGGTGGCGGAGGGACACGCGCTGTCGATCGGCATGTTCAGCTACCGAGAGCACATGTTCTTCGGCCTCTACTCGGATCCGGAGGCGCTACCGGATGCGGAGCGGCTGCCGGAGCTCCTCAACGCGGAGATCCGGGCGCTGGCACGGCCTCGCCGCTCGCGCTCCCGCGCGGCCCAGCCGCCCCGGGCGCGCCCGGGCCATCGCAGAAGGCCGCTGACAGCTCTCTGACCAGTCCGGGCAGCCGGTCGGGCGCTCCGCGCGCT
>Ga0207669_10001534_pt1 | contig 9841 bp, 9 predicted proteins | sample KBSM33metaG_FD_184329 | JGI IMG/M metagenome (GOLD analysis project Ga0207669, IMG submission 184329) | Miscanthus rhizosphere microbial communities from Kellogg Biological Station, Michigan, USA - KBS M3-3 metaG (SPAdes) (version 2) | ecosystem: Host-associated > Plants > Roots > Rhizosphere >...
AGCCAGGGTTCGTGCTCGACGGGTTTCCGCGCACAGTGGCTCAGGCTCGCGCGCTCGACGATTTGATGGAGCGGCTCGGGTCGGGCCCACTAATCGTGGTGGATGTTGCGGTGCCGGAGCCGGAGTTGGTCAAGCGGCTGGCGGGTCGCAGGATTTGCGGGGAGTGCGGCACGAATGCCGGCTCGCTGGACGCGAGGGCGTGCGCCAAGTGCGGCGGACAGTTCGTGCAGCGTGCCGACGATGACCGGGACGTCGTGTTGGAGCGTCTTAGGGTGTATCAGCAGTCGACGAGGCCTGTGCTCGAGTATTACCGCGGGCGTCCGACGTTTTGCCAGGTGAACGGTGCCCAGGCGCCCGAGCGAGTGGCGTCCGAGCTGAACGCGATCATCCACGACGCGGCGGCGGCAAACGGTAAGGGGAACTTGTGATCGTCTGTCGTTCTCACGCCGAGATCGAAAAGCTGCGACGAGTCAATCAGCTCGTGGCGCGCATTCTCGCCGAGTTGCGGCAGGTCGTGGTGCCGGGCATCACGACAACGGACATCGACGAGCTTGCCGAGCGTCGCGTCCGGGAAGCGGGAGCGGAGCCGGCGTTCAAGGGGTACCACGGATATCCAGCTACGGTGTGTGCTTCGGTGAATGAGCAGGTCGTGCACGGGATTCCGTCGAACCGCCCGCTCGTGGTCGGGGACATCGTGTCGATCGACATGGGTGCCAAGCTCGACGGCTTCTATGGTGACTGCGCCGTGACCGTTCCGGTTGGAACGGTGTCGTCTCAGGCCGCCGAGTTGCTGCGGGTAACCGAGGAAGCGCTCTTTCGTGGCATTGACGCCGTGCGGCCGGGCGCGCGTGTCTCGGACATCGGCGCCGCGGTGCAGGGGCACGTCGAGGCGCAGGGCTTTTCGGTCGTTCGCGAGTTCGTTGGTCACGGCATTGGAACAGCGCTGCACGAAGAGCCGCAGATCGCCAACTACGGACCTGCCGGACACGGGCCGCGATTGTCAGAAGGCATGGTGATCGCGATCGAGCCGATGGTGAACGCGGGCAAGGCGGCGGTGAAGGTGTTGTCCGATGGTTGGACGGCGGTCACCAAGGACAAAAGCTTGTCGGCGCACTTCGAGCACACCGTGGTGGTGACGCGTGAGGGATGTGAGATTCTCACGCTCCTGGCGTCCGAGGAAGTGCGGGCGAAGCAGTTATTGGCAGGGCGGATCGCGTCCGGAAGCGGCAGTCCCGAGACCGAGGGAGTCCGGGCGCATACATAAGTGTGAAGGGGTCAGACCCCTTCACAGATGTGGACATGAGCGCTGGCGGGTCGCGTCGGGTCGAGGGCGTCGTCATCGCGCAGTTACCGAGCGGGCTCTACCAGGTGCAGGTCGAGGGAGAGCATCGGATTACCGCGCATCCGACCGGTAGTATGGAGCGGAACTTCGTCAGGTTGCTCGTCGGTGATCGGGTGATCGTGGAGTTGACGGCTAGAGACGGCGCACGCGGCCGCATAGTCAGGAAAAGATAGTCGGAAAGCTAGAGTCCGGAAGGCGTAGGACATCATGAAGGTTAGAGCGTCGGTGAAACGGATTTGTGACAAGTGCAAGGTGGTCCGCCGCCGTGGGGTGGTGCGCGTCATCTGCACGAACGCCAAACACAAGCAGAGGCAAGGATAGGACATGGCTCGTATTGCCGGCATCGATCTTCCGCGCACGAAGCGGATCGAGATTGGACTCACGTACATCTACGGCATCGGACGCAAGAAGTCCGGCGACATCCTGGGACAGGCGGGTGTCAGCCCCGACATTCGCGTCAAGGATCTCTCCGAAGAGGACGTCCGGACGATCAGCAAGGTGATCGAAGAGGTCGGTGGCGTCGAGGGTGATCTTCGCAAGGAGATCTCGATGAACATCAAGCGGCTGATGGAAATCGGCTGCTACCGGGGACTCCGTCATCGTCGCAACCTGCCCGCCCGTGGTCAGCGGACGCGGACGAACGCGCGCACGCGGAAGGGCCCGCGCAAGGGTGCCATCGCGAAGAAGAAGACTGTATAACGGCTGGTTCGTGGATGGTGGATGGTGGTTCGTGGTGACCACCAACCACCAACTACCAACCACCAACTGAGAAAATATGGCCAAGACTGAAGGCGCAGCTGACAAGAAAGCCGAGGGCGGCAAGAAGGCGCCCCGGAAGACGTTCAAGAAGCGCGGCGAAAAGCGAGTGGTGCACCACGGACTGGTGCACATTCATGCCTCGTTCAACAACACGCAGATCACGATCACGGATACCGAAGGCAATGTGATCGCGTGGTCGAGTGCCGGAGGCATCGGCTTCAAAGGGTCCCGGAAGGGGACGCCGTTTGCCGCGACGCAGGCCGCGATGAGCGCAGGCAACACGGCAAAGACCTACGGCCTTCGCTCGGTCGACGTCCGGGTCAAGGGACCAGGGTCGGGTCGTGAGTCGGCGATTCGTGCGCTGCAGACGGTGGGGATCGAGGTGAAGTCGATTCGCGACGTCACGCCGATTCCACACAACGGTTGCCGGCCCACGAAGCGTCGTCGAGTGTGAGAAGGGGTGTAATTCAAAGTGCAAATTGCAAAATGCAAGGAACTTCGAGTTCCACTTTGCCTTTTGAATTTTGCATCTTGCATTACTGAGTAGGAGAACGAATGGCTCGTTACATCGGACCTGTTTGCCGTCTGTGCCGCCGCGAGGGTATGAAGCTGTTCCTCAAGGGCGAACGCTGCTACACCGAGAAGTGCGCGATCGAGAAGCGCAACTTTGCGCCCGGTCAGCACGGCAAGACTCGGAAGTCGAAGCTCGCCGGCTACGGCGTGCAGTTGCGCGAGAAGCAGAAGGTGAAGCGCATCTACGGGGTGCTCGAGGATCAGTTCCGCCGCTACTTCGAGCAAGCGGAGCGGACTCGCGGCATCACGGGCGAGACGCTGCTCCAGTTGCTCGAGCGTCGTCTCGATAACGTGGCGTATCGCCTTGGCTTTGCCACCTCGCGTCCACAAGCACGCCAGCTCGTGCGGCACGGGCACTTCATCGTGAACGGCAAGAAGGTGGACATCCCGTCGTTCTCGGTCAAGCCGGGCGACGTCGTCGCGGTGCGGCAGAGCAGTCAGAAGGCGCCCGCGATTCTGCACGCACTCGAGGAGGTCAAGGGGCGCGGCGTGCCGGAGTGGCTGCAGTTCGATGCGGCCGCACTGTCAGCAAAGATTGGATCGGTGCCGACGCGCGAGCAGATCAATCTGCCCGTGCAGGAGCAGCTGATCGTTGAGTTGTATAGCAAGTAGTAGGCGGTTTGCGGTTCACGGTTCACAGTTCACGGATAGTCGGTGAACTGCCAACTGTGAACTGTGAACGGTTCGCAAGCCGTCGGCCCGCAGCTCACAGACCTGCAGCGGGAGGCCGGCGGACGTAACACGCAGGTCTGGAGGCCGGGGCTGCCGGCCCATAGGCGAAAGGACATCCCATGCTCTGGAAAGGTTTTCAGCGTCCGAAGCGTCTCGAGTTCGAGCGAGAGACTCTCACCGATCGGTTTGGCCGGTTCTACGCCCAGCCGTTCGAGCGCGGGTTTGGCACCACGATCGGCAACGCGCTGCGTCGCGTGCTGCTCTCCTCGATTGAAGGTGCGGCCATCACCGCGGTCAAGATCGACGGCGTGCTGCACGAGTTCTCGCCGATTCCCGGCGTAGTCGAGGACGCCACCGACATCATCCTCAACCTGAAGCAGATCCCGCTCAAGCTGCACGTCGACTACACCAAGACGTTGTACCTGCGTGTGGAGAAGCCGGGCATCGTACGGGCGAAGGACATCGAGGTCGATCAGGACGTCGAGATCCTGGAGCCTGAGGCGCACATCGCCACGATATCCGAGGGCGGCAAGCTCCACATGGAGCTGCGGATGAAGCGCGGCCGCGGATACGTCGCGGCGGACAAGAACTTCGACGAGGATCTCGGCATCGGCTGGATCCCGGTGGACTCGGTCCACTCGCCGGTCAAGAAGGTGAACTACCTGGTTGAGGCTGCTCGACTCGGACAGACCACCGACTACGACAAGCTGACGATCGATGTGTGGACCAACGGGTCAGTGACGGCGCAGGAGTCGGTGTCGCTCGCCGCCAAGCTCATTCGCGATCACCTCAACATCTTCATCAACCTCGATGACGCGGGTGAGTCTCCGGACACGCAGGCCGAACCGACGCGCGCCGGTGCGCTCAACGAGAATCTCGACAAGAGCGTCGAGGAGCTCGAGCTCTCCGTGCGCTCGTACAACTGCCTGAAGAACGCGAACATCAGGACCATTCGTGAGCTCGTGCAGAAGACCGAAGCGGAGATGCTGAAGACGAAGAACTTCGGCCGCAAGTCGCTCAACGAGATCAAGGAGATCCTGCACACGATGGGTCTGAGCCTGGGCATGCGGCTCGATCAGCCCGCGCAGGCGCATCAAGACTGACGAGGCTCTCGGCTCTAGGCTTTAGGCTCTTGCACGGGCCAGAGCCCAGAGCCTGAAGCCCAGAGCCAACAAGAGTTCACTATGAGACATAACGTCGCACATCGAAAGCTTGGCCGCGTCACGGAGCATCGGCTCGCGCTGCTGCGCAACCAGGCCATCGCGCTGCTGCGCCACGAGAAGATCGAAACCACGATGCCGAAGGCCAAGGAGCTGCGGCCGTTCGTGGAGCGGTTGATCACCATCGCGCGCCGCGGTGTCGCTGCTGGCGACGCCGCCGGCAAGACGCTGCACGCGCGTCGCATGGTTCAGGCGGAACTGCCGGACAACGAGGTGGTGAGCAAGCTGTTCGAGACGCTCGCACCACGATTCGCGGAGCGACCGGGTGGGTACACGCGGATTCTGCGCGTGGGATATCGCCGCGGCGATTCCGCGGAAGTTGCCCACATCGAGCTCGTCGGCAGTGAGTACAACCCCGCTGCCAAGGTCGAGAAGGAAGACGGCGGAGAAGACGCGCCGAAGAAGGCGAAGGGCGTGGGCGATCGCATCAAGCGCGCGGCGCAGCGGATCCGCGGCGGCAAGGACGAGGGCGGCCACAAGGCGCAAGCCGGCGGCCAGACGCGCGGCAAGGCACAGAAGAGCACGACGCCACGCAAGGCTGGCGGATCCTAAGCAACTCCTAGTTTCCAACTCCCGACTTCCAATAGGGCGTTAGAAGACAAAGACCCGGTGGCCGCGAAGCCAACCGGGTTTTTTTTGTTTGGGAGTTGGAAGTTGGAGATTGGAAGTTGGACTAGACTTCCTCGGCCACAACCTGTCCGCGCTCGGCCTTCGCCGCCGCAATAATCTTCGCCTGGAAGGTGTGCGGCACTTCCTCATAGTGCGAGTATTCCATGTGGTACGACCCGCGCCCGCCGGTCGCTGACGTGAGGTGCTGCTCGTAGGTCAACATCTCCGCCATCGGCACCTGCGCGCGAATGACCGTCATCGTTCCACGCGTGTCCATGCCGGCGATGCGTCCCCTCCGGCTGTTCAGATCGCCCATCAGATCGCCGGCAAAGTCGCTGGGTGTATAGACCTCGACTTTCATCACCGGCTCGAGGATGGTCGGCTTGGCGCGCGACATCGCATCCTTGAATGCGAGTGAACCCGCCATCTTGAATGACAACTCGTTTGAGTCGACCGCGTGATACGAGCCGTCGAACACCGTGGCCTTGAAATCGACCATGGGGTAACCGGCAAGGTAGCCGCGCAGGCGCGACTCCTGGATGCCCTTTTCGACCGCTGGAACGTACTGGCGGGGAATGGAGCCGCCGAAGATGTCGTCCTCGAACTGAAAGTCACTGCCACGCGGCAGCGGCTCGACTCTGATCTTGCAATCGCCGAACTGACCGTGCCCGCCGGTCTGTTTCTTGTGTCGCCCGTGCGCCTCGGTAGAGGCGGTAATCGTCTCGCGGTAGGGAATCCGTGGCGGCTTCAGGATGACTTCGACGCCGAACCTTCGTTTCAACTTGGCGACCGTGACTTCGATATGGAGCTGGCCCTGGCCGGCGAGCAGGAGCTCGTTGGTCTGCGGATCGCGCGCGTACTTGATGGACGGGTCCTCTTCCTCGAGGCGATGCATGGCGCTGCTGATCTTGTCTTCGTCACCGCGGCTCTTCGGCTCGATTGCATACGCGAGCACGGGCTCGGGAAAGGTGATCGCCGGGACCTTGATGTTGGTCGACTTGTCGGCGATGACATCGCTCGTATGCGTGTCCTTCAACTTCGCGACGGCACCGAGGTCGCCCGCCTTGAGCTCCGGCACGTGCGTCTGCGTCTTCCCTTGCAAGGCGAGCAGGTGTCCCAGTCGCTCGGACGAATCGCGCGTCGAGTTGAAGACCGTCGCATCCGACTTCAGGCTGCCCGACACCACGCGGAGCATGGTGATGCGTCCGGCAAATGGGTCGGCGATGGTCTTCCACACGAAGGCGGCATACGGGGCAGAATCCGATGCCGTCACCGCGGACTCGGCGCCCTGACGATCGGTTACGCGGAAGTCGCGTTCGGCCGGTGAGGGTGCGTAGCTGACGATCGCGTCGAGCAACGGCTGGATCCCGGTCGCGTGCTGACCCGACGTGCAGAGCAGCGGATAGATCTTTCCGGCCATCGTCGCCGTCCGCAGCCCGGACAGCAGTTGCTCCTGCGTGAGGGTGCCTTCCGCGAAGAAGGTCTCCATGAGTTGTTCGTCGACTTCGGCGACCATCTCAATGAGCTGCTCGCGGGCGTGCTTTGCCGCGTCGGCCAGCGAGCTCGGGATCTCACCTTCCGTCATCTTGCCGTCGCCGCCGAACATCTGCGCTTTCATTCGCACCAGGTCGACGACGCCAGTGAAGTTCTTTTCCTCTCCGAGCGGCAGTTGAATCGGGACGATCTCGCGGGCGCAGTCACGGTGCAGCGACTCGAGCGCGCGCTCCACGCTGGCGCGGTCACGATCGAGGCGGTTGACGACGACGATCCGGGGCAATCCGAGCGCCGCGGCCTCGGCCCACAGCTTCTCGGTCTGGACTTCGACACCGGCGACGGCATCGACGACGACCACTGCCGCTTCGACCACGCGGAGCGCGGCGCGCGCGTCGGTCAGGAAGTTGGCAAATCCCGGCGTATCGATGATGTTGATTTTGGCTTTCTGCCACTCGGCGTAGGCGAGACTGGAGGAGAGGGTGTGCTTGCGGGCGATTTCTTCTTCGTCGAAGTCGGTGACGGTCGTCCCATCGTCGACGCGGCCGATGCGGTTGACCGCGCCCGCGACGAACAGCATGGTGGAGACCAGCTGTGTCTTGCCGCTGCCTCCGTGGCCGACGATGGCGACATTCCGGAGGCTGGTGGCGTCGTAGACCTTCATACCGGGTATCCCTCCTGCGTCGCGGACCAGACACGCGAAGCGGCTTGCCCGCCGAAGCCTCGGCGGAGGCGGGCGTGAGTCGCCCGGGCGGGAGTGACCACAGCCGGGCCGGATGTGCCCGCCAGAGGCGGGACACGGATCATAGCCACGCTTGTTACACGTCGCAAGACGGCGCGAGCTAGCCAGGCGGAGTTGTACGGGCGTTCGGCCGAATTCCAATATATCTACAGTTATGTTGTAAGCAAATAGTTGTTGGACAAACTTGTATGAAATTGTGACGAGCCGGCCAACCGCCGCATCTCCGTCCCGCGCCCGGCCGCCTCAGCGTGTCCGATCGCCGGATCGCGGACCTGCGCTGCGGCAGGTCCTGCGGCAGGTGTGAGTTCCGCCGGTCGTTCGTATTCCTACACTAATGTCCCAGATCCAAATGCAGGTAACAACTATGTCCTAATGGAGAAAGCGCCACGATCGTCTGGATCGCCCGGATCTAGGCCGATTTCGTCACGATCGCGTCCCGCCTCGAATGCTTCAGTCTGGCGTCCCTTTTGCTCTTTCGACAAGTGCCGCCCCACGTTGGGCGTGAGTGGATCAATCCCGAACAGAGGTGACGAATGAACCAAGCTGATACCGCCTGGATGCTGATATCCACGGCGCTCGTGTTGTTGATGACCCCAGCACTCGCATTCTTCTACGGCGGGCTGGTGCGCTCGAAGAATGCGCTCAACACCATGATGATGAGTTTCATCTCGCTCGGATTCGTTGGCGTGCTCTGGGCGTTGCTCGGGTACTCGCTGGCGTTCACGACCGGGAATGACTGGCTTGGCGACATGTCGAACGCGTTGCTGAACGGTGTCGGCCTGGAGGCCAAGGGCACGATTCCACACGCGTTGTTCATGGCCTTCCAGGGGACGTTCTGCATCATCACCGCGGCGCTGATCTCTGGCGCGATCGTCGAACGCATGCGCTTCTCCGCGTATGTCGTGTTCATCTCGCTGTGGGCGCTCGTGGTCTACAGCCCGATCGCCCACTGGGTGTGGGGTGGTGGCTGGCTCGCGAAGATGGGCGCCCTTGATTTCGCCGGCGGCACCGTCGTGCACGTGAACGCCGCCGTCGCTGCCTTCGCCGCGGTCCTCGCCGTCGGGAAGCGCCACGACTACGGCAAGGCGTCGATTGTTCCGCACAACGTGCCGTTCGTTCTCCTCGGCGCGGGAGTCCTCTGGTTTGGCTGGTTCGGTTTCAACGCCGGCAGCGCGCTGGCGGCGAGCCCGATTGCCGGTCTCGCGTTCGTGACGACCATGCTGGCGCCCGCGGGCACGCTGGTGGTGTGGACGCTGCTCGATGCGGTGCGAACGGGTAAGCCGACCGCGGTGGGTGCGGCGACGGCGATCGTCGTGGGCCTCGTGGCCATCACTCCGGCGGCAGGGTTTGTCAGCCCGATGAATGCGTTGATCCTCGGCGGCATTGCCGCGATTCCGAGCTACTTCGCGATTCAGATCCGCGCCAAGACGTCGTTCGACGACTCGCTCGATGTTCTCGCCGCGCATGGCGTGGGCGGAACGGTGGGCGCGCTGCTGACCGGTGTGTTCGCGGACAAGAGCATCAACACGATTGCCGACGGTCTGCTCTATGGCAACCCCGGACAGCTTCTCATTCAGGCCACGGCGGTCCTCGCCGCCATCGTCTACAGCGGCGTGGCGAGCTTCCTGCTGCTCAAGTTGATCGGTCTGGTGATTCCGTTGACGGCGACGACGGCGGAACAGGTCGAAGGTATCGACATCTCGGCGCACGGCGAAGAGGCCTACATGCATGCGAGCGGTGCGGCGATGGTCGAATCGTCTGTTAGTGGCTTGGCTGAGCAGCCGTCGTTCAAACCCGCGCGCAGCGAGGTCTGAGCGCAACGTCGGCCCAGTCAGTAGTACGGCCGGCGGCATCGAGGGAGATGCCGCCGGTTTCTCAACCCTACGGTTTGAATCGCGGAGGAATGGATGCTCTCGATGTCTAGTGTAAGGAGCCACGCACGGATGCTGGCAGCAGCGGCGTGCACAACCTTGATCCTGGCAAGCAGCCCGGCATGGGCGCAGGATGCGCCCGCAGTTGATCCGAATCCGGGTGCCCTGACCCTCACTGGCACGTTTGATGTGCTGAACCAGTACATGTTCCGCGGGATCCGACAGAACTCCACCGGGATCGCGATGTGGCCCGCCGTGGACCTGGGGATAGCCGCGTACTCGAGCGACGGCACTTTCAAGGGGCTGGGCATCAACTTCGGTACGTGGAACAGCCTGCACACCGGCGATACCGGCGCCGACAACCCTCGGAACGGCAAGTTGTGGTACGAATCCGACTTCTACACGACGCTCGCGTTGGGCTTTGGCGGCGGAGTCGCCCTCAGCGCCACCTACACCGCCTACACCAGCCCGAACGACGGCTTCTCCACGGTCAAGGAGATCAGTTTCAAGTTCGGCGTCGATGACAGCGCACGTCTCGGGAGGGCGGCGGTGAAACCGTACG
>Ga0207669_10001541_pt1 | contig 9828 bp, 9 predicted proteins | sample KBSM33metaG_FD_184329 | JGI IMG/M metagenome (GOLD analysis project Ga0207669, IMG submission 184329) | Miscanthus rhizosphere microbial communities from Kellogg Biological Station, Michigan, USA - KBS M3-3 metaG (SPAdes) (version 2) | ecosystem: Host-associated > Plants > Roots > Rhizosphere >...
CAGCAGGTGTTGTACGTGGATCAGCCGCCGGCCAAAGTAATCAGCGGCCTGCTCGGCAATGACGTGCCCGAATGGCTGGCCAAGGATCTCGTCGCTCTATACGAGTATCTGGCCCAGGGGAAAATGGCCCAGGTCAGCCGGGACATTGCCACGCTAACCGGGAGCCCAGCGGCCAATTTCGATCGTTTTGCCGAGGACTACGTCGGTCAGTTTCGCGGCATGTAGCGTCCCCACCGCCTCCATTTTGCCCGCCAGAAACGGATGGCCCTCCCGGGGCCAAGTCGCCATTTTGCAACCCGGGAGAATGATGATGACCCCCATGCTCGATACTGAAAAAGCCTGGCGCGCCGTGCAGACCCGGGACCGCCGTGCCGACGGAGCTTTCGTTTACGCCGTGCGGTCCACCGGTATCTACTGCCGGCCGTCGTGTCCCTCCCGCCGGCCCGCTCGCCGGAATGTCAGGTTCTACCGGGATCCTGCCGGGGCGGAGTTGGAGGGATTCCGGCCTTGCCGTAGATGCGGCGAGGCAGTGGCTCCTCAGCGGAGGCGTGATCTCGAGCTGGTCCGCCGAGTCTGCGAGGTTCTGGGCGACAACGGTGCCGAGGCGATGCCGCTGAATCGTCTCGCGGCCGCCTGCCGAACCAGCCCGTTCGCGCTTCGACGGACCTTCAAGCGAGTGACGGGTGTCTCGCCTCGGGCCTATGCCGAGGCGCTGAGATTCGGAAGGTTGAAACGGGCATTGCGAAAGGAACGGACTGTGAGTGCAGCGACTTTTGTAGCCGGATTTGGGTCCAGCAGCCGGCTTTATGAGCGGGCAGCCGACCGTCTGGGTATGACGCCGGCGGCGTACCGCCTCGGGGCAACTGGCACCGAGATCCGGTACAGCCTCATCTCGACAACCTTGGGTACGGCCCTGGTCGGGGTAACCCAGAGCGGGGTTTGCGCAGTCAAGCTTGGCTCCCTGGGAGCCGAATTGGAGCGGGACCTTCGCGCCGAATTTCCCGGGGCAATCTTGAATCGGGACGATGCCGAGCTCGAGACTATCTCTCGCCGAGTGGCCAAGGTCATCGACGGGGCCGGAGCGGATCCCGAGTTACCGCTGGATATTCAAGGAACCGCCTTTCAAGCCCGGGTTTGGCGTGCTTTGACCCGGATTCCGCAGGGAGAAACCCGGACCTACACCCAGGTTGCGCAGAGTATCGGGCGCCCGAGTGCTGTTCGGGCGGTCGCCAGCGCGTGCGCGGCGAATCATCTCGCGGTGCTCATCCCTTGCCATCGCGTGGTTCGGAGCGACGGCGGAATGGGCGGATATCGCTGGGGAGAAGACCGGAAGCGCGCGTTACTCGAGCGGGAGCGGCACGCGTAAGTTCGACAAGTGAAGTCGTTCTCTAATCCTCCCGGCGGCGAAATCTTTCGATTTCCCGCCGGTCGCGCTTGGTAGGCCGCTCACCGCTTCCGCGCAGCGCCGAGTTCATGCTCTTGATCTGGGCCGCCAGCTGTTGCCGGGCCGCGAGGCTTTGTGGGGTCTCCTCGTAGAGCTGCGTGGCAACGCTGGCTGGCCCGCGGTGCTCGGAGAGTCCGCGGACCACGACAATGTGTTGATAAGGGCCCTGCCGAATCCGCAGCTCATCGCTCAGGTGGAGCGGTTTGGCCCGCTTCGCGCGCTCCCCATTGACCTGAATCTTCCCGCCATCGATCGCCTCAGCCGCGAGGCCGCGGGTCTTGAAAAACCGCGCGGCCCAAAGCCACTTGTCGAGCCGTACGTGTTCAGGTGAGTGGTCATGCATCGTTGTCGCTCGGCGAAAATGCTTGCAGCAATGTATACTCCGCCGCAGCCACGGAAGGCATCCAGCAATCTCCAGCCTCTCAGACTCATGCAACAGATCAAGGGAGCTGTCCTGAAGGCTCGCCTCGGCTTCATCGAGCAGCACTTCGGCTCGCCCGGACTGGAACGCGTCCTGGCTCATCTGGCGGCGCCGGATCGGAAGGAGTTGGAGCGGATTCTGATCGTGGGGTGGTATCCCTTTGAACTCGGAAAGCGCCTCGACGACGCGATAGTGACCGTCTTTGGAGGCGGCGACGAGTCGTACTTCTCCCGGCTCGGTGAAGCCTCCGCCGACCAGAATCTGGGAACCCTGCACCACGCATTCCTGGTCGAGGGCAACCCTCATGCGTTCCTCGCCAAGGCGCCCACGATCTACCGGATGTATTACGAGACCGGACGGCGGGAGTACAAACAGACCGGCGAGCGGGAGGGAGTTCTGACTACGTATGACGCGGAGACGTTCAGCGGTCCCGATTGTCTGACCGTAATAGGCTGGTATCGCCGCGCCCTGGAGATGTGTGGAGCGCGTGACGTGACGATGGTCGAGGAAGAGTGCCGGGCGCGCGGTGGGGCAGTGTGCCGGTACCGGGTGAAGTGGGGGTGAGCAATCCGTCTCAATTGTAAATTTTCAATTTTCAATTTTCAATTTCCCTAAACCCTCTTCTCCACCGCCCCGTACCCCATCGCCCCATTCAGCCACCGCACAAACGGCAGCAACCTGCGATAGTCTCCTTCCAGCGTCTTCGGTAATTGCCGGCTCAGCACCTGGGTTCGTGGGATGCTGCGCCCCATCGTGAACGACTGAAAGCGGAGCCAGCGAGACGCGGGGTGATCCGGCTCGAACCCGCGGGGCGGACGCTTGAGGACCGCCTCCTCATCCAGAGTGCCGAATCTCCTCTTCATCGCGGGGGCGAGAATCGTCCGCTCGAAGCCGCGCTGATCGTCGGCGATCGCGTCCCGCAGCTTCTGCAATACGGGACGGGGCGGCATCCAGATCCCCGCACCGAGAAAGCTCCCCTCCGGGGCCAGGTGCAGGTAGAACCCAGCACCACCATGGGCCTCGGAGCCGACGCCTTTTCCTGCGTCCCGGTGAAAAAACCAGCACGCCGCGTGCGTCTTGTAGGGCGACTTGTCTTTGGAAAACCGGACGTCACGATAAATCCGGAACATCGAGAGCCGTGGGTCACCCACAAACTCAGGTGCAAACCGGGCGAACCGAACGTCCATCTCCTCGATCAGTGCCTGCAACGGTGCTTTTACGTGAAGCTCGTAAGTCGGCCGGTTGGCCAGGAACCATTCCCGGTTGTTGTTCCGCTTGAGGCGACCGAAGAAACCCATCAGCGAGGGACCGAATCCGCGGAATTCTGATTGAGTGGGGAGGTTGTCGCGACCCATGATCAACTGGTCCTTTTCGACGCGAGAGAGCCGCTTCAGGGACCATTCCCTGCGCAGGGCGGCACTGCGGTCCGCCACGACCTCCTGGTACACCACGTCGAGCGGCGCCCGTCCGCGAGTGTACGCCGCACCGCGACCGTTCCGGTGCAGCTCGAGCCTTCTCCCCAGATCGTTGGTGGCGCCAGTGTAGAGGGAGCCATCCCGACAGCGGAGCATGTAGACGATCCAGGGCATGCCATAAAGGTGGTGGGTGGTGGGCTGTCGGTGGTAGGTGGTCGGTCCTCTCGGATCGTTGTGCACGGGCGAGAATCCCCACCACCTACAACCCACCACCCATCACCGACTAGACTTCCGGCATGGCGCATTCGCCAGCCACGGCCCCCGCACTTCCAAGTCAGCGTACCCTCCTCTCGTGGATCTTCGCGGGGAGGTTGATGCTGGCCGTCGGCAACCTCGCCGGTGCGGCACTCATTTGGACCTCCGATCCTTCCCGGGCCTTCATCATCAGTACCACGGTCAGTCTGGGCCTGGTGGTGACGGCGTACGGGTACTGGGCAGTTTGGGTACGGCGACGCCATCCGGGAAACATCTTTCTCTTCTGCCAGGCCCTGGTTGACGTTGCGCTGGTGACGCTCCTGGTCCATCTGACGGGCGGCCCCAATAGCGCCTTCCCGGCGCTCTACATCCTGGTCACTTCCAGCTACGCGTTGCTGTTCTCCTTCGGGCGCGGATTCCTGGTCGCGCTCACGGCGGCGTTGTTCTACTTTGCCGACGTATACTGGGGACATCCGGTGCGCCCGGGGCTGGGCTTCTGGGGCCAGATAGTCATCATTCTGGGGTCCTACGCCGTTGTAGCCCTCTTGGCCACCCGACTTCGCCAGGCCGGGGCGGAGCGGGAGTCGCTGCAGACCGAGCTGCGCCGGGCGCGGCTCCAGGCCGACGACATCCTGCAGAACATCCGTTCCGGTGTGCTCACCATCGATGGCTCGGGCCGGCTGGCCTTCCTGAACCCGATGGGCGAGCGCCTGCTCCAGCTGGATGCGGCACGAATGACCGGGCACCCGATCCTCGACACGCTGAAGCATCGCTCGCCGGAGATGTGGGCCGCCATGGTTTCTGCGATTCGTCACGGACGGAAGGTCAGCCGCAGCGAGGGGACGGTGCAGCATGACGATGGGCGGGTGTTCCCGATCGGCCTGAGCACCACGACCTTCGATCGCGACGCCGACGGACGTCCGTCGGTCACCGCTATTTTCACCGACATCTCCGACCTGAAGCGGATTCAGGAGCTGAATCTGCGGGCGGAGCGGCTCGAGGCGGTGGCGGCGCTGAGCGCATCGCTGGCCCATGAAATCCGCAACCCGCTCGCCTCGATCCGCAGTTCGGTGGAACAGCTGGCGCGGACCGCCCAGGCGGACGAGGACGACCGCTATCTTGCACAGCTTATCATCCGGGAGAGTGATCGGCTCAGCCGGCTACTGAACGAGTTCCTGGACTTCTCCCGGGTTCGGGCAACCAAGTTCGCGCCGGTGGACCTGCAGGCGGTGGTAACCGCGGCGGTGCGTATGGTCCGCGAGCACCCCGATTGCAAGGCGGACACCGAGATTCGAGTGCAGGGCCAGCGGACCGTTCTCGAGGGAGACGAGGACCTGCTGTATCGCGTGGTGGTCAATCTGGTGCTGAATGCCGCACAGGCGGCCAAGGGCCCGGTGGTCATCACCGTCACCACTGGTGCGGCCAAGGTGGGAGATCTTCCGCTCGGCAATAACATCGAGCACCCGCTGCGGCTCGAAGTGCGAGACACCGGCCCCGGCATTCCCGAAGAGCTGCGAGATCGTCTCTTCGAGCCGTTCGTCACGGGACGTTCAGGCGGTACCGGTCTTGGCCTCGCGATAGTGCAGCGTGCCGTCGAGGCGCATCGCGGCCTTGCCTTGGTTGATTCCGCGCCGGGGAAGGGCACCAAATTCACCATCTATTTCCCCGCTCGTCGCGCGTCGGAGGTCATTGAATGAGTCAGAAACCATCGGTGTTGGTCATCGACGACGAGTCGGGCATCCTCGATACGCTGAGGATCCTGCTCAAGAAAGAGGGCTTCGAGGTCCTCACCGCGCAGGGTGGAAAGGCCGGCCTGGATCAGATTCGCAGCGGCGCCTACGACATCGTCCTGTCCGACGTGCGGATGCCCCAGGTAACCGGCATCGACATCTTGAACGCGGTGAGGGAGCAGGACCCGATGACTCCGGTCATCCTGATGACGGCCCAGGCCTCTCTGCAGACGGCGATTCAAGCGGTCAACCAGGGGGCCTTCTACTACATCCAGAAGCCGTTCGCCAACGACGAACTGGTTGCTATTCTGCGGCGGGCCTGCGACTACCGCGCGGTTCGAGTCGAGAACAAGCACCTGAAGCAGGAGATCCGCCGCCGGGACCGGACCGGCGTCGTCCGGCCGATCGGAAAATCCAAGCGGTTCAACGAGGTCCTCAAACTCGCCGAGCAGGTCGCTCCAACCGACTCGACAGTCCTGATCACGGGAGAGAGCGGGACCGGAAAGGAAGTCATCGCCCGCTACATCCACAGTCTTTCCAACCGGACCGAAGGACCCTGTCTCTCGATCAACTGCGGAGCCCTGCCGGAAAACCTGCTCGAGAGCGAGCTGTTCGGACACGTGAAGGGTTCGTTTACCGGGGCCGTGCGCGACAAGCAGGGACTCTTCGCGGCTGCCCGCGGGGGGAGCTTCTTCCTCGATGAGGTCGGGGAGATGCCCCCCTCGCTGCAGATCAAGTTGCTCCGGGTATTGCAGGAACGGGAAGCGATTCCAGTGGGAGCCACCGAGGCCATTCCGGTGGATGTTCGCATCATGGCAGCGACCAACCGGGATCTCGAAGAAGAGATGCGGAAAGCCACCTTCCGTTCGGATCTTTTCTACCGGCTTAACGTGATCGCCATCAACCTGCCGCCGCTGCGGGAACGCCGGGAGGACATCCTGTTGCTGATCGAGTCCTTCCTGCAGCACCTCGCCACGGAGCAGCAGGTCGAACCCAAGGCGCTCTCGGCGGACACTCTGGATGCCGTCATGGTTTACGAATGGCCCGGCAATGTCCGTGAGCTGGAGAACGCCCTGGAGCATGCCTGGGTGCTGAGCAAGGCCAACGTGATCGAGCCTTCGGCGCTTCCGGAGCGCATTACCAAGCGGAAGAAAGAGCCGCTGGTCTCGGAGCGGTCATACGCCAATCCCACGCTCGATGTGATCGAACGGGCCTACATCATGTACGTGCTCCAGTCCGAAGGCGGGAACAAGACCCGCGCCGCCGAGGTGCTGGGCATCGATCCCTCGACCTTGTACCGCAAACTGAGCCGCTACGAGGAGCAGCCCAGCTGATCGCCAAACGGGCGGGCCTTCGGTCATGACCCGGCGCGATCTCTGGCTCACTCTTTCCCTGCTCGCCATTGCCCTCGCCGCTTCGGCCAGCGGTCTGGGCAATGGCTTCGTCTTCGATGATCGCCCCATCGTCGTGGACAATTTCCGGGTCCACACGCTCGTCGGCCTCTGGCATTCCTTCGCCGAACCGTACTGGCCTCCCGAGGTAGGAGCGGCACTTTACCGTCCCGTCACCATCGTGCTCTTCCGGCTGGAGTGGGCGCTGGGTGGCGGCTCGCCCTGGGCCTTTCACGCGGCGAACGTGCTGCTCTATCTGGCGATCGTCTTTGCGGTCTTTCGTCTCGCCCGCCTGATCCTTCCGCTCCCCGCCGCGTGGCTCACCGCCGCACTCTTCGCCGTGCAGCCGGTTCATGTCGAGGCAGTTGCCAATACGGTCGGACAACCGGAGCTGGTGGTGGGACTTCTCGCGGTGAGTGCCACGGCGTGGTACGTCGCGGCGCGCCGGGGGGAAGAGTTGTCATGGCTCACGGTCGGCGGTCTCGCTGCGATCTACCTCGTCATGTGCTTCACCAAGGAGCACGGTGTCGTGCTCCCAGGACTCCTGATTGCGGCGGAGTTCACCCTGCTGGAGCGGCCCCGCCCTGCCCGGAGTGGGGCACTCCTGGCCGCGCTGGTCGTCGTGGCCGTGTTGTTCATCGTGGTGAGGACCGCGGTACTCGGCGGTCTGGCCGGTGACATCGCGAATGCCTCGATACGAGGTGTCGGTTTGGAAGATCGGGTGCTTACCATGCTGGCGATCGTGCCGCAGTGGATCCGGCTCCTGCTTCTCCCCTGGCATCTCCAGGCGGACTACATGCCGCGGGAGCTGGAGCTCGCCACGACATTCGGACTGGCCCAGTTAATTGGCTCCCTCCTCTTGACTGGATTGGTCGCTCTCACCGTCTGGTCCAGAAAGCGCGCCCCGGTCGTGTGCTTTGGCCTTTGCTGGACTGGGATCGCTCTCTTCCCGGTCAGCAACCTGGCGATCCCGACTGGAATCCTGCTTGCGGAGCGTGCGCTGTTTCTGGCGAGCGTTGGCTCTGCACTCTCTCTGGGCGGTGGCTTGGCGGCTGCCATTCCCAAGTTCGTCGCGGCACCCGTAGGTGAACGGCGCGTGGTGCTGCTGGCACTGGGGATCCTGCTCGGCGTTGGCCTTTATCGGAGCGCAACCCGGCAGCGGATCTGGCGAGACAACGACACGCTCTTCCGCCAGACCGTGCTGGACGCACCGCTCAGCTACAAGGCGCACTGGGCGTACGGCAGTGTGTTGATCGCAGCGGGAGACATGAAGCAGGCAGACCTGGAATATCGGCTCGCGATGCGGCTGTACGACGGGGACCCGAACCTCTTCAGCGACTTCGGAGACGTGTACGTGCGCGCCCGTCACTGCGCGCCAGCGATTCCGCTGTACCAGAGATCGCTGAGCCTGGCGCCCGATCAGTGGAAAGTTCGCAGCAAGCTCGTGCTCTGTTATCTCGATCAGGGGAACGCTTCCGAGGCCCGTTCTGAAGCCGAACAAAAGGCCATCCGAAAGGACCCCGATGCCGCCAGAATTCAGGCAGTGGTCGACAGTTTAACGGCCGCCGCCGTGCAATTTCCCCCACCCAAAACGGGGCCAAAAAACTGACAAAATGACGAGCGGGTCCTCAAGTTCTTGATCGCTTTCGAGTTGCCCGCAAGGTGCCAGACTGGTATGCCCATTGCCTTATTTAGCGGCTGAAGTTCACCCTATTCCACAACGGCCAGCGCGTAGGGCGCCCCGTCCGAACTCGGAGGAGTTATGAACCGCAAGGGCTTTACGCTCATCGAGCTGTTGATCGTAGTGGTGATCATCGGCATTCTGGCCGCCATCGCGATCCCGAAGTTCGCCAACACCAAGCAGAAGGCGATCGTGGCGTCCATGAAGTCGGACCTGCGGAACCTGGTGACGGCGCAGGAAGCGTTCTTCTCGGATAACAACGACTACGCTGGCTCGACCACCAGCGCGTCGCAGACCAACGGTACCGGCGGCGCGGGCAAGGTGTCCTTCGTGCCGAGCCAGGGCAACGTGCTGGCCCTGGTCTACGTCGACGCGGCTGGTTGGAAGGCCTCGATGACGAATCCGGCGGTGACCAACAATCCGAAGAACTGCGGCATCTTCACCGGCCCGGTGGCGAATGCGCCGAACGCGGCCGTGACTCAGGAAGGCGCCCCGGCCTGCTGGTAAGGTCGCGGGAGTCCAGCTACAAGGGAGGGCGGCGGAGCGATCCGCCGCCCTTCTTTTTTGGTTAGGGGGCACCATTACCCGGATGGACAGATTTGGTGAATCCAAGACAGGGTGGGTTCTTGCTTGGTTGGGTGAGATGGATTCTCACGGTCATGCTGGAGGAGTCATGAATCGCACGGGCTTGACGCTCATGGAGCCGCTGATCGTTGTGGCCTGCAGCCTCGGCATGCTGGCCGCCTGCGACAGCAGCACCGGTCCTTCTGAAAACGAGATCCTGGCGTCCATGAAGTCCGACCTGCTGAGGCTGGTGCCGGCGCAGGCGGCGTTCTTGGCGGACAACCAGGACTACGCAGGCACGACCACCCCCGGGCCGCAGGTCAACGGTATCGCCGGCTCGGACGGCCGTGTCCACCTCGTGCCCAGTCCGGGTAACTACGTGATGCTTACTTACATTGACTCGGCTCGCTGGAGGGCCGTGGTTGTCAATGCGGCGGTCAACATGACGTGCGGGATCTTCATCGGAGAGTCGACAGTTTACTCGCCCAACCCGGCGGTGACCCAGGAAGGCGTCCCGGATTGCTGGGCCAGCCCTTCTCCGGGCCCGCTCCCAGCGGCTCTGGAGTCCATGAAGGAGGATCTGTACAGGCTGGTTTCGGCGCAGGACGTTTTCTTCGTGGATAACCACGACTATGCGGGCGGGATCACCAGTGGACCGCAGGTCAACGGTATCGGCGGCGCGGGCCTGATCCACTTCGTGCCTAGCCAGGGTAACGTACTCACCCTGACTTATTATGACTCGGCTGGCTGGACGGCCCAGGTTACGAATCCGGTGGCGGTGGTAACGAATCCGGTGGCGGAGATTACGTGCTTCATCTTCATCGGGTCAGCCCCCCACCCGGCCCCGGGCATGCACTTGGAAGGCATCGATTACTGCAGGAGCTAGGGCCTCCGTGAATCAAGGGACTGCCGAGGCGCGGCGGAGCG
>Ga0207669_10001542_pt1 | contig 9825 bp, 9 predicted proteins | sample KBSM33metaG_FD_184329 | JGI IMG/M metagenome (GOLD analysis project Ga0207669, IMG submission 184329) | Miscanthus rhizosphere microbial communities from Kellogg Biological Station, Michigan, USA - KBS M3-3 metaG (SPAdes) (version 2) | ecosystem: Host-associated > Plants > Roots > Rhizosphere >...
TCGTGCGTCGCACCACCGACGAACTCGTCGCCGGCTGGGCAACCTCGTCACCGCGCCGCGACGCTCATCGCCAAGAACTTCGGGGAGATCCCGACCGCCGGGCCGCTGGAGGAAGGTGACGTCGCCCTGCTCGCGCGCGTCGAGGAGACGTTCACGGCGGTGGGCGACCTCATCGGCCGCCACCGGCAGAAGGCCGCCATCAGCGAGGCAATGAAAGCGGTGGGCGAGGTGAACAAGTACATCACCGACACCGCGTCGTGGACTTTCACAGGCGAGGACCAGCGCGAGCGGCTCGCGACGGTGCTGCACGTGCTCGCCCAGTGCGTCGTCGACCTGAACACGATCCTCTCTCCCTTCCTCCCGCACGCAGCGAACGCGGTTGACCGGGTATACGGCGGGACCGGCAACCTGCAGCCGATGCCCCGGATCGAAGAGGTCAGTGACCTCGACGACGGCAGCCGTGCCTACCCGGTGATCACCGGTGACTACTCCGGGGTGCGTGCGTGGCGCCGGACACCAGTCGCGGTCGGCGCGTCCGTCGCCAAGCCGACCCTGGTGTTCACCAAACTCAACCCCTCGGTCGTCAACGAGGAACTCGCCGGCCTGGCATGACGCCTGATAGGACGCGGTTGGCGTGTTCCCTACGGTATTCACAAGCTCCCGCTCCGCCGCACCCGAACTGACGGGACATCAAATATTGCAGCGGCCTTCGTGCCGATCGTAGATCCAGAGCACGAACCCGAGCTCCGCAGCACTACTGCCACACCTGCACGGTCTCACCAATACCGAAGCCAAGGTAGCTGCGCATCGTCGGTGGCGCCGACCTGAAGCACATCATCGGCCTGGAGTGATGCGCTGAACGGTTGAGCGCAAGTTTCGTTATCGGGACGCTACTTCGAGGCATCCTTCGTGCTGACCGCCACATGGTCAGAAGGGAACCGCCACCGAGCGCTCACGGGCCATGAGCGCTGACATGGGGTTTGCGCAGCTCGCCCCTGTCCATCTCGTCGCCAATCGACGGCGCAACTCCCGCGAGTTAGTGACGTTGGTCGGTGGCCAGATCACCGCATTGGCAACCGACGGTTGATGGATTCCGCCGGTGGCACGACAGACCTCGCCACCATCGGGACGCGCGCGAGCCCGGTGGGCGTCGCGACGTTGTTTCGCGCGACATCAAACCGGGCGCCGCGTTGTCGGCGAGAACAACGACAACTGCGCCGGTTCGGCTAACGATCCAATCGATCGGCCGAGAACCGACGTCAAAAGCAACACAGCCCGCATGAAGCCGTGTCGTCGGAACGAGATTCGGAGCGGACCCTAACCGAATGTCGAGTAGTGGGAGTGATTCTGAGATGAGAAGGATCGTGGTGGGCATCAGCGGAGCGACGGGCGCGGTGCTGGGGGTCGAGCTGCTTCGTCGCCTCGAGCAGTGTCCGGATGTGCAGACGCACCTGGTGGTGTCGCGGTGGGCGCGGGCCACCATCCATCTGGAAACGCCATTGTCGGTCCGTGATGTCGAGGGTTTGGCCGATGTCGCCTATTCGTGGGACGACCAGTCGGCGGCGATCTCGTCGGGATCATTCCGGGTCGAGGGAATGATCATCGTCCCGTGCAGCATGAAGACGCTGGCCGGGATCCGCACGGGATACGCGGACGGGTTGATTGCCCGCGCAGCAGATGTGACGTTGAAGGAACGCAGGCGGCTGGTGCTGGTGCCGCGTGAGACCCCGCTGTCCGAGATTCATCTGGACAACATGCTGGCACTGACCCGTATGGGCGCCATCGTCGTGCCGCCGATGCCGGCGTTCTACAACCATCCAGCGTCCATCGGCGACATCGTCGATCACATCGTGACCCGGATTCTGGATCAGGTCGATATCGATTCACCCGACGCCAAACGGTGGAACGGCGTGTCTAACCAGAAGGCCTCGAGTCTGAAGGCGGTGAATGTGTGATGGCCAGGATCAAGGATCTTCGGGAGTACCTGAGTGTGCTGGAATCACTCGACGATGTGGAGCACATCGATCGTCGGGTCAGCGCGGTGCTGGAGGCAGCTGCAATCACCCGGTGGTCAACCGAGCAGCGGCGGCCGGCGCCGTTGTTCGACAACGTCGAAGGGGTAGAGCCCGGATTCCGTCTGCTCGGCGCCGCGGGTGCGCTGTCGAGTGATCCTCGTCATCCGTTGGCGCGCGTGGCGCTCTCGCTCGGACTGTCGCATGACGTGACCGCGCGAGAACTGGTGGAGCACCTGGCGGCTGCGCACGGAAAGGCCCCGATTCCGCCGAAGCTGATCTCAGCGGATGAAGCTCCCTGCAAGCAGAACATCCTGCTGGGGGAGGAGGCCACGCTGGATCGGTTTCCGATTCCGCTGGTGCACCAAGATGACGGCGGCCGCTACGTGAACACCTGGGGGATCATTGTTGCCAGCACGCCCGACCGGCGGTGGACCAACTGGTCGATCTCGCGGATCATGATGATCGACGGCCGCCACATGACCGGTTTGGTTCTGCCTCAGCAACATATCGGGGTGATCTGGGCCGAATGGGAGAAGATCGGCAAGCCGATGCCGTTCGCCGTCGTGCAGGGCGGTGATCCCGGTGTGCCGATGATCGGCGGGATGCCCATACCCGCCGACGTGGATGAAGGATCGTTCCTCGGTACCCTCTACGGCGAACCCGTCGAAGTCGTCAAGTGCGAGACCATCGATCTTGACGTACCCGCGACTGCGGAAGTCGTTATTGAAGGCCATCTTTCGATCACCCGTGACGCCACCGAAGGCCCGTACGCCGAATTCCACGGCTACGCGCTTCCGGAGACCTCTCCGGAGCCGGTATACACGATCGAGGCGATCACCTACCGCGACAACCCGATCTGGCCGGTGACTTCCACGGGCCGCCCGCCAGATGATTCGCAGATCGCCCCGGCGGTTGGGGTGTCGGCCGAGATGGTCGCGCTGCTGCGCAACGCGGGCCTGCCCGTCACCACAGGCTGGCTGCTGGTGGACACGGCCTGCCACTGGATGATCATCACCGTCCCGCGCCATTGGCGCGATGTGCTACCGGGAACCAGCACCACCGAATTCGTGCACCGGATCGGCGAGCTGATGAGTACTAACCGGGTGGGTCACATGTGTCCGGTCACTTATCTGCTCGACGACGATATCGACCCAACGAACACGTCAGATGTGCTGTGGGCGCTCGGTACCCGCATACATCCGAATCTCCGACAAGAGCACTGGCCAGTCCCAATCCTGCCGTGGTATCAGTGCTACACCGAGGAGGAGCGGCACAGTGGGCGCGGGCCGATTGTCGTGCACGACGGCCTGCTGCCCCCGGCCGGAGACGGCCGAGCCCACCCAGCGACGTTCGACACTCTCTACCCGCCCAACATCCGCGAACGCGTCCTCGCGGCCGAGTCACGATCCACGCCGTAATTTGCGGGGCATGAGGTAGCCGACATCACCTCAACGGTGTGTATTGCGCTGCGGCTTGACCGTTTTTTCGTCGCCTCACGCTGTGCCTGTTGTCGGGCGGCGCGACCGCGGCGCTGCTGCGGGTCTTCTTCCTGCTGCCGATCTCCGTGGCGTTTCAGGACCGGCCGGCGTTGACGGCGATCATCGGAACCGCTACGGCGCTGGGCTATCTCGCGGTGTGGATCTTCTATTCCGAACGCGACGACAAGGTCGGCTTGCCGAACATGGTGTACACGCATTTCGGCTTTCTGCTCTGGTTGGCCGTCGCGGTGACCGCGCTGTGTTACGTGCTCGCCCGTCGGTCCGCGCGGGTGAAGGCGCTGCAGGAGATACCCCGTCAACTGCTTTCGGAGGCAATGCAATCCGACGGGCGTCACAGCCGCGAAGTCGCCGAGCACCTTCATGACGGCCCGCTGCAGACGCTGCTGGCCGCGCGGCTCGAACTCGATGAGGCACGTGAACGCCATCCCGACCCCGCGCTCGACATGGTCTACGCGGCGTCGCAGGAAACGCGACCGGATTGCGCTCGACCGTCACGCAGCTGCATCCTCAGGTGCTGGCCCAACTCGGCCTCACCCTGGCGGTGCGAGAACTGTTGCGCCAGTTCGAGTCCCGCACCGATATCGCCGTGGAAGCGGAGCTCGAGGATGTGGGTAAGCCCGAGTCTCAGGCGTTGCTGTACCGGGCGGCGTGCGAGCTGCTGACGAACATCGGCAAGCACGCGAAGGCCACCACGGTCAGGGTCGGGCTGATGCGCAAGGGCGACCGCATCGTCTTGACGATCGACGACGATGGCACCGGCTTCGATTCCGCGATCGTGGCGCACTACGTCGCCGACCGTCACATCGGGCTGGGCTCGCTACTGGCCCGGTTCGACGCGATGGGCGGAGCGATGGAGATCAACTCGCGGATCGGCTACGACACCCAGGTGACCGTGACGTCGCCGCGGGAGCCGGTCGCCTCTTCCGGCGAGTGAGACGCAGGCGCTGATCGAATCAAAGAAGTGACCGGCTGCGGCAAATGCACGCCCTGGCAACATATTAGGCAGACCGGCAGGCGGTCGACATCCGTTGGTTCTACCTTGGGCACGAGGCGTGGCACGTGTTGGTATCCGAGAGGCAGTGGTCCTGGGACGACGCCGAGCTCTGGCTGGGCGAACAGGCGGCGGCGCTACGGGAGACGTCGCGAGCGTGAGTTCTCATCTTGACGCACAGGGCGATGACGATGAGCAGTCCACCGGTGGCCGCAGAAACCCACAGCACGGTCGCGGGGGCGTCGGTCACGCACGCGGCGATGACGATGGCGGCCACGCTTTGAACCACCGCGCTCAGGCCCTGTTCGGCGGACAGGACCCGTGCCAGGTAAGCCGCCTCGGTGAGTTCCTGTAGCAGCGCCATGGTTATCGGTTTGAGGAGGCCCTCGCCGAGAAACCCGAGGCCCAGCCATAACGCGACGGCACCGATGCCGAATCCCGAGAACACACTCGCCAGCACATAGCCGAGTCCGTACAACACCAGTCCAAAACGGATGGCACTAGTGCCGCGCAGGTGCTTACTGAATAAGAGTGGGGCGAGGGCACAGCCGCCGATGAGCAGGCCCAGACCGCGTGCCATGTAGAGCAGTCCGGTGCCGCTGTCGCCGATCTTGAAGAACTCTTCGGAGTAGATGCTTAGGAGCACCTGGCCGCCGACGCCGACATAGAGGGCCATCCTCATGGCGAACACCTGGGCAAGTTCGCGATGCCGGAACAAGTAACCCATGCCGGCAAGAAACTCCCGCAACAACTTCTCACCCTGGCGCGGCTTGTGGACCTCGGCAGAACGAAGGCCACGGATCCCGCTGAACACGGCGGCGCTCAACAGGAACAGCACAACGACAACGAGGAATTCGTCCTGACGGACGACGCCGATCTCACGCTCCGCGATGACTGCAGCGCTGATGACCAGCATCAAACAGGGCGAGATCCGCAGTAAGACATTGGCTCTCATGAGGTCGGCCCGCGCGACGATGAGCGGCAGAATCGCGCCTTCGGCGATGATGAACATCGTGGTGGAAACGCTGTAGAGCACGTAAATGACGACGATCCAAGCAACTGGAAGGGTCGACGACCCGAAGAGCAGGACCAGTGCCAGCCCGGCATTGCAGAACTTGCTGGCAAGGATGACGTGGCGTCGGTCGTACCGATCGAGGATCCGGCTGGCCAGTGGCATCAAGAAGAAGGCCGGCAGGAATTGCGCGATCAGGATGAGGGCGGCGGCGAAGTCGCTGTGCATTGCGTCGTAGGCGACGTCCAACACGACGATGTTCGACGTCCAGATCGCGAAGTACGCCAACAGTCCGCTGAGCCATAGCAACGCGAAACTGCGATGACGAAGCAACAGTGTCAGGTACCCGGACGGCTGGGCCGTCTCAAGCATGGGCGTCATCCTTTGCAAAGAAAGCATGCTTCGAGACATGAGTCGATTCGAGGAATGCGCCCAGCGGCGATGCCAGCATCGTGCGGGCTACGTTGTGGAGTTCTTCGAGTACCTGCTCCGTGCGCGGCGCCCGGCCGTCGGTGCTGCCGATGAACTCGATCTCGATCTGTGCCAGTGATCGCCCCGACGGGTCCGTGCAGCGATCGAGGGTGAACTGAAAACCGTGACCGTTGGCCAGCGCGATCGGGATCTTGCGCTGCACCTTGGTGAATTCGTTGAGCTTGGTCAATCGGTTGGCCAGGATGAATCCGTCGGGCGTCATCATCAGGCCGTCGAGATCTGTGGTGTGTGAGGCCTGCGTGCTACGCAGGAGGGCCGCACCTTGCGTGCGCGCATCGTCCTTGATCTTTAGCGAGCACCGACCCGACGCGGTCTCGACAACCGTGGCCGTGGAATCCGGGCGAGGGCCTTGGCACACGTGGTACCGACGGGTACGCGTGATGACGCGCGGATACGGCAGCAGAAAGCGCCATTCGCCCCGCATCGAACACAGAAAGGCGAAGAGTTCGTCGAACACCTCCTCCGGGGTGCCGGAGGTGATCGCAAATTTCGACTCGATCTCGGGCAGCGACATATGGGTTTCCATCGGAAGCGCACCCCGTAGAAGGAACTGGAAGTAGTTCGCCATCGTGCCGAAGGGCATCCAATAGCTGGCGCCGCGGAGACGGCGGGCCATGGGCAGGGAGTCCTCGGGCTGGCCCGCAGGCAGCTTGACCTCCACGCGCGGGCCGATGTCACCCAGCGGCACCAAGCGCTGGTCGACAATCTTGAACACCGAACGCGACAGGTCGACGGTTATCCGCTGGGACTCGTCATGGGTCTCGTCGACCGCGAAATGGCGTCGTTGGCTCACCTTGAGCAGGTTCGGACGGCGGGTTTCGCCGAGGAGTTCCCACACCTCATCGTCAGGCGCAATGCTGGCCGGCAGACCCTCGAGCGTGCCGAGTGGCCGCTTCTCGTGCCCGCATTTTTTCTGGACCTGCCATGGCAGGGCCTTGATGTCGTCGAGGGAGGTCGCGTCCGGATCAAAATGCGCGTATGTGCGAAGGCGATAGAACGGGTCGACTTCCGGCGCGCCAAGTTCGGCGTCGTAGAAGTACAGCGTGAGGGTTGCGGGGGTCGGCCGCTTGATTTCCTTGTGATCGCGCTCGATCACGCTGATGACGTCGGGCAGATCACTGCCGAATAGGTCGTATTTGAACTCGTTACGAACGACGGATTCTTGGGGTAGCCGACGCCGACTCGGCGCTGGCGCTGGCGTACCCCTGACGACTCTGTTCAACTGGCGGCCCCCAAGGGCTTGTGTGGTGCAGCAACGGGTGCTCATGACGGTGAATCCTCCTGCGAGAGTTTTCGGTTCCCTTTCGTTGCCGGCGTGTTGCGGCGATGCGATAACCGTCCCGCGGCCCACGCCCGGTGTATGTCGGGCGATCGGAGGTAGACCTCCTGAATTGCTTGTCCGCCAATTGGGGGACCGGCGCGAAATCGCAAGCGCAAGCGCGGCTCGATAACTAATTTCTAGGCGTGGGATTCACGACACCCAACCTGCCCGAGGGCGAGCCCGAGGAATTCCTCCGCCGCCCGCTGCCCGCGCGGTTTGGCGAGAAAGCCTCTGAACCAGCCAAATTAGCTCAGCTAAGCTCGACGAAGGCGACGAGCCCTGAGCTGCGCGAACGCCGGAATCAGCGGGGGCACAACGGATTTCACGACCTTTGCTCAGACGATGCCTCAGCTAATCACCTCGTCCCACTTGGCTTTTCGCTGGATGGTTCGCCCGTCCAAGTCGTCTCGTCGACGTCGATAGCTCAGCTAAGCAACTGCGTGGACGGCGAGCAAGGTCAAAGGTGATCTTGCTCATTCACGCGCCCAGCGGGTCCGCTGGCTGGCTTACGCCGCGTCGCCGGGGTAGACGGCACCGAACCAACCCGCGGATCGCGGCTGCCTGGCCGCGATGCTCGGGCTCGCGCTGGGTGACGCCACTGCCAACAACGCGCCCGTCATGAACTCCGCATCCAGGCGGGACCACCGCCCTCGGCAGCAAACGGAACGCGTCTGTCCGCCAACCGGCCCGCACACGGGATGAACTCGATGTCCTCCAATTGCGGGACATCCGGCGGGCAGCCGGTGTCCTCGAATAGCGCTCGGCCCGCCACCCAAGCAGGATGACGGGCCACCGGCGGCTTATACCGAACTCCGATTGTGCTCGACACAGCAGCTGAACCCTTAGCCCTTGCATCATGCCAGCCGACACGTGTAACCCGCCACCGTACCTAGCGATGTCACCTAAATAGGAGGAAAGCAAATGAAACTGAGCCATGTCGCGCCACTGGCCATCGCCGCCTCGGCAGCGATCGGACTGGCACCGATCGCCTCAGCCGACGTCAGCGTGCAGCAGAGCCCAGGAAATGCCCAAGTCACTGCTACTCCCGGAGCCGCGGCGCAACAGGCAGCCCAACAGCAGCAGCCATTCGGCGGAGATGTGGGCGCTCTGCTGTTTCACCACTGACCTAGTCCATTCAGCTGTGTTGAATCGTGCTGTTGGACTTGCAATTTCGGCTGCCGATCTGGGCGGGCGTGCACATTACATTTATTCAGCCGCTCGTCGAACCAGCTCTCGATGATGTAGACGTCGTTCATTCGACCTGCCCCCCGGTTCTGTGATGAATAGAGCGCGAGCGTAGCGCCAGCCGTCGGACTCAAGGACAGCAGAGTCGGACGGAAACAACTTCTGATGCAGGCGACGCCGCGCCTCCTCCTGGGTCTAACGGTCTGCCTTCTTCCGGCCGCCCCAACATGCCAGAACTGCACGGGCCACCCGCTGCATCCCTTTCGCCCTCACGAGGGTCATATAGGGGTCGCCGTGATGCTCGCGTTCATAGGCGAAGAGTTCCTGGTCGGTCATCGCCGCCAGTTCCTCACGAGTCACTTCACCCGTTCAGTCTCCGTCCTCGTCCGGGGTGTCGTCGATGGGCACCATGCGCACCCCTTCAACCGCCTGCGATGTCTGCTGGGATACAGAGGCTTCTCCGCGGAGGGCCGCCTGCACGTCGGGCCACCGTTCTGCAGGGACAATGCGGCGACGAAGACGATGATCACAGCGATATCGTTATGCCGACCCCAAGACGGCAATCACCCCGGCCGACAACACCTTTCACCGACGGTCGGCACCACGCGGAGGTCGGCATAATCGTGTACGCGAAGACCTGCTGCGGGTGGTAGTGCCAGAGCACGGCTGCTCCGTTCATCGGAAGGCAGTGGATCTCACCCATCCTGGCCCGATCCAGGTCTGCCCGCCGAACCCGGGCGGGCAAGCCGGAGCTTTCGGGCAGGAATGCTCGGATCCCACTCATACTGTTTCAGGTGGATTACCAGCGGCTGTTGGAGCGGGCGATGGCCGCTGCGGCGGCCACCGCCGGCCGCGGCCAGGTGGCCAACTACATCCCGGCCCTCGCCAGCGTCGATCCGGACGCGTTCGGCATGGCCATGGCCACGTTCGACGGTGAGACCTACGGCGTCGGCCAGGTGGAGCGACCGTTCTCCATCCAAAGTGTGTCCAAGCTGTTCACACTGGCCCTGCTGCTGGCCGAGATCGGCGACCGGGTCTGGCAGGGCGTGGGCCGGGAGCCGTCCGGGAACCCGTTCAACTCACTCGTCCAGCTGGAGTCCGAACGCGGCATTCCGCGCAACCCCTTCATCAACGCCGGCGCCCTCGTGGTTACCGACCGGCTGCTGTCGGCCACCGGCGACGCCGCTGGGGAGGTGCGCGAGTTCCTGCGGACCGAGTCCGGAAACTCGAAGCTGGACACCGACCGGGTGGTAGCCCGGTCCGAGGCCGAGCAGGGGCACCGCAACGCCGCCCTGGCCCATTTCATCGCC
>Ga0207669_10001554_pt1 | contig 9793 bp, 7 predicted proteins | sample KBSM33metaG_FD_184329 | JGI IMG/M metagenome (GOLD analysis project Ga0207669, IMG submission 184329) | Miscanthus rhizosphere microbial communities from Kellogg Biological Station, Michigan, USA - KBS M3-3 metaG (SPAdes) (version 2) | ecosystem: Host-associated > Plants > Roots > Rhizosphere >...
CAAGACGACGATCGTGTTCGCGTTGCCGAGCACACCGGGCGCGCTCTTCAAGGCGCTGAGCGTCTTCGCGCTGCGCGACATCAACCTCACCAAGCTCGAAAGCCGTCCGATGCGCGGCCGCCCCTGGGAATATCTCTTCTACGTCGAGATCGATGCGCGACGTGACGACCTCGGGTGCGCACGTGCGCTGACCCACCTCGCCGAGTTCGCAAAGTGGACGCGCATCCTGGGAACGTACAAGGGCACTGAGAGGAAGACGGCGACGTAGTCTCGGTCCACAGTCCCACGCCGTATAATTCCGCACCATGCGTCATTCGACCGCGCGGCTCGCCTTCAGCCTGATTGTCGTTCTCGCGTCAGCTTCACTCGCCCACGCCCAGGCGCCAGATGGCGCCGAGTTGTACAAGCGAACCTGCGCGCAGTGTCACGACACTGGCGCCAACCGTGCTCCCGGCCGCGATGCGTTCCGCTCGATGCCGGCCGAACGCGTCATGGCAGCGATGGAAACGGGCTCGATGATCACGATGGCCAACGGCCGAAACACCGACGAGCGCAAGGCCATCGCCGAGTTCCTTACCGGCAAGTCGCTCTCGAATCCCGTAGTGATCGCGCCCGCGCCGGCCGCGATGTGTCCCGCAGGATCTGCCGCATTCAATTCGACGACAGGACCTCGCTGGACCGGCTGGGGACAGAACACGAACAACACGCGTTTCCAGGACGCAGGCTCGGCAGGACTGACGGCTGCAGACATTCCCAGACTGAAATTGAAGTGGGCCTTCGCGTTTCCGGGTGATCTGCAGTCCTACTCTCAATCCAGCATTGTCGGCGGACGCATCTTCGTCGGCAGCTGGGGTGGCACGGTGTACTCACTCAGTGCTGCGACAGGATGCATCCACTGGTTCTTCAATACCGGCCAGGGCGTGCGGTCCGCCGTCTCGGTCGTGCGAGCGGACATGCCCGGCGGGGCGCGCGACATCGCGATCTTCGGCGACGCCGCCGCCAACGTCTACGCGCTCGATGCGTCGACGGGTCAGCTGGTGTGGAAGACGGACGTCGACGACTTCCCGGTTGGACGCATCAGCGGTTCGCCGACCTATCACAACGGACGGATCTACGTCGGTGTCGCATCGGGTGAAGAGGCCACTGGCGCCGTGCCCACGTACGAGTGCTGCAAATTCCGCGGGAGCGTCGTGGCGCTCGACGCCGCAACGGGCAGGCAAATCTGGAAGAGCTACACGATCGCAGAGCTGCCGAAACCGACCAGGAAGAACTCCGTCGGCACGCAGCTCTTTGGCCCATCGGGCGCGCCGGTATGGGCCACCCCCGCTGTCGATGCAAAGCTGAATCGTCTCTACGTCACCACCGGCAACAACTACAGCGACCCGACATCCACGATGAGCGACTCGTTCCTCGCGATGGATCTCGATACGGGCAAGATTCTCTGGTCGAGACAAATGACCGAGAAGGATGCCTACACGGCGGCGTGTCGTCTGCCGGACAAGACCAATTGCGCGGACTCGAATGGGCCGGACTTCGACTTCGGCGCGTCACCGATTCTCGTCACGCTTCCGAGTGGCCGGCGCATGCTCGTCGCCGGACAGAAGTCAGGCATCGTCCACGCGCTCGATCCGGACAAGAACGGCGAGGTCCTGTGGCAGACGCGCATCGGCCGCGGTGGGACGATGGGCGGCGTGCAGTGGGGATCGGCGGCGGATCAGTCCAACATGTACGTCGCGCTGTCGGACATCGGGCGCATCATGCTGAACTACAGCAACAGCACCGATGCCGATCCGAAGCAGGGCGGCGGGATGTTCGCGCTGCGACTCGAAGACGGCGAGCGCGTCTGGTATACGCCTCCTCCCGGATGCGGCACACGTCAGCGCTGCAGCCCCGCACAGTCCGCTGCGGTCAGCGCACTGCCAGGCGTCGCGTTCTCGGGCTCGGTCGACGGACACATGCGCGCCTACTCCGCTGTCGACGGCAAGATCATCTGGGACTTCGATTCGATCCAGACCTACAACACGGTCAACGGCGTGCCGGGGCGAGGGGGTTCGATCGACGGGCCGGGCCCGGCGATTGGTGGCGGGATGGTTTTGTTCAACTCGGGCTATCCCACGGCCGGTGGCACGCCCGGCAACGTTCTGCTCGCCTTTTCAGTGGATGGCATGTAGAGACCTGCAGTTCGAATTTCCCGGTGCTCGGTGCTCGGTTCGTGTTCAGGTTCGGTTCGGAGTTCGGGGTTCGAGGTTCGGAATTCACAAAGTTCGCGTCTGGCCGCCGTCGGCATCGACGATCGCGCCCTGGCAGAAGGCCGCCTGCGGCGATGCCAGGAACGCAACGAGGCGCGCGATCTCGTCCGGCTGACCGAAGCGCGCCACACCGGATGCGCGCGCCATCGCTTCTTCAGCCTTGCTCAAATCGATGTGACGCTCCGCGGCGAATGTCCTGAGTCGCGTCTGCAGTCGATCGGTGGCGATGCCTCCAGGATTGATCGCGTTGACGCGCACGCCGTCCTTCACGCCGCGATCCGCGAGCACCTTCGTCAGGTTGAGCATCGCTGCGTTGACCGCTCCACCAATCGCGAATTCCGCCTGTCCGGTGCGCCCGCCGATACCAACGATGTTCACGATCGTGCCGGACGTCGAGCACAGATGCGGCCAGGCGGCCCGGCTCAATCGCATCGCACCAAAGAACTTCAAGGCGAACCCGTCAGCCCAGTCCGAGTCGGTCAGCGCGAGGAAGTCGCCCCTCTTGGTCGCGCCGGCGTTGTTGACGAGGACATCGATGCGCCCGTACTTCGCCATGGTCGCCGCCACGATCGCCGACGGCGCATCCGGGTTCATCAGATCGATCGCCTGAACGAGACAGGCATCTCCCAGCGGCGCGGCCAGTTCGTCGAGCTGATGACGCGAGCGCGCCACGACGACGATGCGCATGCCCTCCTGGGCGAGCGTCTGAGCGATCGCGCGACCGATGCCCTTGCTGGCCCCGGTCACGATTGCAACCTTGTTCGTCAGTTGAAGGTCCATCGGCTCTCATCTCTGGGCTCTCGGCTCTACGGTTTCTTGTCCAGACCAGCGAACGGTCCCGATGAATAGACGATCTTGCCGCCGACCATCGTCAGCACGGACTCGAGGCCGCCGATTTTTTCGGTGGGGACCGTCAGGTAGTCGGCGGAGAGCACCGCGAGGTCGGCGAGCTTGCCCACGTCGAGCGACCCGCGCTTGTCTTCGTCGAACGAGAACCAGGCGCTCCCGAGCGTGTAGAACTTCAGTGCGTCGATACGACTGGGGATCTCCTCGGGGCCGCGCATGGCAACACCGCCGACGGTCTTTGAATCGAGCAGCCACTGAAGCGCGGTGAACGGGTTGTAGGACGCCACGCGATGCGCATCAGTGCCAGCGCCGACAACGACTCCCATCCGCCGAGCGGTCTCGACCGGAGGCGTGCGCCGCGCCGCATCCGGCCCCGCCTGCTTCAGGAACTGCTCCCCTCCGAAATACATCGCATCCTGCATCGTCCAGCCGACGCCCAGTGCCTTCATCCGGCGGAGGCTGCCCTCGGACGCGTCGTTGAGGTGCGCGATCGACCAGCGCAGCGACGCGATCGGGATCTCGGAGTTGACTCGCTCGAAGATGGAGAGCAGGTGATCGACCGAGGCGTCGCCGTTCCAGTGCATCGTGAGCGACATCTTGCGCTCGGCCGCCCACCTGACAATCTGGTAGTAGGCGTCCTTGTCCGCCTGTGACGGCGCGTTGTTGTTGTTCATCGCGACCGTGATCCGCTCTCCCAGTCCGTTGAAGTGCAGCATCTGGTCGCCAGCACCCATCGGCCGCTCGCTGGTCAACTCGCGGAGCTCCTCGAATTCCTTTCCCGGCGTCTGGCCGTTGAACGTGTAGGCCACGCGCACGGTCATTGCGTTGTCACGCCAGACTGTGAAGAGCGCTTCGTAGTCAGGCGCTGTCAGGTTGTTCCCGCCGGGATCGACGACACCGGTCAGAGCCAGTCGATTGAGCTCGCGGAAAAAGGATTTCGTTCCCTCGACCTGCTGTGCGAACGTGGGCCTCGGCAGGCGATCGAACAGCGCGACGATCGCGCCTTGCGCGCCGGTGACGGCACCGGTCAGCGCGCCACTGCTGTCTCGTTCGAAGCGTCCACCGGACGGGAGATCGGATTCGTTTGTCAGGCCGAGCGCTTTGTGCGCCTGCGGATTCAGCATCGCCCAGCCGTAACCGAGTTGCACGTAGACCGGATTGTTCGGAGCCACAGCAGTCAGCTCCGCCTGCGTCGGCCGGCGATTCTCTTCGAACTGCTGAACATTCCAGCCGCCGGCAACGATCAGCCACGATCCTGGCTTCATCGTCCGTGCCGCGGCGCGGATTCGCCCGAGTCCTTCTTCGATCGAGCGCGCACCGATCCAGTTGACTTCAGTGCTGAAGCTCAAGGCCGCGCGAATGGCATGGAGGTGTGAATCGATGAGCCCCGGGATGACCGTGCGGCCGCCTAGATCGATGACGCGCGTCGACGGCCCTGCAAGCTTTCGGACGTCATCGTTCGATCCGGCGGCTGCGATCCGCCCGCCGGCGATCGCGAGCCCCGCTGCCACGGTCGCACGAGAGTCGAGCGTGACGATCTTGCCGTTGACGAAGATGGTGTCTGGCGTCTGCGCCCGGGCGGGCGCGGCGAGGCCCAGAACGAGGGCGAGCAGGTACAGGAGGCGCATGCTCGCGAATTGTAGTCCCGGGGCCCGGGATCCGGGATTCGGGATTCGGGATTCGGGACCCCAAAACCGAGTGCCTGAAGCCCAGAGCCGAGAGCCTAGAATCCCTTCCCCAACTGCTCCTGCAGCTTGTCTCGATAGCCGCGACTGAGTGGCAGCCGCGCGCCGTTGCGCAGCACGACGACGTACTCGCCGTTGAACCAGGGCTGCAGTTCCTTGATGCGCTCGGTGTTGACGATGCGCGAGCGATGGATGCGCACGAAGCGCTTGGGATCGAGCCGCGACTCCATGCGGTTCATCGTCTCGCGGAAGAGATGTGATTCCTCGCCCAGGTGCAGGCGCACATAGTTACCGGCGGCTTCGATCCAATCGAGGTCGCCGGTGCGAAGGAAGAAGACGCGACCGCCGGACTTGACGATCAAGCGATCGAGCTTCGGAGCCTCCGGCTTGATGTCGTTGACGAGGGCGAGCAGCCTGCGGCCGAGATCGCCGGCGCGCCGGCGCTCGAGGTGCGCACGCGCATGCGTCAGCGTCTGACGGAATCGATCGCGACCGAAGGGCTTCAACAAGTAGTCGATGGCGTGCACTTCAAATGCCCGCAGCGCGTACTCGTCGTACGCGGTGACAAAGACAACCGTTGGCATCTTCTCCGGGCCGATCGCCGAGATGACGCCAAAGCCATCGACTCCGGGCATCTGTACGTCGAGAAAGACCAGGTCGGGGACCTGGTGCTGAATCGCCGTGACGGCCTGCGCACCATCGCCGCACTCACCTACGACTTCGACGTCCTCCTCCTGCTGCAGGAGCGAGAGCACTCGCTCGCGCGCGATCGGTTCGTCGTCGACAACCAGGGTTCGTATCCGGCTCATGCCACGCTCTCCATTGGGTCCTCCGGGCTCGCGACTCGGGCACGGTCCAGCGACTCCGGATCGTGTCCCATGGGTATGACGATGGTCACCAGGAGACCGCCGCCGGGTGGGGTTTGAAATTCGAATCGATGGCGGTCGCCGTAGAGGTTCTCGAGCCTGGATCGAGTGTTGGACAAGCCAACCCCGGAATGAAACGCATTCAGTTTGTCGGGTGACAACCCGACGCCGTTGTCGCGCACCGCCAGCGTCAGCAGTCCGTCGGCCTGGTTCGCGCTGACGTCAATCCGGCCGACACCGATGCGCGGACCGACCCCGTGACGCAGTGCGTTCTCGACGAGCGGCTGCAGAATCAGGTTCGGCACCGGCGCATCGAGGACCTCGGGATCGATATCGATGTTGACGATCAGGCGATCGCCGAACCGCGTCTGTTCGATCTCCACGTACTTCTTGAGGAAATCGACTTCGTCCTTGAGCGGCACCTGCTGGGTGCCGACGCGATCGAGCGTCAGCCGCAGAAGGTCGCTGAGTTGTACGAGCATCTCGTCCGCCGCGTGGACGTCGCGGTGCATGAGCGCTGAAATGGTGTTCAGCGTGTTGAACAGGAAATGCGGATGCAACTGGCGCTGCAGCGCTTCGAGTTGTGCTTCGGCGAGTTGGGTCTGCAGCTGCGCAGCGGCGATCTCGCGCTCCTGCGACTGGCGGTGGTAGTCGAGCGCGTGCACGAATGCAACGAGCGCCCAGTACGTCATCATCTCCCAGTCGAAATTCAGGAAGAAACCTTCGCTGAAGTACATCCACCAGCTGAATGGCCGCTCCGTGAACTGCGTCGTGATCACCCCGCGTGCCGAGACCGACAGCGCCACGTGAGCGGCAGTGAACGCGGTGACAGCCAGGACGTGAACAAGTGCCGCCTTCTTCCACGTCTGCCGCTCGAAGCGGTAGCGACGCGCCATCCACAGCACACCGGGAACGAGCAGCGCCCACGACCACCAGTACGTCACGTTGAGCCCCACGAGGACGTACAAGGGCTGCTTGTGCTCTGCGGTCAGGGCGACGTAGTTGTACGCCTGCAGTCCGGTGAGGACCCCCACGATCGTGGAGATCGCGAAGATCGCCAACGGGCTCGTCGTGCGCGAAAGGCGTCCCATCACTGAACTATCAGCCCCCGTTACGAAAGTCGTCAAGCAAACGTTTCAAAGAGGAAAACGGCGCGAACACGTGCCGTCACGACTGCCGAGCGCCTTAGCCACGCCCGACCGCATTCGGTCACATCCTGGCGGCGTTTCACCCCATCGTCGTCGCACGACACGCATCTGCGCGAGGCGGCGAGAGCTCGGGGAAAGAAGGCCGACAGTTGTCCGAGGTACGATTCCGCTGTGACAGTCGTCCGCATCGAATCTGACGCCGACGAGCGGTTGTCGGACTTCCGGAACATTCCCGATCCGGATCTACTGGTACGGCGGGGACTGTTCGTGGCAGAAGGACGGCTTGTCGTGACGCGACTGCTTGCCAGCGGACTCGAGACCCGCGCACTGCTCGTCACGGAAGCGGCACTGGCATCGATAGGAGCGTCGGCTGTCAACGGCGGCATTGTGGTCTACGTCGTCCCACAGACAGTGATGAACAGCGTGGCCGGCTTCAAGTTCCATCGCGGCTGCTTGGCCATCGGCGTGCGACCTCCCGCACGAGATTGGCGCGAGATCGTCGCCGCTGCCGGTCGCCAGGAACCGGCCCGCGTGCCGAAGCTTCTCGTACTCGAGCGCGTGGGCAACGTCGACAACGTCGGCGCGATCTTCCGCAACGCCGCTGCGTTCGGAGTCGCCGGCGTGCTGGTGCAAGCCGACTGCGTAGACCCCCTTTATCGCAAGGCGATTCGCACGTCGATGGCCGCATCGCTGACGGTCCCGTACGCAACGGTGCCGTGGCCCGACGCGCTGCACGAGCTCGGCGTGGCCGGATGGGCAACGATCGCGATGACGCCAGCGTATGACGCGCCGCTGCTGCAGAGCGTTGCGGCGGCTCTTGTCGATCGCCCGATCGCGATCGCGCTCGGGCACGAAGGCGACGGGCTGACCGCCGAAGCCACGAGGGCATGCACGCATCGAGCTCGCATCCCGATGGCGCACGGTGTTGATTCAGTGAACGTGGCAACAGCAGCCGCGATCGCTCTGTACGAAGTATGCGGTAGGCAGTAGGCGGTAGGCGGTCAGTTCACGGTTCACGGTTCATACTGACGTGGACCGAAGACTGGTGACCGACCGTCAGGAAAGCGCGAGACCGATCACGCGAGGATCGCTGGCCGGCGGCCCCATGTCGTCAGGCATGTCGCCGGTATCAACGCGCAGATAACGCCGCATCGACGGCTTGATGGTCGAGAGCAGTTCCCTGCGGCTCTTGATCGTCAGTGGGCGTCCCTCGTGGATCTTTCCAAGTCGCGCCATCAGGTTCTCCGGCAGCGCGCTCGCAAACATGAACAGCGGCCAGGTGAACGAAGGGCCGTTCATTTTCCGCAGCCGAAACGCCCACAACCCCAGCGCACCCAGGCGCCACACGGTCGGTGCCCACCAGCTGTTCTGCCCGGGCCGGAGATTCATCTTCCAGCACTTCATCATCAACTGCCACTGCAGCGGCGAGAGCAGACGCGTCTCGGTCACGCCCTTCTTGTTCTCCATGCGTGTGTCGTGGAGCGGCGTGAAGATCGACGGGATGAAGAACGCGAACAACCCGCGGCGCTCCACCTCGTAGATGAGATCGATCGTCGCGCGCACATCGTCGTCGCTCTCGTCGGGACTGCCAACGATCAGGGTCATCGCAGGGAACCAGTTGTTCTTGTTGAGAATCTCGAGACCGCGAATGACGACGCTTGGCCACTCGTCGATCGGGAACGGGACCGCCTTACTCGGCATGATGCGCTTCGCCGTTGCAACGGATCCTGTCTCGAGACCGATCAGCGGCACCAGCGCCTTGTGCCTCGGATGACTGCTCAGATACGGGAGGTGAATTGGACTCTTGTCCAGCAGGCTCTCGGAGAGCTTCTCGATCAGGATCGGATCGACGACTGCGGGCGCGATCGTCGCGTGGCTCAGCACGTGCTGCTCGACGCCAGGCGTGTTGACCACGTCGCGGAACAGATCGAGCAACGCCTCGCGGTTGGGGAAATAGAACGGTGTGGACGTGTGCACCTGTCCCCAGATGAACATGTCTTCAGTGGCCAGAGAGATCTGCTTGTTGCCGTCGCGCACGTTGGCGCGCACGTGCGTGAGAATCTTGTCGCGCGGCAGGTCGATCTGCGGATTCAGGTCAGGCACGCAGAATTGACATCGCCGGCCGCACCCCGTCGTCATCTCGACAACGCCGAACGTCGTGCGCTTGTCAGGGAAGAGAATCGCTTCCCGCGTGACCGGGTGGCTCACGTCTACCTTGAGCGGCAACGAATCCCCGTTGATCGCTTTGTCGAACAGCGTGAACGTCTCTTCTGATTCGCTGCGTCCCTCGACCACACAGTCGACGCCGAGCTCGTCGTAGGAATTCGTCTGGCTGATCTGCCAACCGCCCGAGCCACCCACAATCACGCGAAACGAGGAACGCCAGCGGTTCGACTTGATCCGCTCGAACAGCTGGCGCGCGTAGAACGAGTTGATTGGCTGCTTCGCCGAACCAAAGATCGAGGTGTATACGCCGGCGGCGAACGTCACACCGAGCGGGTTGTGTGTCGAGACGGCAACGATGCGCGTACGTGGTCCGATGAAGGTGTCGATATCGTCCGGATCGCAGCAAACGACGTCGGCTGCCGCGTAGCGACGAAGCAGCGAGGCTTCGAGCACTCTCGCTCCGGCAGGCATGTAGCGCGCGGTGCCGTCGTCGTTGTGCTCGAGCCGGCGCCAGTTCGGGTATTTCTTGTTCAAGATGCCCTCGAGCCACATCGGCAACGAGGCCATGCTCATCTGAATGAAAAAGCCGGCGTGGTCGATGATCTCGGTGAGCGGCGCGGTGATGACGATGAGCCGGCCGCCGTCCTCAGACGCCTGCGCGCGCGCGGTCTCAGTCACGAATCGTCCTCTTGCAAATAGTCGACGAGGGACGTCGGGAAAATCGTAAAGGGAGCGACGGTCTACCGTGCCTGTGCCTGCCGTCGGCGCAACAACTGACCGAGGCCCGGGCGCGTGACTGCGGCCTGACGCACATGCGCGAGGAATGCCTGCCG